>OEQN01000038.1_pt1 | contig 35774 bp, 33 predicted proteins | sample 1539781 | NCBI WGS metagenome assembly OEQN01 (sample SAMEA3891236, study PRJEB23780) | metagenome | biome: terrestrial biome; feature: animal house; material: water of meat washing | place: Italy | collected 2015-05-12 | reverse complement strand
CCCTGCGGATGGAAGAGGATATGGCTGTCCCGAGTGCTGCCGTGGCAGAAGACGCGGCCGATCTGCCAGCCTCGCCAGTCGAGAGTGCCAAAGGGGGGCATGCAGTGCGGATCCTGGCGGTATGCGGCAACGGTCAGGGTTCCTCCATGATGATGAAGATGAAGATCGGCAAGTTTCTCGAACAGCGTGGCGTGCCCCATGTCATGGACTCCTGCGCCGTGGCCGATTACAAAACCAAGCTGCAGACCACCGACATCATCGTCTCTTCCAAGCATCTGGCCGGCGAGATGAGCCCCGGTGAGGGCAAATTCGTGCTGGGCGTGCAGAACATGCTCAACCACAATTCGTTTGGTGATGAACTGCTGGGCATCATCAAGAACAACTTTGCAAATTAAGCCGATGATCCTCGCTGCACTCGGCAGCGGGCAAGGAGAACAAGATGAAATTCAAACAATCGCTGATGGAAAACAACTCTGTATTGCTCAACTCGGCCGCCAGCGACTGGCGCAGCGCCATCAAGCTGGGTACTGACATGCTGATCCGCTCCGGTGCCGTGGAGCCCCGCTACCACGATGCGATCATCGGCAGCATTGAAAAGATGGGGCCCTATATCGTGATTGCCCCCCAGTTCGCGATGCCCCATGCAAGGCCGGAGGATGGAGTCAATCGCACGGCGTTTGCACTGGTCACCCTGACTACGCCGGTGAAATTTGAAGGGGAAGAGGAGCCGGTGGACGTGCTGGTAACGCTGGCGGGCAGTACCTCGGATGAACACATGGAGGGGCTGATGGAGGTGACTCAGGTGCTGGAGGATGAAAACAGCGAGAGCGGGATCAACCTCGACAAGCTGCGAGCGTGCCAGAGCACGGCAGATGTATTCAACGTCATTGATCAGGCGCTGGCGCAAGTGGTCTGAGGCACCCAACGCGGCCCCGCAAGGGGCCCAGGAGAACGAAATGTACAACTCATTGAAAGAGGCGGTACTGGAGGCCAACCTGCTGTTGCCCCGATACGGTCTGGTTACCCTGACTTGGGGCAATGTATCCCAGATTGATCGCAGCCTGGGCGTGGTGGCCATCAAGCCATCGGGGGTCTCTTACGACAATATGACTGTTGACGATATCGTGGTCGTTAATTTGGAAGGCCAGATCGTCGATGGGCATTTATCCCCGTCCAGTGATACCGCAACCCATCTGGTTTTATATAAAGCGTTTAAAGGCATTTCCGGTATTGTGCACACCCACTCCCGTCATGGCACTATTTGGGCGCAAGCAGGAATGGATATTCCCGCCTTGGGTACCACCCATGCCGATTATTTCTATGGCGATATTCCCTGCACCCGTCCGCTGACTGAAGATGAAATCCGCATTGATTATGAAAAAAATACCGGCAAGGTCATTGTCGAAGAATTTCAGCGTCGGGATCTGGATCCGCAGGCCTTGCCAGGCGTGGTCATCACCGGTCATGCCCCCTTCTGCTGGGGCAAGAGTGCGGTGGATGCGGTGCACAATGCGCTGGTGCTGGAGGAGGTCGCCACCATGGCGCTGGCAACCAGAGCGTTGAATCCGGCCATCCATATTGCGCAGGAGTTGTCTGACAAACACTATTTCAGAAAGCATGGTGAGAATGCCTATTACGGCCAGCGCTAATTAGTCACCCCGTTATTTAAATTGCCCATCTATTTATGTTAGTGACGTCAGGTTACGGCCCTTTATCGACTTTAAATCAATGGGCCAATCAATTAAGCCAAGGTTTTAAATTGAGGAAATATAGTATGACCAAACCCATGTTACAGATTGCTCTGGATTCTACCGATCTTGCTACCGCCGTGGATATTGCCGATCGCGTTGCCGGTTATGTCGAGGTGATCGAGGTCGGCACTATTCTGGCCTTTGCGGAAGGCATGTCTGCGGTACGCACCATGCGCGAGCGTCATCCTGATCACATTATCGTGTGTGATATGAAGACCACAGATGGTGGTGCCATTCTGGCTCGCATGGCCTTCTCGGCCGGAGCTGACTGGATCACGGTATCGGCCGCCGCACATGTCGCTACCATTGCTGCATGCAAGAAAGTCGCGGACGAGTTTGGTGGGGAGATCCAGATAGAGATCTATGGCAACTGGACGCTGGATGATGCCAAACAGTGGGCCGATATGGGGATCACCCAGGCTATCTATCACCGCTCGCGGGATGCCGAGCTGGCCGGGGTCAGCTGGACCCAGGCCGATTTGAGCAAGATGCGGGCACTCTCCGAGCTGGGGCTGGAGCTGTCGATCACCGGCGGTATCGTGCCGGAAGATATCCATCTGTTTGAAGGGATCCGGGCCAAGACCTTTATCGCCGGGCGGGCATTGGCATCGGAAAGCGGTCAGGAAACCGCCGAAGCGTTGCGCCGAGAGATAAGCAAATATTGGTAACAGGAGCAGGGTATTAGCGAATAAAGGCCCCGGAAATACTTCGGGGCCTTGTCGCAGCAGGGGTCAGATCCGCCCCTGATAGCGCAGGGGGAAGCGGCCCTGACTGTCGGGCTGGCCGAGGAAGGGGAGCCCTTGCTGCATCTGCGGTGGCAGTGCCGGGCCCGGTTTCAGGGTGCCCTGGAACAGGTATTGGCCATTGGGTTGCAGCTCGAGGCGACCCATGGTCTGCACCGCATCGGAGCCCTGCTTGAGTTCGGCCACCAGTTTGGAGTCGAGGCAGGTGAGTTTCAGCTCGGGGTCGGCCAGATCCAGCTTGCCCGCCGGGGTATCGGCGCTGGCGTTGTACCAGTCGAGGTTGCCGTAGAGGTTGTCACACCAGGGGTTGCCCTGGGCAAATTGCTCCACTTTGAGCTGCAGCTGGCCGCTGACGGTGAGCGGGATCGGCAGGCGCATCGGCACCCGGCTCAGCAACCAGGGGGCGGGGGCGTTGAGGGTCAGATCCCGGCCGAAGGCGGCGCCATTCCAGCCGACAACGCCCTGACCATTGAGCCCGTTGCGATCGCCAAAGCGTATGGCCACTTCGGGGGCGAAGCGCAGCAGCGACCAGCCGTTGAGATCCCAGCGCAGCTGGTTCACCGATTCGCTGGCATATTGCAGTCGGGCAATCTGGCCACTCCAGAGGGTGCCGCTCACCCCTTCCAGTTTCATCAGGTTGGCAACGTTGGCAGGCAGCGGCAGATGGCGAGCCACCAGGGCCGCGGGCAGGGTGGCCAGCAGGAAGAGCAGATAGGCGGCCAGAAACAGGCTGGCAATCAGGATGCGTTTTTTCATTGTGGACGACTCAACTGCAAACGTCTGACCTTGACCAGACCCGGGGCCAGATCCTCGCGGGCGATCTCGATGATTTGAACCTGAATGCCGTGCTGCTCCACCAGAGTGGAGAGCCAGAGCAGCAAGTCATCGAACTGGACCGTGTCGATCCACACTTGCAGCTCCTGCGCCTGGGGTTGCAGCCGGGCAATCTTGATCTTGTGGTTGAAGGCGGTGCGGTTGACCACCCCTTCCAGGGTGCCGCTGGTGTCGATCTGGCGACCCGAGCCACCCTGCATGGCCAGCACCTCTTCACCCTTCTCCTTGAGCCAGGCGAGGGTCTGCTGCTGGTTCTGCACCTGCCGCTCCCGCTCCGCGATGCGGTTGGCGATGGGCTGCCAGACGCTCCAGTAGAAGAGACCGACCAGCAGCAGAACGCCGCCTGCGACCACCAGCCGCTGTTCCCGTGCGGTGATGCCGTGCCACCAGCTCTGCAATTTTTCCATCATGATGATTTACCCTTGAGCACCAGTGCGCCCTCTACCTTGCCCTCGGTGCTGCGCACCTCGCCTTGCTGTACCTCGAATTGCTTGCCGGCCAGCTCACGGAACCGCTCGATCTCGGCAAAGCCGGGGGCGGTCACCTGCAGCCTCAGCTCGCGGCGACTGGCATCAAAGCGCATCACCTGTGGTTTCAGACCGGGGACTTCGGCAAAGGTGGGGGCCAGCTCGGTGAGCATCAGCAGCACGCCGTTTTGCGGGGCTTGTCCCATCTGTTGCAGATGCTGGGTCATCTGGCTGCGCACGTTCACGATGCGGCTCTCACCCGGGAAGATGCGGGTATAGACGGCACGGATCTCCGCTTTCAGCGCCTTGTCCTGCTCGGTGAGCTGATAGAGCTGTACCCCGCGCTGGCCGAGGGCCACCAGCAGCAACAGACCCGCGGTGATGGCTACCTTGCGCCACTGCAACCAGTAGCGGGCATATTCGGTCTGCGGCCGGTAGGGGCCGGTCAGCAGGTTGGCGCGGCAGGTGAGGGCCCCCTTGGCCAGCAGCAGCATGGGGAGTTCGGGCTCCGCCGCCTGCCAGTTGGCGGCGGCAATGGCGGGCACCGGTGTGTGGCTGTGGATGGTGACCGGCTCCGCTTCAGTTGCCAGCAAGATGGCCAGCAGCGGTTCGTCGGCGACGATCCCCTGACAGGGGCCCTGGCGTACCAGCCACTCGCTGCCGAGTTGCAGGGCAGACCAGCCATCAGCGGCCTGTGGCAGCGCCAGCACATCGGGCAGCAGTTGCAGGCTCTTGAGGCCAGCGGCATCGAGCCAGCCGAGCCACTCGGCCATCTTCTGCCGATCCACCGCCATCAGATCCACCTGCTGGCCCTCATGGGCCAGCACCACCAGATGGAGCTCGTCCACATCGGAGGCGATCTGCTCCTCCAGCAGGTAGGGGAGGGCCGCCGCCGACTGGCGGTTGTAGCGACCCGGCAGGGTGACGCGCCGGAAGATCAGATCGCTGCCCGGCACCAGGGTGACCACGGGGCGGCCACCGGCCCGCTCCTGCAGCTCGCCCAGGGCATCGGCCGAGGGCAGGGTGCCGGAGGCGATGATCTCCTGCTCCTGACCGGACCAGACCAGCCAGGCCACGGGTTGTTGTTTATTGGTCCCCAGTCGGATGACCAGACTTTCGCTCACGCATCTCTCTCCTGCGATACCGGTTTGCAAAGGGCGTTGTGCGCCCTGGCAACCGGTGCGCAGCCCGCAGGCTGCATCCAACATCTCTCGTACCCGCGGGCGATGGCCTGCAGGTGCGCTGTTTATTCGGCGCCGCTACTGAGGCGGCGCAGCATCACCAGTTTATTGTCCTTGCCCCGCTGGAACAGGGTTTCGAGCCAGGCCCGGTTGTCGCCGACCTCGGCCACGACTCGGGCTTCGAAGAAGTCGCTCTTGACCACCAGCGCCTCTTTCAGTCCTTTCACCGAATCGACCGGAGCGAGCATGTCTGTCATCAGCTTGCTCTCTTTCCACCCCTTCTGTGGCCGCTCGTTCAGTACTCGCTTGGCGTCATCCAGCCCGATAGTGCCCAGATAGAGGGCGACCAGCAGCTCGGGGCGCTGGGGGGCAAGGGTATTGATATTGATCTTCAACTTGTCGTTGGGCAGGGTGCAGACATAGGGGGCCAGTTTGGCATAGACCCTGGCCGTCACCCCGCGCACCGCCCTCAGCTCGTCCTTGCCCAGCATCCACTGGTTGGCGGTCAGATAGGGTGGCTTGAGACCCTCGTAATAGGCGTCCTCTGCGCCAAGGCTGGAGACCAGCACCGTATCCTTGTCGGTCCAGTCACGGATGGCATCGGTGAGCTGGGCCGCCTCGTAATCATCCATCGCCAGCTGCTTGAGCAGTTCGCGAAACACCTGCACCGGATAGGGCTGCTGCGCCAGCTCCTCGCCGCTCCCCGCCTTGGAGGCCACGCTCAGGCTGTTGAGGTTGAAGCAGGATTGCAGGTCGGTCACCTCGCCCTTGAGCTGGCCATCGTCCACCGGAAACACAGTGTTCTTGCGGGCCCAGTTCTGGCTGAGGTTGACCACCTCGGGGTTGTCCTTGAAATCCTGCGTCAGCACCTTGCTCACCAGCGCTTCTGCCGAGAGGGCATACCACCACGCCTGTTTGCCGGTGGTGATGTTGGCGGTGCGGCGCAGCTCAAGCTGCAGGCGGCCGCTCATATTGCTGGCGATGATCACCATCACCGAGAGGATCAGCAGCACCACCAGCAGCGCCATGCCGCGCTGGCGACCGGGAGCGGCGAGATTAGCCCGCATTGGCGCCCCCTCCGTTCTGGCTGTCACCATTACCGCCATTGGTATTGCCGTTGCCGCCGTTGTTCCCGTTATTGCTGTTGTTGCCGCCCCCTTGGTCGGGGTTGCTGCTCTGGCTGTTCTCTTCGGCGCGCTGGCCGCCGGCGCCAATCAGGAATTGACGGCGAATGGTGCCGTAATCTTCCAGATCCAGCTCCACTGCCAGCCCGTGGGGCAGCACGCTGCGCTGGGTCCACTCCTCTTTCCAGTTGCCCTTGTCGAAGAAGTAGAGGCGAAACGCCGTGACCCCCGCCAGCACCGGCTGGATGCGCGGCTCGGTGCCGATCACCGGATCCGGATAGAGGTAGCTCAGGCGCTCCAGCTTCTGATCCTTGAGGCGCCAGCCGACCCGCTGCAGATGGGAGCGGGGCAGCATGCCGTCCGGGTTGAGCCAGCCGCTGCGCATAAAGGCCATGCCCCAGTCATCGCTCTGCTGGCCGAACCGGGAGGCCGCCAGCAGCACCTTGTTGTTCTCCCCCTCGATGCGACCGCTGCGCGGCACCATCTGGGTGATGTCTCGCTCCAGCAGGGTGAAGGCGAGCTGCAATTCGTTGAGGCGGGCCTCCTTGCGCTTGGCCACCTCGTCGCTGGTGAGCACCCCCTGCAGCACCTGATAGGCGCCCATGCTGAGAGTGGCGAAGATGGCGATCGCCACCAGCATTTCGAGCAGGGTGAAACCGGCATGGCGGACGGGGCGAGGCGTGCGGGCAACGTGCTGGGTCATCGGCTGATATAGGTCCGCATCATGGCGACCGGGTTCTCGGCCTTGGCCTCGGTGCGCACTTCCATATCGAGCGCCCGGAAGTTGTTGTCGGCGGTGGCGACGCCGCGATAGCGCCAGTACCAGGTGCTGCCCGCCATCTGCTCATCCCCTTCCACCCAGCTGTCGCCGGGCCACTTGTTCTCGAGCTTCTGTTGCACCAGCTGGTTCTCCACCACCCAGGTGGCCAGGGTCTTCTGCTCCAGATAGTTGAGGGCAGAGAGGTGTTCGCTGGCGGTTTTCATTACCGCGAGACCCGCGATGGCAAAGACTGCCAGCGCCACCATCACTTCGAGTAAGGTCATGCCCCGGGCGTTCATCGTGCCACCTGTTGAGGGTGTGGTTGGCACAGCAGTAGCGCCACCATCACACCTTTCTCAAACAACGTCATGCCGCGGGCGTTCATTCGCTCACCTCTTCATCTTCATCGCCGGTGAGCAGGGTGAGGCGGCCGAACTCGTCCCCCTTGACGATGCGGGTGTAGCGGGCATCGTCATCCTGCTGGGTGAAGGTGAGCACGAACGGGCTCAGCTCGCCGCCCGGGAAGATCAGCAACTGTGGCGTGCGCTCCTTCTCGTCGCGCTTCTGTTCGGTTTTCTCGTCGGAGTCCGGCTGCCAGCCAAAGCCTTCCAGCTCCAGCGCCAGCGTCATGTTCTCGGCCAGTTGCACCGGCCCCAGCTGCTTGTCGCCAGTCAGGGCCAGCCACTTGCGATCCTTGGCCTGACGCTGCATAAACTGCCAGCCGTTATCCTCGATGCGAATGCCTACCAGCCGACCATCCATCACCGCATACTCCTGCGCCAGCTGCAGCGTCGCCATCAGGCGACGCGCCTGCTTGTCCAGCTCCCGATCTCCTCTGGCGCCTCCCATGCTGAGGGTGACGGCGGTGGCCACCAGCCCCATCAGCATGGCGACCAGCAACACTTCCAGCAGAGTAAAGCCGGATTGGCGATGAAAGGAGAGAGAGCGCTTCATGCAGTCAGCTCACAAGGAGTGCGGTGGCGACATATCACTTATTGGAAATCCTTCAGGTTCCAGTTGCCGATGTCGTCATCGGTACCGGCTTCACCATCCAGACCCATGGAGAAGATGTCGATCTTGCCGAACTGGCCCGGGCTCAGCAGCTGGTACGGGTTGCCCCAGGGATCTTGCGGCAGGCGCTTGATGTAGCCGCCATCGCGGTAGCTGCGCGGCGCCGGATCGATGGAGGGCTTGGTCACCAGCGCGTCCAGACCCTGTTCTGTGGTCGGGTAGCGGTTGTTGTCCAGCTTGTACATGTCGAGGGCGTTTTCCAGCGCCACGATATCGGAGACCGCTTTCTGCTGGTCAGCCTTCTCCTTGTTGCCCATCAGGTTGGGCACCACCAGACTGGCCAGAATGCCGAGGATCACGATGACCACCATGACTTCCAGCAGGGTAAAACCGGATTGACGACGTTTGTTCATGAGTTGCTCCGTAACGAATGAGATGGGATGGCCCATCAGAGAGTGATCACTGGGTGGGTTCGACGGGCCGCCAGCGGCGCCACCGAACACCGGAAACTTACATATTCACCATATTGTTGAGCTCGAGGATCGGCTGCAGGATCGACATCACGATAAACAGCACCACCCCGGCCATGGAGACCACCAGCATGGGTTCGAACACCCCGAGGGCGATATTGACCTGGGATTCAAACTCCCGATCCTGGTTGTCTGCCGCCCGCTCCAGCATGCTGTCGAGCTCGCCGCTCTGCTCGCCGGAGGCGATCATGTGCAGCATCATGGGCGGGAAAATCTTGGTCTCGGTCAGCGACTTGCGCAGACTGGTCCCCTCGCGCACCCGTTCGGCGGCCTCGAGAATGCGCATTCTGGCAAAGTCGTTGGAGAGCACTTCGCCGGAGATCTTCATCCCCTCCAGCAGCGGCACCGCACTGGCGTTGAGGATGCTTAGAGTTCGGGCGAAGCGGGCGGTGTTGAGACCGCGGCTGACCCGGCCAATCACCGGCAGGCCGAGCAGCACCTGATGCCAGCGTCGGCGACGCTTTTCATCGGTGAGCCACCAGCGCCAGACAAAGCTGCCAAGGAAGATCAGCAGCAGGAACCAGAGGCCGTAGGCCTGCATCAGCTCGCTGGTGCCGATGAGAAAGCGGGTGGTGCCCGGCAACTGCTGGCCCATGTGTTCAAACTGGGCCACCACCTTGGGCACCACGGCGGTAAGCAGGATCGAGATAACCCCGATGGCGACGCAGGTGAGCACGATGGGGTAGATCATCGCCTGCAGCAGCTTGGTGCGCATATGCTGGCGCTGCTCGGTGTAGTCGGCGAGGCGGTTGAGCACCTTCTCCAGATGGCCCGATTTTTCACCGGCCGCCACCATGGAGCGAAACAGCTGGTCGAACACATGGGGAAAAGCCCCCAGCGAGTCGGCCAGCGAATAGCCTTCCACCACCTTGCTGCGCACGGTCGCCACCAGAGAGCGCAAGTGGGCCTTTTCGCACTGCTCGGCCACCGCTTTGAGCGCCTCTTCGATGGTGAGACCGGCCCCCACCAGGGTCGCCAGCTGGCGAGTGATCAGAGCCAGCTCGGCAGTGCTGGCACCGCGCCGAAACAGGGCGAAGCGGGTCGCTTCCCGTTTCGCCTTCTCGGTGGTCTCGTTCACCTCGAGGGGGGTGAGCCCCTGTTCGCGCAGCAGCTGGCGTACCTGACGGGCCGAGTCGCCCTCCATCACGCCGCTCTTGCTGCGCCCCTTGTTGTCGAGGGCCTTGTATTCGAATGCCGCCATCTCAATCTTCCCGGGTCACGCGCAGTACCTCTTCGAGGCTGGTCTGCCCCTTGAGGACCTTGTCGATGCCGTCACGGCGGATGCTGGGGGTGTGGCCGCGGATCAGCCGCTCGATGGCGAGCTCGCCGCTGGCACTGTGAATGGCTTCACGCACCGCTTCGTCGATCACCACCAGCTCGTGGATGCCGGTCCGGCCACGGTAGCCGGTGTGGTTGCACAGCTCGCAGCCGACCGGGCGCCACACCTGCTGATCGGGGGCCAGCTCGATGCCCATGGCGAGGCGCTCCTGCTCGGTGATGGGGCGCGGGGCGCGGCAATCGGGGCAGAGGGTGCGCACCAGCCGCTGGGCCAGCACCGCCAAGAGCGACGAGGAGAGCAGGAAGGGCTCGATCCCCATGTCCCGCATCCGGGTGATGGCGCCGATGGCGGTGTTGGTGTGCAGGGTCGACATCACCAGGTGACCGGTCAGCGACGCCTGCACCGCGATCTGGGCGGTCTCGAGGTCACGAATTTCCCCCACCATCACCACATCCGGATCCTGACGCAAGATGGCGCGCAGGCCGCGGGCGAAGGTCATGTCCACCTTGGTGTTGACCTGGGTCTGGCCCACCCCTTCGAGGTCATATTCGATGGGGTCTTCCACCGTCAGGATGTTGCGATCCCGCGAGTTGATTTCAGACAGCGCCGCATAGAGGGTGGTGGATTTACCGGAACCGGTCGGGCCGGTGACCAGAATAATGCCGTGGGGCTTGCGAATAAGCTCGCTGATGATGGTGCGGTTGGCCGCGGTCATCCCCAGCTGCTTGAGCTCGAGGCGCACGTTGTTCTTGTCGAGCAGACGCAGTACCACCCGCTCGCCGTAGCTGGACGGCATGGTGGAGACCCGCACGTCGACGGCGCGGCCGCCGATACGCAACGAGATACGGCCATCCTGCGGCACCCGCTTCTCGGCGATATCCATCCGCGACATCACCTTGATCCGCGAGACCAGCAGTGAGGCCAGCTTGCGATGGGGGCGCAGGATCTCCCGCAGCACCCCATCGATGCGAAAGCGGATCACCAGTGCCCGCTCGAAGGTCTCGATATGGATATCGGAGGCCTCCTCCTTGATCGCCTCGCTCAACATGGCGTTGATGAGGCGAATGATGGGGGCGTCGTCATCGGCATCCAGCAGATCTTCGCTTTGCGGCAGCTCTTCGGCCAGGGCGAAGAAGTCCATCTCGTTGCCGAGATCTTCCATCAGCTGGCGCGCCTCGGAGGAGTCGCGCTGGTAGTGGGCCATCAGCAGCTCTTCGAAGGCCTCGTTGTCGAGCTGCTCCACCGCGAAGCTGCAACCCGCGACCCGCCGCACTTCCAGCAGGGCCTGCGGGGTGACGCCGGGGCGGCACTGCAGCACGGGGGCGCCGTCCCGCTCAATCAGGATCACCCCGAAGTTGCGGGCAAAGACAAAGGGGAGCTCGGGCAGTGGCGCAGGCCCGGCGCTTCCATCCAGATGGTAGGCACTCATCAGGGCTTACTCTGCACAAACGGGGTGGTGGTCTCGACAGTGCTTTGCTGTCTGCTCCGCATCTCGTTGATCTGCTTCTGGATCTCTTTTTGCAGCTCGGGCGACACCATCACATCCTGGCCATAGGCAGGCAATACCTGACGGGCGGGGGAGGTGAGATACCCCTCCTGCGAGGCGGCATTGAGCTGCTCGGCGCGGAACAGGCTGTATTTGTTGCTGGAGACACCGGTATAGACGTCCGCATCACGCAAGATGGTCGGCCGGATAAAGACCATCAGGTTGCGCTTGGAGGTGGTGTTGGAGGTGGAGCGGAACAGATAGCCCAGCACCGGAATATCGCCAAGCAGCGGCACCTTGGAGACCTGCTCCTTGGTCTGTTCGTCCATCAAACCGCCCAGCACCACGGTTTCGCCGCTTTTGACCAGCACCGCGTTCTTGACGGTACGGGTATCGAAGGTGGGGCCAAGGTTGGCAGTACCGGTCGCCTGGGTCTGGGCGACGCTGGAGACCTCCTGCTCGATATTGAGCAGCACCGAATCCCCTTCGTTGATCTGCGGGGTCACCACCAGCTTGGTGCCCACCGTCTTGCGCTCGATGGTGTTGAACACCTGATCGCTGGTGGTGGAGCTTTGCGAACCGCTCTGGACCGGGACCTCCTGACCGACGTTGAAGGAGGCCTCCTTGTTGTCCATGGTGACGATACTCGGGGTGGAGAGAATATCGTTCTTGGTATTGGAGGCCAGCGCCGTGGCCAGCATGGCCCAGTCGCCGTGATAGAAACCGGCGGCCATGCCGTTGAACTCTTTCAGCAGACCGGCAGCGGTGTCGGTCTTGCCATTCTGGTAATCCTTGCCCGCCGCAATGGCGCTGCCGAGGGGCAGACCTGAGTTGGTGAACTGGGTGCCACCGCCGTTGGCATTGCCCCACTGGACGCCAAGGCTGAGGCCGTCGCCATCCTGCATCTCGACGATGATCGCCTCCACCAGCACCTGGGCGCGGCGGATATCGAGCTTGGCCACCACCTGCTCCAGTTCGGACATCACGTCCGGCTGGGCGGTGATGACCAGCGCATTGGTGGTCTCGTCGGCTGAGATGGCCAGCTTGCCACCGCCGATGCTGGCGCCACCTGTGGTTGCGCCGCCGCCCTTCTTGTCGGCCTCGATGCTGGAGCTGACCCCCTTGAGCACCTCGACCATGTCTTTGGCCTTGCCATATTTGAGGTAGAAGACCCGGGTGTTGCCCTGGCTTTGCAGGTCGCGGTCGAGCTGGCGCACCATCTGGATGATGCGGGCGCGCGCTTTCGGCTCACCACTCACCACCACAGAGTTGGTGCGCTCGTCGGCCACCACCTTGGGGGAGAGCAGCAGGGAGGCGGTGCCGCCCTGGGGGTTGCCATCCTTGTTGAGGTTGGTCACCAGCCGCACCATTTCCCCCGCCGAGGCAAACTTGAGCTTGATGATGTCCACATCCTGATCGCCTGCGCGGTCGACCCGGTTCACCACCTCCACCAAGCGGTTGACCACGGCGGCGCGGCCGGTGATCAGCAGCACGTTGGAGGGCTCGTAGTGCACCACGTTGCCACCACCGGCGTTGTCGTTGAGCTGGCGCAGCAGCGGCGCCAGTTCACGGACCGAGACGTTGCGCACCGGCACTACTCTAGTCACCATCTCGTCGCCGGAGCCCGGGTTGCTGCCATCCACCACCGGAATGGCGGAGGTCTTGGCATCCCGCGAGCGCAGCACCTTGAGCACCCCGTTGTCCATCGGCACCACGGCAAAGCCGTAGACGTCGAGCACGCTCAGGAAGAACTGGTAGTACTGCTCCTCATTGAGCAGGTCGTAGCTGCGCACGTTGATCTTGCCGCGCACCGATGGCTCTATGATGATGGTTTTATTGAGGTTCTTGCCCACCGTATTGATGAACTCTTCAATGTCGGCGTTCTTGAAACTGGCAGAGTATTCGGTGGCCCAGGCTGAGCCCGCCATCATCAGTGCCGCTGCGATAGTGGCCAGACGCCAGCTTTTCCCTTTAGTGGTCATTATTGGTACGACTCCAAATCATTATTCTGACAAGCGCACATAGATGTCGAACTGTTCGCCCTGTCGCTCGACGGTCACTGTCATTTCCGTTGCGCCAGCCATCTGCTGCATCGCCTGCATGGCTTGCATGTTGTCCCGTAAATCCAGCCCGTTGATGCTGATGGCCAGGTCATTGGCCTGCAGCCCGCTCTGGTTGAAAAACTCAGGATTGCTGCCCGGGTTGAGGCGATAGCCGGTCATGCGGCCATCCACCTGAACCGGTGAAATATTGAGGTAATCGGTGATCTTGCCCGGATCGGCCATCAGCTCGCTGCGCAGGGAGCCAAGGGGGGCGGCGTTGGTCTGCGGCAGCGGCTTGCCATACTCCTCGCCATCCAGCATCAGGGTCTCGTCGCGGCCATCCCGCTCGATGATCACCCGATCCGGATAGACCTGCCGGATCCGCGCCTGGGTGCCGTCAATCATGTCACCGACCCCGTAGGAGTTCTGGATGCCGGACATGGCGATGATGGCGATGGATTTGGCGGGATCCGAGCTGGCCAGCACCCCGTTGAGCTGGGCATTGAGCTGGGTACGCGGCGCATTGGCGGCCACGGCGGCTTTGGCCTGTGCCTTGGGGATCGCCTTGCCAAACAGCGCCAGTCGGCTTACCTCGCCCAGTTCAAGGCGCGGGTTGCTCTGGCCGCTGATCGCCACAGCGGAGGGTTGCCACGGTTGGCTGGTTTGCGGGCTTGCCAGGGTGAGCAGACGCCAGGTGAGGGCGGCGCTCTGCTGGGCCAGCATGATCAGCAGCGCCAGAAAGGCCACCTGGGTGACTCTGGTCATGGGAAGCCGCCGGCACTGGGCCAGCAGCATGGTCAAGATGTCATCCCTGAATCGTAGCGTCATATTAATCAACAAATTCCAGGCTCTGGGGCGGCTGCGTATTGTGTACGGCCGGTGGCTGTGACACAACGGGTCCGGGCGCGCCAAACCGTAAAAATGGATATTTCATCACACCGTAAACCTTTGAATGCTCACAAAAGTGGCACTCAGGTGAGGTGCATCCTGCTTGCCAGCGAACATCAGGGTACGGTGCGTACTCATCCTCGCCAATCCTGCAGCGCCTTGAGGGTCACGCTCTGTCCGGCGACCTGCAGCACTATGTATTGCTGGTCGATGGTGGCGAGCACGACTCCCGGGGCGATTTCGCTCCCCTCCCGGTATTCCCGGCCATTGAGCACCACGGCCCGCTTGGCGGGGTTGGAGGAGAACACATGAGAGCCATAGCTCAATTGCGGTACCTGCTGGCGCACCGATTGGGGTGCCGAGCCCAGCGCCATCAACTGGGCCGGTTGCACGTTGTTCTGGCCGGTGGCGTGTGGCGTCTCCTGCAATGGGGTTTCATTGAGGGCTTTCATCAGCTGCTCGGCCAGACTCAGCGCGGGGGTATTCCCCTGACTGGTCCCCTCGTTTTTGGCCACTGCTCTGGGTTGGACCACCGGCTCCGGCAGGGGCGGGGGCAGCGGACGGGTCACCATCGCCTTGGGTTCGACCCGCACGAAGGGCGGGGTGATCACCTCTTTCACCTCCACCTTCTCCTCGATGGGGCGCAGGTGGATCAGATGCCAGCCATAGTTGGCGCCCGCCCCCAGCAACAGGGCCAGGGGAGCCAGCAGCCAGCCGATGCGGCGTGGGCTGCGCTCCTCTTCCCGGGGCATGGGCAAGCCCATGGCCGGAATATGGGCGGAGAGTTGCGGTTGCTGCGCACGGCGCAGCGCCTTGAGCAGGGTAGACATCAGGAGGCCTCCTCCAGTCTGGGCATGGGTTCACCGGAGAGGGCGTTGAGACGCAGCAGGGTGTTGCTGCCCGCGATGCCATCAGGGGTGAGCCCCTGATCCCGCTGGAACTGCTGCAGCTTGTTCTTGAGCTCGCCATCGAAACGGCGCACCTTGCGCTCGGGTTGTTGCAGCGCACGGCTCAGGGCATTGTCGAGCCACTGGATCTGGGTCTGACCGGCATTGCTGGCGATCAGGCTGACGCCCCCTTTCGGCATGCGCCAGAGCAGGGTGTAGCTGCCGCCCCAGTTGTCGCTGAGCCACTGGCGATCCACCTGCCAGCTCTGGTCGCCGATCATCAGGCTGGCCTTGTTCGGCCCCAGATTGACCAGGGTCGCGTAGTAGAGGCCGCCAGTCTGGTCAGTGAGCGTGATCATGGCGGGATACTGCAGGGCGCGCAGCTCGTCGAGGCTTGCCTCTCCCTCCTGACAGCGCAGACCGGCACGGGGCGCGTTGTCACAGGTTGCCTCGAACGGTTCCGGTTCATAACCCCAGACCCGATAGAGATTCTGCATGGCGCTGTCGGGGTCGATGGCCTGATTGATCGCCTCGGTCAGCTGCTCCTGCTGCTCGGCGGTCTCGTCGATGGTGACCGGCACCTCGACCTTGACTACCGGACGGGTGGGGAACACGCCGAAAAATTGCCAACCCCACCAGCCTGCTGCCACCAGCAGGGCGCCCGCCAGCGTCACCATCAGACCGGAGGCCCAGCTTCCTTCGTCCCGAACGCCATTGACCTCGAAGGCAGCCTGGCTGATATCGCTGTGGACAATCTTGTAGCTGCCACGGGCGAAAGCGGCGATCAGGGCGCGGTCGCAGATGAGGTTGATGAAACGGGGGATGCCGCCACTCAGGCGATGGAGCGTCTTGATGGCGCGCGGGGTAAAGATGGGTTGTACGCAGCCTGCAACTTGCAGCCGGAAGCGGACGTAGGCATCCACATCGCTGTGAGAGAGCGGCAGCAGGTGATAGCGGGCGGTAATGCGCTGGGCCAGCTGACGCAGCAGGGGTTGGCGCAGCATCTGTTGCAGCTCGGGCTGACCGATCAGCACCACTTGCAGCAGTTTTCGTTCGTCGGTTTCGAGGTTGGTGAGCAGACGCAGCTGCTCCAGTACGCCGGGCAGCAGGTGCTGCGCCTCATCCACCAGTACCACGCTGCGCTTGCCTGCCGCCAGGTTGGCCAGCAGGTGATCGCGAATAAGGTCGAACAGCCGCTTGATCCCGGCATCTTCGGGATAGGGGAGTTGAAACTCGTCGCAGATGGCGGCCAGCAGATCCCGTTCGGTCAGAGAGGGATTGAGGATGTAGGCGATCTCGGTCTCGGCGGGCAGCTGTTGCAGCAGGCAGCGGGAGACGGTGGTTTTGCCGGTGCCCACTTCGCCGGTCAGCAGCACAAAGCCGCCGCCATCCTGCAATCCATAGTTGAGATGAGCAAGGGCTTCGCCGTGGCGCTCGCTCATATAGAGGTACTTGGGATTGGGCGAGATGGAAAACGGGTGTTCCGAGAGGCCGAAGAACTGTGTGTACATGAGGGTATTCTTTTGTAGCCGGCGACAGATGAAAAATGTCTCCGGATGATAGCAAACCTCGCTTTCATTGGAAGCCATCATTGGCGCCGGAGGGCAAATTGCGGCCTTTTCCTGCCATCTTGTGATCCCGGTTGCGTCATTGGCACGAATCCGGATCACAAAATGACAAAAAATAGCTGTAAATAAAGGGAAATATCAATATGGGCGCGGCGTGGCAAAGGCCGTCAGCATGGCGCTGAATCGGCGATCGCCAGACCTGTTTGTGTACAATTTATGACGCTGGTTGCCCTGTCAGCCATCAGGGCAAGCTGGTCGGGATGTACTTGCTCAGTGGTGATCCTGAAACTGCGCGGCAATCTCCCTGAACTGCGCCTCACAGGCGAGAAACGCCGCGACAATGCCGGGATCAAAATGGCTGCCGCTCCCCTTCACGATGATCTCCTTCGCTTCCTCATGGCTGAAAGCAGGTTTGTAGACCCGTTTCGAGATGAGGGCATCGTAGACATCCGCTACCGCCATCAAACGCCCGGAGAGGGGAATGTCCTCACCCGCCAGCCCAGCCGGATAGCCGCTGCCATCCCACTTTTCGTGGTGGGTGAGGGAGATCTCCCGGGCCAGCCGCAAGAAGGAGTTGGAGCCCAGCTGCGCCTCGGCGCTCGCCAGCGCATCGGCGCCGATCTGCGGGTGGCGCTTCATGATGGCGAACTCCTCGTCGGTCAGCTTGCCCGGTTTGAGCAGGATGGCATCGGGAATGCCCACCTTGCCCACATCGTGCAGGGGAGCCGACTTGAACAGCAGGTCGATGGTGGCGTCATCGAGCGGATAGCGATCCCAATCACTGCGACTGAGGTATTGCGCCAGCGCCTTGACGTAGTGCTGGGTGCGAATGATATGGGCGCCGGTCTCGTTGTCCCGGGTCTCCGCCAGCGAGGCGAGGCCGAGGATGGCCACGTCGCGGGTCAGGTTGAGCTCGTCGCTGCGGGATTTCAGCTCACCGATCATCTGATTGGTGCTGGCGGCGATAAGGCCGAACTCGTCATCCCGGGTGACCGGCACCCGGGCGTCGAAGTCACCACACTGTACTCTGGCCATGGTGCGGGTCTGCTGGCGCAGGGATAGGCCGAGATTGCGACCATAACCGTGAATAATGAGGGCGAGATAACAGAAGGTCACCGTCATTACGAAGGCGATCTCCCACAGGATGTAGTGCTGGGCATCGACCCTCGGCAGGCTGCGCTCCACCGTCACCAGCCACTCCAGATCCTTGTTGAACAGCAAGAAGAAGACGCCTCCCAGCAGGGTGAGGGTCGCCAGGGTAAAGAGGGTGAACTTGCGTGGCAGCGGCATGGCCAGCGGGTGGCTCAGTGCCAGGCTCTGCTCGGCTTGCCGTGCTCTGGCCCGATGCAAGTCCCGCTCCAGAGTCAGATCGGCCGCCACCAGAAAGCCGAGGGTGGTCATCCCCAGCAGCACCTTGAGGTGACTCTCCAGCGGGAAGTCGTGGGCCAGGGCGTTGTAGCCCGAGAGCAGCAGTGCTCCCAGCAGGTAGAAACCCACCTCCAGTCCAAACCCGTCCAGCCCGTTGCGCGGCAGGGGCCGCCTTGAGAGCAGCCAATTGCGCACGGCGAACATGATGGCGAACGTCACCAGGGTTGGCCCCAGCAACTGGGGCAGGGTGAGACTCTCGAGAAACGGGCAAACCTGCCAGCCATAGAGACAAAATAGTGACAGGGTTACCCCGTAGTGCAGGGCGCAGCGCCCCGTGATCCTCTGCATATTCCCACCCATGTTGCTGGTTATTGTTATGTCGGCGGGAGGCCCGCCATTACAGGCGCCGCAGCAGCAGGCTACCGATGGAGTAGCCAGCGCCAAAGGAGCACAGTACGCCGCGAGCCCCCGCAGGAAGGTCGCGATTGTACAGATGAAACGCGATGATGGAACCCGCCGAGCTGGTATTACCATAGCTATCAAGAATGACCGGCGCCTCCTGCTGGCTGGCATCGTGGCCCAGCAGCTTGCGACCGATGAACTGGTTCATGGTGAGGTTGGCCTGATGGAGCCAGAGCCGGTTCAGGCTCTCGGCGGGCCAGCCCTGCTCATCGAGCTGGTTGGCAATCTGGTCGCACACCAGCGGCAACACCTCCTTGAACACCTTGCGCCCCTGCTGGCGAAACAGCTTGTCGTCGCTGTAGCGGGTACGCGGGCTCAGCCGGTTCAGAAAGCCGAAGTTGTTGCGGATGTTGTTGGAGTACTGGGTCACCAGCTTGCTGGCCACCAGTTGCCACGGATTGGCCACCTTGCAATCGGCCTCCCGCTCCAGCAGCACCGCGGTGCAGGCATCGCCGAAGATAAAGTGACTGTCTCTGTCCCGGAAATTGAGGTGTCCCGAGCAGATCTCCGGATTGACCACCAGCGCCACGTTGGCGGTGCCTGCCGCCAGCATGTCGGCGGCTGTCTTGATGCCGAAGGTGGCGGACGAGCAGGCCACGTTCATATCAAAGGCCATGCCGCTCGCCCCCAGATAGTGCTGCAGCTCGATGGCCAGCGCCGGATAGGGGCGCGGCATGTTGGAGGCGGCGACGATCACCAGATCGATCTCGCCGGGCTCGCGACCGGCGGCGATCAGCGCCTGCTCGGCGGCGGCCACCGCCATCTCCACCATGATGGAGGGCATCTCATCGGGCCGCTCCGCCAGCAGCGGCTGCATGATGTCGGGGTTGAGCACCCCTTCGCGGCTCACCAGATAACGGCTCTTGATGCCGGAGGCCTTCTCGATGAACTCGCAGCTGGAGTGCTGCTTGGCGGGGAGCTGGCCGGCGTCGATGGCGGAGGCGTTCTCCTCGTTGTAGAGATCCACATACTGGTTGAAGGCGGCCACCAGCTCTTCATTGCTGACGGCAAAGGGTGGGGTATAGAGGCCTGAGCCACTGATCACGATAGAGGTCATCTTTGCTCCTCGCCGGGTGCGTTCCCGGCTTGTCGGTTTATAGGGTAGAGAGGGTTACAGCTGGTCGATCGCCGCAGCGAGACCCGCCAGGGTCAGCGGATGCATCCGTCCGCCAACCACGTCATTCATCAGTTTGATGGAGGGATGCCAGAGCCACTCCCGCCGCGGGGTGGGATTGATCCACACCAGTTTGGGAAAGTGCTGCTGCAAGCGGGTAAGCCACACCTGACCCGACTCCTCGTTCCACTGCTCGACACTGCCGCCCGGCCAGGTGATCTCGTAGGGGCCCATGGTGGCATCCCCCACCAGGATCACCCGGTAGTCGCTGCCGTAGGTGCGCAGCAGCCGCAGGGTATCGAACCGCTCCTCAAAGCGGCGCTTGTTATCCTTCCAGACGAAGTCGTAGAGGCAGTTGTGAAAATAGAAGTACTCCAGATGCTTGAACTCGTGGCGCAGGGCGGAGAAGAGGCGCTGCACCTCGGCCACGTGGGCATCCATGGAGCCTCCCACATCGAAGAAAACCAACAGCTTCACCCCGTTGTGGCGCTCGGGCCGCAGCTTCACATCGAGCCAGCCCTGGCGGGCCGAACTTTTTATGGTGTCGTCGAGATCCAGCTCGTCGGGATTGCCTTTGCGCACCCAGCGTCTGAGTTTGCGCAGTGCCAGCTGGATGGCGCGCTGGCCGAGCGGTGAGTCGTCGCTGAAGTTGCGATAGTGACGGGCCTCCCACACCTTGGCCGCCTTGCCGTGCTGCCCCTCTCCACCCATGCGCACCCCCTCGGGGTGAAAACCGCCATGGCCAAACGGGCTGCTGCCACCGGTTCCCACCCACTTGTTGCCGCCGGCGTGGCGCTCTTTCTGCTCGCTTAACCGCTGGTTGAGGGTCTCCAGCAGCTTGTCGAGTCCGCCGAGGGATTTGAGCAGCGCCTTCTCCTCTGGGCTCAACAGCCGTTCGAACTCCTTGCGCAGCCACTCCTCGGGCAGGCTCTCCGGCAGCAGGGGAATGGCTTCCAGCCCCTCGTAGTATTCGGCGAAGGCGCGATCGAAGCGATCGTAGTGGGCCTCGTCTTTTACCAGCAGGCAGCGGGAGAGCTGGTAGAACTCGTCCATATCGACAGCGACCAGCCGGGCAGCCAGTGCGGCGTGCAAGTCCAGCAGCTCGCGCAGGCTGCAGGGGAGCTTGTGGCGGCGCAGGTGGGTAAAAAAGTCGATCAGCATGGGTCAGCTGCCGCGCCGGGCCAGAAAGGCGAGCTTCTCGAAGAGATGCAGATCCTGCTCGGTCTTGAGCAGGGCGCCATATAGCGCGGGCACCAGCTTGCCGGGCTCGCGGGCGCGCATCGCCTCGGGGGCGATATCGTCGGCCAAGAGCAGGCGGATCCAGTCCAGCAGCTCCGAGGTGGAGGGCTTCTTGCGCAGCCCCTCTACCTCGCGCAGCTCGAAGAAGAGATCCATTGCCTCGCCAAGCAGGCTCTCCTTGAGGTCGGGGTAGTGGAGTTTGACGATGGCCTGCATCTCGGCCTTGTCGGGGAAGCGGATGTAGTGGAAGAAACAGCGGCGCAGGAAGGCGTCCGGCAGCTCTTTTTCGTTGTTGGAGGTGATGATGACCACCGGCCGCTGGCGCGCCTTGACTCGCTCGCCGGTCTCGTAGACGTCGAACTCCATCCGATCCAGCTCCAGCAGCAGATCGTTGGGGAATTCGATGTCGGCTTTGTCGATCTCGTCGATCAGCAGCACAGGTCGCTGCTCGGCGCTGAAGGCCTGCCACAACTTGCCTTTACGAATGTAGTGACTGATATCGGCCACTCTGGGGTCGCCGAGCTGGGAGTCCCGCAGCCGGGCCACCGCATCATATTCGTAGAGTCCCTGCTGGGCCTTGGTGGTGGACTTGATATGCCAGGCAATGAGATCGGTGCCGAGATGGTCGGCGACCGCTTCCGCCAGCACCGTCTTGCCGGTGCCCGGCTCCCCTTTGATCAGCAGCGGTTTTTCGAGGGTGATGGCGGCATTGACCGCCATCTTCAATGCATCGGAGGCGAGATACTGGCTGCTTCCTGAAAATCCCATAACGTCGGTTCCTTTGACGATTGGCGCCCGGAGTCAGGGGCCAGAGAGAATAAGCTCTATATGTTGTAATACCATATGGTTATAACGAATAGTCACTTCTCATTCAGAAACCACAGGGTAATCTTGTTTCATCGTCGTAACAAACACAGGGATAGCACCATGAGCAAAATTTTTGAGGACAACAGCCAGACTATCGGTCACACCCCGCTGGTTCGTCTCAACCGTGTTACCAAAGGCCGCGTGCTGGCCAAGATCGAGAGCCGCAACCCCAGCTTCAGCGTCAAGTGCCGGATCGGTGCCAACCTGATCTGGGATGCCGAGAAGCGCGGCATCCTGACCAAGGGTAAGGAGATCATCGAGCCCACCAGCGGCAACACGGGTATTGCTCTGGCCTTTGTCGCGGCAGCTCGCGGCTATCCCATCACCCTGACCATGCCGGCCACCATGAGCCTGGAGCGCCGCAAGCTGCTCAAGGCGCTCGGTGCCAATCTGGTGCTGACCGAAGGGCCGCTCGGCATGAAGGGGGCCATTGCCAAGGCCAACGAAATCCTCGAGTCCGAGCCGGGCAAGTATGTGTTGCTGCAACAGTTTGAAAACCCGGCCAACCCGGAGATCCACGAAAAGACCACCGGCCCCGAGATTTGGGATGCCACTGACGGTGAGGTGGATGTGTTCGTGGCCGGGGTCGGTACCGGCGGCACCATTACCGGGGTCTCCCGCTATCTGAAGCAGACTAAAGGCAAGGCGGTGGTCTCTGTCGCGGTCGAACCGGCCGAGTCGCCGGTCATCAGCCAGAAGCTGGCCGGGGAAGAGATCAAACCGGGCCCCCACAAGATCCAGGGGATCGGCGCCGGCTTTATCCCGGGCAACCTGGACCTCTCCCTTATCGATCGGGTGGAGAAGGTGACCAGCGATGAAGCCATCGAGATGGCCCGTCGCCTGATGGAGGAGGAGGGGATCCTGGCCGGTATCAGCTCCGGTGCTGCGGTGGTGGCTGCCAGCCGTCTGGCCGAGCTGCCGGAATTTGCGGGCAAAACCATAGTGGTCATCCTGCCGAGTGCGGCGGAGCGTTACCTCTCCAGCGCCCTGTTTGCCGGGGTGTTCAGCGAGCAGGAACTGCAGCAGTAACTGATCGGAATCTTTCAAAACAGCGGCGCTCCCAGGAGCGCCGCTTCTTTATGGGCTAGACTCAACCCCTGTTAGTGTCACTTGATCCTTATTTTTTGGGGTAAAATAACAAGTTCCGGAGTGAGAAAAAAAGCAGACATTCCGCTCTAAATCTCATATCCTGTGCGGCGTCACGCGGTGTTTGCTGGCTGGGTATCACAAAGTAACAAAGTGTTATTTTTCGTTATAAAATAATTTCAGGCCAGTCCTGATGCGGCTTGTAGCCCAATAACTGAAAATTGCCAACCAGCGCGCCGATTACTGCACAGAAACTTGACCTGGATTAAACCATTGCGGGTCTGCTTTCGTTACTTTACAACATATCCATACTGACACGGTGGGTCAGGTTGCTTCAAAAACGACCAATCCACCAAAAAATATCAATAATATGGGGTGAAACCATGTACGAGAAGTCTGTTGTTATTACTGCTGAAAACGGCCTGCACACCCGTCCGGCAGCTCAGTTCGTGAAAGAAGCCAAAGAATTCCAAAGCGAGATCACTGTGGTCTCCGGTGGCAAGTCCGCCAGCGCCAAGAGCCTGTTCAAGCTGCAGACCCTGGGCCTGACCAAGGGTACCAACGTAACTATCCAGGCTGATGGCCCGGATGCTCAGCAAGCTGTTGAGAAGCTGGTTGCCCTGATGGACGAGCTGGAGTAATCCAGCTTTAGATTCCTCCCCCACAGTCGTTTTAATAGGAAGGATTATGATATCTGGCATTCTTGCGTCCCCCGGTATCGCATTCGGTAAGGCGCTTCTTCTTAAAGAAGATGAAATCGTTATCAATCAGGGCAAAATCTCTGCTGACCAGATTGATGCCGAGATCAACCGTTTCCTCGAAGCTCGTACCAAGTCAGCTGCCCAGCTGGAAGCCATCAAAGAGATGGCCGGTCGCACCTTCGGTGAGGAAAAAGAGGCCATCTTCGAAGGCCACATCATGCTGCTCGAAGATGAGGAGCTGGAAGGGGATATCAAATCCTTCATCAAAGAGAACAAGGCTTCCGCTGACAAAGCCATCTATGAGGTGATCGAACAGTACGCCAAGATGATGGCCGAGCTGGATGACCCTTATCTGCGCGAACGCGCTACCGACTTCCGTGACATCGGTACCCGTCTGGTCAAGAACGTACTGGGCATCGCCGTTGTCAACCTGAGCACCATCGACGAAGAGGTGATCCTGGTCGCCAAAGACCTGACCCCGTCTGAAACCGCTCAGATCAACCTGAAATATGTGCTGGGTTTCGTTACCGACATCGGTGGCCGTACCTCTCACACCTCCATCATGGCCCGCTCCCTGGAGCTGCCGGCCGTGGTAGGCACCAACGACATCACCGAGCGCGTCAAGAACGGTGACATGCTGGTGCTGGATGCGATCAACAACCAGATCATCATCAATCCGACCGCTGAACAGCTGACCGAAGCCAAGAAGTTCCAGGCTCAGTTCCAGGCCGAGAAAGATGAGCTGGCCAAGCTGAAAGATCTGCCTGCCATCACGCTGGATGGTCACCAGGTCGAAGTGTGCGCCAACATCGGTACCGTCAAGGATACCGAAGGTGCCATCCGCAATGGCGCCGAAGGCGTGGGTCTGTACCGTACCGAGTTCCTGTTCATGGACCGTGACGCGCTGCCGACCGAAGAAGAGCAGTTCAAAGCCTACAAAGAAGTGGCCGAAGCGATGCCGGATCAGCCGATCATCGTGCGTACCATGGACATTGGCGGCGACAAAGAGCTGCCGTACATGAATTTCCCGAAAGAGATGAACCCCTTCCTGGGCTGGCGTGCCGTGCGTATTTTCTTCGACCGCGAAGACATCATGCACGCTCAGCTGCGGGCCATTCTGCGCGCCTCTGCCTTCGGCAAACTGCGCATCATGTTCCCGATGATCATCTCTGTCGAAGAGTTCCGTAGCCTGAAAGCTACCGTAGAGACGCTGAAAGCCGAACTGCGTGCCGAAGGCAAAGCCTTTGATGAATCCATCGAAGTGGGTATCATGATCGAGACCCCGGCCGCTGCCGTGATGGCTCATCATCTGGCCAAGGAAGTGGATTTCTTCAGTATCGGTACCAACGACCTGACCCAGTACACCCTGGCTGTCGATCGTGGTAACGAGATGATCTCCGCCATGTACAACCCGCTGTCACCCTCCGTCCTGACCCTGATCAAGATGGTTATCGATGCGTCCCACGCCGAAGGCAAGTGGACCGGTATGTGTGGTGAACTGGCTGGTGACGAGCGCGCTACCCTGCTGCTGCTGGGTATGGGTCTGGATGAGTTCTCCATGAGCGCCATCTCTGTACCGCGTATCAAGAAGCTTATCCGCAACACCAACTTCGAAGATGTGAAGGCCATGGCTGATCAAGCACTGAGCTTTGCCACCGCCGCTGAAATCGAAGCATGCGTAGATAACTTTATTAAGCAGAAAGCAGTCTGCTAAGATCGGCTGCAAACAGCGACAAATCATCTCTAGGAGCTTTATATGGGTCTGTTTGATAAACTGAAGAAACTGGTTTCCGACGATAGCTCTGACACCGGCGGCATCGAAATCTTTGCTCCGCTGTCTGGCGAAATCGTGCCGATCGAAGATGTGCCTGACGTTGTCTTCGCCGAGAAGATCGTTGGTGACGGTATCGCCATCAAGCCGGCTGGCAACAAGATGGTTGCGCCGTGCGATGGTACCATCGGCAAGATTTTCGAGACCAACCACGCGTTCTCTCTGGAATCCGACTCCGGTATCGAGCTGTTCGTTCACTTCGGTATCGACACCGTTGAACTGAAAGGCGAAGGCTTCAAGCGTATCGCTCAGGAAGGCCAGCAGGTCAAGCGCGGCGACACCATCATCGAGTTCGATCTGGCCGTTCTGGAAGCGAAAGCCAAGTCTACCCTGACTCCGGTTGTCATCTCCAACATGGACGAGATCAAAGAGCTGATCAAAATGACTGGTGCCGTGACTGTGGGCGAGACCCCGGTTATCCGTATCAAGAAGTAATGCCCGGCTGGCTCACGCCAGTTGCGCAGTAAAAAACCGAAGCCTTGTGCTTCGGTTTTTTTATGGCCGCGAGTCGGCTTTCCTTTCTGGTGATCACTCTATTCCGTCGAGATGACAACCCGGTTACGGCCCTGATCCTTGGCCTGATAAAGGGCCCGGTCGGCCATCATCAGCAGATAGTCGATGCTCTCCTGCCCCTTCATGCTGGCACACCCCAGACTGATGGTGAGGGATAGCTGCTTCCCCTGCCATGGCAAGCGGGTGGTACTGACATGCTGGCGCAGCTGTTCGGCGCGCCGTGCTGCCTGTTCAATATCGCAACCAGGCAGGATCAGCAGAAACTCCTCTCCGCCCCAACGGGCCAGACTCTCCCCCGGCAACAGCTGGCCCGCCATGGCGTGGGCGACGGCGCAGAGCGCGGCATCGCCCGCAGGGTGGCCGTAGCGGTCATTGACCTGTTTGAAATGGTCGATATCTCCCAACACCACCGAGAGGGGCTCACCTTGCAACCAAAGGGCCTGCAGCTGTTGCTGGGCGCCGCGCCGGTTGGTCAGTTCGGTGAGCGGATCGGTGCAGGAGAGGCGGCTCACCTCTTCCACCATGCACTGCAGGTCGTGGATATCGCGAAAGGTGACGATATGGCCATCCGGGATGGCATCGGCTCCCAGCTGGGCAGTGACGATAAACCAGCGCGACTGACCGCTCTTGCAGCGGATCAGCGCAGGCATTTCGGCGACCTCCAGCCCTTGCGACAAGCTCTGTTCCACCTGGGAGTGCCAGGAGTCGATGATGGTGCGGCGATACCCTTCATCCGGGTAGGCGACCTGAAACCAGGAGGCCATGTCCGGCAGATCGTCAAGGTTGTAGCCCAGCTGCTCAATAAAGGCTTTATTCAGGAAGCGGTGGCGCCGCTGCGGGATCATGTCGGGTGAGCAGCCATCGTGACGGGCAATGGATTCTGACACCAGAATAGGCAGCGGGATCACATCGAAGGAGCGAAACAGGATCTGTTGCAGTTCTCGGTCATTCATAGGAAAAGCGGCTCCACGATGCATCTTTTACATGCTTTACCATAGGTCAGACCTGTTTGGTGGTAAACCGATTTATAGCGGTTACGCCGCCGGTTGTTCAGCCAAAGGCAAAGGCGAGAAAATGGCGGAGCTGTGTGCCGTGGCCGTATCGGGTGAAAGCTGGGCAGGCTGAGGAGAAGCGGCGGGGCAAAAGGGTCAAAAAAACCCACATGGTCAGGCACATGTGGGTCGGGAAAAACCAGACAGGGTAAAACAGACACTCCCTGTGTCGGTCATCTTCAGCTCAGGTGGAGGTGGTCCATCTGCTGGAGCTTTTCGGGCCAGGGCCCCTGCTGGTGGTCACCAAATCTTCACACGCTCGGAAGGTGGCAGATAGAGCTTGTCTCCCGGCTTGATGGCAAAGGCGCGATAGAAGGCCGGCATATTAGCGACGACGCCGTTGACCCGGTACTCCAGCGGCGAGTGGGGATCTGTCTTGAGCAGAACGGCAGCGAGCTCGGGCCGGTACTTCCCTTTCCACACCTGCGCCCAGCCGATAAAGAAGCGCTGCTCGGCAGTGAAGCCATCGAGCACCGCTGGCAGGCGGTTGCCCAGGGCGAGCCGGTACGCCTTGTGGGCGATGGTCAAGCCGCCGAGATCGCCGATGTTCTCGCCAAGGGTCAGCTGGCCGTTGACATGCTCCCCCTTGATGGGCTCGAAACGGTCGTACTGTTTCGCCAGTTTTTGCGCTCTGGCGGTGAACTCCTTGAGATCGGCCGGAGCCCACCAGTTGTGCAAGGCACCGTTGCCATCGAATTTGGCCCCCTGATCATCGAAACCATGGCTCAGCTCGTGACCGATGACCGCGCCGATGGCGCCATAGTTGACCGCATCATCCGCCTTCAGATCGAAGTAGGGCGGTTGCAGTATGGCTGCCGGGAAGACGATCTCGTTGTTGTTCGGGTTGTAGTAGGCGTTCACCGTCTGCGGATTGTCGAACCACTCCTCCCGATCCACCGGTTGATGGAGGCGGGCAAGGTGCTCGTTGTAACGCACCGTGGCCGCGCGCTGGGCATTGCCGACCAGATCATCGGGACGGATCTCGATTGCGCTGTAATCCTGCCACTGGTCGGGATAGCCGATCTTGACCCGTACCTTCTCCAGTTTCGCCAGCGCCTGCTGTTTGGTCGGGGCAGACATCCAGTCGAGCCCACCGATTTCCTGGCGATAGGCGGCGATCAGATTGCGCACCATGGTCGCCATCTGTGCCTTGGCCTCGGCCGGAAAGTAGCGCTCCACGTAGAGTTTGCCCACCGCCTGACCCAGATAGTCGTCCAGCACCTCCATGGCCTGCTTCCAGGGCTCCCGCTGCCGGGGGATGCCGCTCAGGGTCGTGCCGTAGAAAGCGAAGTGCAGGGCATTGCTCTGGCTGTCGAGATAGGGCGCATAAGTGCGTAGCAGATGGAACAGGCAGTAGGATTGCCACTGCGCGATGCTGGTCTCCTGCATCACGGCGGTCAGCTTCTCCAGATAGTCCGGCTCACTGACGATGATCTCCGTTTCCCCGGCGATACCGGCCTCTGTCAGGTAGCGTTGCCAATCCAGGGTGGGCAGCAACTGACTGAGGCGGGCGATGGGCAGTTTGTTGTAGGTGAGGTTGTCATCCCGCCGCTTGACTCTGTCCCACTGCAGGCTGGCGAGCCGGGTCTCCAGCGCCAGAATGCGATGGGCCTGTTCGCTCGCCCCCTCGACGCCGGCATGGTTGAGCAGGGCGGTAATGAACTGCTCGTAGCTGGCCCGCAGTGCCTTGCTGGCGGCATCTGCTTTCAGGTAGTAGTCCCGATCCGGCAGACCGAGACCGGATTGCTGCAGGTAGATCCCGTAGCTGTCAGGCTGCTTCTTGTCGGCCATGAACCCGATACCAAAGGGAGCGCCGCCCCCCAGCTTGTTAACCCGGGCAAAGTAGGTGGCCAGCGAGGCGCCATCATGGATGGCCATGATCTCGTCACGTAGTGGCTGAATGGGGGTCAGCCCTTTGGCATCCCGCCCGGCCTGATCCAGATAGCTGGCGTAGAGATCGGCGATCTGCTGGCGAGGGGTTCCGGCTTGTTGCGGGCGCTTGAGCAGCTCCTCCAGCAACACCTTGCGATCCTCCAGCGACTTGTCCGCCAGCAGATTGCCGATGGTCTGCCCCGGCATGTCATCCGGTATTTGGGTCTGGGCCAGCCAGTTGCCGTTGACGTGGCGAAACAGATCGTCCGCCGCGCGCACGCTGTTATCCATGCTGGCCAGATCCACCCCGGAGTGGCCGCTGGCGGCACCGGCGCATGGGGCGAGGCCAAGCAGGGCCAGCGCAATGAGGCTGGCGATCATGCTGCGTTGCTGTTTCATCGTGTGTGTCCTGTATGGGGTGCCAGTAGTGAATTGGCTATACCCGCTGGCCAATCAGCTGCGAACGACCGAGAGGAAGCGACCGTCGTGATTGAAGGTGCAGGTAAAGTCGACCGCATCATCGTCGGTCTCGTACTGGCCATAGACCTTGTATCTGTGGCCACTCTCTTCTGCCGACTCGGTGGTGATATCGCGCGGGGAGACATGGAATTTGCTGGCTGCTTCCCCCGAGCAGTAACGGGGCATCTTGCTGGTGGCCATATGCTGGTCATCGCTATCGTCATGCTGGCCATCATGCTCGTGTTTGTTATCGCTGTGCTTTTTCCCGGCGTAATAGCCAGCGGCGCCGATGGCACCCAGCGCAGCTGCACCTATCAGGACTTTCTTGGTATCCATATTCTGGCAGCCGCTCAATGCCAGACAGGCGGCTATTCCCATTACCATCAAGGGGTGTTTCATCTCTCGGATCCTTTCAATTATCAAATGAGCAAGTCGGTGTCAGCCGGGCGGTGGTCACAGTGCCCGGCGCTGGAATGGCGCCACTTTGCAATGGTCAGGATGAAGAGGACACTCAAATAAAATTAAAAAAAGTTATAAAAGTCCGGGAGCCGGAGCGAGCGCAGTATGGGGTAAGCAGTGAGGGGAGAAGGGCGCAGGTTTCATCCATGCGGTAAGTAGTGGTGTGGGGCAAGTGTTTGTTTTTAGACTTTTATTTCTCTTTATATTTTATCAAGGGTGATGGCTGCCTGTTGTGCGGCGGCCAGCCATGCTGGCAATGGATAACAGTCTCTATCTTCATCAACTGGGCATAAAAAAGCCGCTCACCTGGGTGAGCGGCTGTTGCCATCAGATCCGTGCAGTTCGCTATCAGGCTGGCTGCTTGCCATCTTCCGCGGGCGGCGGCAGGGCGGCGGAGTTGGACTCCACCTTCTGCTCTTCGCCCTGCATGTTCTTGATGTAGACATCCATCTGGTTGAAGGCGATCTCGATGCCGTTCTCGCGGAACAGCTGGTCGATCTTGCGGTTCAACTCGTCCACCGCCGGGTTGCGATCACCCAGTTCGCTCACGAAGAAGCGCAGCTCGTGATCCAGCGTGCTGGCGCCAAAGGTGAGGAAGTAGACGATGGGGGCCGGGTCTTTCAGCACCCGGCTGTTTTCGTCGGCCGCCTGTTTGAGCAGGGTGCGGGTCAGCTCCAGATCCGAGCCGTACGCCACGCCCACCCGTACGATCACCCGGGTGACGGTGTCACTCAGCGACCAGTTGATGAGCCGTTCTGTCATCAGCTGCTGGTTGGGGATGATCACCTCTTTGCGGTCGAAGTCGGTCAGGGTGGTGGCGCGAATGCGGATCCGCGAGACGGTACCGGAGAAGGAGCCGATGGTGACGGTGTCACCGATCCGCACCGGACGCTCGAACAGGATGATGATGCCGGAGACGAAGTTGGAGAGGATCTCCTTCATGCCGAAACCGATACCGACTGACAGACCACCCGCTACCCACTGCAGCTTGTCCCACTGCACGCCCATCATGGAGAGAGCGGTGAGGGAGCCAAAGCCGATCAGCACGTAGTTGAGCATGGTGGTGATGGCGTAGGCGGTCCCCTGAGCCAGGTTGAGCTTGGAGAGCACCAGCACCTCCAGCAAGCCCGGCAGGTTGCGCGCCAGTGACCATGCACCGCCGAGCAGCAGGAAGCCGATCAGCACGTCACTCAGGCTGATGGGGAACAGCACGGCGTTGGCGCCGGTGCCTTCACTGCGGTGCCACAGCACCATGCTGTCGAGGTAGGAGAAGACCGCGACCAGATCGGACCAGAGCCAGTAGAAGGCGACGCCGAAGATCAGCATCAGCACGGTACGGGTCAGACGCAGGGACTGCTGGCTGACATCCTCCAGATCCATGGGCTGCTCTTCGATGGACTCGCCACCTTCCGCATCTTCCGAAGATTTGTGCTCACGCTTGGCCACCGCACGGCGGTAGGCCAGACGACGGGCAGCCAGCTCCAGACCACGCAGGGCGGTGCGGTAGACCAGGCTCCAGATGATGATGAGGTAGAAGGATTCGATCAGGCGACCGGTCAGCTTCAGCGCGGTGTAGTAGTAACCGAGCACCGCCAGCACGATCAGCGCCACCGGCGCCAGCGCCAGAGCGATGGCGATCAGCGACTTCTGCATGCTCGCCTCGCCCTTGATGCGGGCGCGGGAGATGGGGAACACCAGATAGGCGGCCAGCCCCAGCAGGGTCAGGGTCATGGCCTGGCCGATCACGTCGTTGCCCAGGGTGGAGGGTTCAACCACCGCCTTGGTCGCGAGCATGATGAGCGGCAGCAGTGGCAACCAGATGTAGCGCATGCTGTTGCGCTTGGCCTGCAGCTCCGCTTTCGGGATCCGGAAGTGGGTCTCGGCGATGCCGCCCGGGCGCATCACCGCCAGATAGACGCTGAACACCAGATAACCGAGGGCGAGGTTCAGGGTGATCTGGAACATCAGCTTGGGACTGAGCAGACCGCAGTAGGTGAGCAGCAGACCGCCAGCCAGAATGAACATGCTGCCCGGCAGGCGTTGCAGCACGGTATAGAGCAGGGCGCGCGGGGTGTGCCACTGGCTGTCCTGACGGAAACGGCCAAGGTCCTTGGTGATCTTCTTCTCGCGCTCAACCAGCGCCGGACGTTTCCAGACCAGCAGGCCGCCGATCAGCAGCAGCGGGAAGGCGAGCAGGGAGATCCCCAGCAGCTCTTCGCGCCAGCGTTTCCAGTCCGGTTTCAATACCCAGTCGGAGGCCTGTTTGTAGGCCTGGGCGGGCCAGCTGATAAACCACTTGCTGTCGATGGGCTTGTTGCTGCTTACCCAGAAGATGTGTTGCTGCAGGGTAAATTCGATAGAGGCATAGACCCGCGCCAGCTGCTGCTGGGTCAGCTGCAGGCTGATGGCGTTGGTGAGCTGGCTGTCGAGTTGGCGGTTGAGCTGATCGAGCAGATTGATACGGGTGTCGAGCAGCTTGGCAAGGCTCTCCTTGTCCTCCTCGCTGACCGGATCCTTGCTGCCGGCGATCAGATTGTCCAGATAGAGGTTCTTCTGGAACAGCTGGTCACGCTGCTGGCTCAGTTCAAACTGGGCCAGATGCAGATCGGCGATCTGCTCTTCCAGGTTTTTGACGGCGATGGTGGGCGCCGCTTCCAGCTGCTGGTAGAGCTGATAGAGGATGCGCGACAGCAGCAGATTGCCCTTGAGCATCTGCACCTGTTCATTGAGGTTGCGCTCGGTCTGGATGCCGCGCTCCAGCCAGCTCTTGGCTTGCAGGTTTTTCTGTACCAGCGAGTTGAGGCTGGTGGTGGCACCGATCAGCTGCTGGCTGAGCTGGTGGTTGAGCTCCTGCTCTTTTTGCACCAGCGGGCTGTCTTCGGTCGCCACCAGTTCACCGGTCTGCTCGGCGGTTTTTTCGGTGTCGCCGAGGCGCTTGGCGCTGCTCTGATCCTGCAACAGCTGCAGTTTCTGCTCTTCGCTGGCGAGACGGGCACTCTGGTAGTCGCGCTGCTTGATCGCCAGATCCTGCATGCTGGTACGGTTATCCAGCTCCTTTTGCAGGTGGGCCAGTTGCAGGTCGAGCAGGGCCAGCTCGGCACCGAGCTTCATCTTCTCGGCGCTGGAGACGCTTTCACCGGCGTTGAGGCGGGTACGGATCTCCTGACTGCGCTGGTAGGCGCGGCTCATGCTGGCCTGGGCCCGCTCCGGCAGGGTCTGCAAGCTGGTGAGCTGGCTGCCGATGGCGCCGAGGGCCTCCTGGGCCGCCTGCATGTTGGCCAGCACTTCCGGCTGACGGCTGTCGAGCTCTGCCAGACTCATGCTGGCGTATTCGCTCTTGATCTGCTCGGCACTCTTGCCCTTGGTCAGGGCATCGAGCTTGGCGCTGATCTCTCTGAGTTCGGTGGGCAGGTTGCGGATCCGCTGGGCCTGGGTCTTGGCCTTTGCCTCTTCCTTGTCGATGCTGTCGAGCAGGCCGAGGGTTTCGGTCAGCAACTTCTGATCCGCTTGCTGACTGACGGTCAGGGTCTCTGATTTACCCAGACCATCCAGCGCTCGCTGAACTGCGTTGCGAGAGGGGACATCTTGCGCCATGGCTTGCGGCACGCAGAGGCTGGCGAGGAGACAGAGCAGCGGCAACAGGGTGGCCGAGACTCTTTTAAAACGTATTGAGGGCATATAACTTCCGGGTTATTACGCGATATTCGGGAGATTTCCCGCATAGATTAAATTCGCGTGGATTCTAACACCGGGCTTGTCAGGTAAGCAGGGGGGAGGGACAAAAAAAACGGCGCCCGCAGGCGCCGTTTTCAACTCGTTCAGCTCTGATTAAAGAACGTGAACAGAAGCGGTGTTGGTGGTGCCGCTCGGTACCAGAGCACCGGAGACCATCACAACCACGTCACCTTTCAGACCCATGCCGATTTCCAGCGCGGCTTCTTTACCGATGCGATAGAAATCGTCGGTAGAGGCGATGCTGTCAACCACGTGAGCAACCACACCCTTGGTCAGAACCAGCTGGGCAGCAGTTTTCTTGTTGGTGGTGATAGCCAGGATCCAGGCTTTCGGGAAGTACTTGCGAATGGCCTTGGCAGACTTGCCGCCTTCGGTAGCGACCACGATCAGCGGGGCGTCCAGCTTCTCGGAGGTCTCTACGGCGCCTTTACATACGGCTTCGGTGATGCGCAGCTTGTTGCTGTCGTTGGCAGCAGACAGGTTGGACGGCATCACGGCATCGGTACGCTCGCAGATGGTGGCCATGATGGTCACGGCTTCCAGCGGGTACTTACCCTTGGCGGATTCACCGGACAGCATCACTGCGTCGGTACCGTCCAGGATGGCGTTGGCCACGTCACCAGCTTCGGCGCGGGTCGGACGCGGGTTCTTGATCATGGAGTCCAGCATCTGGGTGGCAGTGATAACCACTTTGCGGGCTTTGTTGCACTTGGCGATGATCATCTTCTGGGCGAAGATAACTTCTTCAACCGGGATCTCTACACCCATGTCGCCACGAGCAACCATGATGCCGTCGGAAACAGCCAGGATCTCGTCGAAGTTGTCCAGACCTTCCTGGTTTTCGATCTTGGAGATGATCTGGATGTTCTCGCCACCGTGGGCTTTCAGGTGCTCACGGATTTCCAGAACGTCTTCTTTCTTACGGATGAAAGAAGCAGCAACGAAATCAACGCCTTGCTCGCAACCGAAGATCAGGTCGCGCTTGTCTTTCTCGGCCAGGGCCGGCAGCTTGATGGAGACGCCCGGCAGGTTAACGCCTTTGTTCTCGCCCAGGTCACCGTTGTTCAGCACTTTACAGATAACTTCGCGCTCGGTGATTTCGATAACGTCCAGACCGATCAGGCCGTCATCAACCAGGATGCGGTTGCCGACGCGCAGATCGTTGGCGAAACCTGCATAGGTCACAGCCACTTTGTCTTTGTTGCCAACCACGGTCTGGTCGGTGGTGAAGGTGAAAGTCTGGCCAGCGACCAGCGCGACGTCGTTGCCGCCTTCCAGCTTCATGGTACGGATTTCCGGACCCTTGGTGTCCAGCAGGATAGCTGCGTGCTTGCCGGTCTCGGCCATCACAGCGCGCAGGTTGCTGATGCGGCTGCCGTGCTCGGCGTAGTCACCGTGGGAGAAGTTCAGGCGCATGACGTTCATGCCGGCGTCCAGCATTTTGGCCAGCATTTCTTTGGATTCGGTCTTCGGACCGATGGTGCAGACAATTTTGGTCTTTTTCATGTCAATCTTCATGGTTAAGGAATTTCCGCCGAGCAATATACACCAGTTTTTGGAATCTTTTTATGATCCAGAAACAACGTTTTGACCAGATAACGTTTTCTTTTCAGGGATAACGTTTTCCTGTGAGTCACATTTTAGAGCATACGGCCACAGGTTCGGGCTGAAGGGATACAAATGTTGCCATCTGTGGTTGTTTGGCCGGGTTGAGGTTCAGATGTTGTAAAATGACCACCCGTCCGCTGTCACCGTCTTGTCACCGGCTTGCGCAAAAATGTTAGTTCATTGGCGCACGGGTGAAGGAGGTCGGGATGAAAAACAGCCATGAAACCGGATGGGCTCTGCTCTTGCTGGGCGCCGCCCTGCTGCTGGTTCAGACACTGCCAGCCCGCTACTGGCCTGACAATGCCGGTCTGCTGGCGATCTTCTCCCATCCGGTGAAAGGGGAGGCGGCCGCCGAGGGATTGGCGTGGCGAGAGTGGCAGGATCACAGTGCAGCGACCCGGATGGCGCTTCGTGCAGCCCGACCGCTGCCGGATGCGCCGCAGCCTTGATATCTATTGCTGCTTACCGGTCGTGAAGGCGTGAAATTATCAACCATTGGTTGATAGTTCTTATCTATCTTGCTGGATTGTTCACCTTTAATGGCAGGGGGATAATCGATTCCAACAGCGATATCCCCTCCGGTATCGCCCCCTGATACTTTGTTGGAGTCTGCTTTATGTCCCTCGCCCCCGTCTGGTTTATCTCTCACGGCGCACCGGATCTGGTGCTGCGTGAGCAACCCGCCACCCGCTTTCTGCGAACCCTGCGTCTGGGTGAGCTCAAGGGGCTGGTGGTCATCTCCGCCCACTGGTTCAGCCGCGAGCTGCAGATCAACGTCGAGCCCAAACCGGCCTTGATGTACGACTTTTACGGCTTTCCCGAACCCCTCTACCGGATGCGCTGGCCTGCCAGCAGCC
>OEQN01000034.1_pt1 | contig 36681 bp, 42 predicted proteins | sample 1539781 | NCBI WGS metagenome assembly OEQN01 (sample SAMEA3891236, study PRJEB23780) | metagenome | biome: terrestrial biome; feature: animal house; material: water of meat washing | place: Italy | collected 2015-05-12 | reverse complement strand
GCTTTGCTTTTTGCTCACATGTTCTTTCCGACTTTATCCCCCGATTCTGTGGATAACCGTATTACCGCTTTTGAGTGAGCTGACACCGCTCGCCGCAGTCGAACGACCGAGCGTAGCGAGTCAGTGAGCGAGGAAGCGGAAGAGCGCCTTATGTGACATTTTCTCCTTACGCTCTGTTGTGCCGTTCGGCATCCTGTCCTGAGCGTTATCTCTCTGTGCTATTTTCTACTTCAAAGCGTGTCTGGATGCTGTTCTGGAGTTCTTCCGCGAGTTCGTGCAGTCGTTCGCACATGGCCGCCTGTTCGTCGGCATCCAGAGCATCCAGTTTTTCAAGCAGTGTCAGGCTCTGGCTTTTGATAAATCGCGCCATATTCAGCGCAGTTTGTTGCTGTTTGTTCACCTTCCGTTGTTCTCCGTCAGTACCGGGTGTCGGGTGGACCCTGACCAGGTGGTAATTGTAAGACGTTGCGGGCGACGGTATTACAATTGCACATCCTGTCCTGTTTTTTTAGGACGTATCATGGCACAGCATATCAACTGATAAATAATCCCTGTGCAGTGCAGCCGCTGTTGCATAAAATTTCGCTCTGCGTCCAGTGTTTCTTAATCAATAATTCCGCTGATACTCCGGAAAAACGCGAGTCTGTTCTCATGCCTGAAATGCCCACACCCCACGCAAAAACAATTTTTTGCTGATTTTTCTTTATAAATAGAGAGTTATGACAAATTAGTTCTTCTTGCTCTCTTTGTGATATTTAAAAAAGCGGTGTCGGCGCGGTGTTGTAGCTGCGCCAACACCGCTTTTTAGGGGTGGTACTGACTATTTTCATAAAAAACATCATTTTATATTAGGGGTGCTGCTAGCGGCGCGGTGTGTTTTTTTATAGGATACCGCTAGGGGCGCTGCTAGCGGTGCGTCCCTGTTTGCATTATGAATTTTAGTGTTTCGAAATTAACTTTATTTTATGTTCAAAAAAGGTAATCTCTAATGGCTAAGGTGAACCTGTATATCAGCAATGATGCCTATGAAAAAATAAATGCGATTATTGAGAAGCGTCGACAGGAAGGGGCAAGGGAAAAAGATGTCAGTTTTTCAGCAACAGCTTCAATGCTTCTTGAACTGGGGCTTCGTGTACATGAGGCTCAGATGGAGCGTAAAGAGTCTGCATTTAATCAGACTGAGTTTAATAAATTGCTTCTTGAATGCGTTGTAAAAACACAATCATCAGTAGCGAAAATTTTGGGTATTGAGTCTCTCAGTCCTCATGTCTCCGGAAATCCAAAGTTTGAATATGCCAATATGGTTGAAGATATCAGGGAGAAGGTATCATCTGAGATGGAACGATTTTTTCCAAAAAATGATGATGAATAAAAGAAATTTGACTTCGTTCAAATATCAGAGTTTTTATGATTTAAAAAGGTGACAGTACGAAAGATAATTAGTATATTAATTACGTGGTTAATGCCACGTTAAAATTTGAATTTGAAAATCGCCGATGCAGGGAGTTCTCTCCTCCCTGCATCGACTGTCCATAGAATCCTTTGTGAGGAGGTTCCTATGTATCCGATGGATCGTATTCAACAAAAACATGCTCGTCAAATAGATCTGCTGGAAAATCTGACGGCAGTTATTCAGGATTATCCAAATCCAGCCTGTATCAGGGACGAAACTGGAAAATTTATTTTTTGCAATACGCTGTTTCATGAGTCATTTCTTACACAAGATCAAAGTGCTGAAAAATGGCTTCTGTCGCAGAGAGATTTTTGTGAATTGATCTCTGTCACAGAGATGGAAGCATACAGGAATGAGCATACGCATCTTAATCTTGTAGAGGATGTTTTTATTCAGAACAGATTCTGGACAATATCTGTCCAGTCATTTCTTAATGGACACAGAAATATCATTCTGTGGCAATTTTATGATGCTGCTCATGTTCGTCATAAAGACAGTTATAATCAAAAAACGATTGTCAGTGATGATATCAGAAATATAATCAGAAGAATGAGTGATGATTCTTCTGTATCATCATATGTAAATGATGTCTTTTACTTATATAGCACCGGAATCAGTCATAATGCTATAGCAAGAATATTAAAAATATCCATCTCCACATCAAAGAAACACGCATCTCTGATATGCGACTACTTCTCTGTTTCTAATAAAGATGAGTTAATCATCTTACTCTACAATAAAAAGTTTATTCATTATTTGTACGAGAAGGCTATGTGTATCATAAATACGCGTTAATAAGGTGTTAATAAAATATAGACTTTCCGTCTATTTACCTTTTCTGATTATTCTGTAAACATAAGTGGTAACCAGAAGATAAACAGCGGGAGGTGTTATTGAAAAGATTTGGTACACGTTCTGCAACAGGTAAGATGGTAAAACTAAAATTACCTGTAGATGTGGAAAGTCTATTAATTGAGGCAAGTAACAGAAGCGGAAGAAGTCGATCGTTTGAGGCAGTAATAAGACTTAAAGATCATCTTCACCGCTATCCAAAGTTTAACAGGGCAGGGAATATCTATGGTAAGTCGCTGGTTAAGTATCTGACAATGCGTCTGGATGATGAAACTAACCAGCTACTTATTGCAGCCAAAAATCGTAGTGGATGGTGTAAAACAGATGAGGCTGCAGACAGAGTTATTGATCATTTGATCAAGTTTCCTGATTTTTATAACTCGGAGATATTCAGGGAGGCAGATAAAGAGGAAGATATAACATTTAATACACTCTAGTTTTATTCATTTATCCGAAATTGAGGTAACTTATGAATGCTGTTTTAAGTGTTCAGGGTGCTTCTGCGCCCGTCAAAAAGAAGTCGTTTTTTTCTAAATTCACTCGTCTGAATATGCTTCGCCTGGCTCGCGCAGTGATCCCGGCTGCTGTTCTGATGATGTTCTTCCCGCAGCTGGCGATGGCCGCCGGCAGCAGTGGTCAGGACCTGATGGCAAGCGGTAACACCACGGTTAAGGCGACCTTCGGTAAGGACTCCAGTGTTGTTAAATGGGTTGTTCTGGCTGAAGTTCTGGTCGGTGCTGTCATGTACATGATGACCAAAAACGTCAAGTTCCTGGCCGGTTTTGCCATCATCTCTGTATTTATTGCTGTGGGTATGGCCGTCGTTGGCCTCTGACAGGAAATAAAACGATGTCGGGAGACGAGAATAAACTTAAGAAATATCGTTTCCCGGAAACACTGACCAACCAGAGCCGCTGGTTTGGCCTGCCACTGGATGAACTGATCCCCGCAGCAATCTGTATTGGCTGGGGTATCACAACATCGAAATATCTGTTCGGTATTGGTGCAGCGGTTCTGGTTTATTTCGGGATTAAAAAACTGAAAAAAGGGCGGGGCAGTTCCTGGTTACGTGACCTGATTTACTGGTATATGCCAACAGCCCTGCTGCGCGGTATTTTTCATAATGTTCCCGATTCGTGTTTCCGGCAGTGGATTAAATAGAACTGATACCAGGATTGTTATATGGAACACGGTGCCCGTTTAAGTACCAGTCGTGTAATGGCCATCGCCTTTATATTTATGTCAGTGCTTATTGTTCTCAGCCTCTCTGTTAACGTCATTCAGGGGGTGAATAACTACCGTCTTCAGAATGAGCAACGCACTGCCGTGACGCCAATGGCATTTAATGCCCCCTTTGCCGTGTCACAGAACAGTGCCGACGCCTCTTATTTACAGCAGATGGCGCTGTCATTTATTGCCCTCCGTCTGAATGTTTCATCAGAAACCGTCGATGCCTCACATCAGGCGCTTCTGCAATATATCCGCCCGGGCGCACAGAACCAGATGAAAGTTATTCTGGCTGAAGAAGCGAAGCGTATTAAAAACGATAACGTGAACTCAGCCTTTTTCCAGACCAGTGTTCGTGTCTGGCCTCAGTATGGCCGTGTGGAAATTCGTGGTGTGCTTAAAACCTGGATTGGTGATTCAAAACCTTTCACTGATATCAAACATTACATCCTTATTCTGAAGCGGGAAAACGGGGTGACCTGGCTGGATAATTTCGGGGAAACAGACGATGAGAAAAAATAATACGGCAATAATATTCGGCAGCCTGTTTTTTTCCTGCAGCGTGATGGCCGCAAACGGTACGCTGGCCCCCACCGTGGTGCCAATGGTGAACGGTGGTCAGGCCAGTATTGCCATCAGCAATACCAGCCCGAATCTGTTTACCGTTCCCGGTGACCGGATTATCGCCGTGAACAGTCTGGATGGTGCCCTGACCAATAATGAGCAGACCGCCTCCGGCGGTGTGGTGGTTGCCACCGTCAACAAAAAGCCCTTTACGTTCATTCTGGAAACAGAACGTGGTCTGAATCTTTCCATTCAGGCCGTTCCCCGTGAAGGCGCGGGGCGTACCATTCAGCTGGTCAGTGACCTGCGCGGAACCGGAGAAGAAGCCGGTGCGTGGGAAACGTCCACGCCTTACGAATCCCTGCTTGTGACCATCAGCCAGGCCGTCCGTGGCGGAAAATTACCCGCAGGCTGGTATCAGGTCCCAGTGACAAAGGAAACCCTGCAGGCCCCGGCGGGGCTGTCTTCAGTGGCAGATGCCGTATGGACGGGGAATCACCTGAAGATGGTCCGCTTTGCCGTGGAAAATAAAACGCTGTCTGCCCTGAATATCCGGGAAAGTGACTTCTGGCAGCCGGGAACCCGTGCCGTGATGTTCAGCCAGCCTGCCAGCCAGTTACTGGCAGGTGCGCGCATGGATGTGTATGTCATCCGTGACGGGGAGGGCAACTGATGGCCAGTATCAATACCATTGTGAAACGCAAGCAGTACCTGTGGCTGGGGATTGTGGTTGTCGGTACAGCCTCCGCGATTGGTGGGGCACTGTATCTGTCTGATGTGGACATGTCCGGTAACGGTGAAACCGTGGCTGAACAGGAGCCTGTGCCGGATATGACCGGTGTGGTGGATACGACCTTTGATGACAAGGTGCGTCAGCATGCCACCACAGAGATGCAGGTGACGGCAGCGCAGATGCAGAAGCAGTATGAGGAAATCCGTCGTGAGCTGGATGTTCTGAACAAACAGCGCGGTGATGACCAGCGTCGTATTGAAAAGCTGGGACAGGACAATGCCGCCCTGGCAGAGCAGGTAAAAGCCCTGGGTGCTAATCCCGTCACGGCGACCGGTGAGCCTGTACCGCAGATGCCTGCCTCACCGCCCGGCCCGGAAGGCGAACCACAGCCAGGAAACACCCCCGTATCCTTCCCGCCGCAGGGCAGCGTTGCTGTTCCACCGCCGACGGCGTTTTATCCCGGGAATGGTGTCACGCCACCACCACAGGTGACGTACCAGTCTGTGCCGGTGCCTAACCGGATACAGCGTAAGGTGTTTACCCGTAATGAGGGAAAACAGGGACCATCACTGCCGTACATTCCGTCAGGAAGTTTTGCGAAAGCCATGCTGATTGAAGGGGCGGATGCCAATGCCTCTGTCACCGGTAATGAATCCACGGTGCCGATGCAGCTGCGTATCACCGGCCTGGTGGAAATGCCGAACAGCAAGACGTATGACGCAACGGGATGTTTTGTGGGTCTGGAAGCCTGGGGGGATGTGTCCAGTGAGCGTGCCATTGTACGCACCCGCAATATCAGTTGCCTGAAGGACGGCAAAACTATTGATATGCCGATTAAGGGGCATGTCAGCTTCCGGGGTAAAAACGGTATCAAGGGCGAAGTGGTGATGCGTAACGGCAAAATCCTCGGCTGGGCATGGGGCGCGGGATTTGTTGACGGTATCGGTCAGGGAATGGAGCGCGCCTCCCAGCCGGCTGTCGGGCTGGGTGCCACAGCCGCTTACGGGGCTGGTGATGTCCTGAAAATGGGTATCGGTGGCGGCGCATCGAAAGCCGCACAGACGCTCAGTGACTACTACATCAAACGTGCCGAACAGTATCACCCGGTGATACCGATTGGTGCGGGCAACGAAGTGACCGTGGTGTTCCAGGACGGCTTCCAGCTGAAAACCGTGGAAGAGATGGCGCTGGAACGCACGCAGAGCAGAGCGGAAGAAGACAATCCGGAAAGTCCGGTTCCTGTTCCGCCATCGGCTGAAAGTCATCTTAACGGCTTTAATACTGACCAGATGCTGAAGCAGCTGGGCAACCTGAATCCGCAGCAGTTTATGTCCGGCAGCCAGGGAGGGGGCAACGATGGCAAATAATATGTCGTCCCGTCAGGCGTGCCATGCCGCCCGGTATGTTGTCGCCCGGGTTCTGCGAGGACTGTTCTGGTGTCTGAAGTACACCGTCATTCTGCCACTGGCCACAATGGCCCTGATGGCTCTGTTTGTTTTATGGAAGGACAACACCACGCCGGGGAAATTACTGGTTAAGGAGATTAACTTCGTAAGACAAACAGCACCTGCCGGACAGTTCCCGGTCAGTGAATGCTGGTTTTCTTCCTCTGATTCTTCAGGCAGATCAGAAATACAGGATATCTGCCATTACCGCGCGGCTGATGCTGCAGATTATGTCAGGGAGACTGACCGGTCACTGATGCAACTGGTCACCGCATTATGGGCAACACTGGCACTGATGTATGTCTCGCTGGCAGCGATCACCGGGAAATATCCGGTGCTGCCCGGAAAAATGAAATGTATCCGGGTGGTAACCGCAGATGAACATCTGAAGGAAGTTTATACGGAAGACGCTTCCCTGCCGGGAAAAATCAGGAAATGCCCTGTTTATCTTCCTGATGACAGAACAAACAGAAACAACGGAGATAAAAATGAACATGCGTAATATTAATGTTATTACAGCCCTCTCTGTGCCGGGTAAAACCGTGTCAGATGATTTTATGCATGCTGTTCTCAGTAACTGCACCACAAAAATAGTTCTTCCTGCTCCGAAGGTGTTCAGTTCTGAATCATTGCCGCACAATTTTAATATGGCTGCTGTCGGTGTGATGAAGAAGGGAATGTCGATGAGCTTATTTTCTTCTCCGGGGCATATTGTGGTTGCCGGACAATCCGGTGGCGGAAAATCTGTTCCGGTGAAAGAACTAATCGACAGAATTATTCAGAAATATAAGGAACCCTTCGATGAATAAGCTGGTTTCTGATGGCAGCGTCAAAAAAATAAATTATCCGGTGCTGTATGAGTCCGGAATAACACCTCCGTTATGTGAAGTCAGTGCACCAGAACCTGATGCGGGTGGGAAACGCATTGTGGCATATGTTTATAAATCATCACGGAGTACGGTTTTTGAAAATCCTGACATTGTAAAAACCTGTACGGTCAGGGATTTGAAGAAGGATTTTGTGAACTGCGATGAGAAAGGTGAGGGACAATGAAACAGATTTCTTTCTTTATTCCTCTGCTGGGGACCTTATTACTTTCCGGCTGTGCCGGAACCAGTACGGAATTTGAGTGTAACGCCACCACATCCGATACCTGTATGACGATGGAGCAGGCCAATGAGAAGGCCAAAAAACTGGAGCAGTCCTCAGAAGCAAAGCCGGTTGCGGCATCACTGCCGCGCCTGGCTGAAGGGAACTTCCGGACAATGCCGGTGCAGACCGTCACCGCGACCACTCCGTCCGGCAGCAGACCTGCGGTGACAGCACATCCGGAGCAGAAACTGCTGGCACCTCGCCCGCTGTTTACCGCTGCCCGGGAAGTGAAAACGGTTGTTCCGGTCAGTTCAGTTACGCCGGTAACACCTCCTCGTCCGCTAAGAACGGGTGAGCAGACGGCAGCATTATGGATAGCGCCTTATATTGATAACCAGGATGTTTATCATCAGCCATCCAGCGTGTTTTTTGTTATTAAACCGTCTGCGTGGGGAAAACCACGTATTAATTAACTGGCCCTGAAGTTGTATATCAGCCGGCAATGCCGGCGGGCTTTCTGTATTCAAAATCTGCCTGTAAAACGAGTGCCCTGTGCGTGAAAAGGGATGGGCGGTAGCGTGTCAGAACATGTCGGGAGGAATATTCCGTGAGTGATGAAGCCGATGAAGCATATTCAGTGACAGAACAACTGACCATGACAGGAATAAACCGGATACGCCAGAAAATAAATGCTCATGGTATTCCTGTTTATCTCTGTGAAGCATGCGGAAATCCTATTCCGGAAGCCCGGCGGAAAATATTTCCCGGTGTGACGTTGTGCGTTGAATGTCAGGCGTATCAGGAAAGACAGAGAAAACATTATGCATAAGTCAGTCGCAGAACATAGTGATTTAATTCCGGATGAACATGAGTGGATATTCAGAAAACAGAAATCTTTGTATATGCGCCGGGAAATGGCGCGTTAATTACAGGTATTCCCTTCATGGCTACCGCATTTCTCGCTTTATTTTTCAACTAAGGAATTCATGTGAATAACCCACTTGAGGCCGTCACTCAGGCGGTTAACTCCCTCGTCACAGCACTGAAACTGCCTGACGAATCCGCAAAGGCCAATGAAGTTCTGGGCGAAATGAGCTTCCCGCAGTTCAGCCGTCTGCTGCCGTACCGTGATTACAACCAGGAATCCGGTCTGTTCATGAATGACACCACGATGGGCTTTATGCTGGAAGCCATCCCCATCAATGGGGCGAATGAGTCCATTGTGGAGGCCCTCGATCACATGCTGCGCACCAAACTGCCGCGCGGTATTCCGTTGTGTATCCATCTGATGTCCAGTCAGCTGGTTGGTGACAGGATTGAATACGGGCTGCGTGAGTTCTCCTGGTCAGGTGAACAGGCTGAACGGTTTAACGCCATTACCCGGGCCTATTATATGAAAGCGGCAGCGACACAGTTTCCGCTGCCGGAGGGGATGAATCTGCCCCTGACCCTGCGCCATTACCGGGTGTTTATCTCGTACTGTTCTCCTTCGAAGAAAAAAAGCCGGGCCGACATTCTGGAAATGGAAAACCTGGTGAAAATCATCCGGGCGTCGTTACAGGGGGCCAGTATCACCACACAGACGGTGGATGCACAGGCCTTTATCGATATTGTCGGGGAGATGATTAACCATAACCCGGACTCCCTGTACCCGAAAAGACGTCAGCTGGACCCGTATTCTGATCTGAATTATCAGTGTGTGGAGGACAGTTTTGATCTGAAAGTCCGGGCTGATTACCTGACGCTGGGCCTGCGTGAGAACGGCAGGAACAGCACGGCCCGCATCCTGAATTTCCATCTGGCCCGTAACCCGGAAATCGCCTTCCTGTGGAACATGGCCGACAACTACAGCAACCTGCTGAACCCGGAACTGTCCATCTCCTGTCCGTTCATCCTGACGCTGACTCTGGTGGTGGAAGACCAGGTGAAAACCCACAGCGAAGCCAACCTGAAGTACATGGACCTGGAGAAAAAGTCGAAGACCTCCTATGCCAAATGGTTTCCGTCCGTGGAGAAAGAGGCGAAGGAGTGGGGGGAACTGCGTCAGCGGCTGGGCTCCGGTCAGTCCTCCGTGGTGTCCTACTTCCTCAACATCACAGCATTCTGCAAGGACAATAATGAAACGGCACTGGAAGTGGAGCAGGACATCCTGAACAGCTTCCGTAAAAACGGTTTTGAGCTGATTTCACCGCGCTTTAACCACATGCGCAATTTCCTGACCTGCCTGCCCTTTATGGCCGGGAAAGGGCTGTTTAAACAGCTGAAAGAGGCCGGAGTGGTTCAGCGCGCAGAGAGCTTTAATGTTGCCAACCTGATGCCGTTAGTGGCGGATAACCCCCTGACACCGGCAGGTCTGCTGGCACCCACCTACCGTAACCAGCTGGCGTTTATCGATATTTTCTTCCGGGGGATGAATAACACCAACTACAACATGGCGGTCTGTGGCACCTCCGGGGCCGGTAAAACCGGGCTGATACAGCCACTTATCCGCAGCGTGCTGGACTCCGGGGGCTTTGCCGTGGTGTTCGACATGGGGGATGGCTACAAGTCCCTGTGTGAGAACATGGGGGGCGTATATCTGGACGGTGAAACCCTGCGCTTTAACCCGTTTGCGAACATCACCGATATTGACCAGTCAGCGGAGCGTGTCCGTGACCAGTTGTCAGTGATGGCCAGCCCCAACGGTAACCTGGATGAAGTGCATGAAGGTCTGCTGTTGCAGGCGGTCAGAGCCTCCTGGCTGGCCAAAGAGAACAGAGCACGTATTGATGACGTGGTGGATTTCCTGAAAAACGCCAGTGACAGCGAGCAGTATGCCGAGTCACCGACCATCCGCAGCCGTCTGGACGAAATGATTGTGCTGCTTGACCAGTACACTGCTAACGGCACTTATGGCCAGTATTTCAACTCCGATGAGCCGTCCCTGCGGGATGATGCGAAAATGGTGGTGCTGGAGCTGGGCGGACTGGAAGACCGTCCGTCACTGCTGGTTGCGGTGATGTTCTCCCTGATTATCTACATCGAGAACAGGATGTACCGCACGCCGCGTAACCTCAAGAAACTGAACGTTATTGATGAAGGCTGGCGTCTGCTGGACTTCAAAAATCACAAGGTCGGTGAATTTATTGAGAAAGGCTACCGTACGGCCCGCCGTCATACCGGTGCCTATATCACCATCACACAGAACATCGTCGACTTTGACTCTGATAAGGCCTCCAGTGCTGCCCGCGCGGCATGGGGTAACTCCTCCTACAAAATTATCCTCAAACAGAGTGCGAAGGAGTTCGCGAAATACAACCAGCTGTATCCGGACCAGTTCCTGCCACTGCAGCGTGACATGATTGGTAAGTTCGGTGCGGCCAAAGATCAGTGGTTCAGTTCCTTCCTGCTGCAGGTGGAAAACCATTCCTCCTGGCACCGCCTGTTTGTGGACCCGTTAAGCCGCGCCATGTACAGCTCTGACGGCCCGGATTTTGAGTTTGTGCAGCAGAAGCGTAAAGAGGGGCTGAGTATTCATGAGGCAGTGTGGCAGCTGGCGTGGAAGAAGTCAGGGCCGGAGATGGCTTCGCTGGAAGCCTGGCTGGAAGAACATGAGAAATACAGGAGTGTTGCATGACCACAACGCAAAAAACGACTGACGTTACGGCCCCCCAACGCAGCCACTGGTGGTGGACGGTGCCGGGATGCCTGGCAATGGTGTTACTGAACGCAGCCGTCAGTTACGGCATTGTCAGACTGAACGCACCGGTGACTGTCGCCTTCAACATGAAACAGACCGTGGATGCGTTTTTTGACAGCGCCAGTCAGAAACAACTGTCAGAAGCACAGTCAAAAGCCCTTTCAGCGCGTTTTAACACGGCACTGGAAGCCAGCCTGCAGGCGTGGCAGCAGAAACACCACGCGGTCATTCTGGTGTCGCCTGCTGTGGTACAGGGGGCACCGGATATCACCCGGGAAATCCAGCAGGATATTGCCCGGCGAATGAGGGCGGAACCATGAGATGCCGGGGGCTGATTGCCCTGCTGATATGGGGGCAGAGTGTGGCCGCCGCCGATCTTGGTACCTGGGGCGATCTGTGGCCGGTAAAGGAGCCGGACATGCTGACGGTGATCATGCAGCGCCTGACGGCACTGGAGCAGTCCGGTGAGATGGGCCGGAAAATGGATGCCTTTAAGGAGCGGGTGATCCGCAACAGTCTGCGGCCCCCTGCCGTGCCCGGTATCGGACGCACGGAGAAATACGGCAGCCGGTTGTTTGACCCGTCCGTCAGACTGGCTGCGGATATCCGGGATAACGAAGGGCGGGTGTTTGCCCGTCAGGGTGAAGTGATGAATCCGCTGCAGTATGTTCCTTTTAACCAGACGCTGTATTTCATCAATGGCGATGATCCGGCGCAGGTGGCCTGGATGAAACGCCAGACGCCGCCCACACTGGAGAGCAAAATTATCCTCGTGCAGGGCAGTATCCCGGAGATGCAGAAGTCTCTGGACAGCCGTGTTTACTTTGACCAGAACGGTGTGCTCTGCCAGCGCCTCGGCATTGATCAGGTCCCGGCACGGGTGAGCGCCGTTCCCGGCGATCGCTTCCTGAAGGTGGAATTTATTCCGGCAGAGGAGGGCAGAAAATGAAGCGAAGCCTGTGGCTGCTGATGTTATTCCTTTTCGCCGGTCATGTCCCTGCGGCGTCTGCGGATTCTGCCTGTGAGGGGCGTTTTGTAAACCCGATCACAGATATCTGCTGGAGCTGTATTTTCCCGCTCTCGCTGGGCAGTATCAAAGTCAGTCAGGGTAAGGTCCCCGACACGGCGAACCCGTCGATGCCCATTCAGATTTGTCCGGCACCGCCGCCGCTGTTCAGGCGTATCGGGCTGGCCATTGGTTACTGGGAGCCGATGGCGCTGACGGACGTCACCCGGTCACCGGGATGTATGGTGAACCTGGGCTTCAGCCTGCCGGCTTTTGGTAAAACGGCACAGGGAACGGCGAAAAAGGATGAGAAGCAGGTAAATGGGGCGTTCTATCACGTTCACTGGTACAAATACCCGCTGACGTACTGGCTGAACATCATCACATCGCTGGGCTGTCTGGAAGGTGGTGACCTGGATATCGCTTATCTTTCTGAAATCGACCCCACCTGGACGGACAGCAGCCTGACCACCATTCTCAATCCGGAAGCTGTCATCTTTGCCAATCCGATAGCACAGGGAGCCTGCGCAGCAGATGCGATTGCCAGCGCCTTTAATATGCCTCTCGATGTTCTGTTCTGGTGTGCCGGTTCGCAGGGAAGTATGTACCCGTTCAATGGCTGGGTGAGTAATGAGTCCAGTCCGTTGCAGTCCTCCCTGCTGGTCAGTGAACGCATGGCGTTCAAGCTGCACCGTCAGGGCATGATTATGGAAACCATCGGGAAAAATAACGCCGTCTGTAATGAATATCCGTCCCCAATCCTGCCCAAAGAACGCTGGCGTTACCAGATGGTGAATATGTATCCGGACAGCGGGCAGTGCCACCCGTTCGGGCGCAGCGTGACCCGCTGGGAAACCGGGAAAAATCCGCCCAACACAAAGAAAAACTTCGGCTACCTGATGTGGCGTAAACGTAACTGTGTCTTCCTGTGAGGTGAATGATGAAGCTGAGTATGAAATCTCTGGCAGCACTGCTGATGATGCTGAACGGGGCGGTTATGGCGTCAGAAAACGTGAACACTCCTGAAAACCGCCAGTTCCTGAAGCAGCAGGAAAATTTAAGCAGACAACTGCGTGAAAAACCTGACCATCAGCTGAAAGCCTGGGCGGAGAAACAGGTGCTGGAAAACCCCCTTCAGCGTTCAGATAACCATTTCCTGGATGAGCTGGTTCGTAAACAGCAGGCTTCGCAGGACGGGAAACCCCGGCAGGGTGCTCTGTATTTTGTGTCGTTTTCCATTCCCGAAGAGGGGCTGAAACGAATGCTGGGCGAAACCCGGCACTACGGTATACCCGCCACACTGCGGGGCATGGTGAACAATGACCTGAAGACCACCGCTGAAGCCGTGCTGTCCCTGGTGAAAGACGGCGCGACTGATGGTGTTCAGATCGACCCGACGCTGTTTTCACAGTACGGCATTCGCAGTGTACCGGCACTGGTGGTGTTCTGCAGTCAGGGATACGACATCATCCGGGGAAACCTGCGGGTCGGCCAGGCGCTGGAGAAAGTGGCCGCCACGGGTGACTGCCGGCAGGTGGCTCATGATTTACTGGCAGGGAAAGGAGATTCCGGGAAATGAAACGTATTTTACCTCTGATACTGGCTCTGGTTGCCGGCATGGCACAGGCTGACAGCAACAGTGATTACCGGGCCGGCTCTGATTTTGCTCACCAGATCAAAGGACAGGGAAGCAGCAGTATTCAGGGCTTTAAGCCACAGGAGAGTATCCCCGGCTATAACGCGAATCCGGACGAGACAAAATACTACGGTGGCGTGACTGCCGGCGGGGATGGCGGCCTGAAAAATGACGGCACCACGGAATGGGCGACCGGTGAAACCGGAAAAACCATCACAGAGTCATTCATGAACAAGCCGAAAGACATTCTTTCACCGGATGCACCGTTTATCCAGACCGGCAGGGATGTGGTGAACCGGGCTGACAGCATTGTGGGAAACACCGGGCAGCAGTGCAGTGCGCAGGAGATTAGCCGGAGTGAATACACGAATTACACCTGTGAGCGGGATTTACAGGTGGAGCAGTACTGCACACGAACTGCCCGTATGGAGCTGCAGGGGAGTACCACATGGGAAACCCGGACGCTGGAGTATGAAATGAGTCAGCTACCTGCACGTGAAGTGAATGGTCAGTATGTTGTCTCCATTACCTCTCCCGTTACCGGTGAAATTGTCGATGCGCATTACAGCTGGAGTCGTACTTACCTGCAGAAGAGTGTACCTATGACAATTACAGTACTGGGAACCCCACTGAGCTGGAATGCCAAATACTCAGCAGATGCCTCATTTACACCAGTACAGAAAACACTGACTGCCGGTGTGGCTTTTACGTCATCTCACCCCGTCCGGGTCGGGAATACAAAATTCAAACGTCATACGGCAATGAAGCTGCGTCTGGTTGTCAGGGTAAAAAAAGCCTCGTACACCCCGTATGTTGTCTGGTCTGAAAGCTGCCCGTTCAGCAAGGAGCTGGGGAAACTGACAAAAACAGAATGTACGGAGGCTGGCGGGAACAGGACGCTGGTGAAAGACGGTCAGTCATACAGCATGTACCAGAGCTGCTGGGCATACCGGGACACGTATGTCACGCAGTCAGCAGACAAGGGAACCTGTCAGACCTACACCGACAATCCTGCCTGTACCCTGGTGTCACACCAGTGTGCCTTTTACTCCGAAGAAGGTGCCTGTCTGCATGAATATGCCACGTACTCCTGTGAGTCAAAAACATCCGGGAAAGTGATGGTCTGTGGGGGAGACGTCTTCTGTCTCGATGGCGAATGCGATAAGGCTCAGAGCGGGAAGAGTAATGATTTTGCCGAAGCCGTTTCTCAGCTGGCGGCACTGGCCGCAGCAGGTAAGGATGTTGCGGCGCTGAACGGGGGGGATGTCCGTGCTTTCACCGGTCAGGCGAAATTTTGTAAGAAGGCTGCAGCCGGATACAGCAACTGCTGTAAGGACAGCGGCTGGGGACAGGATATCGGGCTGGCCAAATGCAGCAGTGATGAAAAAGCCCTGGCTAAAGCAAAATCAAACAAACTGACCGTCAGTGTCGGAGAGTTCTGTTCGAAGAAAGTGCTGGGTGTCTGCCTGGAGAAAAAACGCAGTTACTGTCAGTTTGATTCGAAGCTGGCGCAGATAGTCCAGCAGCAGGGGCGCAACGGACAGCTGCGTATCAGTTTTGGCAGTGCGAAGCATCCTGACTGTCGGGGGATTACGGTTGATGAGCTGCAGAAAATTCAGTTCGACAGACTGGATTTCACTAACTTCTACGAAGACCTGATGAATAACCAGAAAATCCCGGACAGTGGTGTTCTGACGCAGAAAGTGAAAGAGCAGATTGCTGACCAGCTGAAACAGGCAGGACAGTAAGGTATGGAAAATAACCGGGGAAAATGATGAAAGTCATATTCACGTCGAACCGTTTTATTGATTTTCTTATCCGGCTTTTGATTACAGCGATTGTCATTTCCCCGGTAATTATCTGGTCGTGGGATACGGTAAAAGAAACCACTGCAGGTGAGATACTTGCTGCTGCTTTCGTTATTTTTTACTCCGGTGTGCTCCTGTTTATTCTGTATTTTTGTTTTTCTGCCCTGACTGACCTGCAGAAACCTGATGAAAGAAAAAGTGATGAAAGGAATGAAGATGAATAAAGCATTACTGCCACTGTTACTCTGCTGCTTTATTTTTCCGGCGTCAGGAAAAGATGCAGGCTGGCAGTGGTATAACGAGAAAATAAATCCGAAGGAAAAAGAAAATAAACCTGTACCTGCAGCCCCCCGTCAGGAGCCGGATATTATGCAGAAACTGGCCGCACTGCAGACGGCAACAAAGCGGGCGCTGTACGAAGCCATTCTGTATCCCGGCGTGGATAATTTTGTGAAATATTTCCGGCTGCAGAATTACTGGACTCAGCAGGCCGGGCTTTTCACCATGAGCGCCAAAAAAGCCATGCTGGCGCATCCCGAACTGGACTATAACCTGCAGTACAGCCATTACAACGGCACGGTCCGGAACCAGCTGGCGGCAGACCAGGCGCAGCAGCGACAGGCCATTGCGAAACTGGCTGAACACTACGGCATCATGTTTTTTTACCGGGGGCAGGACCCCATCGACGGGCAACTGGCGCAGGTCATTAATGGCTTCCGGGATACGTATGGTCTGAGTGTTATTCCCGTTTCCGTGGATGGCGTGATTAATCCGCTGTTGCCGGATTCCCGGACTGACCAGGGGCAGGCGCAGCGCCTCGGCGTGAAATATTTCCCGGCCATGATGCTGGTTGACCCGAAACAGGGCAGTGTTCGTCCGTTATCATACGGTTTTATTTCGCAGGACGACCTGGCAAAACAATTCCTGAACGTTTCTGAAGATTTTAAACCCAATTTTTAATCGCGGATTTGATTTATGAGTGAAGATTATTTGAAAATGTTTACAGGTGTTGTTCTGTTAATATTTGTCATTATTGCCGGTTATTTCTTTTCTGAGCGTAATGACAGGAAAATGTTTCTCCTGAGCTCACTGGTTTTCCTTGTTATTAATATCGCGTGTTTATATGTGCTGACTGCCAGTCTCTGGTTTCTGTGTGGTGCAATTATGAATCAGGGCGCAGCAATGGTTGTTCCAATGGTTATTGGCTCATTACCGAACGTTACGAGCTTCGACGGGTTCAGAAGAATATTTATCTGTATTATGTTGTCATCAGTATGGTCCGGAGTGATGTGGTTTTTTATAAGGGGGCTTATGACAGGCTAAGTCATATAAAACGGTCATAAAAACCATACAAAATAATGAGGTTGATTACTGAAGACCATATGATAAACCATACCGCAATCCAGTGGCTTCTGAATAGCTCACAAAAATAAATATAGATAATTGAAAATAACCATAATACAACGATGCCTGCTGCGATACTTAATAAACTTATTACAAGATAGTCAGGGAAGGCATTGACCGGTAATGAATGTGATGCTGCATATATCAGCGCAATAATTGCCGCATTTCCCAGTAACGACTCTCTTATTATGTTTCTGATTATTTCCAGTTTTTCTTTAAAAGATCGCTTTTCCATTTGTACCTCTGATTAATATCACACAAACGCGAATATTACAGACATGAATACTCTCATGTAAATAATAACCGGAGTTTAACATGATAAGTAAACGCAGATTCTCTTTACCCCGGCTTGATATTACGGGAATGTGGGTATTTTCCCTGGGTGTCTGGTTTCATATCGTCGCCCGTCTTGTTTACAGCAAACCCTGGATGGCTTTTTTTCTGGCGGAGTTGATTGCGGCCATCCTTGTGCTGTTCGGCGCATACCAGGTGCTGGATGCATGGATTGCCCGTGTCAGCCGGGAAGAGCGTGAGGCACTGGAAGCCAGGCAACAGGCCATGATGGAAGGGCAGCAGGAGGGCGGACATGTCTCTCACTAAATTACTGCCGGTCATTTTGTTGATGATGGCCACAGGTGTGCAGGCCTCCACCCGGGATGAAATAGAGCGACTCTGGAATCCGCAGGGTATGGCTACGCAGCCTGCACAACCGGCAGCAGGCACGTCAGCCAGGACAGAAAAGCCGGCCCCCCGCTGGTTCCGCCTCAGCAACGGCAGGCAGGTTAACCTGGCCGACTGGAAGGTGGTGCTGTTTATGCAGGGGCATTGCCCTTACTGTCACCAGTTTGACCCGGTACTGAAACAGCTGGCACAGCAGTACGGCTTTTCCGTTTTTCCCTACACCCTGGATGGTCAGGGGGATACCGCCTTTCCGGAAGCATTACCGGTGCCACCGGACGTGATGCAGACCTTCTTCCCGAATATCCCGGTGGCCACACCGACCACCTTCCTGGTCAACGTCAACACGCTTGAGGCATTACCGCTTTTACAGGGGGCAACGGATGCCGCCGGTTTTATGGCGCGGATGGATACCGTTCTGCAGATGTACGGAGGAAAAAAAGGTGCGAAATAAGCAGGTGGTGTTACTCATTGCCGGAATATCCGGCATCGTGACGGGAATAATCGTCAGCCTGAATATCCCCTTTATCCGTCAGGGGCTTTTTTATCCCGCCAGCCCTGTAGAAATTGTCGTTTCGCTGTGCCTTACCTTTTCTGTTTCTGTTGTGTTTTTTGTGGGGGCAATTGTGGGATGGATTTCGGTGTCTGAAATATATTACAGCCGCAGGACTGGACGGAAATATCGGGATATTCCTGCTGAAATGTCGTATGCGCCGGGAGAACAAATTAAGGGAGGGCAAGAATGATGCCACGCATTAAACCTCTTCTGGTTCTTTGTGCTGCTTTACTGACGGTCACACCCGCAGCGTCAGCGGATGTGAACAGCGACATGAATCAGTTCTTTAACAAGCTGGGCTTCGCCTCCAATACCACACAGCCGGGCGTCTGGCAGGGGCAGGCCGCCGGCTATGCTTACGGTGGCTCCCTGTATGCCCGTACTCAGGTCAAAAATGTTCAGCTAATTTCCATGACGCTGCCGGATATCAATGCTGGATGTGGCGGCATCGACGCCTATCTCGGCTCGTTCAGTTTTATTAATGGTGAGCAGTTGCAGCGTTTTGTTAAGCAGATTATGAGCAATGCTGCCGGTTACTTTTTTGACCTTGCCCTGCAGACAACGGTGCCGGAAATCAAAACCGCAAAAGACTTCCTGCAGAAAATGGCAAGCGACATTAACAGTATGAACCTCAGTTCCTGCCAGGCGGCACAGGGGATTATCGGCGGGCTTTTCCCCCGGACGCAGGTGTCCCAGCAGAAAGTCTGTCAGGACATTGCCGGTGAGAGCAATATTTTTGCTGACTGGGCGGCTTCCCGGCAGGGATGTACCGTTGGCGGGAAATCTGACAGTGTCAGGGATAAAGCCAGCGACAAGGATAAGGAGCGGGTGACCAAAAACATCAACATCATGTGGAATGCGCTTTCCAAAAACAGAATGTTTGACGGCAACAAAGAGCTGAAAGAGTTTGTGATGACGCTGACCGGCTCACTGGTGTTTGGTCCCAACGGCGAAATCACACCGCTGTCAGCCAGAACCACTGACCGCTCAATTATCCGGGTCATGATGGAAGGCGGCACAGCAAAAATTTATCACTGCAACGATTCTGATAAATGCCTGAAAGTGGTGGCAGACACACCGGTGACCATCAGCCGGGATAATGCACTGAAGTCTCAGATTACTAAACTTCTGGCCAGCATTCAGAACAAGGCGGTCAGTGACACGCCTCTGGATGACAAGGAAAAAGGCTTTATTTCCAGTACCACCATCCCCGTCTTCAAATACCTGGTTGACCCGCAAATGCTCGGTGTTTCCAACAGTATGATTTACCAGCTGACGGACTATATCGGTTACGACATCCTGCTGCAGTACATTCAGGAGCTGATACAGCAGGCCCGGGCGATGGTGGCCACAGGAAATTATGACGAAGCAGTTATCGAACATATTAACGACAACATGAATGATGCCACCCGGCAGATTGCGGCGTTTCAGTCACAGGTGCAGGTACAGCAGGATGCGCTGCTGGTTGTCGATCGTCAGATGAGCTACATGCGTCAGCAGCTTTCCGCCCGCATGCTCAGTCGTTACCAAAACAACTATCACTTCGGAGGGAGCACGCGGTGAATGAAGTTTATGTGATTGCCGGTGGTGAGTGGTTGCGGAATAACCTGAACGCCATTGCCGCCTTTATGGGAACCAGGACGTGGGATTCCATTGAAAAAATTGCGCTCACATTGTCTGTTCTCGCGGTGGCCGTAATGTGGGTACAGCGGCACAACGTGATGGATTTGCTGGGCTGGGTGGCCGTGTTTGTGCTTATCAGCCTGCTGGTTAATGTCCGCACATCGGTGCAGATTATTGATAACAGTGACCTGGTCAAAGTTCACCGGGTGGATAATGTGCCGGTCGGACTGGCGATGCCACTTTCACTGACGACCCGTATCGGGCATGCAATGGTGGCCAGTTACGAGATGATCTTCACGCAACCGGACAGTGTCACCTACAGCAAAACGGGGATGCTGTTTGGCGCAGAACTGGTATCAAAAAGCACCGACTTTTTGTCCCGCAATCCGGAAATCGCCAATCTTTTCCAGGATTATGTGCAGAACTGCGTGATGGGGGATATTTACCTGAACCACAAATACACGCTGGAGGAGCTGATGGCCTCCGCTGATCCCTACACGCTGATTTTTTCCCGCCCCAGCCCGCTGCGGGGCGTTTATGACAGCAATAATAATTTCGTAACCTGTAAGGACGCTTCGGTTTCGCTGAAAGACAAGCTGAATCTGGACACACAGAGTGGCGGAAAAACCTGGCATTATTATGCCCAGCAGCTATTTGGTGGACGCCCTGATCCTAACCTGCTGTTCAGTACGCTGATTGGCGACAGTTACAGTTACTTCTATGGCTCAAGTAAATCAGCCAGCCAGATCATCCGCCAGAATGTCACCATCAATGCGCTGAAGGAGGGGATCACCAGTTATGCCGCACGTAATGGTGATTCGGCCAGCCTGGTGAATCTGGCCACCACGTCATCGATGGAGAAACAACGTCTGGCACATGTCTCCATCGGTCATGTGGCGATGCGGACACTGCCCATGACGCAGACCATCCTGACGGGGATCGCCATCGGTATTTTCCCGCTTCTGGTACTGGCGGCTGTCTTCAACAAACTGACGCTGTCCGTCCTGAAAGGCTATGTGTTTGCCCTGATGTGGTTGCAGTCATGGCCAATGTTGTACGCCATTCTGAACAGCGCCATGACATTTTATGCGAAGCAGAATGGTGCACCGGTGGTGCTCTCGGAAATTTCACAGATACAGCTGAAATACTCCGATCTGGCTTCCACTGCCGGGTATCTTTCCATGATGATCCCGCCATTATCCTGGATGATGGTCAGGGGACTCGGGGCCGGATTTTCCAGTGTGTACAGCCATTTCGCTTCCTCTGCTATCAGCCCGACTGCCAGTGCGGCAGGTAGTGTGGTTGACGGTAATTACTCCTACGGCAACATGCAGACGGAAAACGTGAACGGCTTCAGCTGGAGCACCAACAGCACCACGTCGTTTGGTCAGATGATGTACCAGACCGGCAGTGGCGCAACCGCCACACAGACCCGTGACGGTAATATGGTGATGGATGCAAGCGGAGCGATGTCCCGGTTACCGGTCGGCATCAATGCAACGCGTCAGATTGCGGCGGCACAACAGGAAATGGCCCGGGAGGCGTCGAACAGAGCAGAAAGCGCCCTGCATGGGTTCAGCAGCAGTATTGCCAGTGCCTGGAACTCGCTCAGTCAGTTTGGTTCTAACCGGGGGAGCAGTGATTCTGTCACCGGTGGTGCTGACAGCACGATGAGTGCACAGGACTCCATGATGGCCAGCCGTATGCGCAGTGCAGTGGAAAGCTATGCGAAGGCGCATAATATCAGTAATGAGCAGGCGACAAGAGAACTGGCATCAAGAAGTACGAGAGGTTCTGCGGGGATGTATGGCGATGCTCATGCTGAATGGGGGGTTAAACCTAAAATTCTTGGTGTTGGTGGTGGCGTAGGTGTTAGAGGTGGTGGTCGGGCAAGTATTGACTGGAGTGATGAGGATGCGCATCAGGCCAGCAGTGGTTCACGGGCCAGCCATGATGCTCGCCATGATATCGATGCCAGGGCTACACAAGACTTTAAAGAGGCCAGCGATTACTTTACCAGTCGCAAAGTCAGTGAATCCGGCAGCCATACTGACAATAATGCTGATTCCCGGGTGGATCAACTGTCTGCAGCCCTGAATTCAGCGAAACAGAGTTACGACCAGTACACGACGAATATGACCCGCAGCCATGAATATGCTGAAATGGCATCCCGTACTGAAAGCATGAGTGGGCAGATGAGCGAAGATTTGTCGCAACAGTTTGCACAGTATGTGATGAAACACGCACCGCAGGATGCCGAAGCTATTCTGACAAATACCAGTTCGCCGGAGATTGCAGAACGCCGTCGGGCAATGGCCTGGTCTTTTGTGCAGGAACAGATACAGCCTGGTGTTGATAATGCCTGGCGGGAATCCCGTGGCGATATTGGTAAAGGAATGGAGAGCGTACCTTCGGGTGGAGGCAGTCAGGATATTATTGCTGACCATCAGGGACATCAGGCCATTATTGAGCAAAGAACGCAGGACAGTAATATCCGTAATGATGTAAAACATCAGGTTGATAATATGGTCACAGAATATAAAGGGAATATAGGTGATACTCAGAACAGCATACGTGGCGAGGAAAATATTGTAAGAGGACAGTATTCTGAACTGCAGAATCACCATAAAACAGAGGCATTATCTCAGAATAATAAATATAATGAAGAAAAGTCGGCTCAGGAAAGAATGCCCGGGGCTGACAGTCCACAGGAACTGATGAAAAGGGCAAAGGAGTATCAGGATAAGTATAAGCAATAATACTGTGTTTGGGAGATGATAATGAGATGTTTAACCCATATTGCTCTGGTAACGGTGATACAGTTTATCGCCTGTTATCTGGCTGGTTGGGGGAATGCCGAAACAATTTTTATGCTGTTCTTCATAGTACTATGGCAGGGACTGTTTATATGGTTGTTCTCTCAAATACGAAAAAAACGGGATGTGTCGGATGAGTTTAAGTTTAGTAAAGGCGTTTGGTATATAACGATGCCAGTATCTTCCTTACTCTCTCCGTTATTAAGCCTGATGGTTTTTATCATTGGTACACTATACGAATTAAGGCGAATTAGTGGTTGTGTAAGTGTAAGAGAATGGATGCAATCTCAGGTAAATGAACAAACTAATGAAGATTTGCATCTGGATTTTGATGATGTGAATTTTGATTATGTGGATTTTTATCGTACTAATCCGGCAACAGGATTAGCTATGCATGGAGGATTTGATTCAGCAGGAAATACTTTTGGGACTTGTTGGCAGGACTATGATGACAGGCGATAAGAAAACTGTGGTTTGTAATAAAGGTAATTTGATGAAAACAAAAAAATTGATGATGGTTACACTGGTCAGTTCCACTCTGGCCCTTTCAGGGTGTGGTGCGATGAGCACAGCAATCAAGAAGCGTAACCTTGAGGTGAAGACTCAGATGAGTGAGACCATCTGGCTTGAACCCGCCAGCGAACGCACGGTATTTCTGCAGATCAAAAACACGTCTGATAAAGACATGAGTGGGCTGCAGGGCAAAATTGCTGATGCTGTGAAAGCAAAAGGGTATCAGGTGGTGACTTCTCCGGATAAAGCCTACTACTGGATTCAGGCGAATGTGCTGAAGGCCGATAAGATGGATCTGCGGGAGTCTCAGGGATGGCTGAACCGTGGTTATGAAGGCGCAGCAGTTGGTGCAGCGTTAGGTGCCGGTATCACCGGATATAATTCCAGTTCTGCCGGTGCCACACTCGGTGTGGGCCTTGCTGCCGGTCTGGTGGGTATGGCTGCAGATGCGATGGTGGAAGATGTGAACTATACCATGATCACGGATGTGCAGATTGCAGAGCGTACTAAGGCAACGGTGACAACGGATAATGTTGCCGCCCTGCGTCAGGGCACATCAGGTGCGAAAATTCAGACCAGTACTGAAACAGGTAACCAGCATAAATACCAGACCCGTGTGGTCTCAAATGCGAACAAGGTTAACCTGAAATTTGAAGAGGCGAAGCCTGTTCTCGAAGACCAGCTGGCCAAATCAATCGCAAATATTCTCTGATTATCTTCCGGAGGCTGGTCTGACCGGCCTCCTGACTGACGCCTCGCTTTGCTCGTTGTCCAACCCCGGAAAGAAATAAAATAAATTTTATTTCTCCCCGGCGTTTCCGAAATAAATATGAAAACACTGAGCGGTTGTGCAAATTCTTTGTGCGACCGTGAAGTGTTGCCGGCGAAGCCGGAATTTAACGGTTATTAATCTTTTCATCATTAATAATCAGTCCGACTGACTTTTTTTCTTCGGAATATCATCATGAGTTTTAACGCAAAGGATATGACCCAGGGCGGTCAGATTGCGTCCATGCGTATCCGCATGTTCAGCCAGATCGCCAATATCATGCTTTACTGCCTGTTTATTTTTTTCTGGATACTCGTTGGTCTGGTTTTATGGGTAAAAATAAGCTGGCAGACGTTTGTGAACGGCTGTATTTACTGGTGGTGTACCACGCTGGAAGGCATGCGGGATTTAATCAAGTCCCAGCCGGTCTATGAGATCCAGTATTACGGCAAAACCTTCCGGATGAACGCGGCTCAGGTACTGCATGATAAATATATGATCTGGTGCGGAGAGCAGCTATGGTCCGCATTCGTTCTGGCGTCTGTCGTGGCCCTGGTTATCTGCCTGATCACCTTCTTTGTTGTCTCCTGGATTCTGGGGCGTCAGGGTAAACAACAGAGCGAAAATGAAGTCACAGGTGGTCGTCAGCTGACTGACAATCCGAAAGAGGTGGCCAGGATGCTGAAAAAAGATGGCAAGGATTCCGATATCCGGATTGGCGATCTGCCGATTATCCGGGATTCTGAAATCCAGAACTTCTGTCTGCACGGCACTGTCGGGGCCGGTAAGTCGGAGGTTATCCGTCGTCTGGCCAACTACGCCCGTCAGCGCGGTGATATGGTGGTGATTTATGACCGTTCAGGGGAATTTGTTAAAAGTTACTATGATCCCTCCATCGATAAGATCCTGAATCCGCTGGATGCCCGCTGTGCCGCCTGGGATTTATGGAAGGAGTGTCTGACACAGCCGGATTTTGATAATACGGCAAATACCCTGATCCCGATGGGCACAAAAGAGGACCCGTTCTGGCAGGGTTCAGGACGTACCATTTTTGCGGAAGCGGCGTACCTGATGCGTAATGACCCCAACCGCAGCTACAGCAAACTGGTGGACACACTGCTTTCCATCAAAATTGAAAAGCTGCGTACCTTCCTGCGTAATTCACCGGCGGCCAACCTGGTGGAAGAGAAAATTGAGAAAACGGCGATTTCCATCCGTGCTGTGCTGACCAACTACGTGAAAGCCATCCGTTACCTGCAGGGGATTGAGCATAACGGTGAGTCTTTTACCATCCGTGACTGGATGCGTGGTGTCCGGGAAGATCAGAAAAACGGCTGGCTGTTTATCTCGTCGAATGCCGACACCCATGCCTCCCTGAAGCCGGTGATCTCCATGTGGCTGTCCATTGCTATTCGTGGTCTGCTGGCAATGGGAGAAAACCGTAACCGTCGTGTGTGGTTTTTCTGTGACGAGTTACCCACGTTACACAAACTGCCGGACCTGGTGGAGATCCTGCCGGAAGCCCGTAAGTTCGGTGGCTGTTATGTGTTTGGTATCCAGTCCTATGCCCAGCTGGAAGATATCTACGGTGAGAAAGCGGCTGCCACGCTGTTTGACGTCATGAACACCCGTGCCTTTTTCCGTTCTCCCAGCCATAAGATTGCAGAGTTCGCTGCCGGTGAGATTGGTGAGAAAGAGCACCTGAAAGCCAGCGAGCAGTACTCCTACGGTGCTGATCCGGTACGTGACGGGGTATCGACCGGTAAGGATATGGAGCGTCAGACGCTGGTCAGTTATTCCGACATTCAGTCTCTGCCGGATCTGACCTGTTATGTCACCCTGCCCGGACCGTATCCGGCAGTAAAACTCTCCCTGAAATATCAGACACGACCGAAGGTCGCTCCGGAGTTTATTCCGCGTGACATCAACCCGGAAATGGAGAACCGCCTGAGCGCCGTACTTGCCGCAAGGGAAGCAGAAGGTCGTCAGATGGCCAGCCTCTTCGAACCGGATGTGCCGGAAGTTGTTTCCGGAGAAGACGTGACTCAGGCTGAACAGCCGCAACAGCCGGTGTCTCCTGCCATCAACGATAAGAAGTCAGATGCAGGTGTGAATGTTCCGGCAGGGGGGATCGAGCAGGAGCTGAAAATGAAACCGGAAGAAGAGATGGAACAGCAACTGCCACCCGGGATCAGTGAATCCGGTGAAGTGGTGGATATGGCCGCTTATGAGGCATGGCAACAGGAAAATCATCCGGACATCCAGCAGCAGATGCAGCGTCGTGAAGAGGTGAACATTAATGTGCACCGGGAGCGCGGGGAGGATGTTGAGCCGGGAGATGATTTCTGATGAACAGGTAAGCTCCAGTCTTCAATTCTCAGACCGTCCACACGTTCAAATTCCCGGGTGTTATTAGTCACAATAATCAGTCCCCGACTGCGGGCATGACCTGCGATCATTTGATCAAATGGCCCGACAGGGCGTCCCTGACGGGCAAGTTCTGCTCTTATCTGGCCGCTGTGTGTGGCTGCGGCAGCGTCGTAATCCAGAACATCAATGCGGGAAACAAATCCCTCGATCACAGCGAGATTACGTTCAGGCATCTGGCTTTTTTCTGCACCATATATCAGCTCCATCAGGGTGACCGAACTGATACACATTCTCCCCTGGTTCAGGTTAAAACGCTCCCTGACGCTGGCGGGTTTGTTCTTTATCGTGAAAATGCAGATGTTGGTATCGAGCATAAACTTCAGCATCAGAATGACTCCCTTTCCTGCATGCCGGGCTGTTCCCTGTTATCCATAAAATCGGCGCTGACGTTGTGTCCGTCGAACCATTCGTCCCATGTCTCTCCGGCTGGCGTAATGATTCTGGTTCGTCCGACAGCAATCACTTCAACGCGTTTTACGTTTTCCGGCAATGCAACCGCTTTTGGCAGTCTGACCGCCTGGCTGCGGTTGCTGAAAAATACGGTGGTTTCCATTATTTGCCTCCTTATGTGGATATGTCTTGTGTATATCCATTGTGGGATTGATACCGGGATATGTCAAAGGGATATACGTTTATGATGAGTATCGCGCAGGTCAGATCGGCCGGAAGTGCCGGTAACTATTATACCGACAAGGATAATTACTATGTGCTGGGCAGCATGGGAGAACGCTGGGCCGGCAGGGGGGCTGAACAGCTGGGACTGCAGGGCAGTGTCGATAAGGATGTTTTTACCCGTCTTCTGGAGGGAAGGCTGCCGGACGGAGCGGATCTAAGCCGCATGCAGGATGGCAGTAATAAGCATCGTCCCGGCTACGACCTGACCTTCTCCGCCCCCAAAAGTGTCTCCATGATGGCCATGTTAGGTGGCGATAAGCGCCTGATTGATGCACATAACCAGGCCGTGGACTTTGCTGTTCGTCAGGTGGAGGCGCTGGCCTCCACACGGGTTATGACGGACGGACAGTCAGAAACGGTGCTGACCGGTAATCTGGTGATGGCACTGTTTAACCACGACACCAGTCGCGATCAGGAACCACAGTTACACACGCATGCGGTGGTGGCTAATGTCACGCAGCATAACGGCGAATGGAAGACACTGAGCAGTGACAAAGTGGGGAAAACGGGGTTCATTGAGAATGTGTACGCTAATCAGATTGCCTTTGGCAGGCTCTACCGGGAAAAACTGAAAGAGCAGGTTGAGGCGCTGGGCTATGAAACCGAAGTGGTGGGTAAGCACGGTATGTGGGAGATGCCGGGCGTACCGGTGGAGGCCTTTTCCGGACGCTCACAGGCTATCCGGGAGGCCGTCGGGGAAGATGCCTCGCTGAAATCCCGGGATGTGGCGGCACTGGATACGCGAAAATCCAAACAGCACGTCGATCCTGAAGTCAGAATGGCTGAATGGATGCAGACGCTGAAGGAAACCGGGTTCGACATCCGGGCATATCGTGACGCGGCGGATCAGCGTGCGGAGACCCGCACGCAGGCGCCCGGGGCTGTTTCACAGGAGGGGCCGGATGTGCAGCAGGCGGTGACACAGGCGATTGCCGGATTAAGTGAACGAAAAGTGCAGTTTACGTACACGGACGTGCTGGCCAGAACGGTCGGCATACTGCCGCCGGAAAATGGTGTGATTGAACGGGCACGCGCCGGTATCGATGAGGCCATCAGCCGTGAGCAGCTTATCCCCCTCGATCGTGAGAAGGGGCTGTTCACGTCCGGGATTCATGTGCTCGATGAGCTGTCAGTCCGGGCACTCAGTCGTGACATCATGAAACAGAACCGGGTGACCGTACATCCGGAGAAAAGTGTCCCCCGGACGGCCGGTTACAGCGATGCGGTCAGTGTTCTGGCACAGGATCGCCCGTCGCTGGCCATTGTGTCCGGGCAGGGCGGTGCAGCCGGGCAGCGTGAGCGGGTGGCTGAACTGGTCATGATGGCCCGGGAGCAGGGGCGGGAGGTGCAGATTATCGCCGCTGACCGTCGCTCGCAGATGAACCTGAAGCAGGATGAACGGCTGTCCGGTGAGCTGATAACCGGACGTCGTCAGCTGCAGGAGGGCATGGCCTTCACGCCGGGCAATACTGTTATCGTTGACCAGGGCGAAAAACTCTCCCTGAAAGAGACGTTAACCCTGCTGGACGGTGCCGCACGTCATAACGTACAGGTCCTGATAACCGACAGCGGGCAGCGAACCGGTACAGGCAGTGCACTGATGGCCATGAAAGATGCCGGGGTGAACACATATCGCTGGCAGGGGGGAGAACAGCGACCGGCCACCATCATCAGTGAACCGGACCGTAATGTCCGCTATGCCCGGCTGGCCGGAGATTTTGCGGCCAGCGTGAAAGCCGGAGAAGAGAGCGTGGCACAGGTCAGCGGGGTACGGGAACAGGCCATACTGACACAGGCCATTCGCAGTGAGCTGAAAACACAGGGCGTGCTCGGACACCCGGAGGTAACCATGACCGCCCTGTCACCGGTCTGGCTGGACAGCCGGAGCCGTTATCTGCGGGATATGTACCGTCCGGGGATGGTGATGGAGCAGTGGAACCCGGAGACACGCAGTCATGACCGCTATGTTATCGACCGGGTGACGGCGCAGAGTCACAGCCTGACCCTGCGGGATGCGCAGGGTGAAACGCAGGTGGTGCGTATTTCCTCCCTGGACAGCAGCTGGTCGCTGTTCCGGCCGGAAAAAATGCCGGTGGCAGACGGCGAGCGACTGAGGGTGACAGGGAAAATTCCCGGACTCCGCGTCTCCGGCGGTGACCGCCTGCAGGTGGCATCCGTCAGTGAAGATGCGATGACGGTTGTTGTGCCGGGGCGGGCTGAACCGGCCACCCTGCCTGTGGCTGATTCACCGTTCACGGCACTGAAGCTGGAGAACGGCTGGGTGGAAACGCCCGGGCATTCCGTCAGCGACAGTGCGAAGGTTTTTGCCTCCGTCACACAGATGGCAATGGACAACGCCACCCTGAACGGTCTGGCCCGCAGCGGTCGTGATGTCCGGCTGTATTCTTCACTGGATGAAACCCGTACTGCGGAAAAACTTGCCCGCCATCCCTCCTTTACGGTGGTTTCTGAGCAGATAAAGGCGCGTGCCGGTGAGACATTGCTGGAAACCGCTATCAGTCTGCAGAAAGCCGGGCTTCACACGCCGGCACAGCAGGCTATTCATCTGGCGCTTCCTGTGGTGGAAAGTAAAAACCTGGCCTTCAGCATGGTGGACCTGCTGACAGAGGCGAAGTCGTTTGCTGCAGAAGGAACCAGTTTTATCGACCTGGGAGGGGAAATCAATGCGCAGATAAAACGCGGTGATTTACTGTATGTGGATGTGGCAAAAGGCTATGGCACAGGCCTGCTGGTTTCCCGTGCGTCGTATGAGGCAGAAAAGAGCATTCTTCGCCATATTCTCGAAGGTAAGGAGGCGGTCACGCCGCTGATGGAGAGAGTACCTGGCGAACTCATGGAGAAACTGACATCAGGACAGCGTGCCGCTACCCGCATGATACTGGAAACGTCCGACCGTTTCACGGTGGTGCAGGGCTATGCCGGTGTGGGTAAGACCACACAGTTCCGGGCGGTGATGTCAGCCGTGAACATGCTGCCGGAGAGTGAGCGTCCCCGTGTCGTTGGGCTGGGCCCCACGCACCGTGCGGTCGGGGAGATGCGCAGCGCCGGCGTGGATGCACAGACACTGGCGTCCTTTCTGCATGACACGCAGCTGCAGCAGCGCAGCGGAGAAACGCCGGATTTCAGCAACACGCTGTTCCTGCTCGATGAGAGCTCAATGGTGGGCAATACCGACATGGCACGGGCATACGCCCTGATTGCGGCCGGTGGCGGTCGGGCTGTGGCCAGCGGTGACACGGACCAGCTGCAGGCCATCGCGCCCGGTCAGCCTTTCCGTCTCCAGCAGACGCGCAGTGCTGCCGATGTGGCCATCATGAAGGAGATTGTGCGTCAGACGCCGGAACTGCGGGAGGCGGTATACAGCCTGATTAACCGGGATGTGGAAAGGGCACTGTCCGGGCTTGAGAGTGTGAAACCGTCTCAGGTGCCACGTCAGGAGGGCGCATGGGTACCGGAGCACTCCGTGACGGAGTTCAGTCACAGCCAGGAAGCGAAACTGGCAGAAGCGCAGCAGAAGGCGATGCTGAAAGGCGAGGCTTTCCCGGATATCCCCATGACACTGTATGAAGCCATTGTCCGCGACTATACCGGCAGGACACCGGAAGCACGGGAGCAGACGCTGATTGTCACACACCTGAATGAGGACCGGCGCGTACTGAACAGCATGATTCATGATGCACGGGAAAAGGCCGGTGAGCTGGGCAAAGAGCAGGTCATGGTGCCTGTCCTGAACACAGCGAATATACGTGACGGAGAACTGCGTCGTCTCTCCACCTGGGAGACACATCGGGACGCACTTGCCCTGGTGGATAATGTGTATCACCGGATTGCCGGTATCAGCAAGGATGACGGGCTGATAACCCTGCAGGATGCGGAAGGTAACACGCGGCTGATTTCGCCCCGGGAGGCGGTGGCTGAAGGCGTCACACTGTACACCCCGGACACCATCCGGGTGGGAACCGGTGACCGGATGCGCTTCACGAAGAGTGACCGGGAGCGCGGTTATGTGGCCAACAGCGTCTGGACGGTGACAGCGGTTTCCGGTGACAGTGTCACGCTGTCGGACGGACAGCAGACCCGGGTGATTCGCCCCGGTCAGGAGCGGGCAGAGCAACATATTGACCTGGCCTATGCCATCACCGCCCACGGTGCGCAGGGGGCAAGTGAAACCTTTGCCATCGCGCTTGAAGGCACGGAAGGTAACCGGAAACTGATGGCCGGCTTTGAGTCAGCCTACGTGGCCCTGTCGCGTATGAAGCAGCATGTGCAGGTGTACACCGATAACCGTCAGGGCTGGACGGATGCCATCAACAATGCCGTACAGAAAGGAACTGCCCACGATGTGTTTGAGCCGAAACCGGACCGGGAGGTCATGAATGCAGAGCGGCTGTTCAGTACGGCGCGGGAGCTGCGGGACGTGGTGGCCGGCCGTGCCGTTCTCCGTCAGGCAGGGCTGGCCGGGGGAGACAGTCCTGCACGGTTTATTGCACCCGGGCGCAAATATCCGCAGCCGTATGTGGCACTGCCGGCTTTTGACCGTAACGGCAAGTCAGCTGGTATCTGGCTGAACCCGCTGACCACGGATGACGGAAACGGGCTGCGGGGATTCAGTGGTGAAGGCCGGGTGAAAGGCAGCGGGGATGCGCAGTTCGTGGCCCTGCAGGGCAGCCGTAACGGAGAGAGCCTGCTGGCTGATAATATGCAGGATGGCGTCCGGATTGCCCGTGATAATCCTGACAGCGGTGTGGTGGTGAGAATCGCCGGTGAAGGTCGTCCGTGGAATCCCGGTGCCATCACCGGTGGCCGCGTGTGGGGGGATATCCCGGACAACAGCGTCCAGCCGGGTGCCGGAAATGGCGAACCGGTCACGGCAGAGGTACTGGCACAGCGGCAGGCTGAAGAGGCTATCCGCCGTGAAACGGAACGCCGTGCGGATGAAATTGTCCGTAAAATGGCAGAGAACAAACCTGACCTGCCGGACGGCAAAACAGAGCAGGCTGTCAGGGATATTGCCGGGCTGGAGCGTGACCGGTCTGCCATATCTGAACGGGAAGCCGCGCTGCCGGAGAGTGTACTGCGTGAACCACAACGGGTGCGGGAAGCGGTCCGGGAGGTTGCCCGGGAAAATCTGCTGCAGGAGCGACTGCAGCAGATGGAGCGGGATATGGTTCGTGACCTGCAGAAAGAGAAAACCCTGGGCGGAGACTGATACAGGAAGATAAACGCTGATGACAACGGATAACACGAACACGACACGTAACGATTCACTGGCTGCCCGGACCGATACCTGGTTGCAGTCGTTGCTGGTCTGGTCACCCGGACAGCGGGATATCATCAAAACGGTGGCACTGGTGCTGATGGTTCTGGACCATGCAAACCGCATTCTGCATCTGGACCAGTCGTGGATGTTTCTGGTCGGGCGTGGGGCCTTTCCGCTGTTTGCCCTGGTGTGGGGGCTGAATCTGTCCCGTCATACGCATATCCGGCAGGAGGCCATTAACCGGCTGTGGGGATGGGCGGTGATTGCCCAGTTCGCATATTATCTGGCCGGCTTTCCCTGGTATGAGGGGAATATCCTGTTTGCCTTTGCAGTTGCGGCACAGGTGCTGACGTGGTGTGAAACGCGCAGTGGGTGGCGTACAGCAGCGGCCATTCTCCTGATGGCACTGTGGGGGCCTTTGTCCGGCACCAGTTACGGCATTGCCGGGCTGCTGATGCTGGCAGTCAGCCACCGGCTGTACCGGGCGGAAGACAGAATGGAACGTCTGGCGCTGGTCGCCTGCCTGCTGGCTGTTATTCCGGCGCTTAACCTTGCCACCAGTGATGCAGCGGCGGTGGCCGGCCTTGTGATGACGGTGCTGACTGTTGGTCTGGTGTCCTGTACAGGGAAATCACTACCCCGTTTCTGGTACGGGGATTTTTTCCCGACGTTCTATGCCTGTCATCTTACTGTGCTGGGCGTTCTGGCTGTGTGACTGGTATGATGCTGGCGCTGATTCTGCTTATTAATAAACAACATAACACAGGATATTTATGAAAATTACGGATCACAAACTCTCTGAAGGTATTGCCCTGACATTTCGTGTCCCGGAAGGAAATATAAAACATCCTTTGATTCTCTTATGCCATGGATTTTGCGGTATCCGGAATGTTCTGCTGCCTTCCTTTGCGAATGCGTTTACAGAAGCCGGGTTTGCAACGATTACTTTTGATTATCGTGGATTCGGTGAGAGTGAAGGGGAACGAGGTCGTCTGGTTCCGGCAATGCAGACCGAAGATATTATTTCAGTTATCAATTGGGCAGAAAAGCAGGAATGTATTGATAATCAGCGTATTGGGTTATGGGGAACATCGCTGGGAGGGGGGCATGTCTTCAGTGCAGCTGCGCAGGACCAACGCGTAAAATGTATTGTCAGCCAGCTGGCTTTTGCTGACGGTGAGGTTCTGGTTACCGGAGAAATGAATGAACTGGAGAAAGCTTCTTTTCTGTCCACGCTGAATAAAATGGCAGAAAAGAAGAAAAATACCGGGAAAGAGATGTTTGTGGGGGTTACCCGGGTACTGAGTGATAATGAATCAAAGGTATTCTTCGAGAAGGTAAAAGGTCAGTATCCTGAAATGGATATAAAAATACCTTTCCTTACGGTTATGGAGACGTTGCAATATAAACCGGCAGAGAGCGCAGCCAAAGTACAGTGCCCAGTTTTGGTTGTTATTGCCGGCCAGGATAGTGTTAATCCACCAGAACAGGGAAGAGCCTTATATGATGCTGTTGCTTCTGGTACTAAGGAATTATACGAGGAAGCTGACGCATGCCATTATGATATTTATGAAGGCGCGTTTTTTGAACGTGTGGCGGCAGTACAGACGCAATGGTTTAAAAAACATCTTTAATTGTCGGTATTAATATGTCAGAGGTCGTTGAGGTCAGCTTAATATCATAGTGAGTAGTTTCAACGACCTGGAGGACATATTTTCACAAAGGTCAGGGCAATCATGACAGAGCAGAAACGACCGGTACTGACACTGAAACGGAAAACGGAAGGGGAAACACCGACCCGGAGCCGGAAAACCATCATCAATGTCACCACGCCACCAAAATGGAAGGTGAAAAAGCAGAAACTGGCGGAGAAGGCTGCCCGGGAAGCAGAGCTGACAGCAAAAAAAGCGCAGGCCAGACAGGCGCTGTCCATTTATCTGAACCTGCCCTCGCTGGATGAGGCCGTGAACACCCTGAAACCCTGGTGGCCGGGATTATTTGACGGTGACACGCCCCGGCTTCTGGCCTGCGGTATCCGGGACGTGTTACTGGAAGACGTGGCGCAGCGGAATATCCCGCTCTCGCATAAAAAACTGCGCAGGGCGCTGAAGGCCATCACCCGTTCAGAAAGCTATCTGTGTGCCATGAAAGCCGGTGCCTGCCGGTATGACACGGAAGGGTATGTGACGGAGCATATTTCTCAGGAGGAAGAAGTGTATGCGGCAGAGCGTCTGGATAAAATCCGCCGCCAGAACCGGATAAAGGCAGAACTTCAGGCCGTGCTTGATGAGAAATAAAAAAGCCTCCGTCAGAGAGAGGAGGCAGGGAAATAAGGCTTAAAAGGAAATAACTTCCGTACCCGAAAGGAAGCCAATTCAGTAGATTATTTAACACCATAATGCTGACGGGTTAAAGAGGAGTGATAAAGATGAATGGATTCAGAAACAGTTCACGGAACGGTCAGGTCTGGCGCTGGCAGCGTGCCGGAAGCCGGGCCGTTATTCTGGAGGTCAGTGGACGCTGGATGGAAGCGGCAGAAGCATGGCGACGGGCTGCCGGTGTTGCACCCCGGACAGACTGGCAGCAGTTTGCCCGAAAAAGGGCTGAACACTGCCACCGGCGCTGCCGGGGAAGGGTGTAACGAAAAAGCAGCCTTCATTACTCCAGGGATTCAGAAGGCTGAATAATGCATGAGATTTGCTTTTTTTAATATCCGGTCGGGCAGTATGACCGGACAGTTCTGAGTAGCACAGAGTTTTTTCCGTATTAAGTCGCGATTTTATATTTTGTGATTAATTTCACAAAATAAGGTCTTATTCAATGTGTGCTGCGATATTCAGGGGGGCTGAAATACAGGTGCCATTTATCTGATATGGAGAATAACATGAGGAAATATATTCCACTGGTATTATTTATCTTTTCATGGCCGGTATTGTGTGCAGATATTCATGGACGGGTTGTTCGTGTACTGGACGGTGATACCATCGAGGTCATGGACTCACGGAAGGCAGTGCGGATCAGGCTGGTAAATATTGATGCACCGGAAAAGAAACAGGATTATGGCCGGTGGTCAACGGACATGATGAAATCACTGGTTGCAGGAAAAACGGTTACCGTCACATATTTTCAGCGAGATCGTTATGGTCGTATTCTCGGGCAGGTTTATGCACCAGACGGAATGAATGTTAATCAGTTTATGGTCCGGGCCGGGGCTGCCTGGGTATATGAGCAGTACAACACAGATCCCGTGCTGCCTGTCCTTCAGAACGAAGCCAGACAACAAAAACGTGGGCTCTGGTCAGATGCTGATCCGGTTCCCCCCTGGATATGGAGACACCGTAAATAAAGCGATGGCAATCTTATCATTCATCTGTTCTCAGCGGGAATAAAAATGGCGAAAACAAAACAGGAATGGCTGTATCAGTTACGGCGATGTTCATCAGTCAATACGCTGGAAAAAATTATTCATAAAAACAGAGACAGTTTATTAAACAGTGAACGTGAATCATTTAATTCAGCAGCAGACCACCGGTTAGCGGAATTAATCACCGGAAAGTTATATGACAGGATACCAAAAGAGATATGGAAATATGTAAGGTAATAATTCAGCATAATTAATTACCAGGAGCAGATAAACAATGAAGCTGATTATTTTTATTCTTATTGTTCTGATTATTGCAGCGTTACTTATCCGGATTATCCTCAGAAGTGTAAATCAGCATTCTCCTTTGCTGATGCAATTGCATGCGGCAGGTATACGGACCGGTGATGCAGAGCGAATACTGTCCGGCGGTGAATACTGGCAACGTCAGAAGACGCTGCTGACAGAAAGGGAAGTCAGTTTTATGAAAGGACTGTTCAGAATTGTGGATATGAAGCGGTGGTATCTGTGTCCGCAGGTACGGGTCGCGGATATCGTCCAGCTGAACGGGAATATCCGGCCACGATCACGCCAGTGGTGGCAGTTATTCAGGATGGTGTCTCAGTGGCATGTTGATGTGGTTATCGTTGAGCGGCGTTCGTTCAGTATTGTTGCAGCAGTAGAGCTGGATGATGCCAGCCATTTACGACCGGAACGCAGACGCCGGGATATTCTTCTGGAAGAGGTTCTGAGGCAGGCTGGTATTCCGTTGCTCAGAAGCCACGATGCCAGAAAACTGCTGCAGATGACCGGAGAATGGCTGAATACAACAGGGGCTGATCAGCAGTCCCCGGAACATCGTAGCTGACGCCTTCGCGTTGCTCAGTTGTCCAACCCCGGAAACGGGAAAAAGCAAGTTTTCCCCGCTCCCGGCGTTTCCATAACTGAAAACCATACTATTTCACAGTTTAAATCACATTAAACGACAGTAATCCCCGTTGATTTGTGCGCCAACACAGATCTTCGTCACAATTCTCAAGTCGCTGATTTCAAAAAACTGTAGTATCCTCTGCGAAACGA
>OEQN01000023.1_pt1 | contig 41802 bp, 40 predicted proteins | sample 1539781 | NCBI WGS metagenome assembly OEQN01 (sample SAMEA3891236, study PRJEB23780) | metagenome | biome: terrestrial biome; feature: animal house; material: water of meat washing | place: Italy | collected 2015-05-12 | reverse complement strand
CACTCATTCAGCTGAGCGTTCAACCTCAAGCCCGACCGGCGGCAAACCCCGCAGCAGCGGGCGAGGAACGGCACGCAGACCCGCCCGTGCGGGCAATCCCAATAGCAGCGACAAGGAGTCATGATGAGCAATCAGGCAGAGCAATCGACCACCAGCCACGCCCGCATGGAGGCGCGCCTGACGGTCGCCGCCCTGGTGCAGTGGCAGGGGCGCTTTCTGGTGGTGGAAGAGGAGATAAAAGGCCAGCGCCGTTTCAACCAACCCGCCGGCCATGTGGAGCCGGGGGAAAACCTGCTTGAAGCGGCCTGTCGTGAGCTGAAAGAGGAGACGGGTCTGACCGCCACGCCGACCGCCTGGCTTGGTACCTATCTGTTCAAACCGGCCGACAGCGAGGCCACCTATGTGCGCACCGCCATCATCTTCGACCTTGAAAAAGCGCCGGGTCAGCACCATCCAGAGGATCCTGACGGCGATGTGCTGGCTTGCCACTGGCTCACTCTGGAAGAAATAGCGGAATGCAAACCGGCCCTGCGCAGCCCCTTGGTGTGGCAGTGCATTCAGGATTATCTGGCGGGGACACGGCTGCCACTGTCGGCCCTCAAGGCCTTTATCTGAGGCCATTTGACACTCTTTTTCGGTGACAAAGGCCAACAACAGAAAAACGATTTCCTGCTATCAGGCTCCTGATGGGAACTGCGGCATGGATATGTGACCGGGGGCGCAAAACTCTGGTAGAATACGCCCCGTTTAAACGAACTGGTAACTTCGACTAATGACAGACAACAGCCAAATCAAGGTGATCGTCGGCATGTCCGGCGGCGTGGATTCTTCCGTCTCGGCCTACCTGCTCCAGCAGCAGGGCTATCAGGTCGAAGGCTTGTTCATGAAGAACTGGGAAGAAGACGACACGGACGAGTACTGCTCTGCCGCCCAGGATTTGGCTGATGCCAAGGCCGTCTGCGACAAGCTGGGGATGAAACTCCACACCATCAACTTCGCGGCCGAGTACTGGGACAATGTGTTCGAGCACTTCCTCGAAGAGTACAAGGCTGGCCGCACGCCAAACCCCGATATCCTTTGCAACAAGGAGATCAAGTTCAAGGCGTTCCTCGAATTTGCCGCCGAAGAGCTGGGTGCCACCTACATCGCCACCGGCCACTATGTGCGCCGTGACGACAGCACCGGCCGCCCGCGCCTGCTGCGCGGTCTCGATACCAACAAGGATCAGAGCTACTTCCTCTATACCCTGAGCGAGAAGCAAGTGGGTCAGAGCCTGTTCCCGGTTGGCGATCTGGAGAAGCCGGAGGTGCGCCGCATCGCCGAGCAGCTGGATCTCATCACCGCCAAGAAGAAAGACTCCACCGGCATCTGCTTTATCGGCGAGCGCAAGTTCAAGGACTTCCTGGCCAAGTTCCTGCCCGCCCAGCCCGGTAAAATCGAGACCGTGGATGGCAAGGTGATCGGCGAGCATCAGGGTCTGATGTATCACACCCTGGGCCAGCGCAAGGGGCTCGGCATCGGTGGTCGCAAAGATGCCACCGAAGAGGCCTGGTATGTGGTCGACAAAGAGGTCGAGCGCAACGTGCTGGTGGTGGCGCAGGGCGAACATCCCCGCCTCTACTCCGATGGCCTGATTGCCAGCCAATTGCACTGGGTGGATCGCACCCCCATTCGCGAGCCGCGTCGCTGCACCGTCAAGACCCGCTACCGCCAGCAGGATATCCCCTGCCTGATCCAGCCCATCGACGACGAGACCATCCGGGTCATCTTCGACGAGAAACAGGCTGCGGTGACCCCGGGCCAGTCCGCCGTCTTCTACGACGGGGAAGTGTGTCTGGGCGGCGGCATCATCGAACAACGTTTCAGCCATCCGGTTTGAATCCTTAACAGAAGGCAGCAGACGTGAGCGATAAATTCCAAGACAGAACAATGGCCTTTGCCGGCATCTGCCAGGCCGCGTATCTGGTGCAGAAGGTGGCCCGAGACGGCAGCTGTGACGAGGCCGCCCTGCGCGAGAGCCTCTCCAGCATTCTGGTGACCAACCCGAGCCAGCCGCTCGAGGTGTTCAACAACACCCATCTGGCCATTCGCGACGGCTACCGTGCGCTGGTCGAGCAGCTGGGTGCCGACGGCAGCCAGAAGAATGCCGAGCTGACCCGCTACGTGGTGAGCCTGATTGCGCTGGAGCGCAAGCTGGCCAAGCGCAAGGACATTCTCAATATGCTGGGTGAGCGGATCAGCCAGATTGGCCGCCAGCAACAGCACTTCGATCTGCTCGACGAGCAGATTTTGGCCAACATGGCGAGCATCTACAGCGATCTTATCAGCCCCATCGGGCCGCGCATCCAGGTGGCGGGTACCCCGCTGTTCCTGCAGCAACCGCTGGTGCAGCACAAGGTGCGCGCCCTGCTGCTGGCAGGCATTCGTGCCTGCGTGCTGTGGCGTCAGCTCGGTGGCAGCCGCACCCAGATCATCTTCGCTCGCAAGAAGATGGTGGAGCTGGCCAAACGTTACTAATCATCGGCTCGCGCGCGGGCAAGCGAGGTCGACATCAGGGTGAACAGCCGCACATCCGCCTTGATGACGACTCAGCCCCACGCGCGAGTGGATACGGATCCCCCACACAAATCATCAGGAGTTCACCCCATGGAGCTGTCCGCGCTGACTGCTGTTTCCCCGATTGACGGTCGTTATGGCGACAAGGCCGATGCCCTGCGCCCTATCTTCTCCGAATTCGGCCTGCTGCGTTTTCGCGTCGAAGTCGAGGTGCGCTGGTTGCAAAAACTGGCCAGCCACGCCGGGATCCCGGAAGTCCCTGCCCTGAGCGCGGCCGCCAACGCCCTGCTCGACGGCATCGTCAGCAACTTCAACGAGAGTGACGCCGCCCGTATCAAACAGATCGAGCGCACCACCAACCATGATGTGAAAGCGGTGGAGTACTTCCTCAAAGAGAAAGTCGAAGTGAACCCGGAGCTGGCGGCTGTCAGCGAGTTCATCCACTTCGCCTGCACCTCGGAAGACATCAACAACAACTCCCACGGTCTGATGCTGAAAACCGCCCGCGAAGAGGTCATCAAGCCTTATTGCGAGAAGCTGATCAGCGAGCTCAAGCGTCTGGCCCACGAGTACCGTGACATGCCGCTGCTCTCCCGTACCCACGGCCAGCCGGCCACCCCGAGCACCATGGGCAAGGAGATGGCCAACGTCGCCTACCGTCTGGAGCGCCAGTTCAAGCAGATCATGGCGGTGGAGATCCTCGGCAAGATCAACGGTGCGGTCGGCAACTACAACGCCCACCTCAGCGCCTACCCGGATGTGGACTGGCACCAGTTCTCCGAGGAGTTTGTTACCTCCTTGGGCCTGACCTGGAACCCCTACACCACCCAGATCGAGCCGCACGACTACATCGCCGAGCTGTTCGACGCCATGGCCCGCTTCAACACCATCCTGATCGACTTCGACCGCGATGTGTGGGGTTACATCTCCCTGGGTCACTTCAAGCAGCGCACCATCGCCGGTGAAATCGGCTCCTCCACCATGCCGCACAAGGTCAACCCCATCGACTTCGAGAACTCCGAAGGCAATCTGGGTCTGGCCAACGCCGTGTTCCAGCATCTGGCGAGCAAGCTGCCCATCTCCCGCTGGCAGCGTGATCTGACCGACTCTACCGTGCTGCGCAACCTGGGTGTGGCGGTGGGTTACTCCCTGATTGCCTATCAGGCGACCCTCAAGGGTATCTCCAAGCTGGAAGCCAACGACGCCGCCATGGCCGCCGATCTGGATGCCAACTGGGAAGTGCTGGCCGAGCCGATCCAGACCGTGATGCGCCGCTACGGTATCGAGAAGCCCTACGAGAAGCTCAAGGAGCTGACCCGTGGTCGCCGCGTCGATGCCGAAGGGATGCGTACCTTTATCGACACCCTGGAGTTGCCGGAAGCGGTCAAGGTTGAGCTGAAGAAGCTGACCCCGGCCAACTATATCGGTGACGCCCAGCGTCTGGTTGATCTGCTGAAGTAAGCCAACCGGCAGTGACGAAGGGGCCCTGTGCACGATATGCCACAGGGCCCCTGTTATTTTCCCTGCCACGGCAGGATCCCGAGTGGCTTTTCCCAAGCCCGCCTTGGGCAAAACCTCTTTGCGAGACACGAGAAACAGCATGTACGAACTCAATCTGGATATCGCTCACTTCCTCGAGCACTACTGGCAGAAGCGCCCGCTCCTTATCAAGGGCGGCTTCACCGACTTTCAGGATCCCATCAGCCCGGACGAGCTGGCGGGTCTGGCCATGGAAGAGGTGGTAGAGTCCCGCCTCGTCACCCGTTTCGACGGCAAGTGGGATGCTGCCCACGGCCCCTTCGAATCCTACGACCATCTGGGCGAAGAGAACTGGACCATTCTGGTACAGGCTTGCAACCACTGGGCCCCCGAGGTGAACGAGCTGGCGGTGCCGTTCCAGTTCATTCCGGGCTGGCGCTTTGACGATGTGATGGTGAGCTTCTCCACCCCCCATGCGGGTGTCGGCCCCCACATCGACAATTACGATGTGTTTATCACCCAGGGTCTGGGCAAACGCCACTGGCGGGTTGGCGATGCCAAGCCGCTCAACGAGTTTGCCGCCCACGCCGCCCTGCTGCACTGCGAGCCGTTCGAGGCGATCATCGACGTCATCATGGAGCCGGGCGATATCCTCTACATTCCGCCCGGATTCCCCCACGAAGGCTACGCCATCGAGCCCTCCATGAACTTCTCGGTGGGCTTCCGCGCACCGGATGCCAAGGCGCTTATCTCCTCCTTTGCCGATCACCTGATCGACAACGAGGTGCGTACCGAGCGTTACGGCGATGCCGATCTCAAGCCCCGTGCCCGTCACGGCGAGATCCAGCCCCACGAGCTGCACCGTCTGCGCGAGCTGATGCAGCAGGCCCTCGATGACGAGACCCTGTTCAAGGAGTGGTTCGGCACCATGATCTCCGAGGCCAAGCACGATCTGGACGTCAATCCGGTCGAGCCGGACTACAGCGCCGAGGAGGTAGCCGACCTGCTGACCCAGGGCGAGCCCGCCATCAAGGTGCCGGGTCTGCGCACCGTCTGGTTTAGCGGCGAGAGCCAGCAGTGCTTCATCGACGGCGAAGCCTGGACCCTGCAGAGCGAAGACGCGGCAGCCATTTCGCTCCTGTGTGACAAGGACATCATCACTCAGGCCGACATGGTGGAGCTGGCCGATCAGGCTGGCTTCCTGCAACTGCTGACCCGTCTGGTCAACCGCGGTTACTGGTTCTTCAACTGATCCGGCGGTAACTGAAGGATAAAAAGGCGCCTTATGGCGCCTTTTTTGTCACTCAGAGGCGGTTCAATTAACAATCGATGCGCGAAGCTGAACCTACTCTTGATGAACCGACAAGTGGTGATTTATTGAGCTAACATGGATGGGTATCATGCGTCCGTCCCTGTTCACAAGAGAAGCGCCACCATGCAAATCACCTCCCGGCCCATGCCGCTGCCCGATTACGGCAAATACCCCTCCTCTCCGGCTGTCACACCCGAGCAGGTCAGTCAGGCCCGTAACGAAGCACTGACCAAGAAGGATGAATTGCAGGCACAGAGCGAAGAGAAAGCAACGGCTCGCAGAACCCTGGCGGTCTCTTATACGGCTAACCAGCAAGATAAAGCCGTGGTGGAGCGCTACCTGGAGGCCAGCGGTCAGGAGAGCGACAGCAAGTCGGGCCCGAGCACGGCTGATATGTATCAGGCTGCGAATCGCTACCAGCGCCAGCAGAATCTCAGCGACTACATGCAATTCCAGCAGAGCCCGCTCGCCCAGCAGATGGGTGACATGGTGGGCGAAGATAATCGCAAGGGCACCCAGCTCGATATCATTGCCTGAGCCAATTTGCTCGAATAAGCCCGGCAGGGACTGATATAAACTGAAAAAGCCCTCGATGAGGGCTTTTTCGTTATGGCTTGTCGCTGCGACGTCTCGCTAGAAATGGGACTCTTCTGCCTGCGCGTCCGGCAGCTCGTCGGGGAGTTCATCAAACAGGGGGTGATAGAGCACCTCACCCTGCACACCCGCAAAACCGCGCTCCTGTAGCTCCATCGCCATAAAGCAGTCGGCAGGCACCTCATAGATGCAGTGCAGGCCAAACTCGCTGGCCGGGCGGAAACCGAAACGGCTGTAATAGGCCGGATCCCCGAGTACTACCACCCCTTTCCAGTCCATCTCGAGCGCCGTATCAAGCCCTTCACGGATGAGATCAGAGCCAATCCCCTGACCTTGCCAGTCGGGATGAACCGCGACCGGCGCCAGACCGAGCCAGGGCCCTTCCATGCCGTTAATGGTGATCGGGCTTAGCATCAGGTGCCCCATGAACTCGTACTCTTCCTCTTCGACCATGGTCACCACGGCAGCGCCACATTCGCGCAGGCGGTTGACCAGTTCGGCCTCATCGGAACGACCGAAGGCGGCACTCAGCAGCTCATAAACCGGCAGCATGTCACCGGGGCGCTCGGTTCTCAACATCAGGTATTACTCCTCGTACAGCAGAGCGGGCATTATTCCACACAACGGCTGGTCATTCTGAGTACCTTTGTCCAAAAATGGGAGGGTGCACTCAGGAAAACGAGCTGCAAACTGCTGCTGCAAGGCGGTTAGCGTAGCCGGGGTGACCCTGTTCATCGCCTCGCGGTAGGCCAGCCAGAGGGCGGGAGCCTCCCGCGCCAACCGCTCAAAGGTCAGTTCGGGCGTTTGATGCCAACAGCCATCCAGCTCATCGACCAGCTCCGGCAGCTCCACCAGCAGCCGTAACTGCTGATAGCGTATCTGCGGCGAGTCACCGTTGCCGCCCAGCGCCTGCGCCATCAATTGGTTGAACCAGTGGAGCCGTGATGCGCGCTCCTCGCGGCTGAGCAGGTCGGGCCCCTGACGCTGCAGCGCGGCCAGTTGCAGCAACCACGCCAGCCCCTGTTCATCCCTGTCTTTCAGCAAGACGCCGCCAAGATGGGACAACTGCTCCGGTTCGGCCTGCTCCAGCAGATCGACGGGATAACAGTGCAGCGCCAGCAACCGCTCAAGATGCGGCGGGCAGTGCAGAAAACAGGGCTTCTCCCCCGCGCCCCTCTCATCCACAAAGAGCGAGATGGCCAGCTTGCCGTTGGCACTCTGCCGATCCAACGTTACAGGATCCCACAGGATCACCACGGCGATCCGCTCATCTGCCAGCCAGCGGGTAATATCCTCGGGCAAGGGATTGGGTAAGGAGGGGGCGCGATCCAGTCGCCAGTAACTCACCTCACACGGCTGGCGACCACTGATATGGCGCCGCCCGCGATAGTGCATCCCCACTTTTGCCATCACCCGGCCGGAGGCTAAATTGTCTGGCATATGGCGAGCCGTCAGCGCAGGCAGTTGCAGTTGGTCAAAGGCAAACGCCTTGACCAAGCTGGCGGCCCGGGTCGCCAGACCGCGATTTTGCCAGGGCACGCCCACCCACCAGGCGAGCTCGCCATTCCAGTGCAGGGAGATCACCCCAAGCAACGCCGCACCTTGCTCCTCTGGCAAGGTGATGGCCCAGCTCCAGCCAAGGCCAAGCGCCGCCTTGCGCCAGCTGAGCGCCAGCCAGTCGCGGGCCCCCTCCGGCGGATAGGGGTGAGGAATATTGAGGGTGTAGCGCGCCAGCGCCTCGTCGCTGCAGTAGCGCACTATCTCGCGCTCATCGTCGGCCTGCAGTGGTCGCAATACGACACCTGATAGCGAATGCCCCTCAGCCAGGGTCGGCACCGTCACGCGGCGCGCCAGCAGGCGATTGAGCACGGCGCCCAAATCGGCCTCGGGGGTGAGCGGCAGATCGGCCCCCACAGGGCCAAGGGTGAGCAGTCCCTGCTCCCTGGCGAGGGTCAATAGGGAGGTAGAGGCACTGATCAGAACCTGGCGGCTGGGATCAACATGAAAATCCGCCAGCAGATCCCCATCGAGCCAGGCAGCCAGCAGGGCCCCCGGGCAGAGCACCCCGTCAGGAGGACTGCTCGCCCAGGGAGCATCGGTTTGATCGAGGGCGGCAGCCGCCTCTTTGCCCAGCAGCAGCTGCCAGCGATGACCTTGCTGCTGCCAGTGCAGCAACAGCGCAGCCCACTGCGGTTGCCACAGACTGGCCTCGATCAGCAGTTCCATCAGCTGGCCTGACAGGCCGCTGGCAGCGTCAGATGGCGGGGATGGGCTTCGATACGGGCGATCCAGCTACGGATAGCGGGCCACCCCTGCAGGGAGAAGATCCCCTCCTCTGCCACGTGGGTGTAGGCATAAAGGGCGATATCGGCGATGGTCGGCGCATCACCGCACAGGTAGGGGCTCTGTTTCAGCTGCTGCTCCATTACCGCCAGCGCCTTCTCGCCACCGGCTTTCAGCCCGTCGAGACGCGCCTCCTGCGACTCGGGGCGGCCGAGATAGTGAACGATAAAGCGGGCCACCGCGATGTAGGGCTCATGGCTGTACTGCTCAAAGAACATCCATTTGAGCACCTCGGCCTGCTGGCGCGGATCGGTTGGCCACAAAGACGAGCCCTGCGCCAGATAGAAGAGGATGGCATTGGATTCCGCCAGCGTATCGCCCTGGCCAATCTCCAGCACCGGGATCTTGCCGTTGGGGTTCATGGCCAGAAATGCGGGGGTACGGGTATCCCCCGCCTGAATATCCACCTCTACCCACTCAAGGGGCAGCTCCAGCCAGCGGGCCAGCAGCCACACCTTGTAACAGTTGCCGGAACGCAGATCACCATACAGACGCATACACACTCCTTGTGAAAACAGAATTGAACAGCGCGCTCAGGGTGCCAGACGCTCGATATGCCAGCCATCCCCGTCGCGGGTGTAGTAGAAGCGGTCGTGCAGCCGGTGCTCGCCCCCCTGCCAGAACTCCACCGTCTCGATCACCACCCGGAATCCGCCCCAGAAGCTCGGCAGCGGCACTTCGCCATTGGCAAACTTCTGCTTGAGCTCGAGGAACTTGGCCTCCAGCACGCCGCGGGCCGAGATGCGGGTCGACTGCTTGGAGACCCAGGCAGCGATCTGGCTATCCTTGGGACGGCTGTGGAAATACTTCATCACCTCGAAAGTGCTCATCTTCTCCACCCGGCCGGTCACGTGAACCTGTCTGTCCAGCGTGTGCCAGGGGAAGAGCAGGCTGATACGGGGATTGCCTTCCAGCTGCTGCGCCTTGCGGCTGCCCATGTTGGTGTAAAAGACCATCCCCTGGGCGTCGTAGTGCTTGAGCAGCACGGTACGCTGCCAGGGCTGACCATCGGCATCGACGGTCGCCACCACCATGGCGGTGGGATCGGTCAGTTTGGCCTCACAAGCCTGCGCCAACCACTTCTCGAACAGCGCCAGCGGCTCGGCCGGCAGATCGGCCCGGTGCAGCCCGCCACGGGAGTATTCACGGCGCAGATCAGCAACATCCATCATCTTGATTTTCCTTCAAATAAATAATGGTTCCACGACCATCAAGAGAGTGACGCAGGCATTGTGCGCTCGATAAAGCGACCTTGTAAACCATACAAAAAAAGCGAAGAGGCTAACGCCTCTTCGCTTGGTTTATCAATTTACCAAAGATGGGTAATCTCACCCTTGGGTTATCTGGTTTAGTAGCTCATGATCTCACGACGACGCAGCAGCGCAGCGATACCAAGGCCCAACAGCGCGAACAGACCGGTCGAACCGCCGCCACCACCGCCGCCATTGCTTTCAGGCTGGGGAGCCGGTGTATCACTGCTCTTGGTCGCCAGTTTTGGCGTAATGGCATAGAAGATATTGTCGCTACAGGCCAGCTTGAGGCGAACAGCGCTGCCAGCATTGGCCGGAATGGTCACCTCATGGGCGCCATTGTTGTTCACGCCATTGACCAGCGGCTGCCAACTCTTGCCTTCATCATTGCTATAACTGATATCGACCCGCTGACAGTTGACAGGATGACGGTCCGTGCCAGCTACTTGCCAATTCACTGTGGTCGGGCTGCCAACCAGAATACGCTGGTCAGGGGCTGGCAATATCTTGAAGGTTTGTGAACCTGTATCGACCACTTCGACCGAGGTCTCATCATAGGCACCACCGCCTTTGCCATCACGGGCGACCAGACGGAAGTTAAGGGTGCGCGGTACATTGACCCATGGTTCGCCCTTCTCTTCATCTTTTATTAGCTCAGGCTGTTGCAACATAAATCGTTCATATCCCCTTAGCTGAGTAGCCAAAGAAGGAAAGTGACGTTCAGGAGACGTTGCAGGCGCTACAAAACGATATAAGGGTCCATCGCTCAATTTCCCATAGTATATATCAGATGCACTCTCTGTCGCTCGACCAAGATCAACCTGTTCCCAGGTAAAGGTCATTCCATCTTCACCGGAACCAATCCCTGTGAGTGAAAATGCAGTTCTAACAGGAATAACTTTTGATTGCGATGCTGGTGAGATATTCACATCAATATCTTGCTTGATCATAGGCTCAACAGCGCCACAATTATCTGGACGGTTGGCTAGCACAGCACGCATCTGATCAATGGACTTGCTATGAAAATAACCTGTCGTTTTAGATTGCAGATTTTGTGACCCCATGCCAACTCTGCCCGGATAACCCATGATGGTCGCACCGCTACCAACCTCCCAAGCGGAATTAGCTACACGTCCGCCTTGGTCGACATTAAAGATATGCTCTGCACCGAGCTGATGACCCACTTCATGGGCAAAGGTATCGACAAACATCGCATCGATCTCTGCGATTCCCGCTCCCGAGCTGCCATTACCGGCTCCACTCATTGCATTAGATCGCAAGTTTCGACCAGGGGACTTATTCCCGAAATAATCCAGATTTGGAGCTGCGCACAGCGTCCCCCATGCCAAGCCAGAATAATTGGTCGTCATCAGCACGTGGCCAATATCAAACTCACCTAACTTTTTCGCAGGATCGGCTTCTCTTTGAGCCAACAGTTGAACAAGCTCATTGCGATGTGCATCATCACGGTCTATTGTAGGCGTGGTAAATGTGCGGTCTTTATTAGTTCCATTAAAAAAAAGATCTGTGTCCGGATCGTCAAAAATAATATTATCATTACCATCAGCCAAGATAAATTTTATACCGAGATCACGCTCATATATCTCATTGACTCGAGCCAGCAATGTTACAATAGATGACAACGCACCTATTTTACCATGAAATGAGGTGGTGTACTCTCCAGTGGTAGATATCGCAATCCGATATGTTTTTATTCCAGGAAAGTTATATTTTTGTGCTGCTTGCTTAGTTGCACTATCTAACAATAAGCGCTTTTTTTCACTTTCATGCTCACTTGTATTATTCTGCATCAGCTCTTCATGATGCCCATTTTTTCGCGGCTTTACATTTTTCTTGTAATAAACAGAATAAAGACCACTACGTTGAACATCAATAAACACCTGCTCCCCTTGGTGCATAAACATGCCATTAAAACCACGTGGGGAAATATCAAAACTGCCGGTATTATTTTCATTGCCCACTTCATGGCCTTTAAAGGTCATGATATCCGGATACTTGGCGGCCAATGCGGGTGGTAGCACCGATGATGGCTGCACTTCAAATTGCACCATTCCACCATTTGGTAATGGCAAAGTAATCAGCGTATCGCCAGCACGCAGATTTTGAATAAACTCTTCATCGACCTTAAAGCTGGTATAGGCACTAGTTGTGACGGTATCAGCCGCCTGCCTATTGTGTGCTTCGACCATATGCCATGGGGATGCCAGCGCGATATTGGCTGACATTGCGATGACAACTGAGATTGCATTTATTGTGAACTTCATCATTATTAATCACCTGACTGAACAGCCGGCGAGAATAACGTGACACAAATCACAATTCAACTTTTTCAATAAAAATTAAATGAATTTTATTTCATTTAAAATCATAAAGTTAGTGAGTTATAGTTTATAAACAGCTCATTTTGTTAGCATTTTCAGCAGTTCTTTTTAATAGAGTTAAAACTCCAAAAAAGTATATGGGGGCTCATATGTGAGTCATCGAATCATTCCCATGAGGCTATCACTATGTTTGGAATATTAGAGTTATAACTCCAATCATGCCGATTTACACGCCGTTGTTGAACAGCCACTACGGCCTTGAAATCGCCTCCGGCATGCACCTTTCCAGCATCTGTCGGTTATATCGGGTGGCATAGTCAATCCGCTGCTCAAACTCCGACTCCTTACCCATCTCAATCACATCACCGAACCCTTTCAGATAACGGACTCCGCACCGGGTTCTCGCTTCTGCTTGCAATGACTCCACAACCCCCGGAGCCATACCGCCGCGCCCGCCACGCACGATGAGCCGATAATCCTGAGCAGCAAGACTTTCATCTATTGCCTCGGTCAGTGATGCGGCCACAACAGGCGCTGCGCAGATATATAGAAACAGCAAACTGACGGCTAACCGTAATACCTGCGCCATCCGGCTGCCCCTCCCATCAGGAGGATCACGATAAGATTCACTGCACCACCACCACCGCCGCCACCCGCATTGTTGTCGGTAATGACAGTTGCACTTTCCGTAGTGGCAGACGCATTACCTCTTATCCCATTGATAGAGAAAAAAATATTATTGCTGCATGCCAGCTTCAGCCTGGCCGTGCTGGTCAACGGTGCAGGCAACACCACACTGGCCGACCCGTTATTGGCAAGCCCGCTTGCCAGCGTAGTCCAAGTAGAACCACCATTCTGTGTCAGTGCCAAATCCACGCTGGGACAATTGATAGGAGGCTGATCGGTCCCGGCAACATTCCATGTCACTAGCTGAGTGCTACCCGCCACCATGGCGCCGATCTGCGGAGCTGTGATGGCAAATGCCGCGCCGGTATTGATCACCTGAACCACCATTTCATCACTGCTCACCGCCCCCTGACCATCACGTACGGTAAGGCGGAACTGGAGATTGCGATTGGTCGCAGGCCACGCCTCTCCTTTGGCCAAGACACCCGATATCAGAGAGCTCATGGCGGGCAATGTTCTACGGGGATCCGATGTTGGTGAAACAAAGCGAAACAGCGGGCGGGTTCCATCATCCACCATGGTTGCCACGCTGTAGGATGCATTGCCAAGATCAACCTGCTCCCAGGTGTAACTGAGGGGATGACCATCCAGATCCAGCGCACTACCGACAAGAGTGAAAGGCGTATTGGCGGGGATCACCCTATCGCCCCCCGCATCCACAACCGGCGCGTTATTGGCAAGCGCCAGGTCGGTGCCGCAGGAGGGCAGAGAGGCCATCAGAGCCCGCATCTGCTCGATCGACTTGCTGTGAAAAAAAGGTGTGCTGTTAACCTGCAGATTCTCCTCACCACAGATCCCGGCATAGGCCATGATGGTCGAGCCACTGCCCGGTTCCCAGGCTGAGCTAGCCTTGCGACCTGTTGCACAACTGTCGGCCATGCCATTGAAGGAGTGCTCTGCCCCCAGCTGGTGCCCCAATTCGTGAGCCACATAATCAATAAAGAATGCATCACCGATAGGCTGTGAGCCTCCGGTCATGCCCCGTGAACGGCTGAAAGGGTTGCATAAAGATCTCAGGGTCGCCACCCCGCCGCCTGATGTCGCCAGCAGATGGCCCAAATCAAAGGTTGGATTTAACAAGATCCCCTGCTGGGTCTGGTTGATGGCGATATCCTGGGTCGAGTTGGTGAAAGGATCCGTCGCAGGATCGGTGAAAATCACATTATCCGTATCAGCTGCAAGCTGAAACTCGGCCCCCACATCACGGCGATAGACTTCATTGACCCGATTAAGCAGTGTTGCAATGGCCGAGAGTGCTGCAACCTTGGTACCACCGTGATACTGGGTATATTCCCCGGTTGCCGAGATGGCGATGGTGTAGCGCTTGCGCAAATTGCCATCGACCAGCACAGCTCGCTCACGCTCGATACCATGAGGATCAATCACCTGATCCACATCCTGTCGCCGCCAGGCATCTTGCTGTTCATAAACGGCATAAGAGAAACCGTCCTGAAGCGGATCGACATAAAAGGTACGCCCCTGATGGGTAAACATACCGTGAAAACCATGTATGGTGACATCAAATCGGCCTGTATCCGCCGCCCGATCGATAGCCTTCCCACTGTAAGTATTGATAGAAGGGTAGCGCTGGGCCAAAGGCTCCGGGAGCAAGGCATTGGGATGAACATCAAACTGCACCGTAGTGCCATCCGGCAATGGCAAGGTCAATACACTGGCGAGATGCCCGGGTTCAAAAGGCTTGTCAGGAACCACCACTCTGACCTTTTCAGCTCGCACATCATAGATCCCTCCCCTTTCCAAGTTTTCATCCATGAAGGTCCACTGTGGTTCTGCTGCAACCTGAACAGACAAACTGGTGATAATCACCGCAATGCCATGCTTCATAGAGCCTCCTTGCCCTACCTTGGTGACAACAAGTATGGTGCAGCGTCAATTGACGATCTGCGTGACAGACAGAAAAGAAAATTCGCACAAAACTTCTGTCACGCTGAAAAATCGTGCTACACCCGCGCTCCCCATCTCAGGCAATACAGACTGGCCCCATTCAACAACGGAAAAAAGTGAAGGCGCCATTGGCGCCTTCACGGATAGATAGGGGGATGAATATCCCCTCCATTTGGATTGGTTCGTTGGTGTATTACTGCTTGCCAGCGCCCGATGCTATTGGGCAATGAATCACCATACGCTGGTTATACTCGCTGGCGTAAGCGCTCAACTTGGCATGTATCTCTTGCTGACCGGGCCTTATCACATCGCCCAATCCATCCAGATAACGCTTGCCACAGCGCGCCTTGGCCTCTGCCTGCTGCTCGGCTGCAATACCGGGGGCGAACTCTCCCCGCCCGGCTATCACTATCAGGCGGTAATCCTGCCTGGCGAGGTTTGCACTCAGCTCCTGTTCCAGCGTGCTGGCATCGGCCTGACAACCGCCGAGCATGACAAGCAGCAACAGAGGGACTCCCTTCATGTGCGCCTCCGTTGCCAGCCGAGCAGCGCCAGAGCCAGCGTCCACAATCCGAGCGCCCCGCCACCACCGCCGCCACCTGAAGTCGAGCCACCTTGCACCAGAGGCAATTTGAGGGGACTGATGGCAAAGAAGATATTGTCGCTGCATGCCACTTTCAGCCTGACGCTGCTGGTGAGATCGGCAGGCAACGTTACCGTTGCTGCGCCGTTATTGGGTTGTCCGGCGGCGAGCATTGTCCAGCTTACGCCCTCATCCTGGGTCACCGAGATGTCCACCTTGCTGCAACTGATCGGCGCCACAGTTGTGCCCGCCACATCCCATGCTACGGCCTGACTGGCCCCCGGAGTGAGAGTCACCCCGTAAAACGGGTTGGTGATGCGAAATGCCGCACCGGTATTGATCACTTGCACTTTCATGTCATCACTGGCAACGCCACCCTGACCATCACGCACCGTCAGTCTGAAATTGAGATCCCGGTTGGTAGTCGGCCAGGCCTCTCCTTTGGCAAGCGTGCCGGAGAGCAGGGATGGCAAACTCGGCAGGATCCGCTCCGGCGATGCCGTGGGAGAGACAAAACGAAACAGCGGCCGGGAGCCATCGTCAATCATGGTGGCGGCACTACTCGATTCAGTACCCAGATCGATCTGCTCCCAGTTGTAGAGCAGAGAATCATTATCCAGATCTCCACCAGCCCCTTTTAACATAAAGGCCGTATTGGCAGGGATCACATAGTCCCCCCCTGCTGCTGCCTGCGGGGCATTATTGCTCAACGCGAGTGTGGTTCCACAAGTCGATACGGTCGCCATGTGCGCACGCATCTGCTCGATGGACTTGCTATGAAAATAGGGGTCGCTGTGAGTCTGGATATTCTCATCACCACAAATACCGGCATAGGCCATGATGGAGCTGCCACTACCTGGCTCATAGGCTTGATTCGCAACCCGGGTACCTGCACCGCAACTCCCGGTAGTGCCGTTGAAGGTATGATCGGCACCAAACTGGTGGCCAATTTCATGAGCCACATAGTCAACGAAGAAGGCATCTCCAACCGGTGTGGGTGAACCCGACATCCCACCAGACTTCTGATTGGTGCAGAGCACTGCCAATCCGGCCAGACCGCCGCCATTGGTATTCAGGACATGGCCGATATCAAAATTACCGAGCTGCATATTGGTAAAGTAATAAGCCTGTACCCCGATATTGGTCTGCGCATCCGAATTATCATTGGCAAACAAGTCGCTGGCCGGATCGGTAAAGATCAGGTTGTCATTGCCACTGGCCAGCACGAATTCGGCGCCCACATCCCGTTGATAGACCTGATTGACGCGGTTGAGCAAGGTCGCAATCGCCGCCATGGTAAGCGCTTTGGAGCCACCGTGGTATTGGGTAAATTCTCCTGTCGCCGAAATGGCAATGACGTAGCGCTTGCGAACATTGCCATCCACTTGCACCTTGCGCACCAGTTTGCTGAGCTTGGGCCCTATCACCTCATCTGCAGCCTCTTCCAATCGACTATGGGCATCCTGCTGGTAATAGATGGCGTAACCTTCGGCATTGCGCAGCGGATCGACAAACACCATCCTGCCCTGATGGCTGAACATGGCGTGGAAACCTTGCGGCCCCAGATCGAAGCGCCCCGTCTCTATCGGATGCGCCGGGTTGTAACCCTTGAAGGTGCGGATCTGCGGATACTTGGCGGCGAGATCTGCAGGCAGCAAGTCGTAGGCTTCCAGAGCAAAGGTGACCTCCCCCCCATCGGGCAGCGGCAGGGTCAGCTCACTCGCCCCGGCTTGCAGCCCGGCAAAATAGTCGAGCGGCACCTTGGCCACCCGAAACTGATTGGCCCGCACCTCATAACCTTGCTCCGCAGTCGCTCTGGCGGCTACCGTGCTCCACTCGCTGGCCATCAGGCTGGTTGACCCCAACAAACTGGCCACCAACAAGGCCAACGAACACTTACTGGTCACATGCATCTTTGTCATCCTTGTAGTCATGCACTTTTTTGAACCATTACCGGCATCATTATCCCGCCGAATCAAAAAGCCCGGCGCCACTGTTTCAGCCACTCACCCATGGGGAGTGTTGCGCCAACCCCGTCTAACCCCTATCATTGCGCGGATTTGTCAATTTTAGAACTGCTCCTCTTCACAAAGGTGCGGTTCATCTTTATCTGGCCAAGGTTAATCTCATGCTCAAATCCCCACTGTTGCCCCGTTTCGGGGATCTGGTCGTTGCCATTGTTGACGATGTGCTCGGTCAGGGTCTTACCCTCGACCGCGCTTATGCCCGTCACTTCTCCGGCATCGAACTCAAACCGCAAGAACAGGCAAGGATTGCCCTGGTCACCGGCGACCTGCTGCGCCGTCTCAGCCTCTATTGTTTCCTCACCGGTATTCAGGTGCGTCAGGCCGAAAAGAATGTCTGGCCGCTGCTGCACAGCTGGCATGCCTTCCACAAAATTGCCCAGCCCAACCACCCGACCCTGGATCGCTTCAATGAAGAAGCATTCCGCCGCCGTCTGACCGAGGCGAAGAAGAACCCGGTATTGATGGATGGTTGCCCGAGCTGGCTGGAGAAACTGGGTAGCGAGCAGCTGGGTGAAGCCTGGCCTGCCGAGCGTGCCGCCCTGGCCTGGATGCCCAAGCGCTACCTGCGGGTCAACACCCTCAAGTGCACCCGTGATGAGCTGCAAGCCATGCTGGCCAAAGAGCAGGTCACCACCATTCCGGTTGAAGGTGTGGAGACTGCCCTGCAGGTCACCTCCGACGCCGCCCTGTTCCGTACCAAGGCCTTTGCCGATGGTTGCTTCGAACAGCAGGACGCAGGCTCCCAGCTGGTTGCTGCCGCTTTGGAAGTTGCCCCAGGCATGCGCGTTATCGACGCCTGCGCCGGTGCCGGTGGCAAGACCCTGCATATCGCCGCCATGATGCAGGGCAAAGGCCGTCTGCTGGCAATGGATGTGGAAGAGTGGAAGCTGGAGAACCTCAAGCAGCGCGCCCGTCGCGCCGGTGCCCACAACGTGGAGACCCGGGTCATCACCAGCAGCAAGACCGTCAAGCGCCTCAAAGAGAGCGCCGACCGCGTACTGCTGGACGTGCCCTGCTCCGGTCTTGGCGTACTCAAGCGCAATCCGGATGCCAAGTGGCGTGATACCGCCGAGCGTCTGCCGGTGCTGGTCGCGCTGCAAGAAGAGATCCTGCAGCGTTACAGCCAGATGGTGAAAGTCGGCGGCCTGCTGGTCTATGCAACCTGCTCCATCCTGCCCGAGGAGAACCGCCAGCAGGTGGACAAGTTCCTCGCCGCCAACGAAAACTTCCGTCTGCGTGACGATCACACCGTGAGCCCGTCCGAGACCGGCTTCGACGGCTTCTACATGGCTCGTATCGAACGGATCGCCTGATCTGCCCGATGACCAGATAGAAAAAGCGGCTGCCATTGGCAGCCGCTCTGTTTTGGCTTGCTGACACACTCCCGATGGGGTTACAGCGCAGCAATCGCCTCTATCTCGATCTTCACATCCTTCGGTAACCGAGCCACCTCCACGCAGGAGCGAGCCGGATACATGGCATCGTGCTCGGTGAAGAAGTCGTTGTAGACCTGATTCACCGCAGCAAAGTCGTTCAGATCCGAGACAAACACCGTGGTCTTGAAGATGTTGCGCACCTCGCCGCCTGCCGCCTCGACAATCGCCTGTACGTTTTGCAGGGAGCGCAGGGTCTGCGCTTCGATACCCTCCGCAATGTCACCGCTTACCGGGTCCAGCGGGATCTGGCCGGAGGTGTAGAGGATGTTGCCAATCCGGGTGGCCTGCACATAGGGGCCGATGGCGCCCGGCGCCGCCTTGGTAGTGATAACCTGTCGCATCTGTTACTTCCTCGTGCTGACAAACAAAAAGTAGGCCCGGAGCAAGCCTGCTCACCCCGGGCATGAGAGTTACATCATGTTGGTGAAGGTTCTGGAGATGACGTCCTGCTGCTGCTCGCGGGTCAGGGCGTTGAAGCGCACCGCATAACCGGAGACCCGGATGGTCAGGCTGGGGTACTTGTCCGGATTGTCGATGGCATCCAGCAGCATCTCGCGGTTCATCACGTTGACGTTGAGGTGCTGACCCCCTTCCACATCCCGCTCGTGATGGAAGTAGCCATCCATCAGCCCCACCAGATTGTTCTCGCGATTGGCGGGCTCCTTGCCGAGCGCCCCCGGCACGATGGAGAAGGTGTAGGAGATCCCGTCCTTGGCGTATTTGAACGGCAGCTTGGCCACCGAGGCGAGTGAAGCAACCGCCCCCTTGCGATCCCGACCGTGCATCGGGTTGGCCCCCGGGGCAAACGGGGCACCGGCGCGGCGGCCATCCGGGGTGTTGCCGGTCTTCTGGCCATAGACCACGTTGGAGGTGATGGTCAGGATCGACTGGGTCGGCACCGCATTGCGGTAGGTCGGCAGCGCCTGGATCTTCTTCATGAAGCGCTCGACCAGATCGCAGGCGATGGAGTCGGCCCGCTCGTCGTTGTTGCCGTACTGGGGATACTCCCCCTCAATCACGAAATCGACCGCCAGCCCGTCCGCATCGCGCACCGGCTTGACCCTGGCGTACTTGATGGCCGCCAGCGAATCGACCGCCACCGACAGACCGGCAATGCCGCAGGCCATGGTGCGATAGACGTCGCGATCGTGCAGCGCCATCAGGGAAGCCTCGTAGCTGTACTTGTCGTGCATGTAGTGAATAAGGTTGAGCGCGCTGATGTACTGCACCGCCAGCCAATCCATAAAGCTGTCGAGGCTGGCCATGACGGTCTCGTAATCCAGCACCTCGTCCATGATGGGCGCCACTTTCGGGCCAACCTGGATCTTCAGCTTCTCGTCCACGCCACCGTTGATGCAATAGAGCAGGGTCTTGGCCAGGTTGGCGCGGGCACCGAAGAACTGCATCTGCTTGCCGATCACCATGGGGCTCACGCAGCAGGCGATGGCGTAGTCATCGCTCTCGAAGTCGGTGCGCATCAGGTCATCGTTCTCATACTGCAGGGATGAGGTATCGATGGAGACGCGGGCCGCATAGGTCTTGAAGGCCCGCGGCAGCCCTTCCGCCCAGAGGATGGTGAGGTTGGGCTCGGGCGCCGGCCCCATGGTCTTGAGGGTGTGGAGGTAGCGGAAGGAGTTCTTGGTCACCAGGGTGCGACCATCCAGCCCCATGCCACCGATCACCTCGGTCGCCCAGATGGGGTCGCCGGAGAAGAGGGAGTCAAACTCGGGGGTACGCAGGAAGCGCACCATGCGGATCTTCATGATGAAGTGATCGACCAGCTCCTGGGCATCCTGCTCGCTGATGAGCCCCGCCTTCAGATCCCGCTCGATATAGATGTCGAGGAAGGTGGCAGTACGACCGAGGGACATGGCCCCGCCATTTTGCGACTTCACCGCCGCCAGATAGGCAAAGTAGAGCCACTGGACTGCCTGCTGGGCAGTGCGTGCCGGCCCGGAGATGTCAAAGCCGTAGTTGGCCGCCATCTGCTTGATCTGCACCAGTGCCCGCTTGTGCTCGGCCAGCTCCTCGCGCTGGCGGATCACCTGCTCCAGCTGCTCTCCCCGCTCGAGAGCCGGTTGCAGATCGGCAAACTGCAGCTCCCGCTCACGGATTAGATAATCTATGCCATAGAGCGCGACCCGACGATAATCTCCGATAATGCGACCACGACCGTAACCATCCGGCAAACCGGTCAAAATTCCCGATTTTCGGCAGCGCAACATCTCGGGAGAGTAGACGTCGAACACGCCCTGGTTATGGGTTTTGCGCAATTCGCTGAAGGTATATTCAAATTCGGGATCCATCTCCCGGCCATATGCTTCAAAAGAGCTGCGGATCATATTTACGCCGCCAAACGGGTGCAGCGCTCTTTTAAGGGGCTTGTCGGTTTGCAGGCCAACAATCTTTTCCAGCCCCTGCTCGATATAACCTGGCCCGTGGGCGGTGATGGTCGTGGCAATATTGGTATCAAAATCGACCGGCGCGTGGGTGGCATTCTCGATGCGGATCCCCTCCATCACCTTGTTCCACAAGGTGGTGGTCGCTTCGGTCGCATCTGCTAAAAACTGTTCGTCACCTTCATAGGGGGTGTAGTTCTGCTGGATAAAATCACGGACGTTGATCTCGTGCTTCCAGTTTTCACCGGCAAACCCTTGCCATGCCTGACGGAATTTATCCTGATCCAATTGCATATCAACTTTCATCAAATAAACCTCATTCACTACTCATGACACTACAGTGGAATATGTCAGACGCACTCGGCCTGACGAACCAGCTGCCCCAGACGAATGGCATCCAGCGCGATCATTTTCTCTTCATTGGTGGGAATAACCGCCGCCAGTACCATGGATTCTGCCGCCGAAATTACCCGGCAGCCCTCGCTATTGGGACGCTGGTTAAACGGCTCGCTGATCGCTACGCCAAATACCTGAAGTCGTTCGCATACCAGCTTTCTGATAAAGGCCGAGTTCTCGCCAATACCGCCGGTGAAAATAACGGCATCCAGCCGGCGCAATGAGGTGGCATGGCCGCCGATATGGCGGGCAATACGATGGACAAAAGCGTGAATGGCCAATTTCGCCCCGGGATGTCCTTCGTGATAGGCAGCTTCCAATACCCGCATATCTGAGGAGAGCCCCGAAATACCCAGCAGGCCGGACTGCTTGTTCAATACCCGCTCGATATCCTCGATGGATTGCCCCGTCTTGCTGGCGATATAGGCCAGCGCGCCAAAATCGATATCGCCGCTGCGGCTGCCCATGATCAACCCCTCCAGCGGCGTCATCCCCATCGAGGTATCGACGCTCTTGCCATCCTGTACCGCACAAATAGAGGCGCCATTGCCCAGATGGGCGATGACCAGACCGGCATGCTGCTCATCCAGCCCCATAAATACGCAGGCCTGCTCGGCCACATAGCGATGGGAGGTGCCATGGAAGCCATAGCGGCGCACGCCGTAATCCTGCAAATATTGGTAAGGCAGCCCATAGATATAGGCTTCCGGCTTCAGGGTCTGGTGAAAACCGGTATCAAATACCGCAATTTGGGGTTGTGTGGGAAATAGCTGACGAGCCGCCATCACACCGCTCAGATTGGCGTGATTGTGCAGGGGGGCCAAGGGTGACACCTGCTTTATTTTGGCCAATACATGTTCATCAATGATCACGGCTTCGCTAAATTCACTACCACCATGAGCAATTCGATGACCCACCAGTGCAATGGCATCCAGCAGATCCCGTTTTTTCAATTCCGCCGCGATGGCAGCCAATGCACAGGTGTGGTTATTTTCAGCTAATGACATTGCGGGCTCTTTACCCACTTGCAATTGTGGATGGGCCGTCTCAATACCATCCGCCATACCGGATATCACCACCTCGCAGGTTTTACTATCCAGTACCGAGAATTTGACCGACGAAGAGCCGCAATTGATAACCAGAACCAACGAATCAAACTTCATTACATCGCCTCGAGATTAATAGTGTCGAGTCACTGCAGTCAGGGCATTTCGCCATAAACAGAAAGTCAAAAAACGGCAAGCCTTACCCGGGGCCCACATAATTGTGGCCAACGAAGAACCGGTTATTGCTCATGTCTGACTGCACCATCCAGACCCCGCCAGGGGGGCCTGAATGGTTGATGACTTGCAGAAAAGGTTTTCAGAACAGCTTGGAAACTATATTCAGGATGGTCAGCACACCGATGATGGTGACAAACAGGTTGCTGGCCTGACCTTTATATTTTGCAAGTGCCGGTGTCTTGCTCACCGCATACATCGGCAGCAGACAGAGCAGGGAAGCGATGATTGGCGCCCCCATTGCCTCAATCAGGTCGAGGATGTTGGGGTTCACATAAGCGACCAGCCAGGTCGAACCCATGATGAACAACATACTGACCATGTTGAGTTTTTTACTGGAAACCTTGCTCTTGTCGCCCTGGTAGCCAAAGCGGAGGATAAGGCCGTTCAACCCTTCCAGCGTCCCCAGATAGTGGCCAAAGAAGGATTTGAAGATGGCAACCAGCGCAATGATGGACGCCGCATACTCCAAAGTGGTGGCAAACGCAGACTTGCTGCCCGTCATTGAGGAGAAGTGGTTGGCCAGATAGGAGAGCACCGGAATGTTCTGGGCTTTGGCTTCCGCCATATTTTGCGGTGACAGGGTAAAGAGGCAGCTGAAGGCAAAGAACATCACCACGGCCACCATCAGCATGCTGGCACCGGAGATAATCTTCGAGCAGCGCTTCTCGGTAAAATCACGACCGAACTCCTGCTCATACTCTTCCCGTTTGGAGACAATGAAAGAGGAGACAATCGGCGAGAAGTTGAAGGAGAAGACCATGATGGAGATCCCCAGCCAGACGGTAACCAGAATACCATCGTGACCAAACATCGATATCTCGCTCAGATTGACCTGATCAAAGACGGCACTGTTCCAGTACGGGACGAGGGAGAGAGAGATAACGATCAGACTGGCAATAAAGGGAAAGACCAGATAGCTCATCACCTTGACCATCAGATCTTTACCGAAGTAGATCACGAATGCCATCAACATCAACAATGCCAGTGCAACCACACCTCGATTAAGCGGAACCAACTGTAGTTGATGCTCCCAAAATGCCATAAAGGTATTGGTGATCGTCACACCATATATCCACAGCAGTGGGCAGATGGCAAAGAAATAGAGGAAGGTAATTACCACTCCACCCATCTTGCCAAAATGTTCTTCAACGGTCTCGGTAATATTTGCCGATGGATTACTGCCAGAAAGACATAATCTGGCCAACGCCCTGTGGCAATAAAATGCAATGGGGTAAGCCAGCACCAGCATGATTAATATTGGGATCAGGCCACCATATCCGGCCCGGATTGGAAAGAACAAGACCCCCGCCCCGATAGCAGTACCGAACAGACCTAATCCCCATGTGGTATCCGATTTACGCCATGCACGCGTATTCTCTTTACTGCCGGTGACAACACTGTCTAATATCATGACTGCATTCCTTACAGGCTAAATTGACGAATATTGTTCTGTTCGATAATTTCGGCGATCCGGGTCAGATCAATATTGCCACCCGAAATAATGCTGACGGTCTTTTTACCTTCGACATAATGTTTCAGCTTGCCACTGAGCAGCGCTGCCGAGGCCAGAGCTCCCGCCCCTTCGGTAATCACCTTGTTGCGCTGAATAAGGTCAACCATGCTATGACGAATATCATCCTCGGTGACCAGTACAATATCATCCACCAATTGTTTGACGATTTCGAAGGTCAGTGAACCGGGTCTTGCCACATCACAGCCATCGGCCAGCGTGCTGCTGGTTCTGTGATTGGTCATGGTACCGGCATAGAAAGAGGCCGCCATACCGTGCACATTCTCGGATTGCACACCAATCACCTTGATGGTCGGATTAATAGATTTGATAGCCATGGCAACACCGGCAATCAAACCACCGCCACCGATCGGCACTATGATGTTATCGACATCATACAAATCTTCGATAATTTCCAGGCCAATGGTGCCCTGGCCGGCAATCACTTTTGCATCGTCGAAGGGGGGGATAAATACGCGGCCTTCCATCTCCACGATTTCGCTGACTTTGGCAATGGTGTCATTGAAGCTATTTCCATGGAGGATCACTTTGGCTGAATAGTCACTGGTTGCAGCAATTTTTGATTTGGGGGCACAGCAAGGCATGACCACCTTGGCATCAATTCCCAGCATAGCACTGGAGAGTGATACACCTTGGGCATGATTGCCCGCCGAGCAGGCGACAACACCTTTTTGTCGGTCTTCCAGACTTAATGAACTGAGTTTGTTGAAGGCACCACGAATTTTAAAAGAGCCTGTACGTTGCATGTTTTCAAGCTTGAGGTAAACCTCGCCATGGCAACGTTCGCTGATGTAGTTAGAGGGTAGTTGCGCGGTCTTGTATATATGATTGGTCAGTCTTTTTTTGGCTTCAGTAATATCATGAAGACCAATGGGCAGATTGCTATACATCTTCATCGCAAATCTCTTTTTATTTATTAATTTGTAGGGTTTTATTTCACAGGGCGAAGCGATACTAGGTTCTATCACTTGCAATTAATGTGAGCATAAACACAAAAAAATCTACAAAGAGACTGCGTTACGGTGAAATTATCAAAAAATGTGATGGCAGCAACACTTGAATCCAAATGGATTAAAAAAAGTAATCAGATATTGGCAAATAATATAATTAACAACTCCAAAACAAAGCCGTAAAGATTAGATTTTTCAGGGCAATTGCGTTGCTTTTTGCAACCGGCAATCAGTTGCTTGCCTGCCAGAACCGGGACAATAAAAAAGGGAGCCTATAAGGCTCCCTCTCGACAACACAGAACCGATTACTCGGCTGCAGCATCATCTTTCTTGTACTTGGCAGCAGTCTCTTTGATCAGAGCCTGCAACTCGCCAGCCTGGAACATCTCGATCATGATGTCACAGCCACCGATCAGCTCACCTTCAACCCACAGTTGGGGGAAGGTCGGCCAGTTGGCGAATTTTGGCAATTCGGCGCGGATATCCGGATTTTGCAGGATATCAACGTAGGCAAACGGCTCGCCGCAGGACATCAGAGCCTGGGAGGCCTGGGCAGAGAAGCCACAGCTGGGTAGCTTGGGGGAGCCCTTCATGTAGATGATGATGGGGTTGTCAGCCAGCTGCTGCTTAATCTTTTCAATAGTTTCCATAGGTGCCTCACTAGAGCGATTTCGGCGGCCATTCTACTGCAATCTTGCCCGAGCACAAACTGACAAAGGGGTGACCCGGCTCGAATTGTGCAAAGAACCCACACAGGATTGATCGCGATCATGGCGCCAATCAAGAGTTGTTAGGCCATCTTTGATACTGCTACAATCCCTTGGCTTTGGGCTACCCAGCCCCATCATTTTAAAAACAACTCTTTTCACATATAGAAAAGAGTACGCAATGTCTTGCAACCGTCGCCTTCGCACGGTCCAGCCAATGGAGAGTAGAAAATGGCATTCGAACTTCCCGCTCTGCCCTATGCAATCAACGCTCTGGAACCGCACATCTCCCAGGAAACTCTGGAATATCACCACGGCAAGCACCACAACACCTACGTGGTCAACCTGAACAATCTGGTGCCGGGTACCGAGTTTGAAGGCAAGTCTCTGGAAGAGATCATCAAGACCTCCAACGGCGGCATCTTCAACAACGCCGCCCAGATCTGGAACCACACCTTCTACTGGCACTGCCTCTCCCCGAATGGCGGTGGCGAGCCGACTGGCGCCCTGGCTGATGCCATCAACAAGGCATTCGGCTCCTTCGCCGAGTTCAAAGATGCCTTCACCAAATCTGCCATCGGCAACTTCGGTTCCAGCTGGACTTGGCTGGTGAAGAAAGCTGACGGCTCTCTGGCTATCGTCAACACCTCCAACGCTGGCTGCCCGCTGACTGAAGCCGGTACCACCCCGCTGCTGACCGTTGACCTGTGGGAGCACGCCTACTACATCGACTTCCGCAACCTGCGTCCGAAGTACATGGAAACCTTCTGGGCTCTGGTTAACTGGGAATTCGTGGCCAAGAATCTGGCTGCCTAATCAGCCTCGCTTGCCAAAACGCCCCGCACTGCGGGGCGTTTTTTTATCTCGATATGGCTGCGAAAATGAATAAGGCGCCCGCAGGCGCCTTTTACATATCGAGATAGCCCGTTTACTGGTCCAACTCGTCCATATATTCATCCAGATTGGCATCGTCGGCCTGCTCTTGCTGAGACGCTTTCAGCTCGGTCTGCTTGCCCGTCACCTTGCCCTGGTTATATTGCAGGTAGAAGTCCTTGGTCAGCGCATAAGGATCGAGGGAGTTGTCGATGATCCGCTCCTGATCGATCAGCTTGGCACGTGTGCCCAAGCCATCCAGTGCCCAGTGTGCAACCTTCATCGGGAAGGTTAACAGGGCATAGGGGAAGTAGAAGCTGTCAATCGCATCACCAACCAGCTCCCGGGTGGTAGTCGGGCCGTAGACAGGCACCATGATGTAGGCACCATTACCGATATCGGCCCTGCCCAGCACTGTGTCCATCTCCAGCTTGTTGCGCTCGAGGCCGGCATGTTTGGCCACATCGAAGATACCCAGCAGACCGACCGTGGTGTTGAGGGTAAAGCGCCCCAGGTTGGTGCCCGCCCCCTTCAAATCACCGGTGATCAGATGGTTCACCATGCTGCTTGGCTCATCAAAGTTGGCAACAAAGTTGGCAATGCCATCCTTCACCCCTACCGGAATGTAGCGGGCATAGGCATGTACCACAGGACGTGCCACATAGGGCTCCAGCACATCATAGTTGACCGCCCACATGGCCCGGTTGGCCCCCTGGAAGGGATCGCGCGGATCGGCCGCCGTACTGGTGGCACCCGGATTATTCATGCCGGGATTGAGATCCAGACTCTCTGGGCCAGGCTTGGGTGGGCCACCGGCACAGCCAGCCAGCAAGAGGGCTGCCAGTATGGCCCCTGAACGAAGATACATATGATTGTCCTGACGTTTTATTTTGATTTATCAGAAGTATAGATAACCCGGCCCCCATCCAGGGGCCGGGTTATCCAAAGGCATATTAGAGGGCGTGATCGATGCGGATGTCAATCGGAGCAGCAGGGATCTCGGCCGTCTTGACCGGCACGGATACCCCTTCGAAGGCTCCTTCCTTGTTCATCACATTGCCACCGCGCGAGAGACGTGCCTTGAACTGCAGCTCCGGATAGGCCGCCAGTTTGCTACCTTCCATCATGGCATCGCCATCCCCGAGTGACAGGGTAACAGGCAAGGTTGGCCCTGCGATACGCTTCACGGCGATGGGCATGGGCGGCCCGTTGGGCACCACGGCAAAGACGAAGAGATGGGCATCTTCCGGCATCTGAATGCCCGCCGCCAACGTGACGTGGATGGGGAATTCCCCCTCCTTCACCGCCAGCGGTTGTCCCTCAACTGCGCCCGCTTTGGCTGCGCCTGAATTCGTCACCTCGATGCCGCGCTGCTTGAGCTGCGCGCGGGCATACTCCATGGAGCGCTCGACCATCACGTAACGGGGGGTACCTTTCTCCATCAGTGGCAACATCGCCTGCCAGCGAGCCAGCGCGGTCTGGAAGTCCTCTTTTTGCAGCGCCATAAAGGCATAGACGGAACGCGCTTCAATATTGTCCGGATCCTGCGCGATAGCAGCCTGCAACAGGGCATCCGCTTGCGCCTCATCCCCCGTCATCATCAGCGCCTGCGCATAAGGCACCGCCACCAGCGACTTCTGGGGAGCCAGCGTGTAGGCCCGCTCCAGCGCCTCGCTGGCCATCTCGGGATCATTGCCATCCAGCGCCAAGCGTCCCAGCAGCAGCCAGCCGCGGTAGTCGTTCGGTTCATCCTTGAGGCGGGTACGCAGTGCCAGCGTGAAATCCAGCAGATCCTGCTCGGTCACCTGGGCATCCCGCTCCACCAAAATGCGGTTGCTCAGCTCGCCAAGACGGCTGCTGGCATCTTGCCAGCGACTCACCTCTTGCCAGGAGCCCAACTTGTAGTAGAGCCCCAGACTCACCACCAACAGCACCAGCACACCCGGGATCCAGATCAGACTCTTGCCACTGCGGGCAGTCTGCTCCACATCGGGAATATCATCCAAGAGGCTTCGTTGCAGCTCGACCAGCGAGTCGGACTCCTCAGCCAGGACACCCTGCTCGCGCTCTTCGCCAATCTCCAGCAGCCGCTGGCGATAGAGCTGTTTGTTGAGCGCCGAGCGACTGATGCTCTGTTTGCCTTCACCACGCCACAGCGGCACGACGAGCGCCAGACTCACCAGCACCAGCAAGCCCGCAATCACTATCCAAAAAGCGGTCATTGTTTCTCTTCCTCTTTGAGCAGCTCGGCCAGTCGGCGCTGCTCCTCCTCGCTCAAGGCGTTATCCAGTTGTTTTTTCACCGCAGGGGGCCGGCGGCTGCGCATCACGACCACGGCGCCACCGATCAGGATCACCAGCAGCGGGCCGAGCCAGAGGATCAGGGTGGAGGCCATCAGGGGCGGGTTATAGAGGATAAAGTTGCCGTAGCGGGCCACCATGTAATCCACGATCTCCTCTTTATCCTTGCCCTCGCGCACCATCTGGTAGGTCTTGTCGCGCAAGTCCTTGGCCAGCCCCGCATTGGAGTCGGCGATATCCTGGTTCTGACACTTGGGGCAACGCAGCTCCTTGGTCAGTTCGCGAAAGACCTGCTCCTGATTGTCGTTGTCGAAGGTGTAGACATCGATAGCGGCCATGGCCGGCGCTTGCACCACCCATCCCAGCAACAGCAGCAGGGAAGCAATAAATACTCTCATCAGGACTCCCCTCACTTCATGGCATCAAAGATGGGTTTGAGGGTCGACGCCCAGTTCTCGGGGTTGATATCCCCCACGTGGCGATACCGGATGATCCCCTTGCTGTCGATAAAGAAGGTCTCCGGCGCGCCATATACCCCGAGATCCAGCCCCAGCATGCCGTCCGGATCATAGAGGTTGACCTGATAGGGGTTGCCCAGCTCCGCCAGCCATTTGATCGCCTTGTCGCGCTCATCCTTGTAGTTCATGCCGATGATGGGAATGCCCTGCCCCGCCAGCTGTTTGAGGTAGGTGTGCTCGCCATAGCAGGTCGGGCACCAGGTGGCCCAGACGTTGAGCAGCATGGGGCGACCGGTCAGGATACTGCGATCGTGCTGTTTGTTCAGATCGTAAATGTCCTGCAGGGTGAACACCGGCACCTCTTTGCCCACCATCACGGACTCAAGCTTGGTGGGATCGGAGTAGAGCCCTTTGAACAGGAACACCGCCCCCAGCAAAAAGACGATAAAGGGGATTAAAAACAACCAGGTCTTTTTGTTCATGCCTTGGCCTCCTCCTCACGACGGCCGAAACGGTAACGCTTGTCGAGCATCGCCAGCACGCCACCAATGGCCATAAAGACGCCGCCGAACCAGATCCAGCGCACGAACGGCTTGTAGTAGATCCGCACCGCCCAGGCACCGTTGTCGAGCTGTTCCCCCAGCGCCGCATAGAGATCGCGGGTGATACCGGCATCGATGGCCGCTTCGGTCATCGGCATCCGGGTCACCTTGTACATCCGCTTCTCGGGCTTGAGCAGGGCGACCTGCTTGCCATTGCGGTGCACTTCCAGCACGCCCTTGAAGCCATCGTAGTTGGGGCCGTTCTTCTCCTTGATCCCGGCAAAGACGAACTCGTAATCGGCAAAGTGCACCCGATCACCCGCCTGCATCCGCAGATCCTTCTCGATGCTGTAGTTCTGGGTGCAGGCGATACCTATGATGCTGACTGCCAGCCCCACATGGCCAAGGATCATGGCCCAGTGGCTGTTGCCAAGCTTGCGCACACCGACTGCAAAGCTGTGCTTGTGGGTCGCTCGCGCCCAGGTCTCCTGCACGCTGGTGACGATGATCCAGGCCCCCAGACCAATCCCTACCGCCGCCCACGGCTTGAAGGTTTCGGCAAAGAGCAGCGGCAACAGCAAGGCTGCGGCCAGACTCAGCACCAGTGCCACGACCACCTTGCTTTTGAGTTCCCCCAGCTCCTGACGACGCCAGCGAAACAGCGGGCCAACCCCCAGCAGCAGGGCAAACGGGATGATCAGCCAGCTGTAGATGTGGTTGAAGAAGGGAGTACCGATAGAGATGCTCCCCAGCCCCAGCTCCTTGTGCACCAGCGGCAGCAAGGTACCGAGCAGCACGGTCAGCAGACCCGCCACCAGCATGATGTTGTTGCAAAGCAGCAGGGTCTCGCGGCTCCACAGCTCGTGTTTGCCGTGGCTCTTCACCTGCGAGCCTTTGAAGGCAAACAGCAGCAAGGATGAACCGATCACCGCCAGCAGGAAGCCGAGAATAAACAGACCGCGGGTCGGGTCGGAGGCAAACGCATGGACCGACACCAGCACGCCGGAGCGCACCAGGAAGGTACCCAGCAGGCTCAGCGAGAAGGCAGAGAGGGCCAGCAGCACGGTCCACGCCTTGAAGGTGGCGCGCTTCTCGCTCACCGCCAGCGAGTGCAGCAGAGCGGTACCCGCGAGCCAGGGCATGAAGGAGGCGTTTTCTACCGGATCCCAGAACCACCAGCCGCCCCAACCGAGCTCGTAGTAGGCCCACCAGGAGCCGAGCACTATGCCGAGGGTCAGGAATACCCAGGCCGCCATGGTCCAGGGGCGCGACCAGCGGGCCCAGGTCGCATCGAGACGGCCGGTCATCAGCGAAGCAATGGCAAAGGCAAACGCCACCGAGAAGCCCACATAACCCATGTAGAGCATCGGCGGATGGAAGATAAGACCCGGATCCTGCAGCAGCGGATTGAGGTCACGACCATCTACCGGGAAATAGGGCAAGGTGCGGGTGAAGGGATCGGAGGTGAACAGCACGAAAGCAGTGAAGCCGACCGAGATCAGCCCCAACACGCCGAGTACCCGCGCGACAGCATCGAGCGGCAGACGGCGACTGAACATGGCCACCGCCGCAGTCCAGCCCCCTAAGGTCAGAACCCACAGCAGCAGGGAACCTTCGTGGGCGCCCCACACCGCCGAGATGCGATAGGCGAGCGGCAGCAGGCTGTTGGAGTTAGTGGCCACATACTGCACGGTGAAGTCGTTATCGATAAAGGCCCAGGTCAGGCAGAGAAACGACAGCAGCAGCAGCAAGAACTGGGCATAGGCGAGCGGACGGGCCGCCGACATCATGCCAAGACGCCCCCAACTGGCGCCCAGTAGTGGGTAGCTCCCCAGCAGCAGGGCGGTGGCAAAGGCCAGGATCAGCGCAAACTGACCTAATTCCGGGATCATGAAGGCATTCCTTTCAATTGAACGGTGACAACAGCCGCACCACGCACGGCAGGCAAAGCGGAAAAGGCAAACACCACAGGGATCACTGCTTGGCTCCCTTCAACTGCGCCTCGGTATACTCCGGCTTGAAGTGCATGCCGTTGGTGGCATCGGCCACTTCCGGCGGCATGTAGTTCTCATCGTGCTTGGCCAGCACCTCGAACGCCTCTACGGTCGTGGCATCCTTGAGGGTGCCCTGGGCAACAATCCCCTGCCCTTCACGGAACAGATCCGGCAGGATGCCGTCAAACTCGACCTTCACCAGATGACCGCCGTTATCCACCAGCTTGAAGGCAACCTTGAGGCTCTGGGGATCCCGCTGTACCGATCCCGGCACGACCAATCCACCGATGCGCAGGCGCTGCCCCTCTTCCGGCTTGATCTTGTCCGGCCCCTTCCCCTCCACCAGCTCGCTCGGGGTGTAGAAGAGGTCGATATTCTGACTGAGGGCGTAGAGCACCAGCCCGCTGACGGTCGCCAGACCCAGGGTGATGGCAAGAATGATGGTGAGGCGTTTTTTGCGTCTCGGGTTCATAGGGTGTTCTCCATCTGCTGGGCCGCCTTGCGACGGGCCTCACGCGCCTGTTTGCTGCGCAACTCACCGAGCAGGCTGCGGGTTTTCATGCGGGTAGAAATGATGATGCCGACCAGACACACCAGCGTCAGGCCAAATGAGAGCCAGACATAGAAGGCGTAACCGCCCATCGCCATAAAATCACTGAAAGAGGCAAAGTGCATGCTTACTTCTCCTGCTCTGCAATCTCTTTGACCCAGGGGCGATGCCACTCCCGCATCAGGAGTTCATTGCGAAAACGCATCAGGGTCAGGGCCCCGAGAAACGCGGCAAACGCCAGGATCATGATCAGCAGCGGCCAGAGCATCTCGGGTGAAATGGAGGGTTTGTCAAATTTGGTGATGGTGGCCCCCTGATGCAGGGTGTTCCACCACTCCACCGAGTAGTGAATGATGGGCAGGTTGATCACCCCAACCAGTGCCAGAATGCCGGCCGCACGGCCAGCGACCACCTTGTCGCTGAAGGCGTTGTAGAGAGCAATCACGCCGAGGTAGAGAAACAGCAGGATCAGCTCAGAGGTGAGCCGTGCATCCCACACCCACCAGGTTCCCCACATCGGCTTGCCCCAGGCGGCACCGGTAAAGAGGGCAATAAAGGTAAATACGGCGCCGACCGGCGCAATGGCTGCAACCGTCATGTCCGCCATCCGCAGTTGCCACACCAGGCCGATAAAGGCGGCCACCGCCATGGTGGAGTAGGCTCCCATGGAGAGAATGGCGGAAGGCACGTGGATATAGATGATCCGGAACGAATCTCCCTGCTGGTAATCCGCTGGCGCAAACGCGAGGCCCCAGACAGTACCGATCACAAACGAGAGCAGACTAATCACCGCAAACCAGGGCAACAGCGTGCCTGCCAGCTGATAGGCACGCTCCGGTTTGGCATAAGGGTGCAACCATTTCCACATAGCTCACAAAACCTTTTTGTTATTAATCGTTTGGCGAGGCCTACCATACCGACCGCAGGGCAGCATCAAATACCCCGAAAGCAATAAGCGGCACTCTCCTTGATCCATCGCAACATTATTTTTTGCAAAAAGACTCCGTTCGGAGCCAAATCCGGTTCAGCTCACGGCCATCAGTTGAGGCTGACCCGCAACGCCGCCGACACAGCCAGCGGCGTCAGTGTCAAAGCCCCCACCAGCATGGCGGCCAGAATGGCAAGCTGCCCGCCATAGGGCAAGCTCATCCCCGCGGCATCGATGGCTGAGGTGGCAAAAATCAGTACCGGAATATAGAGCGGCAGGATCAGCAGACTGAGCAGCACCCCGCCTTTGCGCAATCCCACCGTCAACGCGACCCCGACCGCGCCGAGCAGGCTCAATACAGGAGTGCCAAGTGCCAGCGTCGCGACGACGGCCAGATAGGTGTTCATATCCAGCGACAGCAAAATCGCCAGCAAGGGAGAGATCAGCAGCAGCGGCAAGCCGGTCAGCAGCCAGTGAGCGACCACTTTCGCCAGCGCCAGCAAGCCCAGCGGGTGCGGCATCAGCATCATCTGCTCCAGCGCGCCATCGGCAAAGTCGTCGCGAAACAGCCGCTCCAGCGACAACATGGCCGCCAATAGCGCCGCCACCCAGATAATCCCCGGGGCAATACGGGCCAGCAGTTTGGGCTCCGGGCCAATGCCTAACGGAAACAGGGTGATGACGATGAGGAAAAACCAGAGCGGATTGAGAATATCGGAACGCTGGCGCAGAGCCATCAGCAGTTCACGGTGAATAAGGTGCATAACAGCGCGCAACATGGCGTTACTCCTGCAATGTCGAGGCGAAGGGGGTCAACGAGATAGTCTTCAGCCGTCCCTGCATCAGGGTCAGATCCTGATGGGTGGTGAGGATCACCATGCCGCCCCGCTCGGCGTGGGCCAGAAAGAGCTGTTCGAGCACCTTGACCCCTTGCTTGTCGATGGCGGTAAAGGGTTCATCGAGGATCCAGAGTGCCGGTTTCTGTGACAGCCAGAGTCTGGCCAGAGCCACCCGGCGTTGCTGACCGGCAGAGAGTTGCCCGGTCGGGTTCTCTTCAAACCCGGCCAGCCCTACCCGGGCCAATATCTGCCACAAGTCAGTCTCTGTTTGCTGCGGGTGATGCAACTGCTGGTAGAACTTCAGGTTTTCAAAAGGGGTCAGCGCCGCTTTGACACCGGGCTGATGGCCGAGATAGAGCAGATTGGCATGATACTCATCACGACAGTGACGAATATTCTCCCCATTCCAGCACACCTCACCGGCAAACGGCTGCGACAGCCCGGTCAACAACCGCAACAGGCTGGTCTTGCCGACCCCGTTGGGCCCTTCAATTTGCACCAGATCGCCGGGCGCAACAGAGAAAGAGAGGTGTTCAAACAGAGTGCGATCTTCGCGCACGCAGCTCAGATTGTTAACTTGAAGCAGCATGGGGATTTTTTCAGAGAAAATGAAGCGGTCTGCATCTTAACACAGTATTGGAATACGTCTTTTCAAAGATGCAACAATTGAACTGACTGGCGACCGGGATCACAAAGAAAATACGGTAGAAACCGCCTGCTCAACGCAGCTGGGGGACAAGCGGCTGCACGCCATAAAATTCAGGAAGGCAATTGCCTTCCTGAATCATCAAGAGCGACCTTTTCGCAACGATATCAAGAGCTCAGCCTCTGCCTTTGGCAACTCGCACTCACTCATGACTTCATCAAGATCGGCGCCCAGTTCGACCATCTTTGCCGCTCGGCTGTAGAGCCTGCGTTCGGGATCCTGCATGGTCAGCTCTTGCTGGCGCTCATTGACCTGCTGCATCGCCCCTTCCACCGACTGCAGACGCTGCCCCATGCCAATGGCACCGGTATGCAGCTCCATCATCTGCTTGCGCAAGCTTTCCAGCTGACCTTGCAGCGTTGCCACACTGGCCTCGGACTCCTGCTTGCTGCGCTTGCTCTTGAACCAGATATAAGAGGCAAACGCCAAGGCAATCAGGGACACCCCCAAGGCAACCATCTCGATTATCAAAACATCACCTTACTTATCAGAGGGAACCGATATCTTCCCACTCTTCATCGGAGAGCAGCTTGTTCAAGTCAACCAGGATCAGCAGTTGCCCATCGCGGTTGCTCACCCCCTGAATAAACTTGGCGCTCTCTTCAGTACCGACCGCAGGTGCCGCATCGATTTCGGAAGAGCGCAGATAAACCACTTCTGCCACGCTGTCGACCATGATGCCGATCACCTGCTTCTCGGCCTCGATGATCACAATCCGGGAGTTTTCACTCACATCACCGGAAGGCAGACCGAAACGGGAACGGGTATCGATGACAGTCACCACATTGCCACGCAGGTTGATGATCCCCAGTACGTACTCAGGCGCACCCGGCACCGGTGCAATTTCGGTGTAGCGCAACACCTCCTGAACCTGCATCACATTGATGCCGTAGGTTTCGTTTTCCAGTTGGAAGGTTACCCATTGCAGCACTTCATCTTCGGCCAGATTCTGTGCAATATTGCGCTTTTCTGTCATGTTTTTATTCCTTTTATGAAAACGTCTACTGCTAAAACTAGCAATAAAACAGCTCGATTGCAGAAGTTATCAGCGACCTTCTATGTTAACCCCACGCTCCAGCAACAGGAGCAGTTCGCGGACGTGTAACAGGGCACACATTTTTTCTTTGACCATGCCCGCCAACCAGGGGCGCTTGCCCTCCTGATGGCGCCATTTCACCTGGTCACGGTGTAACAATTCAGTCCCTTTGAGATGATGGCAGGCTAATCCCCACGGCGATTCACCAAGCATAATCAGATACTTGTAATCATCCATCTCGAGATGCTGACCCGGCATGACCCACTGGGCAGTATCGACCACATTCATCTTCTGCTCGCGGGAGGTCATGATCCCCTTGTACCAGCCAGGCTGGCCAAACAGGGAGGTGATCTCGCCCAGCTGATGAATACCACCCAGCTCGGTCAACGGCACCGCAAACGTCACGCCCGCGACTTCAAAGAAAAGGGCCTGAAACTCTTTGCCGGTATCGATATTTTCCCAGGCGACCGGTTCACTGGCCTCTACCGGAGCAACCTCCAGCGCCGTCTCGGTCAGGATAGTAGTATGGGGCTCCGCAACCTCGGGGAGCAGCACCTCCGCAGGCCACTCAGGCTCCACCGGCAACAGTGACTCCTCCGCCACAATCTCCAGCGGTGCGGTGAGTGTTATCTCCTGGGTGAAGGCGTCATTCTCAAACTGGACTTGTCCCACCTGAGCCAATAGCTCACCGAGTTGGGCAAGCCGTGGATCGCTTTCGAGGTAAGGTGCGGCGACTACCTCGGGGACGCTTTGGGGCTGACGTTGCAACTGTAAAACAGGGGCAGATTGAACCTCTTCCACCTCATCCAGCACCAGCGGCTCATCGAGCAGCAGGGAGTGGAAATAGTCATCCATCGCCCGTACTTGAATGGTATCTCTCATGCCGTCACCTCATGAACCCGTTGCCGCTCAAGGGCATCAAGATGGTTGAGCAGCGTTTCATATGCATAGGTTCCACGACTCCCGGGAGAATAGATAGACGGGGGGATATGCAGCAAGCTGGCATCCCGAAACTTGGTATCAATAGGGATCACCGCATTCCACACTGAATCTCCATATTGATCCTTGATCGACTTCAAGGTCATCAGAGAGGCACGGGTGCGCTTGTCGAACATGGTCGGGATCACGGTATAACGGAACTTGTCACGCTTGGAACGCTGCATGATCTCGAATGTTTTCATCATCCGCTCCAACCCCTTGAGGGCCAGAAATTCGGTCTGGACAGGCACCAGAATGCGATCGCAGGCAGCCAGCGCGTTGACCATCATCACCCCCAGCACTGGCGGGCAATCGATCAGCACGTAATCATATTGATCCTGAATGCGCAGCAGTGCCCGCTTCAGTACCAGTCCCATCCCCTCACGATTGCCCATCACCCGATCAAGGGTCGCCAAGGTAATAGATGCTGGCAGTAAGTTGATATTTTCGAACTTGGTCTTGAGCGTCAGTTTATTGACAAGCTCGGCTGTCGGTTTGACAGCTTGAAACAACTCATAGAGGGTTCCATCCAGGCGATCTGAATCAAAATCAAGATATGCAGTCAGCGAAGCATGGGGGTCGGTATCAATCAACAGCACCCGCTGGCCACGCTGGGCCAGGATCCCCGCAAGCGAGACCACTGTGGTGGTTTTACCCACACCACCTTTCTGGTTGGCAACCGTCCAAACAATCACTGTATCAATCCTGCCTTGTTGTTATGCGTATGCCACCACCGGGCAAGGTGATCACCTTTATCTCTCCTGCATCCACCGCCTGTTGTACAGCAGGAACCGGTTCAGCAACTACCGTAGGCGTTGCAACCACAGGTGCCGGCGGCACCCAGGCAAATTTGGAGATAGCGACCACAACCTTGCGATTCTGCAGTCTGCCCTGCTCGCTGCCGTTGTCAGCAAAGGGGGAAAACTCGCCATATGCCTCGAACGCCAGACGCTGGGGGGCGATCCCATCGGCAATCAAACCATTGAGTACCGCTTCGGCCCGAGCAGCAGAAAGCGCCCAGTTAGAACGATAAATTTCATTATTTATCTGTTGGTTATCGGTATAACCCCGAACCCTTACATAGTTATCGACCGGTTTGAGAATACTTGAAAGAGTATTAATGACCGGTGCAGCGTTTGGTCCCAAAAAGGCACTGCCGCTGCCAAACAACAAGCCGGAACTGAGTTCAACCGTCAGCCAGTTCTCATCTTGCGTCAGTTTGACGATACCGGCATCCACCAGCGAGCCCATGCTCTGTTGCAACTGCATATCGAGTTTTGCAAGTGTCGCGCCATCTTGCAGCACTGGCACACCAGAAATAGGAGCAAGTGAAGGAGAGGGGGATGCTGGGCTTTCCAGCAACGATGGAGAGGCAGATACCGGGTTATCCAGCAGGGAATTACCCTGCCCTTCAAGCAAGCCATTGCCGCCAGACTGCATGACACTGAACGCCTGGCTCATACCATCAATCACCGCGCGATACTTGTCCTTGTTCACCAGCGCAACAGAGTAGAGCACCACGAACAAGGCAAAGATCAGCGTCATATAATCGGCATAGGAGACCAGCCAGCGGTCAAGATGCTCGCGACCCTGCAAGTGCAACCGATAGCGCTTGCGCATGGCTACTCTCCTTTCAAATAGGCCCTGAGCCGGCGTTCAACCTGCAAGCCGTTTTCACCATGGGCGATAGCCAGCAGCCCTTCCAGGGTCATCTCCTGAAAGAGTGCATAGTGATAGTGAAATGCGCGTAGCCGGTTGGCGATAGGCAGGTAGATGAGGTTGGCAAACCCCACTCCATAGATGGTTGCCACAAATGCCACTGCGATACCCGCCCCCAGCGCTGACGGGTCTTCGAGATGAAACATGGCCTGGATCAGGCCCAGCACGGCACCGATGATCCCGATGGTCGGACTGTACCCCCCCATAGCTTCAAATACCCTGGCGGCATGTTCATTGCGCTCCTGCTCGATATCGATGTCCGCTTCCAGCAGCATACGGATATCCTCTGTGGATACCCCATCGACAATCATGCCAAGCCCTTGGCGGGTAAAGTTGTCCTCCTCCTGCTCGGCCTGATTTTCAAGGGCCAGCAGCCCTTGCTGGCGCGCAAAGACGGCCCATGACTGCAACCGTTCGGCCTGCGTCGCAAGATCCTGGCGGGGAGGGGTAAAAATCCATAACAGCTGGCGCAACGCCAGCAGGATGTACTTGGCTGGAGTCTGCAACGTGACGGCACCAACGGTACCACCCAGCACGATCAAAAAAGCAGGGCCGTCCACCAGCGTCAACAGGGAGCCGCCATGCCACAGTTGGGCAATGGCAATAGCCCCCAATGCCAGGAGCAGACCGAGCAAGCCCATGATTAGCGCCCCAACTCAACCAGAATACGCTGGGCCACCTTGTCCAGAGGGAGTGATTCGCTGGCAATCCCCGCTTTGGCTACCGCTTGGGGCATACCATATACCACGCAGGAAGCCTCATCCTGAGCCCAGATGGTTGATCCCTGCTCTTTCAGCAGTCTGGCGCCATCACGGCCATCTGCGCCCATACCGGTCAGCACAATCGCCAATACCTTGTCGGCATAGGTTTTGGCCGCAGAGGCAAAGGTGATGTCCACACAAGGCTTGTAATTTACCTTGTCGTTGCCATCCACGATGCGAATGCGAGCCCCTGCACCACGACCTTCCAGCAGCATCTGTTTGCCACCGGGAGCAAGGTAGGCATGCCCTGGTTTAAGCACATCGCCATCTTCCGCTTCCTTGACGCCAATCTGACATAACCCGTTGAGACGGGCAGCAAACGCGGCAGTAAAAGTGGCTGGCATATGCTGGATAAGCAGGATGGGATGGGGAAAATCCCCCGGCAACTTGGTCAGCACATTTTGCAAAGCAACAGGTCCGCCGGTAGAAGTACCGATCGCCACCAACTGATAACTCTTGCCACTGCGCTTGAATGAAGCACTTGGCACAGTGCGTTGCAGGTCAGGCTGACGATCAGGAGTTCTGGGCGCTATGCTGCCCAGAGGAGCACGAGCAACCGGTTCAGGTGCTTTGGGGCGAGCAGCGGATGTCATCAGGAAGCGCTTGCGGGAGATCTCCTTCACCCGCTGTTGCAACAGTCTGACCGCTTCATCTTTGTCTCTGGCAATGTCCTCAAACTTCTTGGGCAAGAAGTCGAGGGCACCGGCGTCCAGCGCATCCAGCGTAGCCTTGGCCCCTTCATGGGTCAGGGAGGAGAACATCAGAATGGGGGTTGGGCACTTGGCCATGATCTCCCGCACCGCACTGATGCCATCCATCACGGGCATCTCGATGTCCATGGTGATCACATCAGGGCGCAGCGACATCGCCTTGTCCACCGCCTCACGTCCATTCTGGGCCGTATCAATCACCGTCAGCATGGGATCCTGATTGATGATCTCGCTCACCCGACGGCGAAAGAAGCTCGAATCGTCGACAACTAATACCTTGACTGCCATTGTTGTTTTTCTAACTCCTTGGGCCTGAGCTATTAATGTCTACGCGCATATGCTTTGAGCAGACTCGGCACATCCAAAATAAGAGCAATTCCGCCATCACTGGTAATCGTCGCACCGGCCATGCCAGGGGTGCCTTGCAGCAGGTTATCAAGTGGCTTGATCACCACCTCTTCCTGACCAATCAAGCTGTCTACCACAAACCCGATTTGCTGAGTGCCAATCTGCACGATCACCACATGTCCGGTATCCTGACGTGAACGCTTGTTGGCGCCACGAATCAACCATTTGTGCAGATAGAAGAGCGGTATCGCCTTCTCGCGCACAATGATGGTGAGCTGGCCATCAACCATGTTGGCCTTTTTCAGATCCAGATGGAAAATCTCGTTCACACAACCAAGGGGAAGCGCAAAGGTCTGCTCACCCACTTCAACCATCAGAGTCGGCAGAATGGCTAGCGTCAACGGAACCTTGATTTCGAGACGGGTACCTTTCCCCCAAGTGGAATCTATATGCACCGACCCATTGAGGCTGACAATGCTGGTTTTAACCACATCCATTCCGACACCACGGCCAGAGATATCGGAGATCTCGGCCTTGGTTGAAAAGCCCGGGGCAAAGATCAGGTTATAGGCATCGTTGTCGCTCATGCGAGCGGCAGTATCTGCATCCAGAACACCGCGACTGATTGCGATGGACTTGAGTTTCTCAGGATCCATCCCTGCCCCATCATCCTCGATGCAAAGCAGAATATGGTCACCTTGCTGGGAGGCGCTAAGGGTGATCGTCCCTTGCCGCGGCTTGCCCGCTTTCTCCCGCACATCCGGCATTTCGACCCCGTGATCGCATGAGTTGCGAACGAGGTGAACCAGAGGATCGGCGAGCGCCTCCACCAGGTTTTTATCAAGATCGGTCTCTTCCCCCACCATCACCAGCTCAATCTCTTTCTTGAGGGTTCTGGCCAGATCACGCACCACGCGCGGGAAACGACCAAATACCTTCTTGATTGGCTGCATGCGGGTTTTCATCACCGCACCTTGCAGGTCAGCCGTTACCACATCCAGATTGGCAACCGCCTTTGACATCTCTTCATCATTGCTGGCAATACCCAGGCTCACCAGCCGGTTACGAACCAGTACCAACTCACCTACCATGTTCATGATGACATCGAGGGTCTTGGTATCCACCCGCACCGTCGTATCGCTTTGCACGGCACTGTTTTCTGCTGGCGCAGGCGCAGCCTTGGCGGCAGGCGCTGGTGCCTTGGCTGCTTCAGCGGGTTTTGCGGGGGCTGCCGGTGCTGGTTTGGCAACAGGAGTGGCCGGTTTGGGCGGAGTCACCGC
>OEQN01000022.1_pt1 | contig 41950 bp, 39 predicted proteins | sample 1539781 | NCBI WGS metagenome assembly OEQN01 (sample SAMEA3891236, study PRJEB23780) | metagenome | biome: terrestrial biome; feature: animal house; material: water of meat washing | place: Italy | collected 2015-05-12 | reverse complement strand
GGGCAGATTCGAGGGCGCCACATTGGGCGATGGCGGCCAGCGCTTCGGGCAGGTGGCGCACCCGCAGCGCAGGTTCACGACCGCCGCGAATAAGTTGCAGCGCCTGGGCGATAAACTCCACTTCACGGATGCCGCCAGCCCCCAGCTTGATGTTGCCCTCCAGCCCCTTGCGGCGCACCTCGGCGGCGATCATCGCCTTCATCTGGCGCAGGCCGTCGATGACGCCAAAGTCGATATAGCGGCGAAACACGAAGGGGCGCAGCATCTCGGCCAGCTCCACCGCGTGCTCGCACTGGGGCCCCAGCACCCGCGCCTTGACCATGGCGTAGCGCTCCCAGTTGCGGCCGTGGTGCTGGTAGTAATCCTCCATGGCGGCGAAGGAGATGGCGAGCGGCCCCGCATCGCCAAAGGGGCGTAAGCGCATATCGACCCGGAACACCTGACCATCCTGGGTGGGCTGGTGGAGGGCGTTGATGATGCGCTGGCCCAGCTTGATAAAGAACTGCTGGTTGGCGAGCTCGCGCCGCCCGCCGACCGTGTAGCCGTTCTCGGGGAAGGTGAAGATAAGGTCGATATCCGAGGAGAAGTTGAGCTCGCCGCCCCCGAGCTTGCCCATGCCGAGAATGAGCAGCGGCTGCGGGTTGCCGTTGCCGTCCATCGGGGTGCCCAGCTCGCTGCACTGTTTGGCGTAGAGCCAGTCGCGGGCGGAGCAGATCAGGGCATCCGCCAGTTTGGTGAGGTGGATAAAGCTCTCTTCCACCGCCGCATGGCCCAGCAGCTCGCGCCAGGCGATCACCAGCATGCGGCTGCGGCGGAACTGGCGCAGGATACGCTTGAGCGCCTCTTCATCGCTTACCTCGGCGAGCAGGGCGGTCAGATCGCTCTGGTAGGCGGGCCAGCGCTCGGAGCGCTCCAGATCTCCGGAGGCGAGCAGTTCGGTCAGCAACTCCGGCTGTTTGAAGAGGGAGTCGGCGACAAAATCGGAGAGGCCGAGCAGGGTCAGCAGGGTCTGGCGAACGGGCTCGGGCTGGTTGCCATAGTCGGGGGCCAGTTCGATCAGCCGTTGCCATTGGCGCTCGGCCTGTTCTTGCAGCAGGGGGGAGAGGGCGGAGAAAGAGGGAGAGTGCTGGGCCACGGTTGCCGTCCTTGTGGTTCACGACAGCGGGTTAACGACACGAGGTTAACAACGCTGCCGGTTCAAAATGGTGGCTGCCAATCTAGCACTGTCAGGCCCCCGCGTCACAGCGCAGGGGCGAGAAGCATGATCCGGTGGGAATTATTGGCCGCCAGTCAATCAGGTGCGCTGGTAGATGGCAGGGTTGTAGATCTCCATCAGGCTGTCTGGACTTGCTGGGGGCGCAAAGCCAAAACCGGCATAGAGGCCGTGAGCATCAGAGGTGGCGAGAGCGAGACGCCGTAATCCCTGCAACTCGGGATGGTCGACAATGGCCGCCACCAACGCCTTGCTGTAACCGCGGCCGCGGTACTCCGGCAGCACAAACACGTCCGCCAGATAGCCGAAGGTGGCCCGGTCGGTGATGACCCGGGCGAAGGCAACCTGCTGACCATCGACATAGCCGCCAACGCAGAGGGAGTGGTTGATGGCCCGCACCACAGTGCTGTGGGGAATACCACGGCACCAGTAAGCCTCTTCGGAGAGAAAACGGTGGATCAGCGGCACATCGAGCCGCCCCTTGTCGTCACTGAGCTCGAGTGGTGGGTGCGTTGCATTCTGCTGCATATTGGCTCCTTGCCGTGCGCTGGAAATGAGAAAGGCCCCCTCAAGGGGCCTTCCAGTCTAACCGGATTGGGGCATGAAAACAGTCAGACGAGTTTGAAGGACTGGATCTGGCTGTCGAGCTCCTTGCTGTGCTGCTCGACCAGTTCGGAGGCCTCTTGCAGTTCGCGCAGCACCACGACGGAGCCTTCGGCGATCTGCTTGACCTGCTCCAGATTGCCGCGCATCTCTTCGGCGACCGAGCTCTGTTGCTCGGAGGCGGCGGCGATGTGGCGGTTCATGTCGGCGACACCCTGTACCCGCTGCACTATGGTGGCGAGCTGGGTACCGGCCTGGGTCACCTGTTCCACCCCCTTGTCGGCCTGCTGTACGCTTTGGGCCATCAGCTCGCCAGCCTGATGGGCATTGCCCTGCAGCTGTTCGATCATCTTCTGGATTTCGACGGTGGCGGCCTGAGCCCGGTTGGCCAGCTCGCGCACTTCGGAGGCCACCACGGCAAAGCCACGACCCGCTTCACCGGCGCGAGCCGCTTCGATGGCGGCGTTCAGTGCCAGCAGGTTGGTCTGCTCCGAGATGCCGCGAATGGTGTCGACCACAGAGCCAATGCGCTCGACCCCCTGCTCCACCTCGTTGACCACGGTGGCGGAGCGCTGGATGTTGCCGGAGAGGGTGTCTATGGTGCTGACGGTGTCGGCGACGCAGCGGCTCCCCTCTTCCGCCAGCTGGCTGGTTTCGGCGGTGGCGTGAGAGGCCTGATCCGCATGGGCGGCCACTTCGCGAATGGCGCCGACCATCTGGCTCATGGCGCTGGCCAGCTGTTCGATCTGGGTGAACTCTTCGTTGATCGCTTCGTTGGCCTCTTCCATGCAAAGGGTCACCTGGGAGGCGATGTCGTTGAGCTCCTTGCAGGCGGCGCGCTGGTTGCCAAACACCTCTTTGAGGTTCTCCTGCGAGTGGGAGACCGCCTTGGCGATGTCACCGAATTCGTCACGAGACTTGAGCAGTACCTTGTGGCTGAGGTCCCGCTTGGCGAAGCGCTCCAGCAGGCCCACCAGATAGTGCACCTGCTTGACCATCAGGCGGGAGCCGGTGAGCAGCAGGATCACGAACAGCAGCCCCATGATGGCGGTCTCCATCAGACCGGTCCAGAGCAGGCGATTGGAGATCGCATCCGCCTTGGCGGGATCGAGCCCTTCGCTGAGCAGGGTCGCTTCCAGATTGTTGGCGTCAAACCAGAGTTTTGTCAGTAGCAGGAGGGTACTGAACACCATCAGCAGCACCACTTTGGGTACCAACCGGATGTTGCTCATTCTTTTCTCCAGCAGGTTCAGCTGCATTGTCATTCTCCTTTTAAAAGCCGTTTTTTCCTTTGCCCTCAGGACTATCGGCATTATCTTCTCTTTTATTAATTTGCACTGTGCTTAAAGTTGGAAAATGTATGCGACATCACTTAACTCATCTGCGGGCGATGGATCTGCTGATGGCATTTCTGTCGATTATCTCGGTTGTGCTGGTGACGGCCCGCTGGTGGGGCCATGAGAGCCTGACACCACAGACCCTGCAGCTCTTCTATGACCTCGACAGTCTGATCTGCTACTTCTTCCTCGCGCACTTTGCTTATGGCTGGATCCGGGCCTCCGATCGCAAGGCCTATTTCAAGGCCAACTGGATCTATCTGCCGGGTAGCCTGCCGATGGCGGAGCAGTTGCGCTGGGCGCGGTTGATCCAGCTGTGGCGGGTCTATCAGCTGTTCAAGGAGCACCCGGATCTCTGGGCCATGTTCCGTCGCGAGCGCAACGAGACCACTCTCTCCGGCATCCTGTTTCTGTTCTTCCTGCTGCTGGGGGTGGGCTCCGGCGTCATGTACTGGATTGAGTCAGGCCAGCCCGGCAGCCAGATTGAGACACCCTATGACGCGTTCTGGTGGACGCTGGTGACCCTCTCGACAGTGGGTTACGGGGATCTGGTGCCCAAGACAGAGGAGGGGCGGTTTGTCGCCAGCCTGCTGATCCTGTTCGGGGTCGGTCTGTTCGGTGCCATCAGCGGTTTTATGGCCAGCCTGTTTTTGCAGCCCAACAAGGGGGATGGCGAGACCGACAAGTGGCGTCATCACTACAACAACCAGCAAGAGGAGCTGCTGCGGGAGATCCGCGCCCTGCGCAGCGAGGTGCAGGAGCTGAAAAACAAGTGAGGCCGCAGACGGGCAAGTTGCGAGGTGACTCGCAACTCTGCGCGTATTATCCCGGGGGAGGTGCTTTTTCTTTGCTTGTCCTTTAACCTGCTGGCGGCTTAACATTCAACCTCTTGTCCAAACCTGAAAAAGAGAACCGATCGACCATGCGCGCCCTTCTCGGGATTTTGATCTGCTTGTGTGCCCAACAGGCACTGGCCGATACCCGTTATGTTTCAGACAACATCTTTACCTATATCCACAATGGCCCGGGTACCCAGTACCGGATCCTTGGTAGCGTCAAGGCTGGTGAACCGCTGGAGGTAAAGGCGGTGAACAGCGAGGCCGGTTTCACCCAGGTGGTGGACGGTCGTGGCCGCGAGGGGTGGATCAAGAACAGCGAACTGCAGAGCCAGATCAGCCTGCGCGAGCGTCTGCCCCAGGTGGAAAAAGAGCGCGATGAGCTTAAAGATCGCCTGCAGAACCTCAACGGTGACAACGAGAAACGCTTCACCGAGAAGGATGGCCAGATCGCTGCCCAGAGCAAGGAGATCGCCGCCCTCAAGGCCCAGCTGGTCAGTCAGGGTGAGGAGATGAGCAATCTCAAAGAGCAGAATGATGCCCTGACCCAGAGCTACGACAACCAGGAGCACGACATGCAGATGGACTGGTTTATCCGTGGTGGTGCCATGGTGGGGGCCGGTATTCTGCTTGGCATCCTGCTGCCCATGCTGCCCCGTCGTCGCAGCCGCGGCGATCGCTGGATGAACTGACAGCATCTGGCTGAATGAATTGCTGAGAAGGGTCGCCGTGGCGGCCCTTCTTTTTTTGGGCGCATTGGGGACATCCGCTATTGGGCGGGATGCGTGGCTGCTTTGCGACAGGGCGGGCGGTGGCAGATCGTATACAAAATGAAGTCAGATGACCCTCACGCTTGCTGGCGTATTGGCTTCAAAAGGGAATTCATGGGGGGAATGAGCGATCTTTGTTAAAGAGTGGCAACAAATTCATTTCATATAGGGTGCAACATTGTATACATTATCGGCGTTTCGGCGGCGCGTCCGCCTTTGTCGATATCAGCCCTAGGGCGTACAGGAAGACCCCATATGTTCAAAGCTACTCAAGTGCTTGCCGCTGACTATATCCCCTCCGATCTGGCCGCCCTGCGCGAAGCCATCACCCAGAACTACGTGGTGGATGAAAATGCCTATCTGGCCGAACTGTCGGCCATGCTGCCGGGGGATGGCGCCTCGCTGGAGCAGGTGACCCAGCGTGCCCGTACTCTGGTGACCAAGGTGCGCAAGGAGAGCGGCTCCGGTGACGGTATCGACGCCTTCCTGCAGGAGTACAGCCTCGATACCCAGGAGGGGATCATCCTGATGTGTCTGGCCGAGGCGCTGCTGCGCATTCCCGATGCCGAGACCGCCGATGCCCTGATCAAGGACAAGCTCTCCGGCGCCAACTGGTCATCCCATTTCCGCAAGAGCGACTCTACTCTGGTCAACGCCTCCACCTGGGGGCTGATGCTGACCGGCAAGATCATCAAGCTGGACAAGAAGCTCGACGGCAACCCGGCCAACCTGCTGGGGCGCATGGTCAACAAGCTGGGGGAGCCGGTGGTGCGCTCCGCCATGTATGCCGCCATGAAGATCATGGGCAAGCAGTTCGTGCTGGGGCGCGACATGAAGGAGGCGCTCAAGGCGAGCCGCAAATCCCGCGAGCTGGGCTACACCCACACCTACGACATGCTGGGTGAGTCGGCGCTGACCATGCAGGATGCCGACAAGTATCTGACCGATTACCGCAACGCCATCGAGGCGGTGGGCAACGAGCGGATCAGCGACGGCGGCCCGGCCCCCTCCATCTCCATCAAGCTCTCGGCGCTCCATCCGCGCTATGACGTGGCCAACCGCGAGCGGGTGCTCGGCGAGATGTGCGAGCGGCTGGTGGGGCTGGTGCGTCTGGCCCGCGACAAGGATGTGGCCATCAGCATCGATGCCGAGGAGATGGACCGCCTCGAGCTGTCGCTGGATCTGTTCGAGCAGCTCTACCGCTCCGACGCCAACCGTGGCTGGGGCAAGCTCGGCATGGTGGTGCAGGCCTACTCCAAGCGCGCCCTGCCGGTACTCTGCTGGCTCACCGCGCTGGCCCGCGAGCAGGGTGACCTCATTCCGGTGCGACTGGTAAAAGGCGCCTACTGGGACAGCGAACTGAAATATGCCCAGCAGGCGGGCCTGCCCGGCTACCCGCTCTTTACCCGCAAGGCGGGCACCGATATCTCCTACCTCGCCTGCGCCCGTTACCTGCTGAGCGAGCCGACCCGCGGCTTTATCGCTCCCCAGTTCGCCACCCACAACGCCAATACCGTGGTCAGCATTCTGGAGATGGCCGGTGATCGCCAGTTTGAATTCCAGCGTCTGCACGGCATGGGGGAGGAGCTGCACAACGCCGTGCTGAACGACAATCCCGGCCTGCACTGCCGCATCTATGCGCCGGTCGGCGCCCACAAGGATCTGCTGCCCTATCTGGTGCGCCGCCTGCTGGAGAACGGGGCCAACACCTCCTTCGTTCACAAGCTGGTGGATCCCAACACCCCGGTGGACTCGCTGGCCGAGCATCCGCTGCGCACCCTCAAGCGCTACTCCGGCTTTGCCAACGACCGCATTCCGCAGCCGGTGAACCTCTTCACCGACCGCAAGAACTCCAGCGGCGTCAACATGAACATCCTCTCCATCCAGCGCCCCTTCTTCGCCCGCTTGAAAGAGCTGGAGAGCAAGCAGTGGCTGGCGGGCCCCATCGTCGATGGCGAGACCCTCAAGCGCAGCGAGGCACGCACCGTGCTGAGCCCGCAGGATGTGAGCCTCACCGTCGGCAAGATCCACTGGGCCGACGAGCAGGCGGTGGAGCAGGCCTTGGCATCTGCCCACGCCGCCTTCCCGCGCTGGCGCGAAACCCCGGTGAGCGAGCGGGCCGCCGCGCTGGAGAAGCTGGCGGATCTGCTGGAAGCGAACCGCGAGCAGTTCGTCTCCCTCTGTACCCGCGAGGCGGGCAAGCTGCTGCAAGATGGCATCGACGAGGTGCGTGAAGCGGTCGATTTCTGCCGCTACTACGCGGTGCAGGCCCGCAGCCTGATGGGGCAGGCGACCCTGCTGCCCGGTTACACCGGCGAGCAGAACGAGCTGTTCCTGCAGGGGCGCGGGGTGTTTGTCTGCATCAGCCCGTGGAACTTCCCGCTGGCGATCTTCCTCGGCCAAATCGCAGCTGCGCTGGCCACCGGCAACACCGTCATCGCCAAACCGGCGGAGCAGACCGGCCTTATCGCCCATCTGGCGGTGACTCTGGCCCATCAGGCCGGTATTCCGGGCGACGTGCTGCAACTGCTGCCCGGTGACGGCGCCACCGTCGGCGCCAAGCTGACTGCGGACTCGCGCATCGGCGGCGTCTGCTTCACCGGCTCCACCGAGACCGCCAAGCTCATCAACATGACCCTGGCCCAGCGCGATGGCGCCATCCTGCCGCTTATCGCCGAGACCGGCGGCCAGAACGCCATGATCGTCGACTCCACCGCCCTGCCGGAGCAGGTGGTGCGCGATGTGGTGAGCGCCGCCTTCCAGAGCGCCGGTCAGCGCTGCTCGGCCCTGCGGGTGCTCTACCTGCAGGAGGAGATCGCCGAGCGGGTGCTGGAGATCCTCACCGGCGCCATGCAGGAGCTGAAAGTGGGCAACCCGGCCGAGCACAACACCGACGTCGGCCCGGTGATCGATGCCGATGCCAAGGCCGGTCTCGATGCTCACCTCGCCTACATGATCCCGCGTGCTCGCCTGATTGCGCAGGCGCCGATGCCCGCCGCGACCATGGAGGGACACTTCGTCCAGCCGACCGCGCTGGAGATCGGCTCCATCCGCGAGCTGGCCAAGGAGCAGTTCGGCCCCATCCTGCACGTGGTGCGCTACGCCACCCGGGATCTGGACAAGGTGATCAGCGACATCAACGGCACCGGCTACGGTCTGACGCTGGGGATCCACAGCCGCAACGAATCCCACGCCGAGGAGCTGGCGAGCCGCATCAACGTCGGCAACGTCTACATCAACCGCAACCAGATCGGCGCCATGGTCGGGGTGCAGCCGTTCGGCGGCCAGGGGCTCTCCGGCACCGGCCCCAAGGCGGGTGGCCCCCACTATCTCGGGCGGTTTGTTACCGAGAAGACCCGCACCATCAACACCACGGCGGTGGGCGGCAACGCCTCCCTGCTGGCGATGGGCGATGCCTGATCCGCGTCGATAGAGGCCGGATACTGGATGCCGGATAACAACGGGCCGCCTTCGGGCGGCCTCTTTATTTGCGCCATCCGTTTTTTACGAATGGGACAATCGGCCACGGCGGGGTCGTCAGCGACCCGTGCTGGTCGTAAGATGGGAGCCATTCGCGCGGCGTTTGCCCCTTGGTCGGCCAGCCGTGGTCAGGGTTTTGTTTTAACGAGAGTGTTTATCTGATGTCATTAACCGAACAAGCCCGCTGGTTCGTGCTGGGGGGCGATCATCTGGTACTGCTCGATCAGCAGGGAGAGGTGCCACAAGGAAGTAAAGCGTGCCTGCCCGCAGCGCTGGCCGGTGCCCGTTTCGAGCGTTTTGATGAGTGGCAGGGGCTGCCCTGCTATCTGCTCGATCTGGGTGATGAGGCCGACACGACTATGATGGCCCCCCTGCGCCAGCTGATGGTGGCGGGGGACGAGGAGGGCTTTCGTCTCGCGGGCCGAGCCTGGCAGCTCGCCACCTTCCGCCGCACCCACCGTTTCTGCGGCGAGTGCGGCGCCCCCATGACCCCGAAGGCGGGGGAGTGGGCGCAGGTGTGCCACCACGGCCACACGGCCTATCCGCGCATTTCACCCTGCATTATCGTGGCGGTGCGCAAGGGGCCGGAGATCCTGCTGGCGGCCCATCGCCGTCACTATCAGGCGGACGATCCCATGTATACCGTGCTGGCCGGCTTTGTGGAGGCGGGAGAGAACCTTGAGCAGTGCGTGGCACGGGAGGTGTTCGAGGAGAGCGGCATCCGGGTGCGCAATGTGCGCTATGTGGCGAGCCAGCCCTGGCCCTTCCCCCACAGCCTGATGATGGGCTTTACCGCCGACTACGAGAGCGGCGAAATCCGGGTGCAGGATGACGAACTGGTCGCTGCCGATTTCTTTACCGCCGACCGCTTGCCGCGTTTGCCGCCCCACGGCACCATCGCCCGGCGGCTGATCGAGCGTTCGCTGGCGGGCGAGGGGTAACGAGGCGCTTATCTTTTCGCCAATCTTTTTGCACTTCTTGTTACAAGCGGGGCGGTCAGGTTTGCGCCCCTTCACATCTTTGCAACCGCGCGCCCATTTGCCACGTTTTGGGCAGTCCGCTCCGGTGGGCAAAGTGGTATTATGGCCGCCATTTTATGCGTGATACGAACTCAGGAACTGGGATGAAAGAGCTGAAGAACGATCGATACCTGCGCGCTTTGCTGCGTCAGGACGTGGACATGACCCCGGTATGGATGATGCGCCAGGCTGGCCGTTATCTGCCGGAATACAAGGCGACTCGCGCCCAGGCGGGGGATTTCATGTCCCTGTGCCGCAATGCCGAGCTGGCCTGTGAAGTCACCCTGCAGCCGCTGCGCCGCTACCCGCTCGATGCCGCCATCCTCTTCTCCGACATCCTCACCGTGCCCGATGCCATGGGGCTGGGTCTCTACTTCGAGCAGGGTGAAGGCCCGCGCTTCGAGCGTCCGATCACCTCCATGGCCGACGTGCAGGCGCTGCCCATTCCGGATCCGGAAGATGAGCTGGGCTACGTGATGAATGCGGTGCGCACCATCCGCCGCGAGCTGAAGGGCGAAGTGCCGCTCATCGGCTTCTCCGGCAGCCCATGGACCCTGGCCACCTACATGGTGGAGGGGGGCAGCTCCAAGGCGTTCACCAAGATCAAGCAGATGATGTACGCAGAGCCGCAAACCCTGCACCTGCTGCTCGACAAGCTGGCCGACAGCGTGATTAGCTATCTCAACGCCCAGATCAAGGCGGGTGCCCAGGCTGTCATGGTGTTCGACACCTGGGGCGGCGTGCTCACCCCGCGCGATTACCGCGACTTCTCCCTGCAGTACATGCACAAGATTGTCGATGGCCTGATCCGCGAGCACGACGGTCGCCGCGTGCCGGTCACCCTGTTCACCAAGAACGGCGGTCAGTGGCTGGAGCAGATCGCCGCCACCGGTTGCGATGCGCTGGGTCTGGACTGGACCACCGACATCGCCGATGCCAAGCGCCGGGTCGGTGACAAGGTGGCGCTGCAGGGCAACATGGATCCCTCCATGCTCTACGCCACTCCGGCTCGCATCCGTGAAGAGGTCGCCTCCATTCTGGCCGGTTTCGGTCAGGGCAATGGCCACGTCTTCAACCTGGGCCACGGCATCCATCAGGATGTGAACCCGGAACACGCTGGCGTGTTCGTCAACGCGGTACACGAGCTCTCCGCCCAGTACCACGGCCGCTAAGGCCGGGGCGAGCGAAGAGAAACTGATTGATATCCGGGGCCGCAAGGCCCCGTTTTACATTTAAAAAGGCGCCGCGACGACGAGAGCGTGGCGCCCGTGCAGGAGGCAAGATGAGCAGCAAGTCACTGGATTGGGGTATCGATCTTGGCGGTACCAAGTGTGAATGCGTGGTGCTGGATGGCGACGAGGTGCTGCTGCGCCACCGCATCCCCACCGAGCGGGCTGGCGGTTATGACCATATGATCGGCCAGATCGCCAAGCTGGTAGCTGAGTGCGCCGAGAAGATTGGCCAGCGCCCGGCCGTCATCGGCATGGGCACGCCGGGGGCGCGGGATCCGCAGACCGGCCTGATGAAGAACTGCAACACCACCGAGCTCAACGGCAAGCCGTTCAAGGAGGATCTGGAGCGCAAGCTGGGCGTGCCGGTGCTGATCGCCAACGACGCCAACTGCTTCGCGCTGGCAGAAACCCATCTCGGTGCAGTGCGCCAGCACCATCCCGATGCGAAAGTGGTGTTCGGCATCATCATGGGCACCGGGGTCGGCTCCGGCATCGTCATCAACGGCCAGATCCTCAACGGCCACCACGGCATCGCCGGTGAGTGGGGCCACAACGTGCTTTCCCCTGATGGCCCCGAGTGCTACTGCGGCAAGCGTGGCTGCGTCGAGACCCTGATCAGCGGCCCGGCGCTGGAGGCCTGGTACGAGGCCAAGGCCAAGCGCCGCCTCTCGCTCGCCCAAATCGCGGCCGCCACGGCTCACGATCATGTGGCCAAGCTCACCATCGACCGGCTGCACCTGCTGTTTGGTCAGGCGCTGGCCAACGTGGTCAACATTCTCGACCCGGATGTGATCGTCATCGGCGGCGGGGTGGGCAATGTGCAGAGCCTTTACAGCGCCGGACGGCAGACAATTTTGCCCTTCCTCTTTAATCCCCGCTTCGCAACCCCCATTATTGCTCCTGCCCTTGGTGACAGTGCCGGGGTATTCGGGGCCGCACTGCTGGCCCGCGGTGAATTCAAGGAGGCCCTGCTGTCGTAGCCGGGGCTCCCGGGCGGCCGGTGCGCCGCCCTGTTGCTGGTTCAAGGAAACGGATTCTCGATGATCAAGATTGCCATCAATGGTTACGGGCGGATCGGTCGCAACGTGTTGCGAGCCCTCTATGAAAGCGGGCGCGACAAGACCATCAAGATCGTCGCCATCAACGAGCTGGCGGCCCCCGAGGCCATGGTGCACCTGACCCGTTACGATACCAGTCACGGTCGCTTCCACCATCCGGTGCAACTGGCGGGCAACAGCATGCTGGTGGGGGAGGATCTCATCTCCCTGTTTGCCGAGCGGGATCCGTCAAAGCTGCCGTGGCGGGCGCTGGGGGTGGATGTGGTGCTCGATTGCACCGGGGTATTCGGCTCGCGGGCCGATGCCGAGCTGCATCTGGCGGCGGGGGCGGGCAAGGTGCTCTTCTCCCACCCGGCGGATGCGGATGTGGATGCCACCGTGGTCTACGGGGTCAACCATCATACCCTCACCGGAGCGGAGCGGATCGTCTCCAACGCCTCCTGTACCACCAACTGCGTGGTGCCGGTGATTGAAACATTGCATCGAGAATTCGAGATAAATTGTGGTACTATTACGACAATTCATTCGGCCATGCATGATCAGCAAGTCATCGATGCCTACCACAGTGACTTGCGCCGAACCCGCGCTGCCAGTCAGTCCATCATTCCGGTGGATACCAAGCTGGCAAAGGGGCTGGAGCGTATCCTGCCCCACTTCGCCGGCAAGTTCGAGGCGATCGCGGTGCGGGTGCCGACCATCAATGTAACAGCGATGGATCTCAGTATTACTGTTCGTAAAAAAGTGACAGTTACTGACGTAAATCAAGCCCTGCAACGGGCATCCAGAGGTACATTACACGGTATTCTGGATTACACGGAAGAACCGCTGGTCTCCGTAGACTTCAATCATGATGCACACTCCTGCATCATTGATGGTACCCAGACCCGGGTGAGCGATGCCAACCTCGTCAAGATGTTGATGTGGTGCGATAACGAATGGGGCTTCGCAAACCGGATGCTGGATACCACCCGGGCCATGATGGCCGCAGGCTGAGCCTGCCCCGGGCGAAAGGTTACTGTTTTTAACATTACCTGGAAAATATAGAGGACTGAATATGTCTGTTATCAAGATGACTGACCTGGATCTGGCGGGTAAACGCGTTCTGATCCGTGCTGACCTGAACGTACCGGTAAAAGACGGCAAGGTCACCTCCGATGCACGTATCGTTGCGACTCTGCCGACCATCAAGCTGGCTCTGGAAAAGGGCGCCAAGCTGATGATCACCTCCCACCTGGGTCGTCCGACCGAGGGTGAATACAACGAAGAATTCTCCCTGGCTCCGGTTGTCAACTATCTGAAAGACGCTCTGTCCTGCCCGGTTCGCCTGGCCAAGGATTACCTGGATGGCGTAGAAGTCGCTGCCGGTGAGCTGGTTGTGCTGGAAAACTGCCGCTTCAACAAAGGCGAGAAGAAGAACACCGAAGAGCTGGCCAAAAAATACGCCGCCCTGTGTGACGTCTTTGTAATGGATGCGTTCGGTACTGCTCACCGCGCCGAAGGTTCCACCTACGGTGTGGCCCAGTTCGCGCCGGTTGCTTGTGCCGGTCCGCTGCTGGCGGGTGAACTGGAAGCCCTGGGCAAAGCCATGCTGAAGCCCGAGCGCCCGATGGTTGCCATCGTTGGCGGCTCCAAGGTCTCCACCAAGCTGACCGTTCTGGAATCCCTCTCCAAGATCGCTGACCAGCTGGTTGTCGGTGGTGGCATCGCCAACACCTTCATCGCTGCTGCCGGTCACAACGTCGGCAAGTCCCTGTGCGAGCACGACCTGATCGACACCGCCAAGAAACTGGCTGCCGAGACCAACATTCCTGTGACCACCGACGTGGTTGTAGGTGCCGAGTTCTCCGAGTCCACTCCGGCTACCATCAAGTCTGTTGCTGACGTGACCGACGGCGACATGATCTTCGACATCGGCCCGGATTCTGCCAAGGCCCTGGCTGACATCATCATGAACGCCAAGACCATCCTGTGGAACGGCCCGGTTGGTGTGTTCGAGTTCGACCAGTTCGCTGAAGGCACCAAGGTTATCGCTGAAGCCATCGCTGCTTCTCCGGCCTTCTCCATCGCTGGCGGTGGTGACACCCTGGCTGCCATCGACAAGTTCGGCATCGCTGACAAAGTCTCCTACATCTCCACTGGCGGCGGCGCCTTCCTGGAGTTCGTAGAAGGCAAGGTACTGCCGGCTGTTGCGATTCTGGAACAGCGCGCCAAAGCCTAATTGACCCGGAACGGGGGGCAAAAGCCTCCCGTTTCGTTTATCATGTGCCCGCTGTGCCGGTTCATGATGAACCCCCCATTTTTTATTAACGGCATACGAGACAGGACGATTAAACATGTCTAAGAAAATTTTCGACTTCGTAAAACCCGGCGTGATCACTGGTGATGACGTTCAGAAAGTGTTCGCCATCGCTAAAGAGAACGGCTTTGCTCTGCCGGCCGTAAACTGCGTTGGTACCGACTCCGTTAACGCCGTACTGGAAGCTGCCGCCAAGGTTAAAGCGCCGGTTATCGTTCAGTTCTCCAACGGTGGTGCCGTGTTCACCGCCGGTAAGGGTCTGAAGCTGGAAGGTCAGAAAGCTGCCATCCTGGGTGCCATCTCTGGTGCCAAGCACGTTCACGCTGTTGCCGAAGCCTACGGCGTGCCGGTAATCCTGCACACCGACCACGCTGCCAAGAAGCTGCTGCCGTGGATCGACGGTCTGCTGGAAGCGGGCGAGAAGCACTTTGCTGAAACCGGCAAGCCGCTGTTCTCCTCCCACATGCTGGATCTGTCCGAAGAGTCTCTGGAAGAGAACATCGACATCTGCTGCGAGTACCTGACCCGCATGGCCAAGATGAACATGACTCTGGAGCTGGAACTGGGTTGCACCGGTGGCGAAGAAGACGGCGTCGACAACAGCCACATGGATCAGTCCGCTCTGTACACCCAGCCGGAAGATGTTGCTTACGCTTACGAGCGTCTGTCCAAGATCAGCCCGCGTTTCACCATCGCTGCCTCCTTCGGCAACGTACACGGTGTATACAAGCCGGGTAACGTCAAGCTGACCCCGTCCATCCTGGACGCTTCCCAGAAGTACGTTTCCGAGAAGTTTGGCATCCCTGCCAAGTCTCTGGACTTCGTATTCCACGGTGGTTCAGGTTCCACTCTGGAAGAGATCCGCGAGTCCATCTCCTACGGCGTAGTGAAGATGAACATCGACACCGACACCCAGTGGGCAACCTGGGAAGGTCTGCTGAACTTCTACAAGAAGAACGAAGCTTACCTGCAAGGCCAGCTGGGCAACCCGGAAGGCGCCGACAAGCCGAACAAGAAGTACTACGATCCGCGCGTATGGCTGCGTGAAGGTCAGACTTCCATGATCGCTCGTCTGGAGAAAGCATTCTCCGACCTGAACGCCATCGACGTACTGTAATTCGTTACAGCACCTTGATTGCATGAAAAGGCGCCCTTCGGGGCGCCTTTTGCATTTCTGTGATCCGCACCGGTTGGTGAGTGGAGGAGGAACTGGGTATTATCGAAACAACTTTGCTTATTTTATTAAACAATTTGCAACCAAGGCAGGATGCTGAGTATGCAGGCAGGAAAGCACAACGGATATCAGGAGCACGTCGCCTCCTACTACGCGGCCACCCGCAACGACTCGCAACAGTGGCCCGAGCTGGAGGGGGAGCACAAGGCTGACGTCTGCATCATCGGCGGCGGTTTTACCGGTCTCAATACCGCCATCAATCTGGCTGATGCCGGTTACAAGGTCGCCTTGCTGGAGGCCAACCGCATCGGCTGGGGCGCCTCCGGGCGCAACGGCGGTCAGCTTATTCGCGGTATCGGCCACGATACCAGCCAGTTCGCCCGCTGGATTGGTGAGGATGGGGTCCGCGAGCTGGATCTGATGGGGCTGGAGGCGGTGCAGCTGGTGCGCGAGCGGGTCGAGCGTTTCAATATCGAGTGCGATCTCACCTGGGGCTACTGCGATCTGGCCACCCGTCAGCGCCATCTGGCTGGTTTCGAAGAGGATCTCGCGCATCTGGCGAGCCTCGGCTATGAGCACGAACTCAAACTGGTGCCGCGGGAAGATATCCATAGCGTGGTGGGGTCGGATCGCTATATCGGCGGCCTTATCGACATGGGCTCCGGCCATCTCCATCCCCTCAATCTGGCGCTGGGCGAGGCGCGCGCCGCCGCCAGCCTCGGGGTCTCCCTGTTTGAACACTCCAGAGTGACCCATATCGACTACGGCAAGCAGGTCGAGGTGACCACCGCCCACGGCCGGGTCACTGCCGATTATCTGGTGATCGGCTGCAACGCCTATCTCAACGACCTCAATCCCGATCTGGGGGGCAAGGTACTGCCCGCTGGCTCCTATATCCTCGCCACCGAGGTGCTCGATCGCCGCTTGCGCCAGCGACTGCTGCCGCAAAACATGGCGGTGTGCGATCAGAACGTGGCGCTCGACTACTACCGCCTCTCCGCCGACGGCCGCCTGCTGTTTGGCGGCGCTTGCAACTACTCGGGAAGGGATCCCCGCGATATCAAGGCCTTTATGTTGCCCAAGCTGCTGCGGGTCTTCCCCGAGCTGGCTGGCACTGCCATCGAGTTTCAGTGGGGCGGCATGATCGGGATCGGCGCCAACCGGCTGCCGCAGATTGGCCGCTTGAAGGAACACCCCAACGTGCTCTACGCCCAGGCCTACTCGGGTCACGGCCTCAACGCCACCCATATGGCGGGCAAGCTGGTGGCCGAGGCGATCCGCGGCGAAAGCCGGGGTTTCGATCTCTTTGCCAGCGTGCCCCATATCACCTTCCCCGGCGGCCCGGCGCTGCGCTCCCCGCTGCTGGCACTGGGAATGTTGTGGCACCGGATGAAGGATATCTTCTGACTCCGATTGTCAGCCTGTGCAGTGATGGCTGAACTAAGCCCCCTTGCCAGCCCTTGTTTATAGCGGGTTAGCACTATCGTTCCGCCCGATAGACCAAAAGATGCATTCGCGCCAATCTCGTCCGGTTGGCGCTATCTTTTAGGTGTGAGTGCGGTTATCTGCCAAGGGGCAAGGGGTTGTCAGATTGCCGGAATATTTGCCGAGAAAGGGCCGAGGACGGGGAGAGGAGGGCCAAGATGGAGATAAATGTGGTCGCGTCAGGCGGGCTCAGCCCGCTGGCGCAACGGCAGGGTTCTCCCGCTGTGCAGGCACAGGAGAGGGCTGCAACTTCACCATCAACGGGCAGTGACAGCCTGGTGCGCGACCTTGGCGCTGTGCTGGATGAGCTGGGGCTGTCACCGCAAGGGGAGAGCAGCGGCGGTGGCACTGTTTCAATCAGGGATTCGCTGGAAGCGTTCATCAACACCATGATGGGCTCCCTGCAACAGCAGCAGGAGCAACAGTTGGCATTGCAGCAACAACAGCGGCAAGAGCAGGAACAGCGCAAACTCGCCATCGCCGACAGCAGCGAAAACCCGCTCAAGCGGGATCTGGAGCGCCTGCTGGAGACGCTGGATCAGCAGGGCGGACAGGAAAAAGAGAGCGAGCAAGGAGCCGAGCGTGAAGCGGTCAACCCCTTGCAGAGCCAGCTGACCAAGCTGCTGGAGAGCAGTGGTGCGGCAGAGAGCGGGGTCACCCTCAAGGAGGTGCTGTCAGGGTTGGCCAGCAAGTTGCCGAGCGAACCTGCCGAGCGAAAAGGGTATCGGGTCGATACCCAGGTTTGAGCTGGTTGGCAACAGCAGTCCAGTAGTTGCAGTGCGTAAGGGGCGGGCAGCCCTTTATTGGGCCGGTTCCGCCAGCCGCCATCCCTGTTCGTCCTTCATCATCCACACCTCGGCCTCTTGTGGCAGCACCTGGCCCGCCTCGAACTCGCCATATTTGCGCTCGAGCTCCATCAGCCCCATCTCCTGCTGGAAGGGGCCAACCCGGTCGTAGACCAGGTCCTCGTCGTGCAACACCTGCAACTGATCGAGCCCCTGCTTGAAGTGGAGCTGGTAACTCACCTTGACCAGATAGACCCCCTCCATCCGCTCCTCCTTGCCGAGGATGGTGAAGTCGCTGATATCGAACAGGTTGGCGTCTGTCTCGGCCAGCAGCTTGGCGGTGACCTGCTGGCGGATATCCTCTTCACCGGGCCCTGCACTGCAGCCATAAAGCCAGAGGGCTAGCAGGGGGATGAACCACTTTTTCATCAAAACTCCGGACAAGTGCAAAACGAGAGGGGCGATTGTGCCACGCGAATGCGCGGCGGCAAACCTCGGCTCACGGTTCCAGTGAACGTTCCAGCACGATGGCCTCGGCCCGATAACCTGCCACCTCGCGGCGATAGCACTCGGTGAACCCTCTGCGCAGCCAGAAGGATAGAGCACTCTCATTGCTGGCAATCACTGACAGGCGAAGCCGGGTAGCCCCCCATGAGCTTGCCAGCGTGCAGGCGTGAAGATAGAGCGACTGACCACGGCCACTCCCTTGCCAGGGTTCCCCCACCAGTAACAGACCCAGATAGGCGGTGTCTGGATTGGGGTAGCCGCGCAGCAGATCAATGACAGCGGGGAGTTCTCCCTGCTCCCAGCGGCCGATGAGATGTTTGTCGGAGAGAGGCAGGCCGGATGGGCAGGCGACAAGTTCCTCTTCTCCTGCCTGTGCAGAGAGAGGGTCATTGCTCACCGCCGCCTGATAGGAGGGGGCCTGCTCGAACAGCCGCTGCAAGGCAGGTGCATCGCTTGTCTGCAGCCGACGCAACTCAGTGTGCATCACTTACCATCTCGAGATGTTTGGCAAAGGGGATAGGCCCCATAAAACCGGTGACCCGCTGGCCTGTCAGCTCCTTGCCCTCGCGGTCGAAGAAGATGAGGGTCGGCAACCCCAGCACATTGAGGCTGTTGAGCAGCTCGATATCGGCATCGTCGTTGGCGGTAACATCCGCCTGCAGCAGCACCATCTGGCCGAAGCGCGCCCTCACCGCGGGATCGCTGAAGGTCTTGTGCTCGAACTCCTTGCAGGCGACGCACCAGTCGGCGTAGAGGTCGAGCAGCACCGGCTTGCCGCGGGCGGCGGCCAGCTGCACCTTGAGATCATCCAGCGTCTTGATGCGGATAAACTGCGGCGCCGTTTGACTGGCATCCGCCGTGACGGCAGCAGGGGTGGCCGGTTGCAGCAGATCCTTGCCCACTACCACGGCGCTGATCATCGCCAGCAACAGCACGAAGCCGCGCACGCTTTTGGCCACCGAGTGGGGCTGGTGCTGGTTGTGGTGATAGAGGTAGCCGCACAGCAGCAGCCCCCAGCCGAGCCAGGCGAGAGTAGCAATCTGATCGCTCCAGAGCCGTGACAGCAGCAGGATCGGCACCGCCAGCAGGGCAAAACCAAACAGCTGCTTGATCACATCCATCCAGGCGCCCGCCTTGGGCAGCAGCTTGCCACCCGAGGTGCCGAGCAGCAGCAGCGGCAGACCCATCCCCAGTGACAGCGCATAGAGCGCCGCCCCGCCGAGCCAGAGATCGCCGCTCTGGGCCACGTAGATCAGCGCCCCCGAGAGCGGCGCCGTGGTGCAGGGGGAGCAGACCAGCCCGGAGATCATCCCCATGATGGCGACCCCGACTACCGAGCCGCCCTGCTGGCGGTTGGAGAGGCCGGAGAGCCGGGTTTGCAAACTGCTCGGCAGTTGCAGGGTGTAGAGTCCGAACATGGAGAGGGCCAGCAGCACGAACATCAGCGAGAGGCCGATCAGCACATAGGGGTGTTGCAGCGCCGCCTGGAATTTCAGCCCTGCCGAGGCCACTACCAGCCCCAGCAAGGTGTAGGTGACCGCCATCCCCTGCACATAGACCAGGGAGAGCAGGAAGGCGCGACCGGTAGAGAGGCGATGGCCGGCACCGGCGATGATGCCGGTCAGGATTGGGTACATGGGGAAGACGCAGGGGGTGAAGGCGAGCCCCAGCCCCAGCGCGAAGAAGGCGACGATGCTGAGCCAGAACCCCTGATGGCCGAGGGCAGCGGCCAGCTGATCCTGCTGGCTAACCGGTGCGACGCTTTGTGCCGTTTCAGCAGTGGACGCTGTGGTTGCCGTGACCAGCGGGGCCACATCGATCAGCTTGTCGGTCGGCGGGTAGCAGAGGCCGTCGGTACAGCCCTGATAGCGCACCCGCAGGGTGGCATTTTCCCCCACCTCCTTTAGCGGCACCGCGATGCTCACCTGCTGGTAGTAGACCCGGGTCTTGCCGAAGAAGTCATCCTCGTGCTCGGTGCCTTCCGGCAGGGTCGGCTCGCTGAAGGTGAGGTTGTTCCCCTTGAAGCGCAGGCTGTGGCGATAGAGGTAGTAATCGTCGGCGATGTGGAGGGTCAGCAGCAGCTGATCGCCACGCTGTTCGCTCTCGATCTGAAAGGCCTCATCGACCTGCAAAAATTTGGGTTTGGCATTGGCCTCAATGCCCAGCGAGCTGAGCAGATCGGCGCCGCTGGCGTGGGCAGGGGCGCTGCCCACCGCTGTCGTCAACAGGGCACAGAGCAGCAGCAGGGGAGAGAGCAAGCGGGTGAACGTCATGAGGTCTCCCCATTGAGCCAGTCGAGATAGGCAGGTAGTCCGGCACTTACCGGCAGGGCCAGCAGCTCGGGCACCTCATAGGGGTGATGGGCTTGAATGCATGCCTGCAGCTCGGCAAAGCGCGACTGGCGGGATTTGATGATGAGCTGGATCTCGGTGGCGCGCTCCACCTTGCCTTGCCAACGATAGACGGAGGTGACGCCCGGCAGCTGATTGATGCAGGCGGCCAACCGCTGGTTCAGCAGCTGTTCGCAGAGAAGGTCGGCACTGGTTTGATCTGGGCAGGTGCAGAGCACCACAATGGCGTCGGTCATAAAGCGGATCTTCACCTCGTTGGGGTAAACCGGGCAGGCGCCCTTGCCGTCTCATCCCTGTCTGCGGATGAAGGTGAAAAAAGCGCCTGAAAATCAGCGGCTACTATACCCCAGAGCCGCTTCAAATAGCATCTGTAGCCATTTGTGAGCCAGCGCCAAAAATTTGTGGGGGGCATGAGATAGACGCTGTCATGGGGACAGGGCAGAATGAGCGGGCTTGTTCCCAATTGACGTAAGGAAATGTATGACCCAACAGAATGAGCAGCAGAGAAACCGCATGTTGAGCCTGCTGCGCGAAGGTGAGCGCCGCATGTTGGTTCAATTGGCCGGGCTGCTGCGCACGACCGCCGATGAAATCAATGCCGAGCTGGAGAAAGAGGAGCTGATGGCCACCCTGGAGCAGCCCATCACGGTGGAGTATCTCAACGGCGTGGTGCAGCACCATCTGTTCGAGCGCAAACACAAGGGAGATATGGCGGTTGCCCAGCAGATCCTGAGCGATTATCAGAGCGAGCTGGAAGCGCTGCAGGCCGCTCAGGCCCAGCCTGAAGAGGCTGCCGCTGCCGACGAGAGCGGCGAAGAGCTCAAGGCCCAGGCTTGAGCGACGGGCAGGCCTGAATCCTTACCTCTGAATCAGCCGGCCTGCCAGCGCTGATCCCTGTTGCGGCCCCATCATGTCTGCCATGATGGGGCCGTGTCGTTTCTTCTGTTGCCTTCCCTTGTTGACCTTCACTTCTCGGTTTCAATCCAACTGATTCGTGCCTTAGCGCGCCTCTTGGGGCATGCCGTGCGGCACTTCGCGGGGGATGGGGAACACCTTGTCATAGCCCCAGTTGTAGACGAAGGCATAGATCAGGTAGAAGACGACGAAGCCCAGATCCAGCACCAGCGCCTCCAGCAGGCTGACGCTCAGCCACCAGGACATGACCGGCAGCGCGACGATCAGCAGACCGCCCTCAAAGCCGAAGGTATGCAGCACCCGTTGCCACAGGGTTTTGTGGGTATGGCCCTGATATTTGAGCAGCAGCTTGTCGACCCCGATGTTGTAGATGTAGTTCCAGACGGTGGCCAGCACCGAGAAGAACAGTGCCAGCGGGCCCATATGGTTGAGCCCGACCCCGGTAACCCAGCTGGCCAGCGGGGCGGCAATCAGCAGGCCAATGAATTCAAAGCCAATGGCATGGCGCAGGCGATCGTTACGGGTACGCATAAGTCACTCTCTCAATCAGGTTCATTCACGGATTGCTGGTTAATCTATAGATCTTTAGCGATAGATTCATGTTGGTATCCATCGCTAAAATAGATGGATGAGAGAGCTTGCCGGAGGGCCATAAGATGACGCCATCACTGGAACAACTGAGGATCTTGCTGGCGGCCGCCGAAACCGGCTCGTTTTCCGCTGCCGCCCGCAAGCTGGGCAAGGCGCAGTCGGTGGTGAGCAGCGCCATCGCCAATCTGGAGATCGATCTGGCGCTCACCCTGTTTGACCGCAGCGGCCGCTATCCGCAGCTGACGGAGGCGGGGGCCCGCATGGTGCAGGAGGCGGGGATCCTGCTGGCGCAGAGTGAACGATTGCAATCCATTGCCGGGGAGCTGGCGGCCGGGGTGGAGACGCGGCTCACTCTGGCCATCGATGATGACTCCCACCTCCCCTGGCTCGGCACCCTGCTGGAGGAGTTCGCCACTCGTTACCCGACCGTGGAGCTGGAGCTGCTCTTCCCGCTGATGGAAGATGTGACCGAGATGCTGGTGACCGGCCGGGCCCAGCTCGGCATCAGCTATCAGAAGGTGCATCCCCAGCGGGAGATTGTCGCCCATTCGCTGGGGGAGGTGACCATGCCGCTGGTGGTGTCACCGGATCATCCGCTGGCCCGCAAGCAGCCGCTGCGGGAGGTCGATCTGCAGGGGGCACGTCAGCTGATGGTGACCGGCCGACGGGAAGGGAGCGAGCGTCAGCGTTTTCGCATCTCGGCTCAGGTGTGGTGGGTCGAGGGGGATCTCGGGGTGCTGGAGCTGGTCAAACGGGGTCTTGGCTGGTCCGCTATTCCGGAATTTCTGCTGCATCAACCGCTGAAGCGGGGCGAAGTGGTGGTGCTGGAGCCGGACTTTATCGCCAGCCACGCGCTGGCGCTGGAGTTGCAGTGGCATCGCGCCCGCCCGCTGGGGCAGGCGGGGCGCTGGCTGAAGGAGGCACTGCTGGCGCGGGTGCCTCGCTAGCCGACCTTACTCGGTCAGGGCGTAAGGCAGGGGTTGCAGGGTGAGGCGGGAGCCTTCGTCCTGCTTGAGGCGGAATTGGGCGTCAGCCTCGGTATCTTTCGGCAGTACGGCGGTGAGCCACACCTGCCCGGCCTGTTGCCAGGCGTTGAGCACCATGCCGCTGCGGCGCCAGTTGTCACCCAGTTGCAGCTCCAGGGTATCGCCGCTGGCGACCGGCTCGCCGGTAGTGCCCGCCAGCAGGAACAGGGCGCGGTTGTTGGCGCCGCGATACTTGGCGCGGGCCACCGTCTCCTGCCCCATGTAGCAGCCCTTGTTGAAGCTGATGCCGTCCAGTGCCTGCAGGTTGAGCATCTGCGGGATGAACTCCCCCTGATGCACCGCTTCCATGTGCGGCAGGCCCGCCTTGATCTCGAGCCCCCACCAGAGTGACTCGTCACCTTGCGGCAGGGCGTCGGCTTGCTGATTGCTCACCAGCAGCCAGCGATCCTGTTCGATCTTCACCGCCATGCCGCCGTCGATAAGACCGCTCTGCAGAAGGCCAAACTGCGCGGCGATCCAGCCATCGCTGCCCGTACCGGCGATCCCGGTGGCGTGACGCTCATCGGCGGCGATCTCGACCTTGGAGAAGACGGCAAATTTCTTCAGCTCCGGCAACTGACGTTCCAGCACCGAAGGGCTGGTCAGTAGCAGCAGACTGTCGTCGAGGCAGAGCAGGCGGAAATTGCTCCACAGCTTGCCCTTGGGATCACAGTGGCCACCCGGGGTCTGTTGCCCCGGTTGCAGGGCGTTGACATCACAGGTGACCTGACCTTGCAGATATTTGACGCGATCCTGGCCGCTGATACGGGTGATGGCCAGCTTGGTCAGGGGGAAGCGGGTCGGCTCGGCAGGAAAAACAGGTGGTTGCAGGCTCACGATGGTATTCCAGAGAGAAAGTATGTGAGCTGCATGGTAAAGACGTAACTAATGTTTGTCAGCCGGAAAATCCAGCTGGTACCATCCCCCGGTCTTTGTAAGGAGAGTGCCATGTTGAGCCCAGTTGAAAAATCCCGCCTGAAGTGGGCCTGCCGTCGCGGTATGCTCGAGCTGGATGTGATCTTTATGCCCTTTTTCGAACACGAGTTCGACTCCCTGAGCGAAGCCGATCAGCAGACCTTTATCCGCCTGCTGGCGAGCGACGATCCGGATCTGTTCAAATGGTGCATGGGTCATGGTGTCCCTGCCGATCCCGCATTTGCCGCCATGATCCCGATGATCCTGGAGCGCAATCAGGCGCGCCACGACCGCCAGGGGTAATACCGTGGAGCGGGTGATCATGACGGTTCACCCCTCCCGCCATCAGCAATGTTTGCTGGTGGCCCTCTTTCTGTTGCTGCTCTGGCCGGTGGCTGGCCTGATTGCCGGTTGGCAGTGGGCGCTGTTGCTGCCCGTCTGGCTGGTGGCGCTCTGGCTGAGCTGGCGCTCCCTCGCCGAGCCCCCGTTCGAGCTTGTCTGGGATGGCCAGTGGCTACAGTGGCAAGGTCGTCGCTATCAGCTCGACAAGAAAAGCCGCATTCTGCCCGGTGTGCTCAGGCTGGCGCTTTGTCCCGAACCGCAAGAGAGTGGAGCCGTGTCGCCACGGCAACTGTGGCTCTTCTCCGATGCCCTTCCCCCCGAACATTACCGCCTGCTGGCGCGAGCCATCCACTTTCTGCCGTCCCGGCGCTGACGCCTGCTTTCCGTGATGACCATGCGCTGATTTATCGCGATAAGCTGTTGCCATGTGGCTGGCGACACTCTTTTTGTGGCTGAAAAGCGGTTGAAAACAAGTGACCCCGCCGGGGCGGGGTCACTGATTGCTGCAACGCTTGGCAGGAAGGGGGATTAATCCCGCTCCGGGGTCAGCACGGTCGGCTTGGAGTCCGGCAGCATATCCGGATAATCCAGGTTGTAGTGCAGGCCGCGAGACTCCTTGCGCTGCAGGGCGCAGTTGACGATAAGCTCGGCCACCTGCAGCAGGTTGCGCAGCTCCAGCAGGTTGTTGGAGACGCGGAAGTTGGCGTAGTACTCCTGCACCTCCTGCTTGAGCAGGTCGATGCGGCGCTTGGCGCGGGCCAGGCGTTTGTTGGTACGCACTATCCCCACGTAGTCCCACATCATCAACCGCAGCTCGTGCCAGTTGTGCTGGATCACCACCAGTTCGTCGGAATCTTCCACCTTGCTCTCGTCCCACACCGGCAGGCGTGGCGGCTCCACGCTCATCGGCAGCTTGGCCAGAATGTCGGCCCCCGCCTGATGGGCATAGACCACGCATTCCAGCAGGGAGTTGGAGGCCATGCGGTTGGCGCCGTGCAGACCGGTGTAGGTCACTTCGCCGATGGCATAGAGGCCGGGGATATCGGTCTGGCCGTTGTTGTCGATCATCACGCCGCCACAGGTGTAGTGGGCGGCCGGCACGATGGGCATCGGCTCCTTGGTGATGTCGATGCCGACCGCGAGGCAGCGCTCATAAATGGTCGGGAAGTGCTTGATGATGAAATCGGCCGGTTTGTGGCTGATGTCCAGATACATGCAATCCGCCCCGAGCCGCTTCATCTCGTGGTCGATGGCGCGGGCGACGATATCGCGCGGCGCCAGCTCGGCCCGCTCGTCAAACTCCGGCATAAAGCGGCTGCCGTCCGGGCGGCGCAGATAGGCCCCCTCGCCACGCAGCGCTTCGGTCAGCAGGAAGTTGGGGTCGTCCGGGTGGAACAGGCTGGTGGGGTGGAACTGGTTGAACTCCAGGTTCGCCACCCGGCAACCGGCCCGCCATGCCATGGCGATGCCATCGCCAGAGCTCACATCCGGGTTGGAGGTGTACTGGTAGACCTTGGAGGCACCACCGGTGGCCAGCGCCACGAAACGGGCACGGATCACCTCGACCTGCTCGGCGTTGCGGTTCCAGACGTAGGCCCCCAGCACCTTGTTGCCCGGCAGGTTGAGCTTGCGGGTGGTGATGAGGTCGACCGCGTTGAAGCGCTCCATCAGCTGGATATTGGGGTGGGCGCGCACCTGATCGATCAGGGTGAGCTGCACCGCCTTGCCGGTGGCGTCGGCCGCGTGGAAGATGCGGCGATGGCTGTGGCCCCCTTCCCGGGTGAGGTGGTACTGAGACTCGCCGTCGGCGTTCTCCTCCTGATCGAAGGGGACCCCTTGCTGAATGAGCCACTGGATGGACTCGCGGGCGTGGCGAGCGGTGAACTCCACCACTGCCGGGTCACACAACCCGGCGCCCGCGTTGAGCGTGTCGCTCACGTGGGATTCGATGCTGTCGGTTTCGTCGAAAACGGCAGCGATGCCTCCTTGCGCATAGAAAGTGGCCCCTTCACTGATGGGCCCCTTGCTCAGAACCAGGACTTTGGCGTGGTCTGCCAATCGCAACGCGAGGGACAAACCAGCGGCACCGCTGCCAATGATCAGTACATCGCAAAGGTATTCAACACTTGCTTTCATAAGTATCATTGGCCTGGATTAAGAACTGGCACCATGGTAGCCCAAGCGAGGGCGAGGATGCAGCCTGCATCACATTTTTTTCAATTGAAGCGAACTTTCTCTGATTCTCCCTGTCTGAACTTGTGCGCTTAGGAAGGGCCGGAAAAGAAAAACGATAACCTGATGGGGGTTTTACGGCTCTGATGAGCGACCAGAATCTACTGGACGAACAGCTGGTTGAACGGGTCCAGCGCGGCGATAAAGCAGCTTTCAACCTGTTGGTAAAAAAATACCAGCATAAGGTGGTCAACCTGGTTGCCAGGTATGTCAACAATCCCGGTGATGTGCCCGATGTGGCGCAAGAGGCCTTTATAAAAGCCTACCGTGCATTGCCGACATTCCGTGGCGAAAGTGCTTTTTACACCTGGTTGTACCGAATTGCCGTGAACACGGCGAAGAATTATCTCACCTCCCAGGGGCGCAGGCCGCCCAGCAGTGATGTGGAGGCTGACGAAGCGGAGTCTTATGGTGGTGGTGAAGCCTTGCAAGAGGTCTCAACCCCCGAAAACCTGGCGCTGACTGACGAGATCAAACGCACCGTGTTTTCAGCCATAGAGGCATTGCCGGAAGACCTGAGGACAGCTATCACCCTTCGCGAACTGGAAGGGCTGAGCTACGAAGAGATTGCCGAAATCATGGATTGCCCAGTGGGTACGGTCAGATCCCGTATCTTCCGGGCGAGGGAAGCAATCGATAAAAAGCTGCAACCTCTGATCGAGAATTAACTGGGGAAAGACGGGTTAACTTATGGCAAATAAAGAGCAAATCTCTGCCCTGATGGATGGTGACCTGAGTGACGCAGAGGTACTGAACGAGCTGGAGATGGACTCCGACTTGCAAGATACCTGGGGTCGTTACCACCTGATCGGCGATGCCATGCGGGGTGACCTGCCGGTCAATCTGCAACTGGATCTCAGTGACAGCATCATGGCTGCGCTGGAGGATGAGCCCACCATACTGGCACCCAAGCCGGTCGAGACGGCTCCCGTGCTGCAACCTGCCGTTGCACCGGTCAAGACAGATTCCAATGTGGTTCCGTTGTTCCGCCGTGTCGGTCAGCAACTGGGTCAATATGCCATTGCGGCATCCGTGGCCGCTGCCGTTATCTTCGGGGTGCAGCAGTATCAGGGACAGGATGGCGTTCCGGCCAATCCGGTGCTCAATACCATTCCAATCGGTGGCAGTGCGGCGCCTGTGAGTGTTCACTATCCGCAACAGGATGGCGCCCGTGCCCGTCAGCAAGGGCTGACCGAACAGCAGATGCAGGAGCAGCGGGAGCGGATCAACGCCTTCCTGCGTGACCACCAGTTGCAGCAGCGCCTGTTGCAAGACAGACAGATCCAACAATAACGAATTGTCAGGGATACAAACGTGCGCCAGTCCAGCCGTATTTTGCTGGCCTCTCTCCTGCTGATTAGTGCCAAGGCCTCGGCCGACGATAAGTCGGCCGAGGCCTTGTTGCAGCAGATGCAGAGTGCCGTGCAGCAACAGAATTTCGAGTTGTCCATGGTCAAGGCCCGTCAGGGGCGTCTTGAACCGATCCGGATCAGCCATGCCGTGATCAACGGCAAGGAAGTGGCCCACCTCAGTTACCTCGACGGCAAGGCGATCGAGTATCTCCAGCGCCAGAACGAATACACCTTCTTTGAAAACAGCCACGATCCCTACACCCTGAAGGATGCCCGCTTCCCCGGCATCTGGTCGACCCTGGTGAAGATGCCGCTGGCGCAGGTGCTGGAGAGCTATGATCCTGTGCTGGCCGGCCGCAGCCGGGTTGCCGGTGTGGTGGCGCAGGTGGTGAGGCTGGTGCCTAAAGAGGCCGACAAATATGGTTTCGTGCTCTGGATTGACGAGCAGAGCCACTTGCTGCTGCGGATCGACATGGTCGAGCGGGAAGGCAATCTGGTGGAGCAGGTACTCGGTGTCGAGCTGGATCTGCAGAGCAAACCGGCCCCCTGGCTGGTGAAGCTGGCCAACAGCAAGCAGCCTCCGGCGCTGGCGCTGGAGGATGCCTATCCGGCGCCGCAACAGCAGTTGAACTGGCAGATCACCTGGTTGCCCGATGGCTTCAAGGTGCTGTCGCAAGACCGGCACCAGCTGGTGACCACCAGTATGCCGGTGGATTACATGATGCTCTCCGACGGGCTGGTGGATCTCTCGGTCTACGTCTCCCGGGTCGATCCCAAGCAGGCGGTGCGCCAGCAGCTGATCCGCCAGGGGGCGACCTCGCTGGTGAGCTATGTCAACGAGGTGGGGGTCGAGATCACCGTGGTCGGCGAGGTGCCTGCCGAAACCGCCAAGCGCATCGCCGAGTCGGTCCAGCCGCTGGCCCGCAACGAAGCGGTGCAGTAACGGGGGCTGCGGGGTTGTCCCCCGCTTGCCGAGCGTGGCGAGTCGTGGTCAGATCCCCTGATTGTGTGAACCCGAGGTGTTGCCGTGAATGAGATGAGTGAAGAGCTGGCGACCGTGGTGGCCATTGAGGGTGACCATGCCTGGGTGGAGTGCGAGCGTCGCTCCGCCTGCAGTGGTTGTCAGCAGCAATCCAGTTGCGGTACCGGCACCGTGGCCAAGGCGTTTCCCCTGAAAGCTCCCCGCTTGCGGGTCAGGCTGACCGCCGAGGTGCGGGTTGGCCAGCAAGTGAGGCTCGGTATCCCGCAGGAGAGTCTGCTGCGCGGGGCGGCGCTGGTCTATGTGCTGCCGCTTTTCTGTCTGTTGGCCGGCGCCTTGCTGGGGCAGCTCTGGCTGGCGCCGCTGCTCTCGGGCGGGGAGGGGATCACCATTCTCTGCTGCCTGCTGGGGGGCGTGCTGGGCTTTTTACTGGTTCGTTACTTTTCCAACCGCCTGGATCAGGGGCGCTACGGCCCGCAGATGCTCGGCGTCGTGGTCCCTGTCCGCATCCTCCCCTGACTGAACAGGCGCTATTTCACTGGCGCTGGCGACTAAAGAATGGCCGTCAGCCGGGTTATCCAGTAAAATCGCGCCTCCATAACTGACCTTAACTAATTTTGAGTGACTCTTGCTCGATGAAACACATTCGTAACTTTTCGATTATTGCGCACATCGACCACGGTAAATCGACCCTGTCGGACCGTCTGATCCAGACTTGCGGTGGCTTGTCCGACCGCGAGATGCAGGCTCAGGTGCTTGACTCCATGGATCTGGAGCGCGAGCGCGGCATTACCATCAAAGCACAGAGTGTGACCCTGAACTACCAGGCACAAGACGGTAACACCTACCAGCTGAACTTTATCGACACCCCGGGCCACGTGGATTTCTCCTACGAGGTCTCCCGCTCTTTGGCGGCCTGTGAAGGGGCGCTGCTGGTGGTGGATGCCGGCCAGGGGGTTGAGGCACAGACTCTGGCCAACTGCTATACCGCCATGGAAATGGATCTGGAAGTGGTGCCGGTGCTGAACAAGATTGACCTGCCGGCCGCAGAACCCGAGCGGGTTGCCGAGGAGATCGAAGACATCGTCGGTATCGACGCGGTCGATGCGGTGCGCTGCTCCGCCAAGACCGGCCTGGGTGTTGATCTGGTGCTGGAAGAGATCGTCGCCAAGATCCCGGCGCCGGAAGGTGACCCGGATGCCCCGCTGCAGGCGCTGATCATCGACTCCTGGTTCGACTCCTATCTGGGCGTTGTCTCTCTGGTGCGGATCAAGAACGGTTCCCTGAAGAAGAACGACAAGATCAAGGTGATGAGCACCGGTCAGGTGTGGGGTGTCGATCGTATCGGTATCTTCACGCCCAAGCAGGTGGATACCCAGGGTCTGGGTTGCGGCGAGGTAGGTTGGGTTGTCTGCGGTATCAAGGACATCCACGGCGCGCCGGTGGGCGATACCCTGACTCAGGCCAAGAACGGTGCCGACAAGGCGCTGGCTGGCTTCAAGAAGGTGAAGCCGCAGGTTTATGCGGGTCTGTTCCCCATCTCCAGCGATGACTACGAGTCGTTCCGTGACGCCCTCGACAAGCTCTCCCTGAACGATGCCTCCCTGTTCTTCGAACCGGAGAGCTCCACTGCGCTGGGCTTCGGCTTCCGTTGCGGCTTCCTCGGCATGCTGCACATGGAGATCATTCAGGAGCGTCTGGAGCGTGAATACGATCTGGATCTGATCACCACGGCGCCGACCGTAGTGTACGAGATCGAGCTGACCGACGGCTCCACCATCCATATCGACAGCCCGGCCCAGATGCCCGCCATCACCAGCATCAAGGAGATGCGCGAGCCGATCGCCGAGTGTCATATCCTGCTGCCGCAGGAGTACATGGGCAACGTGATCACCCTCTGTATCGAGAAGCGTGGCGTGCAGACCAACATGGTCTACCACGGCAAGCAGGTGGCGCTGACCTATGAAATCCCGATGGCGGAAGTGGTGCTCGACTTCTTCGACCGTCTGAAATCCACCAGTCGCGGTTACGCCTCGCTGGACTACGGCTTCAAGCGTTTCGAAACCTCCGACATGGTCCGTCTGGACATCATGATCAACGGTGAGCGCGTCGATGCCCTGGCCATCATCACCCACAAGGACAACGCCCAGTATCGCGGTCGTCAGGTGGTGGAGAAGATGCGCGAGCTGATCCCGCGCCAGATGTTCGATATCGCCATTCAGGCGGCCATCGGCAACCAGATCATCGCTCGCAGCACCGTCAAGGCTCTGCGTAAAGACGTAACCGCCAAGTGCTACGGTGGTGACGTGAGTCGTAAGAAGAAACTGCTGAACAAGCAGAAAGAAGGTAAGAAGCGGATGAAGTCCCTCGGCCGTGTCGACGTGCCGCAGGAAGCCTTCCTCGCGATTCTCCACGTCGGAAAGGATTAATAGATGGCAAGCACGTTTTCCCTGATCCTGGTGGTGGTCTGCGCGATCACCGGTGTTATCTGGTGTCTGGACAAGATGATTTGGTCCAAGCAGCGCGCCGCCAAGATTGCCGTGGCTCGTGCCCATGGCGGTGCCCACCTGGATGAGAAGACCCTGGCCAAGGTCGCCCCCGTGCCGGTCTGGATTGAACAGACCGCCGGGGTCTTCCCGGTCATCACCTTTGTGCTGATCCTGCGTTCGTTCATTTTTGAACCGTTCCAGATCCCGTCAGGTTCCATGATGCCCACCCTGCTGGTGGGCGACTTCATCCTGGTGGAAAAATTTGCCTATGGTCTGCGGGATCCGGTGACCAACACCAAGTTCCTCGAGACTGGCGAGCCCAAGCGTGGCGACGTGGTGGTGTTCAAGTATCCCCTTGAACCGCGCGTTGACTACATCAAGCGGGTGGTCGGCATGCCGGGTGATCGGGTCATCTATCGCAACAAGGAGCTGATGATCCGGCCCAAGTGCGAAGAGCAGGAAGGGAAAACGTGCCCGGGCTTCAAGAAGCTCGACGTCAAGTTTGAACAAAGAGGCGAATTTACCCAGATGGGGATCCCCCTTGACCGCTATACCGAGCAGTTGGGTGATGTCTCCCACGAGACCCTGCGCAATCCGCTGATGCCCGACATGGTTGGCCGTTACTATCGCCAGCCCGGCACCTACCCCGACGAGTGGGTGGTACCGGAAGGCCAGTATTTCGTGATGGGCGACAACCGCGACAACAGCACCGACAGCCGCTTCTGGGGCTTTGTGCCCGAGCAGAATCTGGTCGGCAAGGCGGTCGCTATCTGGATAAGTTTTGAATTCGAGCGCGAAGAAGGCTCCCTGCTGCCAAGTTGGGTACCGACAGGTGTGCGCTTCAACCGCATTGGCGGAATCAAGTAAATGAATATCAAGATGAACAGACTGCAGTCCCGTCTCGGGCATGTCTTTGCGGATCTGGAACTGCTGACCCGGGCGCTGACTCACCGCAGCGCCGGTTCCCGTCACAATGAGCGACTGGAATTTCTGGGTGACTCCATTTTGAGTCTGGTGATTGCCGACGATCTCTTCCACCGCTTCCCGCAAGCGGCGGAAGGGGATCTCAGCCGGATGCGCGCCACCCTGGTGCGCGAGAAGACCCTGGCCGAACTGGGCCGGGAGTTTGACCTCGGGGATCACCTGATCCTCGGTCCCGGCGAACTCAAGAGCGGCGGTTTTCGCCGCGAATCCATTCTGGCCGACACGGTCGAGGCGGTGATCGGTGCCGTCTATCTGGATACCAATCTTGAGACGGTGCGGACACTGCTGCTGAGCTGGTATGCCAGCCGCCTGGAAGAGATCAAGCCGGGCATCGAGCAGAAAGATCCCAAGACCCGTCTGCAAGAAATTTTGCAGGGAAGCCGCAAATCCCTGCCGACCTACACCGTGACCAACGTCAAGGGCGAGGCACACAACCAGGAGTTCACCGTCCAGTGTGACGTGGAAGGTCTGGATGGTCCCCTCGTCGGGGTCGGCACCAGCCGTCGCAAGGCCGAACAGGCCGCGGCGCAGCAAGCATTGGAAAAACTGTCATGACAGATACCACCTACTGCGGCTTTGTCGCCATCGTGGGCCGCCCGAATGTGGGCAAGTCCACCCTGCTCAACAAGCTGCTTGGCCAGAAGGTCAGCATCACCTCGAAGAAGCCCCAGACCACCCGTCACCGGATTTTGGGGATCGACACCGAGGAGAACTACCAGACCATCTATGTGGATACCCCGGGTCTGCACATTGAAGAGAAACGGGCCATCAACCGCCTGATGAACCGTGCCGCCACCAGTTCGCTGGGTGATGTGGCCATGGTGGTGTTCATGGTCGACGGTACCCACTGGACCAAAGACGACGAGATGGTGCTGGGCAAGCTGCGCAATCTCAAGTGCCCGGTGGTGCTGGCGGTCAACAAGATCGACAACGTCAAAGAGAAAGAAGATCTGCTGCCCCACCTCGAGTGGCTGGGCCAACAGATGAACTTCGCCCATATTCTGCCCATCAGTGCCGAAAAGGGCACCAACGTGGAGAAGATCCGCGAGTGGGCCAAGGATCTGCTGCCGGAAAACGTCCACTTCTTCCCGGAAGATTACGTGACCGACCGCTCCTCCCGCTTTATGGCCTCCGAAATCATCCGCGAGAAGCTGATGCGCTTCACCGGTGAGGAGCTGCCCTACTCGGTGACGGTGGAGATCGAGCGCTTCAAGGTGGAAGAGAACGGCCTCTACCACATCCACGGCCTGATCCTGGTCGAGCGCGATGGCCAGAAGAAGATGGTCATCGGCAACAAGGGCGAGAAGATCAAGACCATCGGCACCGAAGCGCGCCTCGATATGGAACGTCTGTTCCAGAACAAGGTGCACCTCGAGCTGTGGGTCAAGGTCAAGTCGGGCTGGGCTGATGATGAGCGCGCCCTGCGCAGCCTCGGGTATGGCGACGACTGATTGCTGACCCCGGCTTTCGTCATCCACAGTCGGCCCTATCGGGAGACCAGCCAGCTGGTCGAGGTCTTCACCCAGGATAGTGGCCGATTTACTCTGGTGGCTCGCGGTTCTCGCGGGCCACGCTCCCCTCTCAAGGGGCTGCTGCAACCCTTTACCCTGCTCACCATCGCCTGGCGCGGCAAGGGCGATCTCAAGAACCTCACCCAGGTCGAATGCCCGGATCACTCCCTGCGTCTCGGCGGCGATCGCCTCTTCTACGGCCTCTATCTCAACGAGCTGGTCTACTACCTGCTGGAAGCGCACACCCCGTTCCCCGAAGTGTTCGATGCCTATGCCCGTGCCATCATGGCGCTGGCCGATGGCGAGACGCCGGAGCTGCCGCTGCGTCGCTTCGAGTTCCTGCTGTTGCAGGCGCTCGGCTATGCGGTGGATTTCGAATACACGGCGGACGACGAGTCGCCCATCGAGCCGACCCTGCTCTATGGCTTCGAGCGTGAATTGGGCTTTGTTGCTTGCGAGCGGGCGCCGGATCCCCGTACCCTGTTTCTCGGTGCCCACCTGCTCGCCTTTGCCGAGGGACGTTTCGATACCCCTCCCTTGCTGCAGGCGGCCAAACGTTTCAGCCGACTGGCACTGCAACCCTATCTGGGCAAGCGCCAGCTAAAGAGCCGGGAGCTGTTTTTAAAACGCAAAGCCAGTATGCAAGGCTGACACAGATTACAGACATACGGATATTGGCGCGGTGTGATTCGCTGACCGCGCAGTCAACAGATGAAGCCTTTCAAGGAGTTCTCAATGAGTGAAATCTATCTGGGTGTGAACATCGACCATATCGCCACCCTGCGCAACGCCCGTGGCACCCAGTATCCGGATCCGGTACAGGCCGCGTTCGTGGCCGAGCAGGCCGGGGCCGATGGCATTACCGTGCATCTGCGTGAAGATCGCCGCCACATCACCGACCGCGATGTGGAGATCCTGCGCCAGACTATCCAGACCAGAATGAACCTGGAGATGGCGGTGACCGAAGAGATGATCGGCATCGCCTGCCGCATCAAGCCCCACTTCGTCTGTCTGGTGCCGGAGAAGCGCACCGAAGTGACCACCGAGGGCGGTCTGGACGTGGCCGGTCAGCTGGACAAGGTGACTGATGCCGTTGCCCGCCTCTCTGCTGTGGGTGCCCAGGTATCCCTCTTTATCGACGCCGATCCCATCCAGATCGATGCGGCTGCCGAGAGTGGCGCCCCCTTTATCGAGATCCACACCGGCCGTTACGCCGATGCCACCACAGATGCCGAGCGCAACGCCGAGTTCAAGCGCATCGCCGCCGGTGCCTCCTATGCCGCTGGCAAGGGGCTCAAGGTCAATGCCGGCCACGGCCTGCACTACCACAACGTCAAGGCCATCGCCGCCATCCCCGAGCTCTATGAGCTCAACATCGGCCACGCCATCATCGGCCGCGCCGCCTTCGATGGTCTGGCCAAGGCCGTGAGCGATATGCGCCTGCTGATGCAGGAAGCCCGTCAGGGGATCTGAGTTGCAAAATAGGCCCGCGGCCTGAGACCGGCCGCTAGAAATAACAAGGGACGCCGCGGCGTCCTTTGTTATTTCAGGTGTTGTTCAAGTGAGGGCAATGGGCTGGCGGCCACCGAGCTGTAATAACCCAGCACAATCGGCTATAAGCAGTTGATGTCAAAAGGGTTACACTGGTTGACCCTGTGAGTTGGACGAGATTGTTATGGATCATCCCCTGTACCACCCCGATATCACCGAACTTGAACCTGTCGCCCGCGCGGCGGGGGCGGCCATCATGGCCATCTACAGCCAGCCCTTCGCGGTGGAGTACAAGAGCGACGAGAGTCCGCTGACCGCGGCCGACAAGGGGGCTCATGAGGTGATCGTTCAGGGGTTGGCACGGCTGACTCCGGATATTCCCGTATTGTCCGAGGAGTCGGGGCCCGAGGTGATGGCGGCGCGCCACGGCTGGTCCCGCTACTGGCTGGTGGATCCCCTCGACGGCACCAAGGAGTTTGTCTCCCGCAACGGCGAGTTCACCGTCAATATCGCGCTGATTGAAGAGGGGGCGCCGCGCTGGGGGCTGGTCTATGCCCCTGTGCTGGACAAGCTCTGGTATGGCGGAAAGGGGCTCGGTGCCTGGCGCATCGCCGATGGCAAGCGCGAGCCTATCCAGACCCGGCCTCATCGTGAAGGCGAGGCGTGGCGAGTGGTGGGCAGTCGCAACCACCTGTCGCAGGAGACCCTCGATTTCTTGGCTCCTTTTGGCGAGATCGAGCTGGTCTCCATGGGCAGCTCCCTCAAGTTCTGCATCATTGCCGAGGGGGGCGCCGAGCTCTATCCACGCCTCGCCCCCACCTGCGAGTGGGATACCGGCGCTGCGCAGGCGGTGCTGGAGGGGGCGGGGGGCAGCGTCACCCAACTCGATGGCTCACCCCTTGCCTACAACAAGCCCGATATCCTCAATCCCTGGTTTGTCGCCAAGGCATAAACGAGATATCGGGATGCAAAAAGGCCGGACTGGAATGAACTTCCAGTCCGGCCTTTTTTATTTCGCTATTCGCTTTGCGGTCAAAAGACCTTTTTGAACGGCTTGATGGTGACCTTGGCATAGACACCGGCGGTCACATAGGGATCGGCATCGGCCCAGGCTTTGGCGTCAGCCAGCGAGGCAAACTCGGCGATGACGGTGCTGCCGGTAAAGCCTGCATCGGCCGGATCCTCGGCATCGATGGCCGGGTTGGGGCCGGCGGTCAGCAGGCGCCCTTCATCCTGCAGGGCTTGCAGCCGGGCCAAGTGGGCAGGGCGAACTTGCTTGCGCAGTGGCAGGCTATCGGGGACATCTTCGGAGTAGATGAGATACCACATGAGAGGATCCTTTTCTGATGAGGGTTATTTTTTCAGCTGTTCTTTTTGTTCAGCCGGAATGTGGCGGTAGAGATAGACGCCGCTCAGCAGGGTAAAGACCAGCGTCATCCCCAGCAGGCCGAACACCTTGAAGTTGACCCACATCTCCTGCGGCAGGTTGAACGCCACATAGAGGTTGAGCAGGCCACAGACGGTAAAGAAGCCGACCCAGCCGAGATTGACTGTGTCCCAGACCTTATCGGGTGCTTGCAGCTCCTTGGCCAGCATCTGTTTGATCAGATTCTTGCCAAAGCCGTAGCGGCTGATGAGCAGACCCAGTGCGAACAGCACGTTGATGACAGTCACTTTCCACTTGATGAAGGTGTCATCGTGGAAGAAGACGGTGAGGCCGCCGAAGAAGCCGACCAGCAGGAAGGTAAAGAGCTGCATCTTCTCGACCTTGCGATAGCGGATCCAGCTATAGGCGAGCTGCAGACCGGTGACCACCACCAGTGCGCCGGTAGCCATGTAGATGTCGTAGAACTTGTAGACCGCGAAGAAAACGATAAGTGGAATAAATTCAATAAATTGCTTCATGTCTGGCGCCTAGTCCTCAAAGATGGCCTGCAAATTTCGCCCAGTCTACCTGCATGGCGGACAACGGCAAATGAATAAGACCGCTCATTTTTACGCCGGTTCCGCGCTGTCGCCAAACAGTTGGCGTGCAATGGAGATCCCCAGTCGCTGCTGATCGGCCAGCAGGTCGCGGATATGGCGCTCTTCAATCAGAGGGTTGAGCAGCACGGCGCGCAGCAGGGTGAGCGGTTGGGCGCCGTAGCGTACCACCGCCCGCTGGGTGCGGGAGACAAAGCTGTGCCCCTCGGCGCGCTGGGCTTTTTGTAGCGCCACGTTGAAGGCGTTGATCTGCTCGTTGGCCGCTTCGTCCAGCACCTTGCCCTGCAGATGGGGCGGGATGCAGCGATAGGAGAGCAGGTTCATCACCGGAGCAGACATCAGCTCGAAGGCGGGGTCGCTTTCGATGAGCTCTGCCATCAGTCTGGCTCGGTCGTAGTTGGCTTCGATAAGCTCGGCATAGCCTTGCTGGCCGAAGAGCTGGAAGGCGGCATCCAGATAGAGGGCATTGGCCGGGCGGGTGCCCTCCAGGGTAAAGCGGCCCTGATCGAACGAGGTGGCGCGAATGGCGTAGGGCGCCTCTCGCTTGACCGCCATCATCAGGTCGGGCTGGCGGCAGAGCAGCATGCCGGTACCAAGCGGCACCAGCAGTTGCTTGTGGCCATCGAGGGTGACGGTGTCGGCCTGCTCTATTCCGGCCAGCAAACCTTGATAGCGGGGGGAGAAGAGGGTCGGGCCGCCCCAGGCAGCATCCACGTGGAAGTGGATCTGCTCGCGCTCGGCGATGGCGGCCAGCTCAGGCAGGGGGTCGATGGAGCCAAAGTCGGTACTGCCTGCCACGCCGACCAATGCCAGCACTTTCAATTTCTGTTCCTTGCACTGGATCAGTGCCTGCTCCAGCGCAGCCAGACTGAGCCGGTTCTGCTCGTCGGTCTCGAGGCGCCAGACGCTGCGGGCGCCCAGCCCCAGCAGATCCATCCCCTTGTCGAAGGAGTAGTGCATCAGCCGGGAGCCCAGAATGACGGCGCCGCGATAGCCCTGCTCATAGAGGGCGAACAGGTTGTCGCCGCAGGCGCGGTTGCGGGCCAGCCAGAGGGCGGTGACGTTGGCGATGGTGCCGCCGCTGGTCATGACGCCGAGGGCGGCATCCTTGGCATGCATCTGCTCGCCGTAGAAGGCATCGTCCCTGCCATAGATGAGGCGGTGCAGCTTGGCCAGCACCTCCCGCTCCAGAAAGCTGAGCAGGCGGGAGGACTCCATCTTCATCGGATTCTGGTTGAGCATCACCAGCAGGCGCGACAGCTCGGCGGTATAGGCCGGCAGTGGCGCCGTCATGTGGCCCATGTAGCGTGGCGAGGTGAGGTGCGAGGCGCCGGGCACCAGAGTAGCCAGCCGCGCCAGATACTCCTCGATAGGTTGGCCGACTGCAGGCATGCGGGATTGATCGAGCTGGTGGGTGAACAGGTCGCGCTGATAGGGGGCCTGACTGTCGTCGGAGTGGTGGAAGCTCTCCAGCAAGGTGTTCATCGCCTCGCCAAAGGCGGGATCCGCTTGTGCAAACAGCTCAGTCAACTTCATCAGGTTCTCCAGACCAGGTCACCGGGGTAGGTGTCTATGCCGCTTGTCTCGGGCATCGGCGGCAGAGCATACACCAAAGGGGGGCGGGTGACAGCCACCCCATTTTTTAAGCGAACACTTGTACTCCGAAATGGCGCTGGGTAGAGTGAGCCACAGTTATTGTGGAGTCGATGTTATGAGTGGTGTGATGGATTACTCCCCCCGGGAGGAGCTGGCAAACCGGCTGAGTCACGGTGCGGGATTGTTGCTGGGGATTGTCGGGCTGGTGCTGTTGCTCATCAAGGGATGGGGGCAGGGTACGCAGGCGCTGGTGAGTTACAGCCTTTATGGCGGCAGTCTGGTGCTGCTCTATCTCGCCTCGACCCTCTATCACAGCATGGCGGAAGGGCGGGCCAGACGCTGGTGCAAGGTGTTTGATCACTGCGCCATCTATCTGCTGATTGCCGGCACCTATACCCCCTTCCTGCTGGTGGCGCTCGACACGCCGCTGGCGAAGGGGTTGATGGTGGTGATCTGGGCCCTGGCGCTGGCTGGCGTGGTGTTCAAGCTGGTGTTTATCAATCGCTTCAAGAAGTTGTCGCTCTTTACCTACCTGATGCTGGGCTGGCTGTCGCTGGTGGTCATCTATCAGCTCTATATCCATCTGGCCGGTGAGGGGCTGCTGCTGCTCGGGCTTGGCGGCCTTATCTACAGCCTCGGGGTCATCTTCTATGTGGCCAAGCAGATCCCCTATAACCACGCCATCTGGCATCTCTTTGTGCTGGGTGGCAGCGTTTGTCACTTTATGGCCATTTACGGCTACGTCGCCTAACGTCTTGCAACTAGCCCTTAATTGGTATTTTTAGCGCGTAAAAGGATAAATTCGTGCGGTATCACACAGTTGGCATCAGCGTTTGCTGACAAGCTAGGGCCAGTTCAATTCGCAAAGGATGCACGAAATGAGTGAAATCGCGCTTTCCATCAGCATGTTGTCGCTGGTGGCAGTGCTAGGACTCTGGCTGGGAAACTGGCGAGTCTATGGCGTTGGCTTGGGAATAGGGGGGGTGCTGTTCGGCGGCATCATAGTGGGTCACTTTGCAGGCGCCTCCGATCTCGCGCTGGATGCACAAACGCTTCACTTTATTCAAGAATTTGGCCTGATCCTGTTTGTCTATACCATCGGCATCCAGGTCGGGCCGGGTTTCTTCTCGTCATTGCGCAGTTCGGGTCTCAAACTCAACGCCTTTGCCGCTTTGCTGGTCATCCTTGGCTGCGTGGTGGCCGCTGGCTTGCATCAATTTTTCGATGTGCCGTTGCCGGTCATTCTGGGGGTCTTCTCCGGTGCCGTCACCAATACGCCATCCCTCGGTGCGGGCCAGCAGATCCTGGCCGAGCTGGGCGCCGCGCCCGGTTCTACCGGCCTGATGGGGATGGGATATGCGGTTGCCTATCCGTTTGGTATCTGTGGCATTTTGCTCACCATGTGGCTGGTTCGGGTCTTCTTTCGCATCAAGATCGACGATGAAGCCGCCCAGTTCGAGCTACAAACCGGTAAAACCAAGGAGAGCTTGCAGACCATCAACATCGCGGTGCGCAACCCCAATATGCACGGCCTGATGCTGAGCGAGATCCCGAGTCTCGACGAGTCTGATGTCATCTGTTCACGGCTCAAACGGGGCGACGAGCTGATGGTGCCACGGCCGGAATCCCGTATCGAACTGGGTGACTTGCTGCATCTGGTGGGTGAGCGCCACGCGCTGCACAAGGTGTTGCTGGTGTTGGGGGAGGAGGTGGAGACCTCGCTCTCGACCCGCGGCACCGATCTGCGCGTCGAGCGGGTTGTGGTGACCAACGAGCAGGTTCTTGGCAAGAAGATCCGCGATCTGGATATCAAACAGCGCTATGACGTGGTGATCTCCCGTCTCAACCGTGCCGGTATCGAACTGGTGCCGACCAGTCAGACCAGCCTGCAGTTTGGCGATATTCTCAACCTGGTGGGGCGCCTCGATGCCATCGAAGCGGTGACCAATGTGGTCGGCAACGTGCAGCAAAAACTGCAGCAGGTGCAGATGTTGCCGGTATTTATCGGGATTGGCCTTGGCGTATTGCTCGGCTCCATCCCCTTCTATCTGCCCGGTTTCCCGGCCGCCCTCAAATTGGGTCTGGCGGGCGGGCCGCTGGTGGTGGCGCTGATCCTGTCGCGGATCGGCAGCATCGGCAAGCTCTACTGGTTCATGCCCCCCAGTGCCAACCTGGCGCTGCGGGAGATCGGGATCGTGCTGTTTCTGGCGGTGGTCGGATTCAAGTCCGGTGCCGGTTTCGTCGATACCCTGATCAACGGTGATGGCCCGGCCTGGATGCTCTACGGCATGGCGATCACCCTGATCCCGCTGCTGGTGGTCGGTGTGCTGGCGCGCCTCTACGGCAAGATGAACTATCTGACCCTGTGCGGCTTGCTGGCCGGCTCCATGACAGATCCTCCCGCGCTGGCCTTTGCCAACGCCATGCACCCGACCAGTGGCGCCAGTGCGCTCTCATACGCCACTGTCTACCCGCTGGTGATGTTCCTGCGGATCATCTCGCCACAGCTGCTGGCTATCATCCTCTGGGCGGGAGCCTAGGGTTAATCCTGACGGGAGCATGCCTTGTCATGCTCCCGTCATCATTCTGTAATTTATTGATAATTTTGGTTTTTGCCATTCTCGCAACCTCGTTTTACACACTTCTGTCTGGCTGAACAGTTCAGCCTCAAATCGGTCTATCCTTTCGAATTTTCGAGCTGGTTATTTTTCCCCTCAGTCTGCAAAGTAGGCTGTGGCTTATTGCATTCAAATCAGGATTCAGGAGAGAACATGATCACCAATGCCGTTACCTTGGAACAGGGCGTAACCGTAACCCAACTTAAAGGACAAATTTATCTGGTTGCCGCAGATGGCAGCCGGAAGCTGTTGGCTGAAGGTGATGTGCTGCCGAAAGGGGCGGTGATCATGTCGCCGGATGGCGCCAGTTTCATGGGCGGCGGACAGTCGTTCAATGTGCAACCAGCCAGCGAACAGAGTGAGCCTGCCGAAGAGGGAGATGCTCCCCAGCTGGCGCAAAACGGCGCTGCAGGCACTCCTGATGATATCAATGCCCTGCAACAGGCCATTTTGGGTGGCGCTGACCCGACCCAGGCCTTTGAAGCCTCTGCCGCAGGCGGTGCACCTGCTGCCGGTGGTGGCGGTATTGGGGGCGTCGCCGGTGCCAGTGGCAACGGCGGTTTTGTCACCATCGACCGTACCGGTTCCGCAACCATTGCTGAAGCCACCTTCGATACCACCTACAACGCCAATGGTGAACTACCGCTTGGTGCTGCTGGCGAAGATGAAGTATTTGACCTGACACCTCCCACCATTTCCGTGGTTGCGCCAGATAACACCAATGACACTACTCCGACCCTGACCGGGACCACGGATGCTCCTGCTGGCAGCACCGTCACCC
>OEQN01000015.1_pt1 | contig 44948 bp, 37 predicted proteins | sample 1539781 | NCBI WGS metagenome assembly OEQN01 (sample SAMEA3891236, study PRJEB23780) | metagenome | biome: terrestrial biome; feature: animal house; material: water of meat washing | place: Italy | collected 2015-05-12 | reverse complement strand
GGCCGGGACAGGGCAGGGCGGCGGCCGCCTCGTCACTCAGGGCATCGGGCACCGGCAGCAGGGCGCGGGCCGGTACCCGGGTGTGGCGGGCAAAGCTGCCGTGGTGGCGCAGGTCGGTGTGATAGGCGACACGGGCGCCGAGACGCAGATGGCTGACGTTGGCGCCGAGGGCCACGATAGTGCCCATGCCATCGACGCCGGGCACCTGACCATCCTGCCAGTTGGAGTGGCCATATTCGATCAGCTTCCAGTCCACCGGATTGAAGGCGATGACCCGGTTTGCCACCAGCACCTCGTCAGGGGCGAGCGGTGCCAGGGGCAGATCGGCGAGGGTAAGCTGGGTCGGTTCACCGGGGGCATGCCAGCACCAGGCTTGGGTGTGATTCATGATGACTCCTTGTGAAAGCGAGGGGAGAGAACAACGAGATCATTGCAACAGTGATTCGGTCAGTCATATCACTGTTGCTAATGCGCAACAATACGGCAGGCCCCAACCTGTGGGGCCTGCGTTACGTAGCCGGTTGGCCATCGACAATCAGCGGCTGGTGGTTGCGTCCTCGGCCTGATAGACGGGGTAGTCGGTCAACCCCTTCTCGCCGCCGCCAAACAGGGTGGCCGGATCGTGGGGGGCCAGCGGATAGCCGTGGCGCAGCCGGTTCGGCAGATCCGGGTTGGCGACGAAGGGGCGGCCAAAGCCAATCATGTCGGCCCAGCCCGCTTCGAGGGCGGCGCGAGCCCGCTTGCCATCATATTTGCCGGCGTAGATCAGGGTGTTGGGGAAGGCATCCCGCAGACCCTGCTTGAAGTTCTCCGGCATCAGGGGGGCATCGTCCCAGTCCGCTTCGGCAATGTGCAGGTAGACCACGTTGAGCTGGCCCAGCAGACGGGCGGCCGCCAGATAGGTCTCCTGCGGATTGGCATCGACTGTGCCGTTGAGGGTGGTGAGCGGCGCAAGACGCACCCCGACACGTTCGGCCCCGATTTCGCTACTGACCGCCTCGGTCACCTCTTTGAGAAAGCGCAGCCGGTTTTCCAGCGATCCGCCGTAACTGTCGGTGCGGGCGTTGGATTCGGAGTCGAGGAACTGGTTGATGAGGTATCCGTTGGCGGCGTGCAGCTCGATGCCGTCAAAACCGGCGCTGATGGCGTTGCGAGCCGCCTGACGGAACTGGCCCACCACCGCATCGATATCGGCCTGGGTCATGGCGCGCGGAGTGACGGTCTCGACAAAGCCCGGCGCATCGCTGCCGTTATCGACAAACACCTTGACGCCCACTGCGGGCAGGGCTGAAGCGGAGATGGGCTGGGCGCCGCCGATGTTGTCCGGATGGGTGACCCGGCCCACGTGCCAGAGCTGGGCGAAGATGGTGCCCCCCTTGGCGTGCACGGCATCGGTCACCAGTTTCCAGCCAGCGATCTGCTCGGCGCTGTAGATCCCCGGCGTCCAGGCATAGCCCTTGCCCATGGGGTCGATTTGGGTGCCTTCGCTGATGATCAGGCCCGCCTCGGCGCGCTGGGCGTAGTAGCTCGCCATCATGGCGTTGGCCACATCACCCGGCTGACTGGCACGGGAGCGGGTCATGGGGGGCATGACGATGCGGTTGGCAAGGTGCAGCTGGCCGAGGCGCAGCGGGCAGAACAGGTGATCGTGGCTCATCTTGAGTTCCTCATGGTGGAAGTGAGGCCACTTTATGCCGCCATCTTGTTGTGAAAAAGAGGGGTAATTGCACAAGAGAATTGTGCTTGATGCAGCAATCAGTGCAAACCGTCGGGAAAGAGGCGTTGAGGCATAAAGTTGAAGCATAAAAAAGAGGGCCGTCTGGCCCTCTTCTGTATTCTGCTGGTGGCAGGCTCAAGCCGTGGCGGGCATCACTTTCACCCGCTCGATGCGCCGCTCGCTCACCTCGATCACCTCGAAGTTGAGCTGCTGCAGTTGCAACTGCTGACCCGGGGTGGGCAGAGTGCCGAAGTGGGAGAGCAGCATGCCCGCCAGGGTCACGTATTCATCGCTCTCGCTCACCAGCCCCTCGTGCTCCAGCACCTGCTCCACATGGTGGATGTTGGTGCTGCCGTTGATCAGCCACCCTTCGCCATCGCGCACGATATCCGGGGTTTCGTCCTCGTCCGGCAGCTCGCCGACGATGGCCTCCAGCAGATCGTGGGTGGTGACCAGCCCCTGGATCACGCCAAACTCGTCGGAGACCAGAATAAGGCTCCCCTTGGCTTTGCGCAGCTCCGCCAGCAGGCGGATCACGTTGATGGTCTGCGGCACGATAATGGGATCGTTCTGCTTGGCCAGTTCGCTCAAGGATTGCCCTTCGTTCAAGGCAAACAGCAGGTCGCGCGCCTTGACCACTCCGATCACCTCGTCCAGATCCCCGTCACAGATAGGGAACAGGCTGTGGGGCTCGCGCTGCAGCAGGGCGCGGATCTCGTCGCTGGAGTCGTTGATATCGATCCAGGCCATCTCCGAGCGCGGGGTCATGATGGTGCGAATGGAGCGCTCGGCCAGCGACAGCACGCCGGTCACCATATAGCGCTCCTCCTCGCCAAAGCTCACCGGCGCTACGGCCGGGGCATCCAGATCGTCATCCGGCTGATCCTGATAGGCCTTGCTGCCCATCAATTTGAAGATGGCGGCGGTGGTGCGCTCGCGCAGCGGCTGTTTGGATTCGTGACGCATGGCGCTGCGCTGGGCCAGCTGGTTGAAAAACTCGATCAGCACCGAGAAGCCGATGGCCGCGTAGAGGTAGCCCTTCGGAATGTGGAAACCGAACCCTTCCGCCACCAGGCTGAAGCCGATCATCAGCAGGAAGCTCAGACAGAGCACCACCACGGTGGGGTGGGCGTTGACGAAGCGGGTCAGCGGCTTGGAGGCGAGCACCATCACCACCATGGCGATGGTCACGGCGGCCATCATGACGCCCAGGTGTTCCACCATGCCGACGGCGGTGATGATGGAGTCGAGCGAGAAGACCGCATCGAGCACCAGAATTTGGGCGATCACCACGCCGAAGCTGGCGTAGGCGCCGACCGGGCCATCATCCTGGGGTTTGGCTTCCAGCCGCTCGTGCAGCTCGGAGGTGGCCTTGAACAGCAGGAACAGGCCGCCCCCCATCAGGATCAGGTCCCGACCGGAGAAGGGGTGATCCCACAGGTGCAAAATCGGGGTGGTCAGGGTGACCAGCCATGACATGACGCTCAAGAGCCCAAGTCGCATCAGCAGGGCCAGCGACAGGCCGATGATGCGCGCCTTGTCCCGCTGGGCGGGGGGCAGTTTTTTCACCAGGATGGCGATAAAGACCAGGTTGTCGATCCCCAGCACGATTTCCAGAATGATCAGGGTAAACAGACCAATCCAGATATGGGGATCCAGCAGCAATTCCATTGTATGACCTCAATAAAAACAGACAGAGCAGAGAGTGATCACGGCGCACGATGGCCGCAGTAACAGCAAGGCAAAGGTGTTATTCAGAGGCGCTGATTAAGCAGAAAAAGATAGGCTTTGACAGAGAGAGACGAAGGGCAACTTCGGGGATTGTCCATGATGGGCAATAAAACCTCGGGTGAAAAATGAGCCCTGATGATAGCGGCTGGCGCCAATTTGGCAAGAGCAGTGTCAGTGGGGCGTGATGGGGTTGTGATGCGACAGGGGGAGGCGGCGGTGCCGCGCTCCCCCGTGCGGTCGTTACAACCAGCGCTTTTCGCGGGTGAAACAGACCGAGAGCCAGGCATCCCCCAGGGTGTCGCCAAGGCGAGACCAGAGCTCCTGACGCAGGGCATCCTGACGTTCGACGGGCCACTCCTGACCCGGCGCCACCAGAATGTTCAATTCCAGATCGAAGCGGCGACCGCTTTTGGCCAGATGGCTGTAGCACTCGATGCCGTGGCGCTGGCGCAGCGCCTCGATCTCCTGCTCGACTTGCCGTGGCACATCCCCCTTGGGGGCGATCTTCAACACTTCCCGCAGGTTGCGACCGAGCACCTTGATGGGAATGAGGGTGGCGCAGAGGGCCAGCAGCGAGACCAGCACCGGGTCTATGTAGCGGTTGTATTGGCCGTAGCCGATGGCATCGAGGCCAATGGCGACCACAAAGCCAATCAGCAGGGTGGCGCTGAGCAGGGTATCCACCAGCCACTCCTTGGAGTCGACCCGCACCAGCTCGGAGTCTACCTGCTCGGCGACCTGGGCTTCGATGCGATAGATGATGGCGCAGAAGAAGGTGGAGACGGCGGCATAGATGAGGGCGTGGCCGAGATCGATCTCCCGTCCGCCATCCAGCAGGGTGGTGATGCCGCTATAGAGAGCGCCAAGGCAGAGCAGCAGAATAATGGTGCCATTGATGACGTTGGTGATGGGCTCGAAGTGGGCGTAGCCATACTGGAAGCGCGCATCGGAAGGGCGGGTAACGAGATAGGCGGTAACAAGACCGAGGCCTGTCATGCCCATGCTGAACAGGGTGAAGATACCATCGAGCATGATGGCGTTGGAACCGACGAAGAGGCCGTAGCCGATGCCGAAGATGGCAAAGGTGATACAACCGAACAGCGACAGGGTAAGCGCCTGTTTTTCGGTGGTGACCAGCGTACTGATAACATGGCTGTGGTGAGCCATAAAAGTCCTCCTTTCAAATGGTGAATATTGCCAAGCGCAAGCGGTTTTCTAGCTGATATACTGCCCGCTCACATGTGAGCGGACTGGCCTGACTGCCATTGACAGGCGGCTGGCCAGTCGTTGTCGCCGGCGTGCCGGCATCAAGCAAAGGATGGGAACAAGGATTCATGATCCCGAGACTCGATTACCAGGACAGTTTGTCACCCGCAACCCTGCAGTTTCTTGAGTTGCTAGAGCGCAGCGCATTTCGTGGTGATATCGAAAAGTCTTATGCAAGCCGGTTGGCGATGGCGACGGATAACAGCGTCTATCAGGTAGTACCTCAGGCGGTTCTCTATCCGCGCAGTGCGGACGACATAGCAGCAATGCTCAAGCTGGCCGCAGAGCCGGCGTTCGCTTCCTTGAGTTTTTTCCCTCGTGGTGGCGGTACCGGCACCAATGGTCAGTCATTGGGCGGCGGCATTATCGTCGATCTCTCCCGTTATATGAACCAGATCATGGAAATTAATCTGGATGAGGGGTGGGTGCGCGCCCAGGCCGGGGTGGTGAAAGACCAGCTCAACGCCTATCTCAAGCCCCACGGCTACTTCTTCTCGCCGGATCTCTCCACCTCCAACCGCGCCACCTTAGGGGGCATGATCAACACCGATGCCTCGGGGCAGGGGTCTCTGGTCTACGGCAAAACCTCGGATCACGTGCTTGGCCTCAAAGCGGTGCTGGAGAATGGCGACATCATGGCCACCGAGCCGCTGACCGGTGAGCGACTGGCCGACAAGCTGGCGCTGGAGAATCGGGAAGGGGAGATCTATCGCACCCTCTATCGTATCGGCAAGGAGCGCCGCGCCGACATCGAGGCGACCTTCCCCAAGCTCAACCGCTTTCTGACCGGCTACGATCTCAAGCACCTCTATCAACCCGATACCGACACGCTGGATGTCAGCCGGGTGCTGTGCGGATCTGAAGGGTCTCTCGGCTTTATCACCGAAGCCAAACTCAATATCACGCCAATCCCGCGCTACCGCACCCTGGTCAACGTCAAGTACGACAGCTTCCCCTCCGCCCTGCGCAATGCCCCCTTTATGGTGCAGGCGCAGGCCCTCTCGGTGGAGACGGTGGACTCCCGGGTGCTCGGGCTGGCCCGCGCCGACATCATCTGGCATTCGGTGAAAGAACTTATTCAGGATGTGCCCGGCAAGGATCTGCAGGGGCTCAACATCGTCGAGTTTGCCGATACCGACGAGGCAGAACACAAGGCCAAGGTGGCGGAGCTCTGCCGCCGTATCGACGCGCTGCTGGCCAAGGGCGAGGCGGGGATCATCGGCTATCAGGTGTGTGACCACCTGCCGAGCATCGAGACCATCTACACCATGCGCAAGAAGTCGGTGGGGCTGCTGGGCAACGCCGAAGGGCGCAAGAAGCCGGTGGCCTTCACCGAAGATACCGCCGTGCCGCCAGAGTCACTGGCCGATTTCATCATGGAGTTTCGTGCCCTGCTGGACGCCCACGGCCTCGACTACGGCATGTTCGGCCACGTCGATGCCGGTGTGCTGCACGTGCGCCCGGCGCTGGATTTGTGCGATCCCGAGCAGGAGGTGCTGCTGCGCCGCATCTCCGATCAGGTGGTGGCGCTCACCGCCAAATATGGCGGCCTGATGTGGGGGGAGCACGGCAAGGGCTTTCGCTCCGAATACAGCCCCGCCTTCTTTGGCGAGCTGTGGGAAGAGCTGCAGCGGGTCAAGGGGGCGTTCGACCCGGCCAACCGTATCAACCCGGGCAAGATCTGTATCCCCTACGGTAGCGGCGCCGAGCTGGTGTCGGTGGATGGGCCCAAGCGCGGCAAGTATGACCGCCAGATCCCGCTCGCGGTGCGCACCAGCTACACCCGCGCCATGGATTGCAACGGCAACGGTCTCTGCTTCACCTTCGAGACCGACTCCCCCATGTGCCCCTCGGTCAAGATCAGCCGCGATCGCCGCCACTCCCCCAAGGGGCGGGCGGGCCTGATGCGTGAATGGTTGCGTCAGCTGGCGGAGCAGGGCTTCGATCCGTTGGCGGAAGAGGTGGCACTGCAATCCGGTGGTGTGCGCTTCAAACAGCTGGTGGACAAGGTGCGCAACAGCTGGGCCAAACAGCGCGGCGAGTATGATTTCTCCCACGAGGTGATGGAGGCGATGGCGGGCTGTCTGGCCTGCAAGGCGTGCACCAGCCAGTGCCCGATCAAGGTGGATGTGCCCGATTTTCGCGCCCGCTTTATGCAGCTTTATCACGGCCGCTACCTGCGCGCGCCGAAGGATTACTTCGTCGGCACCGTCGAAAGCTATGCGCCGCTGCTCGCCAAAGCGCCGAAGCTGGTCAACTTCTTCCTCGAAAAAGAGTGGGCCCAGAAGGCGACCGAGAAGAGCATCGGCATGGTCGATGTGCCGCTGCTCTCGGTGCCGACCCTTGCCGAGAGCCTGCACGATAACCGCGCCCGCTATTTTGATCTGCCGGGACTGGAGCGGATGAGTGCCGAGCAGCGCAAGCAGGTGGTGCTCATCGTGCAGGATCCCTTCACCAGCTATTACGACGCCCCCGTGGTGCGCGACCTGGTGAAACTCGCCAGCAAGCTCGGCTTCCAGCCCTACTTGCTGCCCTTTAAACCCAACGGTAAACCCCAGCATATCAAGGGGTTCCTGCGCGCCTTTGCCCGTACCGCGGCCAACAGCGCCCAGTTCCTCAACAAGGTGGCGGCGCTTGGCATTCCCATGGTGGGGGTGGATCCGGCCATGGTGCTCTGCTATCGCGACGAGTATGCCAAGGCGCTGGGGTCGGCCCGCGGTGATTTTCAGGTGTTGTTGCCGCAGGAGTGGCTGCTCTCGCTGCCGGTAGATCAGTTGCCTGCTCGAACCGACAAGACCAAGAGCGAGGAGGGGAGCGAGCCCTGGTATCTGTTTGCCCACTGCACCGAGAAGACCGCCAAGCCCTCCACTCACGGTGACTGGAGCACCCTGTTTGGCCGCTTCGGGGCCAGCTTGCAGCCGGTCTCTGTGGGTTGCTGCGGTATGGCGGGCACCTATGGTCACGATGTCAAACAGGTGGAGAACTCCAAGGGCATTTATGGGTTGAGCTGGGCTGACCCGCTCGCCCGTCTACCCAAAGCGCGCTGTCTGGCGACCGGCTATTCGTGCCGCAGTCAGGTCAAGCGGATGGAGGGGGAAAAGCTCAAACATCCATTGCAAGCCCTGCTGGAGCTGCTCTGATGCTGACGTTTCCCAAGCGGTTTCGGGTGCCGAAGGCCTATCGGCATCCACGTTTCTTGCTGTTACCCGCCACTCCCGCTCAGGCGGTGGTGGAGTTTGTCGCCATGTTGCGCGAGCGCGAGCAGCTCCATCAGCTGTTTCGCCCGCACGATATCTGGCCCTCCGCCAACTTCAGCCTGAGCCAGCACGAAGGGGATCTGGAGTGGCAGCAGTCGGAGTTTCTGGCCAAGCGCTCCTTTGCCTATGGCCTCTGGAGCCCGGATCGGGAGCCGCAATTTTGGGGCGGGGTTTATCTCTACCCCTCGGTGTTGCCGGAGGTAGCGGTGGAGCTCTTCTTCTGGAAGGTGGCCGAGGCGCCCATCACGGATGAGGAGCTGGAGATTCAGCTGCGCGACTGGCTCGCCAGGGTGTGGCAGTGGCCAGACCCCCGCTTGCCGGGGCGAGATGTGCCCTGGGCTGAGTGGCCCGGCGTTACCTACCCCTGGTGACATCCCGCTTAAGGGCATGATTGTGTAACACGCAGCTCCGGGTCGGGGCTGCGTTGTTACCACGTCACCCGGTAACCAACAACTCATATAACCGAACCATTTTGCCGATGGAGGGCGTTTCACTCATATCGGTACGCATTCATCGCTTACATAAGGAGTCTGCTCGCAATGAGTCACGATATTGCGCCCATCTGGCGTAAACCCATGAGTCTGGAGGGGCTCAACGCCACCTCTCGCAACACCCTGATGGCCCATCTCGATATCGTCTACACGGCTTTTGGCACCGATTGGCTTGAAGCGACCATGCCGGTGGATCATCGCACTCACCAGCCCCTTGGCATGCTGCATGGCGGCGCATCCGTGGTGCTGGCGGAAACCTTGGGATCGATTGCCGCCAATATGGCGGTCGGGCCAGATAGCTACTGTGTGGGGCTGGAGGTGAATGCCAACCATCTGCGAGCCAAGCGGGAAGGGGTGGTGACCGGGCGTTGCACGCCGCTCCATCTGGGAGCAACAACCCAGGTGTGGCAGATTGAAATTCGGGACGAACGTGAGCGTTTATTGTGCACCAGCCGACTGACCATGGCGGTGCTCAAACACAAGCGGGGCAAGGACTCCAGCGAGGAGTGATCTGCAATAACGCACTATGAGTGCAAAATAAGCAAGCCATACTCGTCAGATCCCTCTATAATTGCCAACGTCTTGAGAGGCTTATCACATTTTTCAAGACAGCAGAACAAAGTGGCGCTATAATCGCCGCCTTTTTGCTATTCCGCGGTGTTAGCCGCCTGCCTTAATCTGGAAGAATCTATGTCTGATACCGAACAACTGCCCCTTTTTAGTGAGCTTGGACTGGCCGCGCCTGTATTGAAAGCGCTGCAGGACGTGGGCTATGAGCGCCCGTCACCGATCCAGGCCGCAGCAATTCCCCACCTGATGGCGGGACACGATCTGCTGGGGCAGGCGCAAACCGGTACAGGGAAGACCGCTGCTTTTGCCTTGCCTCTGTTGTCTCGTCTGGAAGCTGGTAACCGCAACACCCAGATCCTGGTGCTGGCGCCTACCCGCGAACTGGCGCTGCAAGTGGCTGAAGCGTGCCAACGCTACGCCCACCACATGCCTGATTTCCACGTACTGCCCATCTACGGCGGTGCCTCCTACGAAACCCAGACCCGCGCCCTGCGTCGCGGTGCCCAGGTTGTCGTCGGTACTCCGGGCCGCGTGATGGACCTGATCCGTCGCAAGAACCTGGACCTCTCCGGCCTGAAAGCCCTGGTACTGGACGAAGCTGATGAAATGCTGCGTATGGGCTTCATCGACGACGTTGACTGGATCATGGAGCAGTGCCCGAGCACTCGTCAGGTTGCCCTGTTCTCTGCCACCATGCCGGAGCAGATCCGTCGCGTGGCCCAGAAGCACCTGAAGCAGCCCAAAGAGATCAAGATCGCCTCCAAGACTGCTACCGCGACCACTATTCGCCAGCGCTACTGGCAGGTAACCGGTCTGCACAAGCTGGACGCCATGACCCGTCTGCTGGAAGTGGAATCCTACGAAGCCCTGCTGGTGTTCGTGCGTACCAAGAACGCTGCCGAAGAGCTGGCTGGCAAGCTGGCCGCCCGTGGTCACGCCTGTGAAGCGCTGCACGGCGACATCCCGCAGAAACTGCGTGAGCGTACCGTCGACAAGCTGCGTCAAGGCCAGCTGGATATCCTGATCGCCACCGACGTTGTCGCCCGTGGTCTGGACGTTGAGCGCATCACTCACGTAGTGAACTACGACATTCCGTACGACACCGAATCTTACGTTCACCGTATCGGCCGTACCGGTCGTGCCGGTCGTAAAGGCGAAGCCATCCTGTTCGTTGCTCCGCGCGAGCGTCGCATGCTGCGCGCCATCGAGCACGCAACCCGTCAGGCCATCGAGCCGATGAAGATGCCGAGCACCGAGGACATCAACCAGCATCGTCTGGCCAAGTTCAAAGAGCGCATCCGCGAAACCATGATGGGTGAAGAGCTCGAGATCTACCACAACCTGGTAAACGAGCTGATCGAAGAGGATTCTGCCGATCCGCTGGAGCTGGCTGCCGCACTGGCCAAGCTGGTACAGGGTGACCAACCGCTGCTGCTGGATGACTCCATTCCGGATCCGCTGCTGAATGCTGGCAACGATCGTGGTGGCTTCGAGCGCCGTGACTTCAACGACCGTGGCGGTCGTGACTTCGGTGACCGTGGCGATCGTCCTGCCCGTCGCATGCCGTCCCTCGAACCGCGTCCGCTGAAAGACAACCCGGACGTGGAGATGGAGCGCTATCGCGTAGACGTGGGTGCCCATCACGGCGTCAAGCCGGGCCAGATCGTGGGCGCCATCGCCAACGAAGCGAACATCGAGAGCCGCTTCATCGGCAACATCGACATCGCTGATGACTTCTCCACCGTCGATCTGCCGAAAGGCATGACCGCCGATGTACTGGAAGTGATCAAGAAAGCCCGTGTTTGCCAGCGTCCGCTGCAAATCACCCGCTACACCGAAGTGCCGGCCGGTGGCAACACCAGCAGCCGTCCGCCCCGTGGTGATCGTCCGTTCCGTGGCGACCGTCCTTTCAACAAGGATCGCCGTCCCCAGGGTGACCGTCCGTTCAACAAGAGCGGGGAGCGCCGTGAAGGTGGCTTCAACAAAGATCGCAAATTCGGTGGCAAGCGTCGCGAAAGCTGATTGCTGATCCCGTTATGAAGAAGGCCGCTCATTGAGCGGCCTTTTTTTGTATCTGCGATAGGGACTGTACCGTCAGTTTGCCTTTGTGGGGGTCATATTTCTGTTCCACAACTCAGGTCGTGAGCCAAAGGGACATGAATATTTTCCGATGCAGTTGTGACATTCGGAGCCTGGATGCCATGCTTTTGGTGGCATTCGGGTACAGCCTGATGCTGGTTGCCTGTTGTGGTGAGCTGGTTGCAGCAACATTGTTTTGCATTGTGACTCTGCCGTTGTCATGTGGGTGGGCTGAGTGAAACCAATAAAACAAACAGTACGATACGGAGGTCTATCATGGGTGGATGGCTTGGCAGGATGCTGCTGTTATCCGGCTGTCTCGTTTCTGGCATGGTGTTGGCTGATGATCCTTTCCTCAAGATCAAGGGGCATGGTTGCTGCGATGGTAAAGGGGAGGTCGTGTTGACCCGGGCCGAGTTTGAGGCCTTACCTCAGACAGAGGTCAAGACCCAGACCCCCTGGACCGAGGGGGTCCACACTTACCGTGGCGTGCTGCTGCGAGATCTGGTCAAGATGTATGGTCTCAAGAGTGGGGAGGTCAAGGCGGTCGCCATCAATGACTACTGGGCGGCTGTGCCGCTGGAAGATGGAGATAAATATGCGGTACTGCTGGCCGAGAAGCAGGATGGCAAGGCGTTGACCCTGCGCAACAAGGGGCCGCTCTGGATCATCTATCCCCTCTCTGATCACCCGGAGCTGAACAAGGAGCTCTATCACAGCCGGATGGTGTGGCAACTGACGGCGATCGAGAGCAAATAAGATGCTGCGCGGCAAGTTTCTGAGCTTGATCCTGATGGTGACTGCCTTTTTGGGGGTCGCCATCTGGTCGGTCTGGAACTATGACCGTGCATTCAATGCAGTGACTCGCTATACCCAGCTCTCCGCCTGGGCGTTGGCGCAGCTGGAGCTGGAAATCCGTGGCTTTGATGAGGCGCTCTCTCTCTATCGCACCGGTTCGACCAGTCAGAAAGAGATGAACAAGCGCTTTGATATTGCCTGGAACCGCCTCGATGTCTTCCTGCACGGTGAAGAGGCAAAGCAGGTCCGAGCTCGTTTTGGCGCTGAACAAGCGGTGGGGAAGATCATGGCTCTGTTCGAGAAGTATGAGCAGGCCGTGGTCAGCGGAGAGCGAGATTCAAAAGAACTTGCTCGTTTTGCCGAGGAGTTGGCTCGGGATCTGGCTGCCATCCGCGATGTGATGGTGAAAAATTTCACCGGTCCATCCGCTATTGCCCAGCGGGAGGTACTCAACTCGTCGCGTATCCAGAACTTCTTCATTCTGGCTTTCTTGATGTTGGCGACCGTGGTGATGCTGCTGATGCTGTTTCGCGAAGTGCGCCACCAGCACTTTCTTGCGTGGAATGATGCGCTAACCCGCTTGCCAAACCGGGCCTCCTTGATCAAACACCTCAAGCAGCTGACGGGACATAAAGGGGGGCGCAGCAGCGTGACCGTCTGTCTGGTGGATCTTGGCCATTTCAGGGAGGTAAATGACAGCCTGGGCTACGAGGTGGGGGATGCATTGCTGACGCAACTGGCCGAGCGGATCCGCGCGGTATCGGTTGACGGTCTCTTTGCCGCCCGCACCGGTAGCGATGAGTTTGCCATCATTATTTCCGGCGTTATGCCCACCTATTTGCGCTTTCCATTTCTGGAGCAGCTGCGTAACGAACTTGCCGGGCTCGCCTTGGCGACTGATCCCGCCCACCGGGTGCGGGTCTTTATGGGGGTCAGCCAGTACGTGCGACCGGTACACACGCCGGAGGAGATGCTGCTGTTTGCCGATATCGCCCTCGACAGTGCCAAGCGCAAGCGGCTGAATCGTTACGTGGTTTTCTCCAGCAGCATGTATCAGCACTATCTGCGCAACCGCCGTTTGTCGACCGAGTTGCGCGAGCTGATCCAGCACCACAGCAATTTGCAGTTGAGCCTCTACTATCAGCCCATTGTCCGTGGTCAAGGTAGGGTGCGACTGGGGGCTGAGGTACTGATCCGCTGGAATCACCCGGAGTACGGTTTTATTCCGCCACTCGATATCATTTCGCTGGCGGAAGAGAACGGGCTGGGGGAGGCGCTCGGGTTATGGATCTTCCGGCGCTTGCAACATGATCTCGCCATTTTCCCGAGCGACTTGATTGAACCGCTGGAGATCTCGGTCAACCTCTCGAGTTCCATGTTCACTATGGGGTTGGCAGCCCAGCTGGATGAGAACATGAGGGAGGGGCCGCTAAGCCTGCAACAGCTGATCGTCGAGCTGACCGAAACGATTGCTCTGGATGATATCGAGCTGAGCAAGCAGATCATCGACACCCTGCGTCAGATCGGAGTGCGGGTGGCCCTCGATGATTTCGGCACCGGCTGGTCATCGTTCTCCTACTTGCGGGAACTCTATTTCGACAAGCTCAAGATAGACCGCTCATTTATCACTGCCATCGACAACGATACCCGTCAGGCCCTGTTCGTCGAGGCGATCACCAGCCTCTCTCATCAACTCGGTGTGCGGGTGGTGGCGGAAGGGGTGGAAAACAACGATGAGCTGAAGGCGGTGCTGAGCATAGGGGTGGATGAAATTCAGGGCTATTTCTACTCGAGGCCCTTGCCGCTGCAGGACTTTCTGCTGTTCTGCCATCGCTACTTTATCAATCGGAGCATCATGCAGGAGGTGGCGCTGGGTTAGCGAGCGGTACCTTTTCACCGTCACCACAAGCTACCGTGCTGTTGTTTATCTAGTCGAATACAACAAGAAGGCGACCATCAGGTCGCCTTCTTGTTGTGCATTGTGAGGTGCAGAGTTCGCAGCCCGAGGGGCTATCAGAGCACCATGGCGGCAATCCAGCCGAAGATCACCAGCGGGATGTTGTAGTGAATAAAGGTGGGCACCACGCTGTCCCAGATATGGTCGTGCTGACCATCGGCGTTGAGGCCGGAGGTGGGGCCCAGCGTCGAGTCGGAGGCCGGTGAACCCGCATCCCCCAGCGCGCCTGCGGTACCGACCAGGGCGATGATCGCCATCGGTGAGAAGCCAAGCTGCAGACAGAGCGGCACATAGATGGTGGCGATGATGGGCACGGTGGAGAAGGAAGAACCGATCCCCATGGTGATGAGCAGACCCACCAGCAGCATCAGGAAGGCGGCGATCCCCTTGTGCTGACCGATGCCGGAGGCGACCACCTGAACCAGAGAGTCGACCCCGTGAGTTGCCTTCATCACGGCGGCAAAACCGGCGGCGGAGATCATGATGAAGCCGATCAGCGACATCATCCGTACCCCCTGAGTGAAGGCATCCTGGCTTTCGCGAAACTTGATGACGCCGCCGCAGGTGAAGATGACAAAACCGGCCAGCGCACCCAGTACGATGCTGTTGGTCATCAGTTGCAGCCCCAGCGCCACGCCAATGGCCAGCAGGGCCACCCAGATGTGGGTGAGGTTGAGCTCGACCGCTTCGGGCTCGGCATCCAGGATCTTGGCCAGATCGTACTGGCGCGGTTTGCGATAGCTGATGAATACCGCAATCAGCAGGCCCAGTACCATACCGGCGACCGGAATGGCCATCGCCAGCGGGATCTGGCTGGTGGTGATGGGCACGCCGTTATCGATCAGGTTCTTGGCCAGAATGTTGTTCAGGAAGATGCCACCAAAGCCGACCGGCAGCACCATATAGGTGGCGGTCAGGCCAAAGGTGATGACACAGGCCACCTGACGACGGTCGATCTGCATCTGCGCCATCACATGCAGCAGCGGCGGGATCAGGATGGGAATAAAGGCGATGTGAACCGGGATCAGGTTCTGGGAGGAGATCGCCACGGCCAGCACGGAAGAGAGCAGCAGGGTTTTGACCCACATGATGCGGGTCGAGCTGGCATCCTTGCCCAACTGGTTGATCACCTTGCGGGCCAGCAGGTCGGTGATCCCGGAGCGGGAGATGGCAACCGCAAAGGCGCCCAGCATGGCGTAGGAGAGAGCAATCTCGGCGCCACCGCCCAGGCCACCGCTGAAGGTGGTGAGGGTATCGGTCAACGACAGCCCACCGACCAGGCCGCCAGCAATGGCCCCCAGCGCCAGCGAGACCACCACATTGATCCGCAGCAGACTGAGCACCAGCATCAGCCCGACTGCGATAACAACTGGATTCATTTGATTTCCTTATAGTTTGTTATTGCTGTCTGTCATGTGAAGGGGAGTTAGTTTGCGAAAAATGTGACAAATGTCGAGAAAAAAATCAGTCAACCCCCTCATATCGCAGCAGCATCTGGCACAAGGTTGATCAACATGAGGGTTTGTGGCCGGTTTGTCTCCGTGCATTGCGCGCGCAGCGGTTGATCGTGACGTTGATGGTGCTTTCTTGTGCGCAGAGCGATCAATCACGCCCCCGAAAACAACGAAGGCTGCCTGTGGCAGCCTTCATCCGTTTATTCTTGTCCCTCATCGTCGGCAGGGGCATCGGTTGTGTCATCATCCGGATGCGCTGGCGGCCAACCCCCCATGCTCTTCCAGCGGTTAACGATATGACAGAACAGCTCTGTGGTGCGTTCGGTGTCATAGAGGGCAGAGTGCGCCTCTTTATTGTCAAACGGGATGCGGGCGCTCTGGCACGCTTTGGCCAGCACGGTCTGACCCAGCGCCAATCCGGAGAGAGCAGCGGTGTCGAAGGTGGCAAACGGGTGGAACGGATTGCGCTTGAGGCCAGCGCGCTCGGCGGCAGCCATCACGAAGCCGTGATCAAAGGTGGCGTTGTGGGCCACTATGATGGCGCGGCCGCAATCCTGCTCCTTCATCCCCTTGCGGATCCCCTTGAAGATCTCGGTCAGCGCCTCTTTTTCCGAGACAGCGCCACGCAACGGGTTGTAGGGGTCGATGCCGGTGAACTCCAGCGCAGCCTTTTCCAGGTTGGCCCCTTCGAAGGGCTCGACATGAAAGTGGAATACCTGATCGGGAACGAGCCAGCCCTGCTCATCCATTTTCAGGGTGTAAGCCGCGATTTCGAGCAGGGCATCGGTCTTGGCGTTGAACCCGGCTGTTTCAACATCGATGACGACGGGGTAAAAACCACGGAAACGGCCCTTGAGGGTATGAACTGCGTCGGTCATGGGATCTCGGTCGGGATAAAATGAGGCGGCATTATGGCAAAAAAGCACAGGCTTGTCCTCCCATCCCACGCAGGATGCCGCGCCAAGATGGCGCCGGATTCAATATCTGTGCAGCCACCAGCGGGCGGCAATCAGCGCCGTGAGCGTGCCCAACAGGGCGCTGGCCAGCACATCCACCGGCCAGTGCATCCCCATCACCATGCGCGACAGGCCAATCCCCAGCGCCCACAGCGGTAGCAGCCAGACACCTGTGGGGGCGCGGGCCAGCCAGATGAGGCCGAAAAACTGGGCCAGGCTGATGGCGGCGATGCTGTGGCCAGAGGGGAAGGCGTAGTTCACCTCGGCCTGCCAGTGGTGGCCGAGCCACTCTGGCAGGGCCAGCAACTGGCTGGCGGCGTGAACCTGTTCACTGCGCACATCGACGCTACTGGCGTAGAAGTGCTTGATGGCCGGGATCAGCGCCTGACTCTCCAGCCAGAGCAGATAGGGTCTGGGCTCTTCGGTCAGGTGCTTGATCAGGCTCTTGAGCACCCAGTCGCTGGCAAGCAGGGCCGCCAGTGCACACCCCAGCGCAATGAAGGGAGCCAGCTCCAGTTTGAGTTTGTAGCGGGTCAGCAGCAGCAAGAGGGCGCCACTGACCCCGATCCCGGGAATATCGACCATGCGGGTGAGGGCGTATGACCACCATAACCAGCCTGATTGCAGGGAGCCGGTCAGAAAAGGCTGCCAGGGCAGGGTGGCGAGCAGTAACAGGGGCAGGATCAACAGGGCAGTGAAGCCAAGCACCTGGCTGCGGGTGAGTGAGGCGGTTGACGTTGGGAGCGACGAAGCGTGTGGCGGCATGGTGGGTATGGGCGATCGCGAAAAAAGAGGGGCATTGTGCCACCGTGATATGCCCGGACAAAGCCGAGCAGCACGTTTGTTACCTCTGCTTACACATTTGTGGCGACATCCTCTGTTTGAGCGGGCGGATGGAGCGGCTGCCGCGCAATGTGGTCCCGTTTCGCGCCGGATTGCATCACAGGCTGAAATCTCGGGCGGCTTTGCGCTAGAATGGCGCCCCCGTGGCGGTTGTGACCAAAGAGAGCCCGATGAAGATAGTCGTTGATGAGAATATGCCCCATGCCGTGGAGCTGTTTGCCGAATTTGGCGAGGTGATCGCCTTGCCCGGACGGCAGATGCAGGCCCGCGATCTGCTGGATGCCGATGTGCTGCTGGTGCGTTCGGTCACCCGCGTCAACGGCGATTTGCTGGCGACCAGCCCCAAACTCGGGTTTGTCGGCACCGCCACCATAGGCACCGACCATGTGGACAAGGCGTTGCTGGCAAGCCGCAATATTCCCTTCTTCAGCGCCCCCGGTTGCAACAAGTATTCGGTGGGGGATTATGTGCTCTCCGCCCTGCTGGTGCTGGCGGAGCGTTACGAACTCGACCTCTCGGCCATGACGCTGGCGGTGATTGGCGCGGGCAATACCGGCGAGTGTGTGGCTGGCAAGGCCCAAGCGCTCGGCATGCGGGTGCTGCGCTGCGATCCGCCCAGGGCGCGGGATAATCCCGATGCGGGCTTTGTCGATTATCAGACCGCCCTTGGCGCCGATATCGTCAGCTTCCACGTGCCCATCACCCGCGAAGGGCAGGATGCCACCTACCATCTGCTCGATGCCGAACAGATTGCCGCGCGCCCGGCAGGGCAGATCCTGATCAACGCATCCCGTGGCGAGGTGTGGGATAACCGGGCCCTGCTGGCGCGCCAGTTGAGCGATAAGCCGTTGCGACTGGTGATGGATGTGTGGGAGAACGAGCCCGAGCCACTGGCTGCGCTGGTGCCCCATACCGAGATTGCCACCCCCCATATCGCCGGTTACAGCCTGGAGGGGAAGGCCCGCGGTACCTGGATGCTCTACCAGGCGCTCTGCCAGCAGCTGGGACGCCAGCCTCGTCAGGATTTGAGTAAGCTCCTGCCAGCCCCCGATGTGCAGGCGGTGGTGCCGGGCCGCGCGCCGGATCAGGCGCTGATCAAGCAGCTGGTGCATCTGGTCTATGACGTGCGCCGCGATGATGCCCGTTTCCGGGCCCGACTCGGCTTGCCCGGCAGCTTTGACGAGCAGCGCAAACACTATCCCGAGCGCCGTGAACTATCCTCCCTGCAGGTTGAGGGGGCGTTTGCCGACCAGGCGCTGGGCGAGCTGGGATTTGCGCTGTCACGCCCCTGAATCGGGGACTAGGAGTTGGAAGATAACCGGAAGGGGTGAGCCGTACTGGCTACCTCGCCCCCATTTTTTTACTGAGCTGGCGCAGATGCTACTGCGCCGGCTCAGCCATATCAGGCAGCGTCATCTCGCCGTGCGGGAGCCTGCCGACCATGGCGCCACCCGGCGCCATTGCAGCATTATCAGAGGAGAACAGAATGAGCCAGCAGTTTAACGTAGCGGTATTGGGTGCCAGCGGCGCCGTGGGTCAGGCGATGATCGAGATCCTGGAAGAGCGCGAATTTCCGGTAGCGACCCTCTATCCGCTGGCTTCCAGCCGCAGCGCCGGTGATACCGTGCGCTTTGGCGGCAAGAACCTCGAGATCCTCGATGTGGAGGAGTTTGACTGGAGCCAGGTGCAGATCGCACTCTTCTCCGCCGGTGCCGAGGTCTCTGCCAAGTGGGCGCCGATTGCTGCCGAACACGGCTGCATCGTCATCGACAACACCTCCTGCTTCCGTTACGACGAAGATATCCCGCTGGTGATCCCGGAAGTGAACCCGGATGCGCTGGCCGATTTTCGCAATCGCAACATCATCGCCAACCCCAACTGCTCCACCATCCAGATGCTGGTGGCCCTGAAGCCGCTGCACGACGAAGTGGGCATTGCCCGCATCAACGTGGCCACCTATCAATCCGTATCAGGCTCCGGCAAAGAGGGGGTCAGCGAGCTGGCGGGTCAGACCGCTCATCTGCTCAACGGTCGTCCGGTGGAACCGACCCTCTATCCGCAACAGATCGCCTTTAACCTGATCCCGCAGATCGACAGCTTCACCGACAACGGCTACACCCGTGAAGAGATGAAGATGGTATGGGAAACCCAGAAGATCCTCGGCGATGCCAGCATTGCCGTGAACCCCACCTGCGTGCGGGTGCCGGTCTTCTACGGCCACGCCGAGGCGGTACACGTCGAACTGCACCAGCCGCTCGATGCCGAACAGGTCAAGGATCTGCTGCGCAATGCGCCGGGTGTGACCCTGTTTGATGACGAAGGGGACTATCCGACCCCGGTGCGTGACGCAACCGGCAAGGATGAGGTGCTGGTGGGTCGGGTGCGCCAGGATATTTCTCACCCGAGTGGTATCAATATGTGGATCGTGGCCGATAACGTTCGTAAGGGCGCGGCAACCAACAGTGTACAGATTGCCGAGCTGCTGGTTCGCGACTATCTGTAAGGCTGGTCAGATGCCACAGATGCGCAGCAGGGAGTGCTGCGCATCCGGCCTGTGATCAAACCGGGGTGTGACCCATGCCGCACTCCGTCACTTCAAGATTCTGTTGCGATATCAACTGATTAAGTTTTTTCCTACACTCAGGGTCAAGTTGGGTGCTAAATGTGTCGGACTGCTGGCTTGCCAGGCGAGCCTGATTTATATTGAACCGACTGTTTTGGGGTAACTATCCAGATTTTTCAATGTGATAGGGCCGTCATACGAAGGAACGAATATGGGACATTCCCGCATAACATTGGCAACGCTACTCGCATTGGGTCTGCTGGGCACCGTCCAGGCTGAAGACTCGGCGCGGGAGCCTTTTTTTGTCGAGCTAAAAGGCCCTGACGAACCCGCACCTCCCGCCGTCAATTCCCAGCCGCTGGCGCAGCCGGTCGCCAGACCCGTCGCGCAACCGGTGCGTGCAACCGCCCAGCCGGTGGTGCGTCAGGTCACTGCCAATGCCGGTAGCTATGGCCCTGTTCGTCCGACCGATACCCTCTGGAGCCTGGCGAGCAAATATCGCCCCTCCAATCGGGTCAGCGTCTACCAGACCATGGTGGCGATTTACGAGAAAAACCCCCGCAGTTTTGCCGATGGCAATATCAACCACATTCTGGTGGGATCCCGCATTCTGCTGCCGACCGCGGCCGAGGCGAGCGTCATCACTGATGCTCAGGCCCGCGCCAAGTTCCGCAGCGACAACGCCAGCTGGAAGGGGTTAAGCCCCAAATATCTGGCTGACAAGCAGGCCCATACCGCCAAGCCGGCTGCCGCCAAACCCGCGAAGGTTGAAGCCGCCAAGACCGAGCCGGTGAAGGCTGCGCCTGCGCCGCTGCCAGTGGCGAAAGCCGCCCCCATTCCAGCCCCGGTGGTGGCACCGCAACCGGCGGCTGAAACCAAAGAAGTGGCCAAGGTGAGCGAGCCTGCGCCGAAAGAGGCGGTAGCACCTGCTCCTAGCGCTGCAGAAGGCACCACCCCGGCGCCTCTGCCTTCCGATCTGGATAAACCGGTGGGCAAACCGGCTACCGAGATGGCGCTGGCACTGGAAGATGCCAATGCCCAGCTCGGCCAGGTGACCGAGATGAACCACAGGCTCAAGCTGCGTCTGCAATCCCTGACCGAAGAGGTGGAGACCCTCAAGGCCCAGCTGCAGGATCAGACCGCGCTGCAAAAAGAGATTGCCGAGCTCAAGGCGCAACCGGTCCCGCCGGTGGCAGCCGAGCCTGAGCCTGAGAAAAACTGGTTGATGGATCTGCTCTCCTCACCGCTCAACCTCGCCATGATCATCCTGCTGCCTGTGCTGCTGGTATTGGCGCTGGTGACCCTGTGGCTGCGTGCCCGTGCCCGCCGCGAACTGGAAGAGCAGGAGAAGAGCCTCTCCGAATCCACCGCCATGATGATGGATCAGGAGCAGAGCGAGTTTGATGATCTGCTGAGCGTCGATGTGACCGACAACGAGCCGGTGCGCCCGGTGCCGGATCTCAACACCCCGGATGGCTTTATGCCGATGGAGCCTGACGAGCCGGCCGCCAAGCCGGATGTCGATCTGGTGTTCAGCGACGAGGGCGAGATGGAGCTGCAGGGCTTTGAGCCCGAGCGGATGGCGGCCCAGCCAGCCAGTCGTGACCCGGACCTGGTGCCGGATCTCGATCTCTCGCTGGATGAGCCCATCGCGCTGGCCAACGAGCCCGCCATGGATCTGGCCAGCGAGTTCAACCCCAAGCCCAAGGCCGCTGACGAGATCATGAGCGAAGAGGAGCTGCAGGCAGCCCTGTTTGCCGAGCTGGATGCGGATCTCTCAGCCGACCTCGAGCCCGATTTGAGCTCCATCGACGAAGTCGGCGCCGCTGACGACGATCTGGCGAGCTTCGATCTCGGCGATTTCGACAGTGCCCTCGACGAGCCTGCTGCTGGCAAAGATGATAACGCCATTGATCTCAGTGCCGCAGAGGACGCTGACGAGAGTGCGGATGCCATGCTGGCCGAGCTCGGTCTTGAGCCTGTCAAGGCGAAGGAAGCGGAGCTGGATCTGGAGTGGGATCCCAACGAGCTGGCGCTCTCCGATTTCGAAGATGCGTTTGCCGAGGTGGAATCACATCCGGCAGATCTCCAGCCCCGTGAGCAGGCACAGGAGAGTGGCTACGTCGAGATCGACAAGCTGCTGGCCGAAGCGGATGCCACCGCGCCGGAGCAGGAGCCTTATCAGGGCTTCTCGCTGGATGTGGGGCTCGATGGCTTCCCCGAGGTGCTGCCGGAATCCACCGGATTTGACGTGGATGCCGACGACGGCGGTGTGGGTGCCAAGCTGGATCTGGCCCGTGCCTACCTCGAGATTGACGACAAGGATAGCGCCCGCGAGCTGCTGCAAGAGGCGGCGGAGCAGGGCAGCGATCACCAGCGTGCCGAAGCCGAGAAGTTGCTCAAGCGGTTGGGCTAAAGCATTTCCCATCACGGGATCAGCAAAACGGGGGCAGCCAGCAGGCTGCCCTCTTCTTTTGGCGATTTGCGATGGGGGGATCATGGCCGCGCAGGCTGACCATCCAGGCCAATTGCGCGCGTGGTGGGACTTTTCGGGCTGAGCGCGTATAATCCGCCCCGTTTCTTTCACTGCGTTTTCACAACAAGACAAGTTTATCCATGCGAATTGCCCTAGGTATTGAATATGACGGCAGCCGGTATTTCGGCTGGCAGCGTCAGCGTGAAGTGATCAGCGTGCAGGCTGAACTGGAGACGGCGCTGAGCCGGATTGCCAACCACCCTGTCTCCATCCAGTGTGCCGGACGCACCGATGCCGGTGTCCATGCGACCGGTCAGGTGATCCACTTCGATACCGAGGCGAACCGTGCCGAAGGGGCCTGGACCCTGGGGCTCAATTCCAACCTGCCGCCGGATATCGCCGTGCGCTGGGTCAAGCAGGTGGACGAGAGCTTCCACGCCCGCTTCAGCGCCACCGCCCGTCGCTACCGCTATGTCATCTACAACCACAACTACCGGCCGGCGATCCTCGGCAGTGGCGTCAGCCACTACCACGAGACCATCGATGCCGAGTTGATGCACCAGGCGGGCCAGAGCCTGCTGGGGGAGCACGACTTCAGCACCTTCCGTGCCGTCGCCTGCCAATCCAACACCCCGTGGCGCAATGTGACCCATCTGTGTGTCAGCCGCTCCGGCCCCTACATCGTGCTCGACATCAAGGCCAACGCCTTCCTGCACCATATGGTGCGCAACATCACCGGCTCCCTGCTGCTGGTGGGGCAGGGGCTCAAACCGGTGGAGTGGATTGCCGAGGTGCTGGCTGCCAAGGATCGCAATCTGGCCGGGCCGACCGCCAAGGCCGGTGGCCTCTATCTGGTCGACGTGGATTACCCGGCCGAGTTTGCTCTGCCGCAGTTGCCGCTCGGCCCGCTGTGGCTGCCGGACTCGGCACCGGGTACGACCAGTTTTTAGTAACTGCGCCCGAAAAATTGTGGTTTAATGACCCGTCATTTGTTGCCATCGAGCTATTAAGTCATTGAACAATCTAGGCTCGATGCGTTTTGTCAGGCACAAAAGCATTAAGGAATTCCATGAGCTGGCTTGAGAAGATTCTTCCCAAGAGCAAGATCACTGCGCCCCGTCGTCACAACATTCCGGAAGGGGTGTGGACCAAGTGCAGTGCTTGTGAACAGGTGCTCTACCGGGCAGAGTTGGAGCGCAACCTCGAAGTGTGCCCCAAGTGTGATCATCATATGCGCATCAGCGCCCGCGCCCGTCTCGAGAGCTTCCTCGATGAGCAGGGTCGTACCGAGATCGGTGCCGAGCTGGAGCCGCAGGATGTACTGAAATTCAAGGATTCCAAGCGCTACAAGGATCGTTTGTCTGCCGCTCAGAAAGAGACGGCGGAGAAAGATGCGCTGGTGGTGATGAAAGGGACCCTCAAAGGGGTACCGGTTGTCGCCTGTTCGTTCGAATTCTCCTTCATGGGTGGCTCCATGGCCTCCGTGGTCGGTGCCCGCTTCGTGCGCGCCGTCGAGGAGTGCATCAAGGAAGGCCGTGGTCTGGTCTGCTTCTCCGCCTCTGGTGGTGCTCGCATGCAGGAAGCCCTCTTCTCCCTGATGCAGATGGCCAAGACCAGTGCAGCGCTGGACCGACTCACCAAGGCGGGCCTGCCCTATATCTCCGTGCTGACCGACCCCACCATGGGTGGCGTCTCTGCCAGTCTGGCGATGCTGGGTGACATCAACGTGGGCGAGCCCAAGGCGCTGATCGGCTTTGCCGGCCCGCGCGTTATCGAGCAGACCGTGCGCGAGAAACTGCCGGAAGGCTTCCAGCGCTCCGAGTTCCTGCTGGAAAAGGGTGCCATCGATATCATCATCGATCGCCGCGAAATGCGTAACCGTCTGGCCAGCCTGCTCGCCAAAATGCTGAATACTCACGTCATCGAAGAGTGAAGATGAGTTCAAACATGCAACAATCCCAAAGCCGGTCGCTTGTCGACTGGCTTTCTTATTTGGAGCAGATCCATCCGGTCAATATCGACATGGGGCTGGATCGGGTCGGTGCTGTCGCCCGGCGTATGGGGCTTACCCAGCTGCCGTTCAAGGTGATCACGGTGGCGGGCACCAACGGCAAGGGCTCCAGCTGTGCCATGGCGGCCAGCATTCTGATGGCCGCAGGCTACAAGGTCGGCGTCTACTCCTCGCCCCATCTGCTGCGCTTTACCGAGCGGGTGCGGGTCAACGGGCAAGAGCTGCCCGACAGCGATCACTGCGCCGCCTTTGCCGAGGTGGAAGCGGCCCGCGGCGAGATTGCCCTTACCTTCTTCGAGTTCGCCACCCTGGCCGGTTTGTGGCTCTTCTGCCGCGCCGCCCCCGATGTGCTGCTGCTGGAAGTGGGGCTGGGCGGTCGGCTCGACGCCACCAATGTGGTGGAGTCCGATGTGGCGATGATCACCTCCATTGCCCTCGATCACTGCGACTGGCTGGGTGATACCCGCGAAGCTGTGGCGGTGGAGAAGGCTGGGGTCTATCGCGCCGGTAAACCCGCCATCAGTGGCGAGCCCAATCCGCCTGCGACTATCGCGAGCGAAGCACAGCGTCTTGGCGCCAACCTGCGTCAGGTCGGTATCGATTTTCGTGGCGATGAGCACGAGAGCGGTTGGGATTATCACGGCCTCAACCAGTGGCGGGATCTGCCAAAACCGGCGCTGCCGCTGATGAACGCGGTGACCGTGCTGGCGGCGCTGGAATCCCTCGGCTTGCCGCTGCCGGAGTCTGCTATCCGCGACGGGCTGGCCAATGCCCGACTGGCTGGCCGGATGCAGCAGTTGCAAAGTGCGCCGCTGGTGATCGTCGATGTAGCCCACAACCCCCATTCGGCGGCCTATCTGGCCGCGCAATTGCGCAAGATGCCCTGCTCGGGTGTACGCCGCGCCGTGGTCGGCATGCTCAAAGACAAGGACATGGCGGGATCCCTTGCCGAACTCGATGGCCTGATTGGCGAGTGGTATCTGGCCAGCCTCACCGGCCCGCGCGCCGCCACTGCTGCGCAGCTGGCTGCGGCGCTGGGGGAGGGAAAGGGCCCTGCCAGGGAGTTTGATGATGTCAGCGCCGCTTATCAGGCAGCGTTGGCCGCATCGAGTCCGGACGATATGGTCATTGTGTTTGGTTCGTTTTACACTGTCGCCGACATTCTGGCGGGTGTCGCCGTCTAGGCCACACCCCGGCTCCCCGGCCTTCGGGCGGGGAGCCAAATCGCATATTGAGTTACGTAAAGGTAGGATTCAACTTGGCCTCGAAGTTTCAAAACCGTCTGGTGGGCACCGTCATCCTGGTGGCCCTGGTTGTTATTTTCCTGCCGGACTTGCTGGATGGTCACAAGCTGGCACAAAAGGAGGAGGCCTTTGCCAAGATCCCGCTGCGCCCCGAGCTGGAGCCTGCCAAGCCTGCGCTGCAGGTCTCGGCAGCCAGCAGCCTGCCAGCCGATCATCTGGCCAGCCAGCAACAGGCCTCTGCGGCCCAGCAGTGGCAAGTGGAAGAGGTGGCTGACCCCATGACCCTCGCCGGTCAGGGCAACGGTGCGCAGCCGGCGACAACCCCTGCCGCACCGGCGCCGGTCCAGCCGCAACAGAATGCCCAACCCAAGCCACAGCCCAAGCCGGAAGTGGTGGCCAAAAAACCGGTCGAACCGCCAAAGCCAGCACCCAAGCCGACGCCAGCCAAACCGGTTGAAGTGGCCAAGGCGCCCGCACCGACCAAGCCGCAGGCGGGTCAGATCAAGTCCCTCGACGATCTGATTGAAAGCAAGATGACCCAGCCGACCACACCCGCGCCTGCTGCGGCACCGGCACAGGGTAGCTGGATCCTCCAGCTTGGCGCCTTCAAGAACGTCGACAGCGTCAACGCGCTGGTGAGCAAGCTGCGGGCGGCGGGCTACTCTGCCCACACCTCGCCGCGCACACCGGTGCAGGGTCAGCTCAACCGGGTCTTTATCGGACCGGATGTCTCCAAGGCCAAACTGCAGGGGATGCAGGGGCGGATCTCCCAGATGACCGGCCTCAGTGGCTCGGTGGTCTCTTACAATCCGTGACGGCTTGCCGTTGGCAATGGCCCTCTGAAACAAACACCGCGCCCCGTGCGCGGTGTTTTTTTATCTGGCCGTCGTGATTTTTAAGGACGGCGTCGTACAGGTCACCCCCCGGTTGGGATTTTCGGGCAGTTGGGGTAGTCTGAGCCCTTCTGCTACTCACAGGAGTTCAAGATGATCCTCTCGACGACCCCCACGCTGGAAGGCAAAACCATTCGTGAATACCGCGGCATCGTGGTTGGCGAAGCCATTCTCGGCGCCAACATTTTCAAGGATCTCTTTGCCGGGATCCGCGACATCATCGGCGGCCGCTCCGGCGCCTATGAAAAAGAGCTGGCCCGTGCCCGCGAGATCGCCTTCGATGAGCTGAAAGAGCGCGCAGCGGCCCTTGGTGCCAACGCAGTGGTCGGCATCGATATCGACTACGAGGTGGTGGGGCAAAACGGCAGCATGCTGATGGTCAGCATCAGTGGCACCGCCGTGGTGGTCTGATCGGGCACCAGCCTCTGCATGGGCAATGAGCCGATAACCGGGTTATCGGCTTTTTTATTGCCTGTCTGATACGTGGCGGCTGGCAGGGTTATCACTCAACCCATTGATTTTAAATATTTATATTTATTAATAATTCCACTGACCGGTTTTATTTTTTTTAACTGGGTAGCCCGAGAGGGTCAAGCTAGAGTGCCGCCATCAGGAACGACACCGCTCACGGACGAGGTTCTCTTCTTTTGAAGGCGTATCACTATGAATCAAAAACCTGCTCTGCTGACCCTTGTCATGTTGGCCATGACCGCCCATGCCGGCAGTGCCCTCGCGGCGCTGCCCAACTTCAGCGCCACTTGCCCCACCGATATCCGGGTCAAGTCGCAAGGGGGCAACGTCTTTATCAATGGCAAGAAGGCGACCCTGAAAACGCTGGCGCCCGCCGCCTATTCGGCCACAAACGGCAAGGTGGTCATCGGGATCACCTTCGATCTGCCCGCCAGCGAACCCACCCTGGATTACGTCATCAAGCATGATCGCCGGGCCCACGGCTTTTGCACCGTGCACGCCTGGTCGGCGGGCAAGGCCGCCGCACTGCCGATGGCCAAGGGGGACTCGCCCTATCAGGGCAAGTGGATCGCCAAAAACCGCGAGACAGGCGCCACGGTGGCCAATATTCAGGTGGATGGCAAGGAGCAGGTGTGGGTCAACGGAGTCAAGGTGAAGGCCAAGCGGGCCGATGGCGCGCTGCAGTTTCGTCAGGGCACCATTCTCTATACCCTGCAGGGGGATCCGCGCATTCGCGATGAGAGCGACTGGAATGACAGCGATGTTCAGAATACCGGCCCCATCCGGCTCGAGTAACAGACGTGCCGTGCCACGGCTTGGTCATTGATGCAAAAAACAGAGAGCGGCATGGCCGCTCTCTGTTTTGTTGTCTCTATTGGGTGATAGCCGTGCGGGGTTAGATGCCGTGGATGGCGTTGGCTTCCCCATACCAGTCCAGCTTGTCGGCCAGAGTGACCACCGAGCCGATGATGATGAGACTCGGGCTCTTCACCTGACGGGCCAGTTCGGCCAACTGCTGCAGCTCGCCGCGCACCACCCGCTGACTGAGCTGGGTGCCTTGCTCCACCAGCGCCACCGGGGTGTGACCGGGCATGCCGTGGGTTTGCAGCGCATCCTGAATGCGGGCGGCGTGGGCCAGCCCCATGTAGAACACCAGGGTCTGGCGTGGGGCCGCCAGCGCCGACCACTCCTGGGCGATATTGCCCTCCTTGTCGTGGCCGGTGATGAACTGCACCCGCTGGGCGTGATCGCGGTGGGTGAGGGGAATGCCGCTGTAGGCGGCGCAACCCGAGGCCGCGGTGATGCCCGGCACTACCGAGAAGGGGATGCCCGCCTCGGCCAGGGTTTCCAGCTCCTCGCCGCCCCGGCCAAAGATAAAGGGATCGCCCCCCTTGAGCCGCACCACCTGTTTGCCCAGCTGCGCTTGTTCCAGCAACAGCTGGTTGATCGCCTGCTGGGGCACGCAGTGGCGGCCCGCCTCCTTGCCAACAAAGATCCGCTCGGCATCCCGGCGAACAAGCGCCAACACCTCCTGCGAGACCAGTCGGTCATAGACCACCACATCCGCCTGCTGCAACTGCTGCAGACCGCTTAGGGTAAGCAGCCCCGCATCGCCGGGGCCGGCGCCCACCAGGGTCACGCTTCCCTTGCTCTGTGGTTGCTCATCGAGTAGATCGGCGACGCTCTGTTCGGCAGCTTGCTGCTGGCCGCGGGCCAGTTGGCGGGCGAGGCGATCGTGGCTAAAGAGCCGCTCCCAGAAGCGGCGGCGGGCCAGCTTGTCCGGAATGAGTTTGACCCGCTCGCGCAGCTTGCCCGCCAGCGCAGCGAGCTGGCCGAGGTGTTGCGGCAGCATGGCTTCGAGTTTTTCCCGCAGCTGGCGGCTTAGAACCGGCGCCGCGCCTGCGCTGGAGATGGCCACCATCAGCGGCGAGCGGTCGATGATGGCGGGCATGATGACGCTGCAGTGGGCCGGGGAGTCCACCACATTGCAGAAGATCTGGCGCAGGTTCGCCTCATGAAAGACCTGCTGGTTGACCTCTTGCTGGTTGGTGGCGGCGATCACCAGCCACTTGCCATCGAGCAGTTCGGGATGAAAATCGGCGGCGCAGACGGTCAGGCGACCCTGCTCGGCCCAGCTCATCAGCTGGGGTTCCAGGTGCGGGGCATTGATGGTGATCTTCGCCTTGGCATCGAGCAGCAGGCGCGCCTTGCGCACCGCCACCTCACCGCCGCCGACGATCAGGACCGGCTTGTTTTGCAGCTGACAGAAGAGAGGGAGAAAGTCCATAACAGGCTCCGGATGCTGGCCCGCTCGCAATGCCGCGCCGGGCGAGATAGCAGGGCGCGCCGTGACGCACCCCGGATGGTCGGGGGAAAGATCCCCCGACGGGAATAAAAAAGGGGAAGGGTGATCTACGCCCGGGCCAACGACAGATCCCCACCGGTGTCGGCCACTTGATCACGCTTCCCCAAACGAGGTTTTTCCTATTGCACCGCTTTGACGTGCATGTTGGCGACGTACTGATCTTCGGCCCAGAAGATGCGGTCAGCGACCATGGCTTCCGGGTTGAGGGTGACGCCGCGCAGCACCCGCTCCTTGAACTTGTGATAACCGGCCCGGTCGATAAGGTGACCCATGTGCAGGTAGATGGGCTTGCCATCCAGCATCTCGGCCTCGAACTCGAACAGGTTCTTGATCACCGCATGCAGCACCTCTTCGGTGACCCAGTTGAGGAACAGCTTGCCGGTACGGGGGGTCTTCTTGCTGGTGCGTCCCCCCAGCTTGACCATGTAGAGCTGCTTGGGATCCCGCTGCCAGGCCAGGGTCGGGCAGGCCAGCACACACTCGCCACAGCCGATGCACTTGCTCTCCTCCTTGACCGCCTTGCCATGCTTGATGGCGAGGCAATCCACCGCGTGGTGGCTGCACGCCTTGACGCAGGCGCCGCAGCCGATGCAGCGCTCGGCATTGAAGTGGATCTTGGCGATGCCGAGGATGCCGAAGTCGGCCATGTTGGCCTTGGCGCAGTCGTTGGGGCAGCCGGCGATCACCATCTTGAGGTGATAGGGGTTGGGGTAGAGGTGTTTCTCCATCCGCTGGGCCAGCCCGGTGCAGTCGATATTGCCCTTCTGGCAGATGGTGTTGCCCTGACAGGCGACGATGTTGCGCCCGCCGATGGTCTGGTAACCGGCTGTGGTGTCCTCTACCTCGATGCCGCAGGTCTCCACCTCGATCTCCTTGATAAAGGGCTCGAGGGCGGCGTTGACCTTGTCCATGTCCTGATACTTGATGCCGGGCATCGCCAGCTTCTGGCGGGTGGTGAGGTGGATCAGGCCGTTGCCGTACTGTTCGGCGATCTGCTGGGCCACCGCCAGCAGGTGGGCGGGCATGATCCCGCCGGGAATGCGTACGCTGATCATCGCTTCGCCGCGCACCTTGGAGAGGCGGTATTCGTTCTTGGCGCGGGCCTTGATGATGTCGATATCGAGACTCATGGTGTTCTCCCTCAGTCGATCAGATGCTGGGCCTGGTCAAAACGAAAGACCGGTCCATCCACGCAGATATAGGTGTCGCCCATCCGGCAGTGGCCACACTTGCCCACGGCGCAGGCCATGCGGCGTTCGTAGTCGACCCAGATGCGATCCTTGGGGATGCCCCGCTCGAGGAAGGCGAGCACCACGAAGCGGATCATGATGGGGGGGCCGACCACGATCACCTGGATATCCTCCTTGTCAGCGAGATCCAGCTGGTCGATGTAGTCGGTGACCCGGCCGATGCGAAACTGCTCGCTCTCCTTGCCCTCGTCCAGGGTGACGATGAGGTTCTGCTGCTCGGCCCAGAGCGGCATCTCGTGGCGATAGAGCACCGCCTGCTCGTTCTTGAAGCCGAGGATCATGTCGAGGGATTTCACCTCTTCCGGATGTTTGCTGAAGCGGCGCAGCAGCCCCTTGACCGGCGCGACGCCGGTGCCGCCCGCCACCACGATGAGGTGCTGGTTGCGGTAGGTCTCCAGCGGATAGCCGTTGCCGTGGACGCCGCGCATCCACACCTTGTCGCCCACATCGAGGGCAAACAGCGCATCGGTCACCTTGCCGACCTTGCGGATCAACAGATCCACATAGCCATCGCCATAGTCGGAGACCGAGATGGGCGCTTCGCCGACGGTGGGCAGGGAGATCTCCACAAACTGGCCGTAGTGGACATCAAAGTCGCGGGAGACCCGAAAGTTCCACTCCAGCTCGGTGTGACGCTCGATGGCCAGAATGGTGTAGGCCTTGGGCAGCAGGCGGTTTTCGACTGCTTCCTGCTGTTGTTCTGCTGTTGCGGTTTGCTGGCACTGGCACATATCAGTTCGCCCCCTGCGCGTTGTCGGCTGCGATGGTCTGTTCGACCACATCGGTCATCTTGTTGATGATGTTGCTAAAGGAGATGTAGTGAGGGCAGCGATCGTCGCAGCGGCCACAGCCGACGCACATGTGCTCCTCTCCCTGACGGGCCTTGTAGTCGTTGACCTTGTGCAGGGCGCGATAACGCAGGCGCTCGCCATGTTTGGCGCGAAAACCGTGGCCACCGGCCATGTCGCTGAAGCCATCCACCATGCAGCTGGCCCACTGGCGACGGCGCTCGCCCTGCTTGGGGTTCTCCGCATAGGTGAGGTCGTGCACGCTGTAGCAGCTGCAGGTCGGGCAGGAGGTGGTACAGCGGCCGCAGCCGATGCAGCGGCTGTCGTACTCGGCCCAGACCGGATGGGCGGTGAGGATCTGGCGGATCCGCTGGGGGTCGTCACAGACGCTGTCCGGGGTGCGTACCTTGACCGGGTTGCTCTGGACAAATTCCGGGGTGAAGTCATCGGATTCACCCAGTTCGGCAAAGTAGCCGAGCAGCTCGGGATCCTTCACCTCGATACGGGCACCCTCATCGCTCAGACGAATGGCGGCGGCGTAGTCCTGGGTCTCGTTGCTGCCCATGGAGACGCAGAAGCAGTTCTCGAAGCTCTCGCGGCACTCCAGCAGCACCAGCTTGAGCTTGCTGCGCAGCCGGGCGTAGTAGACGTCGCTGTTCTGGCCATTTTTCAGGTAGACCTGATCCAGCCTGCGCAGGGCGTGGATATCGCAGCTGCGCAAGAACAGCAGGGTGGGCTTGGCCTCCACCTTTGATTCGCGCAGCTCCAGATTGTCGAAGTGGAACAGGGTCTGGGTGATGGGGAGCACCACCTCTTTCGGGGAGAAGTGGGACTTCTCCTGCCACACCAGATCGGCCGGATGGCGGATGCTGTGGTAGGTGACGTTGTCGGTGTCGGAGAAGCGGCCGCCCCGATATTCGGCCGCGGGCGCCATGATCCGGTAATCGGGCAGCAGCCGCTCGAACAGCTGCGCCAGCGCGGGATGGGTGAGAAGAAACGACATAAATAAACACCTTGTATGAGGGTGAGATGCCCTGGCATAGGGATGAGGAGCGGGCCGGTCAGGGTGTCTGGCACCGGTTCTGGCCGCGCTTGCCTCGCCACGGTCTGTTTTTATGACTCATGTTGCTCAACTGACCCGATTGTTATTGTGTTGGCGGCGCGTGCGTCGCGGCAGGTCGGGTCATGCCTGTAAAACCCTTATCAATTGAGCAGGGCGGCCTGATAGCCTGCGCACTTGCCCATCACGTATCCCATCTCCAGCTTGTTGATATCGCGGGTGAAACGGGAAACGGGGAAGTAGTCGGCCGGGGCGATCACCTCGATCTGGCAGTCCTCCGGCGGATTGGCGATAAAATCGAGCGCCTCGTTGTAGCTGCGATCCCGCTGCTCCAGCGCCTGTGCCAGCGCGGGGCGGGTCTTGAGCAGAGTGCGGATCATCCAGGGGAAGGGCATCGGCTTGAGCCGATAGCCAAGGGGCTCGGAGAGGATCACCGTCAGGTGACGGGCACCGCGGCGGTAGGCCTCGATCACCGGGATGGAGTCGGCCACCCCGCCATCTGTCATCGGCACCCCGTGCACCTCCGGGTATTCGTGGGAGGCGAGGGGAATGGCGCAGCTGGCGGGCAGCACCTCGTTCATGTTCTCCGGCTTGACCCGGATGTACTCCGCCTTGCCGGTCAGGGTATTGGTCACCACCGCATAGAAGGGGATGCCGGTCTCCCGGTAGGCGTGAATGTCGAGGGGATACTTGCGGCAGCTGGTGTTCCACAGCCAGTGGATATCCACCAGATTGCCCCCCTTGGCAAAGCGCAGGGGATCCATAAACTGCTGGCTGCACGCCAGTTTGGTCAGGATCTCGTGGCTGCGGCCATGCTGGCTGGCGAGATAAGCCAGCAAGTTGGTGGCCCCCGCCGAGACGCCGATGGCGAAGTCAAAGGGGCGATAGTCATGCTCGATAAACGCATCCAGCACGCCGCTGGCAAATATGCCGCGCATGGCGCCGCCTTCTACAACCAATGCGCTGGGGGATGCGTTTTTGTTCATGACAGGCACCTCATTGATAAGTCAGAGAGAAAAAGTGGGAAAGAGAACGTTCGGGCTGTCAGGCCGACCGTTCTGACAACCAACCGGGGTTGGCCATCGCAATGAGGTCATTCTAGGAAGGGGATGGTGTTTAGAATATCTGTTAATAATGAATCAAGTGTTTTGTATTTCTAAACGATGGTGATAAACCCGTTGTGATCAAAGGGGTTGTGTAGGAGTCTCAACGACTCTGTGATGGCTGGATATTGGCAAGGATGAGTGTGTCATGACGTTATTGGTTCCCCCGCTGCTCCGACGTGGCGATACCATCGCTTTTTTCTCCCCCTCCAGCGCGGCGACCGCCTGGGCACCCAACCGTTTTGCCCGCGCAAAAGCCTTTCTTGAGGGGCAGGGCTTTAGGCTCAAGGCGGGCAGCCTCACCGGCCAGCAGGATCACTGGCGCTCCGGCTCCATCGCCGCGCGGGCCGAGGAGCTCAACGCCCTTATTCGCGACCCAGAAGTACGCTGCATCATGTCGGTGATTGGCGGCAGCAACTCCAACTCCCTGCTGCCCTACCTCGATTTTGAGGCGCTGAGGCGCGATCCCAAGATCATCGTTGGCTACTCCGATGTGACGGCGCTGCTGCTCGGCATCCATGCCCAAACTGGCCTGGTTACCTTTTATGGCCCGGCGCTGGTGGCCTCCTTTGGCGAGTTGCCGCCGCTGGTGGATGAGACGCTGGCCAGTTTTTTACAGATTGCGTTGGCCGATGAAGCTGGCGTCCCCTGCACGTTGCCCACCCCGGCAAAGTGGAGCGATGAACGGCTGGACTGGGAGAACCAGACCCGGGCCAAGCAGTGCCAGCCCAATCGGCTGATCTCGGTGGGCTCAGGCCGGGTTGAGGGGAGGCTGATTGGCGGCAACCTCAACACCATGGCGGGGATCTGGGGCTCCCCCTATATGCCGCCCATCGAGCACGGCGACATTTTGCTGCTGGAGGACAGCCTGAAATCTGCCGAGACGCTGGAGCGCTCCTTTGCCCATCTCAAGCTGTGTGGCGTCTTTGATCGGATAGGCGCGCTTATCCTCGGCAAGCACGAGTTGTTCAACGATCAGGGTAGCGGCAAGCGCCCCCTCGATATCCTGCTGGAGGTGGTGGGGGAGCCGAACTTCCCCATTCTGGCGGAGTTTGACTGCGCCCATACCCACCCCATGCTGACGTTGCCGCTGGGCATCGAGGCGGAGCTCGATCTCGACCGCCAGCAGCTCACGCTACTTGAGCCCTGGTGGCGAGCAGAATGAGGGCGAAATGAATGTCAAAAAATGGGTGTCAAAAAACAAGGCCGCTGATGCGGCCTTGTCTGTTTTTGTGGGGAGGGATCAGGGCAGGGCATCGGGCCGGAAGCTGGCGCGGATCTGCGGCACCAGGCTTGATGGGTCGAACCCTTTCTCCTCGCCTAGCACCGGATGGAGCAGGGGCTTCTCTTCGATGGGGGTGATATCCCCCGCCAGCAGCTGGCGGGTGGCCTGACCCATCTGGTAGAGCTGGCGCACCGGCGCAAACTGGGTCGCCAGATTGAGGGGATCATCGGCGCGGGTGAAGGCCATCATGGGGATCTGGTAGGTGGCATCGCGCGCCGGCTTGTCACCGTGAATGCCCTTGCCGGCGGACATCAAAAACGGCTGGTGATCGCCAAAGGCCACCACCAGATAGCGCTTGTCCGACTGGTCTAGGGTCTTGAGCAGCCGCTCCAGCGAGGCCATGGCATCCACCACCCCGGTGTAGTAGGTGTTGAGCAGCTGGGTGTCGCTCTCGCTCTGGTTCGGGCAGGCGCCGCTGCGCTCCTGCCCCTGATAGCGGGGGCCATCGAAGGGGCCGTGCCCCTGCATGGTGACCGCATAGGCAAACAGCGGTTTGTCATCCTGTTCGCTGCGCTTGAGCAGGTGGTCGATGAGCGCATCATCGGAGATATAGAGCCCCTTGTGCTCAAGGGTGGTGAAGCGGGTATCGAACCAGCGCTCCTCATAGCCAAGCGCCGGGATCGCCTTGGCGCGGCCCCAGAATTTTTCCACATAGGGGTGGGCGAACAGGGTCTGGTAGCCGCTCTGTCTGGCGCTCTGGGCCAGCCCCGGCACCTGCTGCGAGAGGTAGTAGTAGGGCACCACCCCCTGCTTGAGCAAGCCCACCGGCAGGCCGGTGTTCATCTCGAACTCCGCCAGCACCGTCATGCCGCCGGTGGTGGGGGAGTGGATGGTTTTTTGCCACTGCTGCACGCTGGCGGGCAGGGAGAGGGTGGGAGCCGGGGCGCAGATCCGCCCCTTCCAGTCGAGCCAGAGCGACTCATATTGCAGCACGATCACCAGATCCCAGCGCGGCGCAATGCCTTGGGGCGGATGGCTCAGCTGCGGGGTCAGCTCGTTGATCTGCAAGGGGTAGCGAAACACGCTGCCGCTTTGCAGCATCTCGTCCACCAGATTGAACAGATAGAGGCCGGGGCCGGAGCGGATGATGTCCCTGTGGTAGTTGACCGCGCGATCCACGTAGCGAATGTTGGCCCCCAGCAGCTTGTTGCCGGTCTGGGTGGCAAAGACGCACAGGGCAAAGAAGGCGACGGTGGCAGCGGCTGTGCGCAGCACCCAGCGTGACAGGGCAAAGCGCCAGCAGAGAAACAGTGCCAGCAACACGGTGAAGATGGGCAGGATGGGGTGCTGGTCGAGCAGGATCCGCAGCAGCGCCAGCAGGTTGCCAAAATCGTCCCCGCCGAGCGGCACGCCGTAGATGGCGATCTTCATAAAGTTGGCCAGCAGACCTATGCCCGAAAGCGCGGTAAAGACCAGCCCCATATAGAGGTTGAAGCCCGCCAGCGCGCAGAGGCTCCAGCCCAGCACCATGCTGCCCCAGGCCAGATAGTAGTGCTCCGGCCGAAAGCCTGACCAGAGCAGAAACTCCCCCAGCTTGAACACCACGAAGCCGTGCAGCAGCACGAAGGTGAGGTTGCCGAGCAGCAGGCTGCCGATGATCCGCCAGCGCAGGCTGCGGCGCAGCTTTGGCAGCACCGTCTTGAGCACGGCGGCGCTCAGGGCCAGCACCAGCGTCAGGCTCACCACCAGATAGGTGAGGTTGAAGCCCTGCTCCGGCAGGGTTTGCAGGATCTGGCTGAAATCGCCGCTCTCGGGGCGATCTTTGAGCAGCAGACCGATGCGCAGCTGATAACGGCTGGCCAGCGCATCGTCCGGGGCGCGCAGGGTGCTGTTGAGATCCAGCGAGCAGCGGTTATTGCGGCACACCTGACGTTTATCCACCGCCTGACTCAGCTCGTCGATCCGCTCTCCCTTGTCGTTGAGCAGCTCCACCCGCACCTTGTCCCCCGCTTGCAGCGGCCCCCGCAACTGCCACTGGCTGCGCACCACCAGATAGAGGCCGCGGCTGTCGCTTTTATAGAGCAGGGCGTGGCGGGTGAGGGTGGCCAGCGGATTGTCGGCGGGGCCCAGCACCAGCGGCTGGGCACGGCCCAGCCAGCTGCCGGGATTGATCAGCGGCAACAACAGGGTCAGCAGCAGCAATCCGCCCAGCAGGGCAAGCAGCAGAGAGGGCAGACTCAGGACGCGGGGGCGGCCTGAGGAGGGGCGATTCATATAAGCTCATCCTTTGAGCGAGTGAGGGAGAGATCGTTCATCCGCATAGAGTTTGACCCGATGGTGCGGGCCTTGTTTCAGCTTGTCAATTTAATGACCACTTAATGAATATTTGGTTACAGCTCAACCTTGCAAATTGTGATCCCGATCGAGGGGTTGTTCGGAATATGTGATGAAAGCGTCATCATGGGGTTTTGCCACTGGCTTGGGAGGGATCTGCTGTTTAGTCTCTCGATAGCGACTGGAGGTACATGTATGAATCCCAAAGTGATGGCACGTCAGGCCAGATTGCTGCGCATGCTGGAGAGCAAGGAAGAGATCCGGATCGGACGCGAGCGCGACTGCCCGCTGCCGCTGGCCCAACTGGTCAAGCTGAAGGATAGCCATCCGGCTGTGGTCAAGGTCTATCGCCACGGTCTCACCGCCGAGGTGTTTCACCTCAAGGTGGAGGGGCATCACTGGTGCCTCAAGCGGCGCCGTCAGGATTCACTGGTGGCCAACCTCGATGGCAAGACCGCCTTTCTGACCGAGCTGGAGCGGCGGCGCGAAATCGAGGCGCTGCGCGAGCTGCATCCTACTGTCCTCTCCCACGTGGTCTGCACCAGCTTCGGCTCGGCGCGGGCCGGGGTGCTGGTCTCCCCCTGGTTGCGGGGTGTGCCGGTCCATCAGCTCAACGAGCGCAATCTGGCCCAGATGCTGGAGGTGCAGGGGGAGCTGGCCCGCTGGGGCTGGTTTGACTGGGACCCGAGCCCGGGCAACCTGCTCGATGACGGCGAGCAGATCTGCGTGTTCGACTTTGGCTATATGTGGACCTTCGATCCCCGCTTTGAATACAACTCCAACGGTCTGGTCGACCCGCAGTTCCATGTGCCGGAGCGGTTGGAGACCCGCACCCTCTCCGGACTCTGGCTCGATGAGGCCGATCCTCTGCCGCAATTTCGCTACTGGCGCGAGCTTTGTCTGAAATGGGTCAAACGGGAGATCCACCACCTGATCCGTGAAGGGGCCAGCGCGCCCGTGCTGGCCCGCCTGCACGCCCTGCAAGGGGAGTGGAGCGCCGCGCTGGCGAGCGACGAGGCGCTGGTCGCCAACTGGTGGCGGGACATGTATCGCAGCCACCGGCTCGATGTGGCCGATGATCTGAGCGGCCAGAGCTGCGGCCCGCTCACCCTGCGTCGCCTCGACTGGTTGATGCAGGCGGTGACGGATCACTATCCGCTGCTGGTGGACAATCTCTCGCCTCAGGAGACGGAGCTCGGCCAGACCGGGCTGCTGGCCCGCTTGCAGCAGCTGCGCCGCGAAGCCGTGGCCTGTCAGTTGCCAGCCACCAGCCTTGCCTGAGCCAATACCTTTGCGGAGTACAAATGAACAGGGCGCCTTGCGGGCGCCCTGTTGCATGGTCTGGTTCACCTCGCGGTGAGGGTCAGTCCAGCAGCTCCTGATGGAGGCGGTTGACGATATTGCCCGCCTCGCTCTCCTTGACCAGGAAGCAGAGGTTGTGGGCGCTGGCGCCGTAGCAGATCATCCGGATGTTGTGCTCGCGCAGGGCGTCAAAGACCTGACTGCCCACCCCGTTCACTTCGCTCATCCGGTTGCCGATGAGCGCCACCAGTGCCAGACCGGTTTCCACCTCCACCTTGCAGAGTTGCCCCAGCTCGGCCAGTACCTTGTCGCTCAGGATCGGCTCGCCGTTGCTCTGGCTGCCGGTGTGATCCAGCGTCAATGACACGCTCACTTCCGAGGTAGTGATGAGGTCGACCGAGATGCGGTGACGGGCCAGAATGCCGAACACTTCGGCCAGAAAGCCGTAGGCGTGGAACATGTTGAGGCTGTGCAGGGTCACCAGCACCTGCTGGCGGCGCAGGGCGACGGCGCGAAACAGCGGGCTTGAATCTGTGCTGGCGCGGATCCAGGTACCACCGGCGGCGGGGTCCTTGGCGGAGCCGACAAACACCGGAATATTCTGGCGCACCGCCGGTTGCAGGGTGGCGGGGTGCAGCACCTTGGCGCCGAAGGTGGCCATCTCGGCCGCCTCGACAAAGCTGATTTCGGGAATGGGGCGGGCGCGGGTGACGAGGCGCGGATCCGTGGTGTAGATGCCGGGCACATCGGTCCAGATCTCGATACTGGCGGCATCGAGCGCTTCGGCGAGCAGGGCCGCGCTGTAGTCAGAGCCGCCGCGCCCCAGCGTGGTGGTGCGGCCATCGCCATCGGCACCGATAAAGCCCTGGGTGATGATGAGGCTGTCGCCAAGCTGCGGGCCCAGCGTCTGCTGGCAGAGGGTTCGGGTGGTGGCCAGATCGACGGTGGCCTTGCCAAAGCGGCTGTCGGTGCGCATCAGCTGGCGCACATCCTGCCAGTGGGCCTTGACGCCGCGCTGGCGCAGCAGCTCGGTAAAGAGGCGGGTAGACATCAGCTCGCCGCAGGCGATGAGGCGATCGGCCAGCTCCGCATCGGTATGCTGGTGGGCTTGCTGGGCCATGAGGCGAATTTCGTCCAGCTGGCCATGAATGAGGGCGCTCACATCAACGGGGTTGCCGAGATCGGCCAGAATGGCCTGCTGGATCCCGGCCAGTTTGGCCAGCTGCTCGTCGCGGCCCGCTTCGTCCAGCTCCCCTTGTGCCAGGGCGACCAGCAGGTTGGTGACACCGGCGCTGGCGCTCAGCACCACCACCCGGGTGGCGGGATTGGCCAGCACGATGTCGGCGCAGTGATTCATGGCCGGGAAGTTGGCGACACTGGTTCCGCCAAACTTGGCGACATTGATCGGGCTCATTGCTTACTCCTGTCTTATTTTAAGATTCCGGTTCCATCGGGCAAAAAAGAGAGGAGGAGGCTGAAAATGGCAGGAATGAACGAAGCTATCCCGGCCAGAAGCACTCCACCTGCAGAGCCCATCCCGTACCGCCCCTGACAGGGCGCGGTGGGGGATGATCACTACCGATGACAACCCGGGGGATTCAGCCCCCGCAGCCGACGTTGAGGTCACCAGTCTCCTCACTCGTCTCGGCGCTGCTCCCCCTGACCCAAGTTCACCGGACGCTGGCGTCCTCCCTTGGGCTGCCTGGGCAGCGCTCCTCTTCTGGCTCCACCAGGGCGGTGGAGTGCATTTAGAAATACCCTGCGTTGGATTGCACTGTCAATCGAGTTTGTGAAAAAGTTCAAATTGTCGGCTAACTCAACGCAGAATCAATGGCTTAGGCAATGGTCTTTGACAAAACCTTGGAACGGCGCTGCCAGTTGTAGAGACGCTGGCGCGCCACCGGCAGATCTTCCACTTCCAGCGGATCGAAGCCCCGCTCCCGGAACCAGTGGATGGAGCGGGTGGTGAGCACGAACAGGCGGCGAATGCCAAGCCGCTTGGCCCGCTCGGCCACCTTGGCCACCAGCTGATCCCCCCGGTTGGAGTTGCGATAGTCGGGGTGGATGGCGACGCAGGCCATCTCCGCCATCGCCTCTTCCATAAAGCAGTAGAGGGCCGCGCAGCCGATGATGAGGCCATCGCGCTCGATGATGGTGAACTTGTCGATCTCCATCTCCAGCTGCTCGCGGGAGCGGCGCACCAGAATGCCTTCCTCCTCCAGCGGGCGAATGAGATCCAGAATGCCGCCGATATCCTCGATGGTGGCGGCGCGGGCCTGCTCGGCACTTTCCCGCACGATCTGGGTGCCGAGGCCGTCGCGGCTGAACAGCTCCTGCAGCATGGCGCCATCATCCTGATAGCTCACCAGATGGGAGCGGGGCACCCCGCCACGGCAGGAGGCAATGGCTGCGCGCAGGTAGCGGGCGGTGCCGGACATCTCTTCGCCCGCCTGCTCCAGCTCCACCAGCAGCTCTTCGGCCTGCTCGGGGAAGAGCTCGGAGATGGCTTCGCCGCGCCTGTCCATCACCCCCTGGGTGCTGCTAAAGCAGATGAGCTTGTCCGCCTTGAGATCGACCGCCACCCGGCGGGCCACCTCTTCCGAGCTCAGGTTAAAGCTCTCGCCGGTGACCGAGCAGCCGATGGGGGAGATGAGCACCAGACTCTTCTGATCGAGCTGGCGGGTGATCCCCTCCACGTCGATGCGGCGCACCCGGCCGCTGTGGCAAAAGTCGATGCCATCATCCACCCCCAGCGGCTGGGCGGTGACGAAGTTGCCGCTCACCACGCTGATCCGCGCCCCCTGCATGGGGGTGTTGGCGAGCCCCATGGAGAGCTGGGCGGTGATGTCGTATTGCAGGCCGCCACACACCTGTTTGATGATGGTGAAACTCTCGTCATCGGTGACCCGGATCCGCTTGTGATACTGGGCCTCGATACCGGCGCGGGCCAGCGCTTCATCGTTTTGCGGACGTGAACCAAACACCAGCACCAGGCGTATGCCCAGTGTCTGCAGCAGGGCGATATCGCTGACGATATTGGCGAAGTTGGGGTGGCAGATGGCTTCTCCCCCCATCATCAGCACAAAGGTGGCACCCCGATGCACATTGACATAGGGGGTGGATTGCCGGAAGGCATTGACCAGACTGGGTTCGCGTTCACGCACTTGATATTTCTTCCATAAAAAAACAGCGATTGGCTCAATATATGAAAATTAATTCACAAATCAAGACTAAATATTGATTTTGGCCGTTTCTGGTCTACGAGGGGCGGCTTGGCCGTGCGGATCGGGAAAGGATGGTTCGAAGCGCAGATGGCCGTTGGGGCGAGCGGGGAGGGGCCCGCCGGTTGATCCGGCGCGATAAACTGCTATCTTCGATGCTCCTTTTCGTCAGCTGTGTGATTTCACAGGGTTTTATACAAGGACAGAATTCATGGAACAGATTATTTCACCGGCAGATGCCCTGCCGGGACGACGCGAAGCGATGGTGATTGGTCAGCAGCATGCGGTGAATGGCAACCCGACCCAGGGTCCCTGGCCCGAGAACATGGAGATCGCCTGGTTTGGCATGGGTTGCTTCTGGGGCGTGGAGCGCCTGTTCTGGCAGCAGCCGGGCGTCTACTCCACCGCGGCCGGTTATCAGGGCGGCGTGACCCAGAATCCCACCTACAAAGAGGTGTGCAGCGGCCTGACCGGTCATGCCGAGACGGTGCAGGTGGTGTTTGATCCGGCGGTGATCAGCTACGGCGATCTGCTCAGACTGTTCTGGGAGCAGCACGATCCGGCGCAGGGGATGCGTCAGGGCGGGGACATTGGCACCCAGTATCGCTCGGTGATCTTCTATGGCGACGAGAGCCAGCAGATCATTGCCCAGCAGAGCATGGCGGCCTATCAGCAGGCGATGGCGGCGAGCGGCGGCAGCCGTGCCATCACCACCCGCATTCTGCCGCTGGCACCCTTCTATTACGCCGAGGATTACCATCAGCAATATCTGGAGAAAAATCCGGATGGCTACTGCGGATTGGGTGGCATTGGAGTCTGTTTGCCGCCCAGCCTGAACCGCTGAACAGGTTTGTAGTCGATTTCTTAATAAAAGTGAAAATAAATGGTCGGAGGAGGGAACTTATTGCGACCAGTCGGGACTAACTAGGTAGCGTCCAGGGATCGGATGCAAAGTCCAGACACATTTCTTGCCTTGATAACCGCCTGATGAATGAACGCACTGGCGGGTTGAAAATGATAGCAAGCAGGGCTGCCCACCAAGGCGGCCCTTTTCCTTATCTGCTGCTTTGAAATCTTGCGTTGGGCGGGAGAGCCGGACGGCAGATCAGCCGATGGCGCTGTCGAACAGGTTCTTGATGAGATCGATAAACTCGATGAGGAAGGTTTTCTGTTCCGGGGTCGGGGCGCGCAGCCAGACGGCGGAGAGCACCTCTTCCAGATCGGCGACCACGGCGTCGGCCTCCTGCATGATGGCGAAACGCACCTTGGGATCGAGCTGGGGGTTTTGCTCGCAAATGGCCATCAGGTTGCTGGCAACACGGCCACTGACCAGATCTTCGATGGTCTCTTCACCATCGTTCTGCTGCTGGGATTCAAACAATCCCAAACTCTCCACCAGATACTCGATCAGCGAGATATAGCCTTCACTTTCTACCACCATGGTTGCTGCCTCAATACAGTAACAATACGAAAATTAAGCGTATTTTAGTGGCTTGCCCTAGCTTGGCAAGCAGCAGTGCAGGCGATGGCGAGTAAAACTGACTCCGCCCCGCTCCACGCACTCCAGCCCGGTCAACGTAAAGCCATGTCGTAAAAATAGCTCATAACTGAAGGCGCTGGCCTCGGTGGTGATGAGGGTCATACCGAGCCCTCGGGCCCCCGCGAGCGCCGTGGTGAGCAGCAGATTGCCCAGTCCCTGGCGCTGATGGTCGGCGCTCACATAGAGCAGACTGAGGTGGCCATCGGGGCTCAGGGTGACAAACCCGAGGGGCACATTTGCCAGCTCCGCCACCCAGCCGTGGTGCTCGCGCAGCTGGCTGACAAAGCCCGGATGTTGTGAACCGAGGGCCCACTGCTCCACCTGTTCGGCGCTGTAGTGCTCGGGGCCGCTGCGTCGCACCGCCTGCTCAAACAGGGTCACGAGAGCGGGGATATGTGCCTCGCCAAGGGGGACAATACAAAGTGCTGGATTAAGTGCTGGCGTCATAAGGTTGGGTCGTCAGTGGGGGAGAGGGGGCGCGGCGCCTGTGGCCGTTTGGCTTTGGGCAGACCCGCGACAACCCGCTCATAGGAGTGGTGCACCCAGCCCTGCCACAGATCATCTGGCAAGGTGCTGTTCAGGGTCACTGTGTTCCAGTGTTGCTTGTTCATATGCCAGCCCGGTTTGACCTCGGGGTGGATCTCGCGCAGCAGCAACGCCAGCTCGGGCTCGCATTTGAGGTTGATGGTGAGCGGCTCGGCCTGCCAATCCACCAGCGCGAACATCTTGCCCGCGATGCGGTAGACCAGGATCTCCGGGCCAAACGGGGTATCTTCGGTGGCGCCCGGCAGGGTCAGCAGAAAGTGGCGCAAACGGGTCAAATCCATGGAAAGTTCTCGCGCAAGGGGTGATCCGGGTCATGTCAGGCGCATATCTATCGGCGGGCCTGTTCTGTTAATATGCGCGCAGCCGAGTATACCCCCCATCACCAAGGGAGCCTATTGGATGTTGTATCACAAGACTTTCGAACTGGGTCCCGAGCGGGATTGGGTGGTGTTTGTCCACGGCGCCGGTGGCAGCTCCTCCATCTGGTTCAAGCAGCTGCGCGCCTATCGCGAGCACTTCAACGTGCTGCTGCTGGACTTGCGCGGCCACGGCCAGTCCCACCAGCTGCAACAGGTGGTCAAGGGCCACTACAGCTTTCGGGAAGTGACCGAAGATATCGTTCGGCTGCTCGATCATCTCGATATCCGCCGCGCCCACTTTGTCGGCATCTCCCTTGGCACCATCCTTATTCGCCATCTGGCCGAGCTCTGCCCGGAGCGGGTGAAAAGCATGGTACTGGGGGGCGCCATTTTGCGGCTCGATATCCGCTCGCGGGTGCTGGTGCAACTGGGCCGACTCGGCCAGCACTTCCTGCCCTATATGTGGCTCTACCGGCTGTTTGCCTTCATCATCATGCCGCGCCAGCACCATCAGGAGTCGCGCAACCTCTTTGTGCGCGAGGCCCGCAAGCTCTGCCAGAAAGAGTTCAAACGCTGGTTCCGCCTCGCCACCGAGGTCAACCCGCTGATGCGTTACTTCCGCGAACGCTCCCTGCCCATTCCCACCCTTTATGTGATGGGGGAGGAGGATCATATGTTTCTGGCACCGGTGCGCGAACAGGTGGCCCGCGATGCCAGCTCCTCGCTGGCGGTGATCGAACAGTGCGGCCATGTCTGCAATGTGGAGCAGCCGGAGCAGTTTAATCGTCGTACCCTGGCATTTATTCAATCGCTAGGCAGCGGGAGGAAATAACTAGTTATCTAAAATTGTTACTCAGAGCTGGAGATATTCGAGTAAAGATTTTTTCTGTGGTGTATTTTCTATCGGTTAGGATGTGGTGTGCCTACTCGCCGAATAAATAATCTTAACCTGATAATTGAAAGAAACCCCGGAATAAAGTTTTTTGCCGGGGTTTTATAATGTTAATGTCAATTGAATATGCACTTCTTTGACGTTTAGGTAACTAACTGTTAAGGTAAGTCCTCACCGCCTTTATAT
>OEQN01000014.1_pt1 | contig 44988 bp, 59 predicted proteins | sample 1539781 | NCBI WGS metagenome assembly OEQN01 (sample SAMEA3891236, study PRJEB23780) | metagenome | biome: terrestrial biome; feature: animal house; material: water of meat washing | place: Italy | collected 2015-05-12 | reverse complement strand
CGCGAATTAGGTCTGGACGAGTTTCCCCAGAAAAGCACGACCGTTCGTTTTTTTTTTTATCCGAGAGATATTATTCGTCGGATAATAAGTAGAAAAAGCACGACAGTTCGTTTTTATCCAAGAGATATTATTCGTCGGATAATAAGTAAAATATTGGTAATTGAGGAAATAAAGTGTATGCTTTTCACCAAATTTATCGGTAAAAGGAAAATAAAGATGTTGGAGAAATCAGTGAGGAAGAATCACCCTAAAGCGGTGAGAACTGTTGAGCAGATTGAGCAGTACCGGACACTCTATGACGACATCACAGCAAACGGTACGGTGATCCAGTATGCGGACCGTCATGCACTTGGTTTATTGGCTTGCATGGTATGTCAATATGACCAATTATCACAAGACTTGATGGAGAACGGTGCAGCTAATGAAGTGCAGGGTGACCGGGCCATGATCACCAAGAAGAACCCAGCAGGTGACCTGCTGCTGAGACTTGCACCTCAGATAAAGGCTATGTTTGCAGAGTTCAAGATGACACCAGCCTCTCGCGGTAAGACTTTCGGCGGCACCGGCGAGACACCGAAAACTGTTGATGATGGATTTGGGGAGATTTGAGATGAGTATGAGTAGAGCTGATATTCTGCTGGACGCGATTAACACCATTCTTGACCGTGTTAATTTACCAGAAGAAAAGGTGTCCCAATTAACTTCTGCAATTACTGAACTGTACGACTTGGCTGAAGCAACACCAACCGTGACGTTACCGAAGACACACCAGTTTTACACCACTTACTCACGAGCAGGTTATTTCCGTGAAGATGTGATTGGAGCACTCAATGACGCAGGTATTAAATATCGGGAGCAGGAATGAACATCGAGCAGTACGCATTTCCTGAATTAGAACCAGGTGACCAGGATTGGCGTTGGTGTCACCGGTATGCCTATGACATAATCCGTGGCGAAGTACCGTCGTGCCAAAAAATGAAGTGGGCAGCGCTTCGCCACTTCCGCGACTTGGAGAATCCTGATTTCTACTTTGACGAGGAAGCGGCCAAGTCCATTGTCCTCTGGTTCAAATTTATTCCGATTACAGACGGTAAGAATGCAGGTAGTCCTACTATACTGCTCCCCTGGCAAATCTTTGTTGTTGTGTCTCTCATTGCATGGAAGTGGAACAAAGATACCTTTGATTCCGATGGAAATGCACTGACAGTAAAGGGTAACAGGCGATTCAACCAAACTTTCATTCTGATATCACGGAAAGGGGGTAAAACCACTCTAGCTGCGGGTATCATGCTTTACCTGATGTATAAGTCTGGTTATCAGCCGAGAGCATATGCTGTAGCAACCAAGCGTGACCAGGCAAAACTACTCTGGAAAACAGCGGCGCTGATGATCAAGTTATCACCAAGGTTGAGGTCGATATTCGATGTCAGAGCAAATGAAATACTCATGCCAAATGTGTCTGGTGAGTTCAAGGCTTTGGCCAGTGATTCACACAAAATGGACGGCCTCAACCCTATAGCCGTAAGTCTTGACGAGCTACATAGTTACAAAGACCGAAACCTGTATGGTGTAATGATTTCAGCGTTTGGTGCTCAACCTGAATACCTTCTGATTGGTATCACTACGGCTGGATTTGTGCTGGATGGACTGGCAGTAGAATTATATAAAAATGGTGAGCGAGTTCTTAACCCTGACGACCCAACCACTCAGGATAACTATTTCTATGTTATTTATGAAATAGACAAAGACGATGACTGGTCTGACAGCAAGGTCTGGTATAAGTCCAACCCTGGTTTGATATACGGTCTACCTAACATGAAGTATCTCACTGACCGGTATCAGGAAGCTGTTATGAGTGTCGCTGAGAAAGCGAACTTCTTAACAAAGCATTTAAATATGTTCGTCAATAGCTCGGATGTCTGGCTTGACATCACAGAGGTCAAAGCGAATCGGAAACCAGGAATTGACATCGAGAAATTCCGTGGTCGGAAGGCTTGGGTCGGTATAGACCGAGCAATGGTTCACGACCTCACCTCGTTCTCTGTATTGATTCCTGACGACGTTGGTGGTGTGGATGTATTCTGGGTCAACCTGCTGCCTAAGAAGACTGTAGACGCTGCTGGAGACTACCTGAAGAGTCTTTACCACAAGGCTGTTGACTCAGGTGACCTTCGTCTCGTCATGACTCCTACAGTGAGGGACGATGACATAAAAAAAGTCATGACCGAGTTGAGTTTGATGTTTGAGATCGAAGCCTTCTGCTATGACCCATATCATATGGCTGACATAGCAAGTGACATGGAAGCGGCTGGGTTCACCATGCTGTCTGTATCACAAGGCACAGGAAACATGAGCCTACCTGCCAAGAAATTGGAAGGATTAATAAAAGAGAAACAACTTAGGTATGACTCAGACCTATTTGAATTTGCGTGCTCCTGCGCACTAATAACTATGACAAGACAAAACAACTTGATGGTGTATCGTGAAAACAGTAAGACCGATAAGATTGACCCGTTGATCGCAACAATCATTGCATTGAGTGCAGCTACTCTCGGCAAGGTGGAGAAAAGCGTTTACAATGATAGAGACCTCTTGATATTCTGAACACCATAATTTATACTTACTGGTGTGGCTAGGTTAGCTCCCGAAAAGACACTGCGCTGAGTGTCCTGCCACATCACTCTTCCAGCGAACCTTCAGCGAGGTTGTCTATGCGTAAACTCACCACCCAAGATTTTATTGATCGTGCTCGTGCTGTTCATGGCGACAAGTACGGTTACGCCTTTTCTGTCTATCAGTCAGCCCATGAGAAAGTCATGATCCACTGCCCTGAACATGGAGTGTTTGAACAGAGCCCTGCCAATCATCTTTTTGGACTCGGTTGTAATTCATGTGCAATAGACTCTCGTGCAAAAAAAAAAAAACAGAGAACCGGGTTTGAAAAGTTTACATCTGCCGCTAAGTCGTTACATGGTGATACTTACTGTTATGAAGATGTTGAATACAAAAACAAAGACGAAAAAGTAAAAATAAAATGCAAAATACACGGTATATTTGAACAATCACCTAGTGCTCACTTACGTCAAAAACAAGGTTGTCCAAAATGTGGAGTTAGCAGAAGGTCTGATTTGTTAAGACACAATGTAGATACTTTTATTAAGCAGGCAATTAAAGTACATGGTTTAATTTATGACTACTCTACCTCTAATTATATTGGTGCAAATAAAAAAGTAACGATTATGTGCCAAAATCACGGCGAGTTTGAACAAACACCCGCTTCACATCTTCGGGGTGCAGGCTGCCCTGGTTGTGCTGAATACGGTTTCGACAGAACCAAGTCTGGTTTCCTCTATGTCCTCCGATCCTGCTGTGGTCACTATATGAAGATAGGTATCACCCATAATCCGAAGCAGCGCTATAACAAACTCAAACGTGACACACCATTCTTATTCAAGCGAATCGAACTCATCAAAGGTCCAGGTGACCAGATAGCCAACCTTGAAAAAGAATTACTTGCTGAGTACCAACCGGCAGAGTTCACAGAGACCTTTGATGGCTACAGTGAATGGTGCTTGTGGGATGACTCGATCCGTCATAAACTGTTAGCATCTAAAATTCAAGGGTGATCTAAATGAAATGGTGGCCGTGGGGGGAAAATCAGAAAACTGAGGGTAAGTCAGCCACTCTGACGATTAATGATGTGGTCAGACAAGTCAATGGCGGCGATCTGCCTATCAGTCTTTCTCTGAAAATAGAGACTGTGTTTGCTGCCTTGCGTGACAAATCAGAAACTATCGGTCAGTTACCGATAAAACTCTATGAGACATCAAAAAAGGGTCGCAAGGAGGTTAAGTCTGGTCGAGTTCACCGGATCTTCTGTGAGAAACCCTGTGAGTACATGACCATGCAGACCTTCATGGAAAACCTGGTTGTGTCTCTCGAACGGTTTGGCGCTTTTTACGCATACATTGAGCGAAACGACCTTGGTGCTCCAATGTCAATCGTTCCATTCCGTTTCCAAGGTAACATTCACCCGAGCATGGACGTTCATGGTAGGGTCTACTATCAACATGTAAAAAACGACGGAACCATAGGTGACGCCTACAATCTGGAAGATTTGTTCATCATCAAGGGGTTCACTCTTGACGGGTTCACCCCTGTATCACCACTGGTTCAGAATGCCCGCTTGCTCGGGATTGCTAATGCACAGGAAGAAACAGCATTGGAGACCCAGACAGACGGTATTACCAGCCGAATGTACGGGAGCACCCCGAACGGGTTTAAAGACGATAATAAAATAGCCAGACTACAGGAACAGATTAAAACGCTCCGTGGACCTAAAGGTTCTTCAGCAATACCTATTTTTGAAGAAGACCTGAAATTTCATAGTTTTAAGTTGACACCTGCTGAGACCGAGCTACTGAAGAACCGAGAGTTCACTGTTAACCGTATCTGCCGTGTGTTCCGTGTCCCTGTGCATCGTGTAGGTGTTACTGGCACAGGTGCAGGACTGGATATTGAAAAGGAAAACGAAGAGTATCTACGTAGCAGTCTAAACCCTATCCTTGTTAAGGTGGAGAAGGCACTGAACTCACTACTTCCACCAGGTTATGAGATAGAGTTTGACCGCAATGCTTTCTACGCAGGCTCACCATGGCGACTGGTTGAGCATGTTGAGAAAGGTGTAAAAGGTGGTCTCTACAGCATCAACGAGGGTCGCAATGCTCTTGGTGAAGAACCGGTTGAAGGTGGAGACGTTTATTGTGTCGATAATAACAACGTCGTTTATTCTAGCTGGGATAAACTAGAAGAAATGCAAGAACGCCTCTATGGCGCTAATAATCAACCAAAACCCACTGAGGACAAACCTGATGGGCAATAAAACTCTCGATCTGAGTGTTCTTGAATTTAAGGCTCTCAGTGGTGACCGTACTTTCTCCTGTTATGGAAACGTGAAAGGTAATATCGACCACGCTCTTGACCGAGTTGTTGATGGTGCATACCGCGACAGTGTTGCAGCACACAAAGCCGCTGGCACCATGCCTAAATTCTTCTGGATGCACAACCCGTGGGAACCACCTGTTGGTATGTGGGAGAAGATGGAAGAGGATAGCAAGGGTCTTTACCTGGAAGGTAAGTTCGCAAATACCCCTCGCGGTAATGAACTCTATGAGTTGTACCGTGAAAAGGCACTTGACAGTTTCTCCATTGGTTATCGTGTCAACGATGAAAAATGGAATAGTCAGCTCGGGTGTAATGACCTGATTAAGATTGATATTCGTGAAGTGAGTGCTGTGACATTCGCCTGCAACGAAGAATCCCGCCTGGTTGATATCAAGACCCGCATTGCGGAAGGTCAGATTATCACCAAGGCCGAACTTCGTTTGCTGCTCGAAAGTGTTCCAGTTGGTTTGAGTAAGCGCCAGATTGAGCGTATCACTGCTGACTACAAACCATCGACTGATGAAATTGATTTGGATGAAGTAAAAGGTTTGCTTGAAAGTAGTGCTTTGTTCACGTAATCTCTTTTCATAGTGTGGAGACACTCAACCGCTTGGATAAGCGTAAAAGTAATTCATCATCAATTTTACTAGCAAGGAGTCAGATATGACTTTGGAAGAACTGAAAGCGCTTATCGAGAAGGCTACCGCCAATTTTGAAGCGCAGAAAAAGGAAAATGCTGAACTGACTGTTCAGATCAAAGCGCAAGAAGAGAACTTCACCCAGTTGAAAGGTGAGTTCGACAAGTTGAAAGAAGGTGGTGACCAGGACGAAGCCAAGAAAATGGCCAAAGACCTGGAAGAACTAGCCAACGAGATCAGCGATCTGCGCTCTAAGTACAAGGCACCTGCTGCCGTGGTCACCGAAGACCAGAAAAAGGCAATGCATGATGCTATCCTGAAGCCTGTCATCGGTGAATGGTTGAAAGGTAAGCGCAACAACACTGCACCTGAGTTCTTCAAGTTTATCGAGCAGCAAGGTACCGAGCGGTTCAAGACTTTGAATCTCACCAACGCTGATGAAGGCGGTCGTGCTGTTGCCGAAGTGCTGTCACGTGACGTGATTGAGTATGCTCGTGAATACTCTCCGGTGCTTGGTCAGGTTGGTCGTAAGCCCTCCATGACCCGCAACTTCCGTGAGCTGGTTCTGGTCACCTATCCGTCTGTTGCGGAAGGTATCGAGAACGTTGCTGGTACTGACTTTGCTCAGACCACCACTCAGGAATACAAAGAAGTCAAATCCAAAGAGTTCAAGGTAAGTGCAAAACCGCGCATTACCGATGAAGCCATGTATGGTGCTGACATCGACCTGTACGGTGACCTGGTTCGCCTGCTCGGTCGTGAAATCTCTATCTACCTGGCCGCTCAGGTTCTCTACGGTAACGGTACTGGCAAGAATGCACGTGGTATCCTGTCCAGCAAGCGCGTAGACATCACCGATGGCACTGGTAAGTCCTGGCTCCCGACTCTGGCAGCAGACCCGGACAATGCTCGACCGGCTGACTACTATCCGGCTGTGAGCACCGGTGTTGCTGGTGACTTGGGTGCTGATGATGTCGCGCGTGTTAACTTCATCATTGACCTGGTTAACAAGCTGCCGACTCAGTGGTTGCCTGGTGCTAAGTTCCACATGAACCGCAAGGTTAAGGGGATGCTGGAGAAGATCCGGGATGAGAACAACAAACCTGTCTTCATGAACTCTTATCGTGAAGGTGATGGTTTCATGCTCATGGGTTTCCCTGTTGTCATTGATGACACTCTGCCAAACCTGACAGCGAACTCAACCCCGATTATCTTCGGTAACCTTGGTGCTGCTTATGCAATCAATGACGGTGATATCGAAAAGATGTTGATTGACCCGTATTCGGTCGATGACTGCACGGTCGTGAAATACAGCAAGGAAATGTTTGAGATGGTGCAGAACAGTGATGCAATCCTGATCGTGGCAGCCACCACCAACGACGGCACTGTGTAACCGGTATGATTAAGACTTAGGTCACCCGAAGGTGACCTTTTATTTAACAAGAGAGGTAATTATGGATTTTAAACTGCGTAACGACCTGCTGGTTCTTCTTCAGGACAACGCTACTGCCTTCACCACAGCGAGTAAGTTCGTAGACAGCGAAGACAAACTGGAAGTTTTCCGCCGCCAGTACACTAAGCATTATCAACCGGTTCATGGTGACCCACTGGCTTCATCTGCTGCTATTGAGAAAGCCGCTGCTACAGCCACCGAAGTCTCGACTACCCTGTGGGAACAGTGCTACACTTCTTAATGAAGTCTCTCTGCTCGCTGTGATTTTAGCCACTCTTCGGAGTGGCTTTTTTTATGGCCTCGGTTTATTATCCTTACATCAGACTCGGGGGAACTATGTATAAGAAGATTGTTTCACAAACCACACTTGACGGCCTCATCACTCTCCCTGAAGTGAAGGCTCACTGTCGTGTGTTTAACGACTTTGAAGATGTTTACCTGAGTTCACTCATCCCCGTCTATCTCGATATGGCTCAATCGTACACCGGACGTATGCTCACCACAGGGTCTGCTGTTGTCGTGGTGCATAGCTGGCAGAGTCAGGTACTGCTCCCATACGGTAATGTCACGGAAGTCACCAAGCTCGTTCTGGATGGCACTGAGAGCACGGCATTCACGTTCGACGACGTGAGCCAAATAATCTCCATCAACGCACCATATGCCACAGCACGGATCGAGTTCAACGCTGGTTATGAAACTCTCCCTGTCGTTGTTAAACAGGCAGTTCTGGTGATGATCAACACTGCTTTCAACAACCGTGACGATGTGATAGTCGGTCAGACTGTGAATGAGATGCCCAGGACGAGTCGTGACCTTCTTGACCGGGTGCGCTTACCATGGCAATGAACATAACCGCCGGTCGGCTTCGTCATGTCGTCCAGTTTCTTGAGCAGTCATCCGATACGAACGAGTGGGGTGAACCAGTACCACCGGTGCCACTGTTTGGCCCCATCATGGCAGAGGTGGTAGTCAGGTCAGGGTCTGAAAGTAGTAATTTCGGAATTGAGCTGACTGATGAGGTAGTCACCGTTCTTACCTGGTACGACCCGAGAGTTAAGAATAAACATTTGATTAGATGGATTGACACTGACCAGATTTACGAAGTGTCCCACGTAAAACCAGATGAACTCCGGCGCGGGATGATAGTCACATGTAAGGTGCAACGAGATGGCTGATACCACGATATGAAAACCGCACTTATAGCACTACTCAAAACCACCCTTGGTTCGGGTATCGCTGTTTACACTGGCGCGATACCTGAAGGGGTAGATAAACCTTGTGTCCAGGTCAGCATGGTCAGCAATGCAGACAACCGAGTCATCACCGGTCAGAAATACGGCAACACTCAGGTTTATCGAGTGACAGTATTCGCTCCAATACAGTCACAAATACAATCGATCCTTGATACCTTGGAGACTTTAGATAATACTAAGAACGCCGATTTTCAACGGATTTTTGGTCAGTGGATACTGACTGAAGCGAAACAACCGGGTCAGGTGCTTGCAAGGGCATTCTACGACCTCACTGTTTATATTTAGAGGATAATGATATGTCTAACGTGATCCTGATTGCAGGTACAGTCGTTGAGATGCAGGTCGATACCGGCTGGCAGGAAGTACCTCGCCTGACAGAGATTGGTGCTGTAGGCGAACAGAGTGAACCGAAAGAAAAGACCACTCTGTCTGACCGGATCAAGAAATATGATTCCGGTATGCGTGATGCACCGGACAAGAACCTGAAGGGTCAATATGTCCCTGTTCAGAAGTCTGGTGACCAGTATTTCAACGAGTACACTCTCCAGCAGGCTTTCATCAAGCGTTGTCGTGACGAGGAAGAATTTAATATCCGAGTTAAATGGCCTGACGGTGAAGTTAACGGCTTCCTGTTCAAATCACTCGGGTTCGAGTGGGACGCGGGCAACCAGGAAGAGTGGAAGATGTTTACCGTCAACGGTAAGCAAAACTCCCGCGTGGTGTACGACCTGACTGTGGCAGGGACAGGTACTGTGACCACCACAGGAACTACCCAACTCACTGTTGTCACCACACCTGCCGGTGTAATCACCAACGATGGTTCTGGTGGTGGTGCTGTAACCTGGACCTCTTCTGACCCGGCTAAAGCCACTGTTGACAAGAACGGTCTGGTGACCGGTGTAGCCGCTGGTACAGCTATTATCACCGCTGAGTTCCGTGGTGTGGTTGGCGAGCTGAAGGTGACAGTATCATGAGTTTGAAGTTTAAAAACGAAGGTCTCGCTTTCATTGACGTTCCTGCCCCGTATTTCGGCCAGGACGTTGTGATCCGAGTGAACAAGCGCGCAGTTAAGCACTATATCAGGTCTTCCCAACTCAGCACTAAAATTGTCGAGCGCAAGGATATTGCTGAAGAAGACAAAATTGCTTATCACGTAGCCGCTGGTTTGATGTCAGTTTGCACCATCCCCAGCACTGGTGAGTTCGCTTTTGCTGATGAGCAGGTCGACGATCTGGTTAACCTGCTGCCGAAAGAACTCTATGAAGAATTGGCTGTAGCTGCTTTCAGTCTTGACCCTGTTGTCGAGCAGAAAACTCTCACCACAAAAAAAAAGAAGTCTTAGCAGACGGTAACATGTTACTGGTAAAGCGTATTTGCCAGTATCTCAAGAGACCAGTGTTTGAAGTGATGGGGTGGCCTGCCTCTGAGCTAGAGCACTGGTCTATCTTTTTCTCCATTGACGACAATAAAGACAAGCCAATCATTGTCACCAAGACACCGCAGACAGTGAGCCTGGTTGAGTCTAAGTCACGTTTCAGGGAGCTGATGAGCTAATGGCAAAAGGTTTATTTTCTCTCACGTCCACAGGTCTCAAGGAGTTCATCAAAGAGATGGAAGCCTTGGCTGACGCCATCCCTGAAATAAGCCTGAAAGCTCTAGCAGAACAAGAGAAAGTCGTTCAGGCGAGGATAAAAACCAACTGGGTGTCAATGGTCGGAGGCACACCAGGTGGTTACGTTTTCTCGTCAGTCGGCCAGTCTGTTGCCATGAGTAAAAGCGACCCTTACACTGTTGTTGGGACTGTAGGTGTCTATAAAATAGATAGTGTCAGTGTCCAATTCGGAAAGACAGAAAAAGACCTTAATGCTGCGCAGATCGCATATTGGGTTGAGTTCGGGACATCACGACTTCGCAACGGTGGTCGTAAAAAGAAAGGTGTCAATTACGATGACGAACAGCTCATTAATGTGGCTGGAGTACCTTTTATTAGTAACGCTTTTTACTCAAGCCTAAATGAGCAACAAGATGCTTTCAAGGTTGAGTTCAACAGGTTAGCGGACCAGTACCGCTACACAGGGTGACCACATGAGTGACGTATTACGCTCGACAACGTTTCAATTAGAGTTCAAGGGTCAGGACGGCATCACCGGCATCAAGCAGTTCACTCGTGCCGTCAGTGATGCAGACAAGACTGTCGAAGAACTCAGCGCGACTCTTGGTGATAATGTCGAGGTCACCTATAAGAACGTGCAGAGCAAACAGGAACTAACCGCTGAAGCTCGGGCTCTTGTCAGCCAGATGGAGAGAACGAACGCTCGGGTGAAGGAGATGACTTCACTCTATCAGCACCAGGCTTCCATGATCGGAAAGACAGCACAGGAACAGGAAGTTCTGAACGCTGTTTATAAACTCGGTGCCAATGCCACGGAAGCACAGAAACAACAAGTCACCCATCTGGTTCAGAATTACCAGATGCTCCGTGATGGCTCGAACCAGACTGAGGGTAGTTTCCGTAATCTTCGTGGTGTCTCCCAGCAGCTCGGTTGGCAACTCCAAGACGTTGCTGTCCAAGCGCAACTCGGCACCAGCGCATTCGTCATATTCTCTCAGCAGGGTTCTCAGCTCGCTGCCGCATTCGGACCTACCGGTGCATTGGTTGGTGCTGTGATCGCCGTGGCTGGCGCCATAGGTGGTGCTCTCGTTAACTCGATGGGTGTCGCCGGAGAGGAAATCGACAAACTCATCGGTAAGGTTGATAGTCTCGGTAAGGCCACTAAAGAGCTGGCTGCTATCGAGTTACGTAAAAAGATTCAGGACGACCAGCGCAGACTGGTAGAGATTGATTCACTGTCACGTATCGGTTTCTTGCAGGATAAACAGCGTGACGGTATAAGTCTCACAATGCGTGAGCACAAAGAATTATTGAAGCTCCAGTCAGAACGTGAACAACTGTCTGATGCAATAGTCACTCAAGAAGGTTATCTCGACACCCTCACTCGTTCGATGGATACCAACATTGAGACTGAGAAGAAAAGTCGAGAAGCTACCCAGAAACTGCTCACCAGTTACGGTCTTAAAATCGACTTACTCGGTAAAACTGATCGTGAGCAAGCCAAGGTAAACGCCAGAGTCGAACTTGGTTCAGCGGCTACTGAAGACCAGATCGCGGCGGTAATGGCTGGTATTGATGTTTATTACAATGAGTACGACGCACTCAAGGCTCGTGAAAAAGCAATCAAGGATGCCGAAAAAGCAGAGAAAGAGTCTGCTGCTGAGTCTCGTCGTATTTCTCAGCAGCGTGAACGTGCTTTCCAGGCCGAGGCGCTTTCACTCATCAAGCAGACCGAGACAGCACAGGAAGAGTACGACCGTCATAAAAAAATGATCGACGAGTATGTCAGGTATGAGGGGACAAACCAGCTCACTGATGAGGCATACGCTGCACTGGAGCGATGGCGCACACAGAAACTCGCTGAAGAATATAAAAAACGTGAGGCTGTCCGTAAGCAGATCGAGGAAGCACAGAGAAAACAGGGTGGTCGTGATGACCCGACAGGGTTTGAAAACGATACTTATGTCAGAAATCTACAATTACTGACAGACCAGAAAAAAGCTCTCGGTGAATCAGAACTTACTGAGCGTCAACGGATCGACGGGCTCATCGAAGCAGAGACTGAACGTCACACTGACAGACTCAATGAAATAGCGAATAACCAGTTAATCAGTCAGCTTCAGAACTACGCCACGTTCACCGGGTCAATGGGGAAGGTATTCGGTCAACTCCAACAGTTTGCTGAGGAAGGTAGTAAAGAAGCAGCTGCACTGTTCTACATTAACCAGGCAATTGCACTGGCTGAGACCATAGTTAACACCGAGCTGGCTGCCACTAAAGCGATGGGTCAACTCGGTGTGTTTGGTATCCCTGCATCGACACTCATTAGAGCAACTGGTTATGCGTCAGCAGGTATCATCGCAGGTCAGACAATCGCTGGTGCTTACGATAAGGGTGGTAATATCCCTTCCGGTCAACTCGGTATTGTTTCCGAGTATGGCGATGAGCTGGTTAACGGTGTAATGGTTAAGGGACCAGCTAGGGTCACATCTCGTGAAGACACAGCCAAAATGATGAATGGTGGCGGAGGTAGTGTTAGTATCGTCATAGAGAACCGGATCGACGGTGCCAGCTACCGAGAAGAACGAATTGACGAGAACACAGTTAGGATCATCGCAGAGCGTGTTTTCAACGATAACATTGACTCTGGAGTTTCCAGTGTGCTCGGTAACCGAAACAGTCGCTCCACTAAACAGATGAAGAACAGTTTCAACGTAAAAGGAAAAGTATAATGGCGACTAAGGGTGATATCAGTGACCTGAATGTCCTCCTTTACGGTGGTCATCCGATGGTGCCCCTCGTTGAGGGGTTCACCAGATCGCGTCAGAGTGGTGTAGTGAGGTCCGACGTTGCCGGTGGTGCCAGCAGGCAGAGGAAGAAGTATTTTGGCACCACCCACATCGCTAGTGCCACGTTTTATCTTCGCTCCCCAGCACAGATGGACTACATTCAGTTATTCATCAACAACAATGAAGGGAAGCGCTGGATTTGTCACCTTGCTGCTGACCGCCCACTGGTTGAACCGTATGTGGTGCAAGCGCTGACCGACTGGAACCACGTTGAGGTGAATGCACTGAGAGGGACAGTCACTGTTCAGCTTGAGATATTTAGTGCTCGCAATGAGTGTCTTGACGAGACGCTTGGTGTACTGTATCCCTGCATCGGCGACGACATCTGTGAGTATCTGACATCATTCGGGACAATGACTGAAAGATGGCCACTATATGCTCCTGTTATTGTCGAAAAAGGTGTCACTCTTGATTTCATTAACCAGCGCTATTACAAAAACCAATCGCTTGTAAGTCTTGGTAATGCGATGACTTTCACCAGAGCCAGTGTAGGTACTGACTTTGTTGAGGGTGTGCTTACTGAATTCACTGTGAATGAACCAAGGGTTGGTGATGGTGGGTTGTTGATTGAAGGAGAAAAAACCAACGTTCTAACAAATACAAAAAATTTAACTGGGTGGATCTCATCCAATGTTTCAATTTCTGTATCATTAGAGCCAGCTCCAAAGCCATCGGACTTTTTTACAAGAGTTGTTCCATCATTGGGTGTTTCACAAAAAACGATAGCAAAGTCAAGTACTCTACTTTCCGCTGGAGAGCCTGTTACAACTAGCGTTTTTGCAAAAAAAGGCGAGCTTGATAAGTTTCAGATAAGATGGTTTGGTGGTGCGACGGGAGTTTCCAGTAAATATGCAAACTTTGATCTGTCTCTTGGTGTTTTTTCAGGGACATGCTCAAGAATCGAAATGATAAAAATAGGTTTTACAGATAGTTATTTATGCATTGCTGGTGATGACATAACTGGAACTATGACAGGAGGGCAAGACACAGGATTTGAAGTAATATCGTCACTGTCAGATGGAAGAAGACCGAAGTTTAACGGAGACGGAGTATCTGGGTTATACCTTTATGGTGCTATGTTGGAGACTGGACTTAAAAGCTCGTATATTGAACCAATCAACACACCTAGTACCCGACAACCTGACCTTGCAACGATTGACATCAGTGACACCACATCAACAGACGGTACTATATTTTTTGAATACGAATGGGACGGTAGAAATAGTGACTGTGCTCTGTTTACTGTCAGTGACGGGTCTAGCGACCACATTGTCACATGTCAACACACAACGTCAGGAAACATAGAACTTACGTTGTCAGAGATGGGTCTTACTGTAGCCACTCTAGTCATCCCTGAACCAACAACAGGTAGAGTCAAAGTAGGTGTTGTTTACTCACAGAACAGAGTGTCATTAGCTGTGAATGGTCAGATTGTTTCCGTCGTTCCGACAGGTACAGTCACATCACTCAGTCAAATTGAACTCGGTACAAGTAAGACTGGTGCAGAACCACTCAACGGTCATATCGGACGAACCTGGTACAGACCTCGTGCTTTCACAGAGCAAGAGTTAATTGAGGTAACATCATGACCGACGAAGAAATCAGAGAAATTTACGCTAGTGCTCCAGTGAGTAAGACTGTAATCGAGGTGGTGGAGCTTTCCGCCCCTTGGTTCAGTAAGACTTATTATCTTCAGCGCCAGATGACAGATAGTATCGAGGTTACTCTGGAGACCGGTGAGACAGTAGTCGCTGAGTATGTACCGATGAGTATTGACCAGTCCAGCAGCAATGCTGACCTGAATTACGAGCGGAACATCGTGATCCAGCAGGTCAACGACATTATTGCGTCAGAACAGACCAATTACGACCCTGATGTTTATGGTGACCAGTTACCCCAGTTCACATCTCGTGGCTACATCCTCTATCGTGATGGAAGTGTCAGTCAGATAAAGCAACAGCCTATCCGGTTACCGGTTCGTAAGATGCGAAGGGATGAACGAGGTGCGTTGTTCAACGTCACTACTAAACCAGCGAACCAGTGGGCCACAGGTGAGGTTGCCACTACAACCCGAGTGCCGATGCTCAAGGGGTTCTTGTGATCGGTCGTCACTACAGTCGGAGCGGGTATAATTGCGCTCACTTTGTCGCTGACTGGTATGAAAAACTGGGTGTCCAGATACCAAGAGAGGGAGTTTTCGAACTCTCTTTTTTGGTATGGATGAGGAAACACTTCACCAGAGTCAGTATCCCCGTTGATAATTGCCTGGTTCTCATGACTATAGGTGGTGAGCGTCACATTGGTGTCTATGCTGATTATGGTGTCTACCATAACTACCAAATAGGAAACAAACATGGCTCGGTGGTACACTGGGATATCGGTGTAATTAACAGAAACTATGATGAGGTCACATACTGGGTATGGTCACAATCCGATATTACAAAGACCCGCTGACAGGCAGGTTTACCGAACACCACCACGAGCGAGTGATTGATTTCATTCGCTCTCACTTTTTCTCACGTTCTGAAATTCTCGACCTTCGTTTCTTTAACATGGAAGTGCTTGGTGAGGAACTCACAGATTATCTTGATGTCTCCGATGGCGTGGTAGCTGTCACTCACGATAGTAAACTTCCATATGGTGGTGGACTAGTGTTCATCGCCATTGCAGTTGTTACTGCTGTTGCCACAGTGCTCCTGATGCCTTCTGTTTCTGTACCAAATCCAGGTAACCAGCAACAACAGTCAGCCACGAACTCACTCGGGTCAACACAGAATGAGGCAAGGGTCGGTCAACGTATCGACGATATTTTCGGGTATGTCGCAAAACACATGCCTCCGTTGTGGCAGGTGCCGTATCGTGTCGGAGTGAACAACGAAGAGACTGAAGTGCTGTTGATGTGCATCGGTCGAGGTAAATATCAGACTTGGCCTGACCGCTGGTACGATGGTAATACTCGACTGCTCGATATTCCTAACGCTCAACTCAGTAAATACGAACCTGGTACATGGCCCGGTAATGGCGCACCGTCATTCCAGATTGGTTCAGATATCAACGAGAAGATCGGTATTTATCGACAGTCGAATGACCTGAACCCTGCTGAATTACTACCACCCAACGACCTTGATAACTCTCTTGGTGCTGAGTGGTCGATCACAGGGACAACCCTGACAGCCACCCTGTTACCTGATGGATTCTCGATGCTGGATAGTTTCAGTGTCGGCGGGAAGGTCAAACTGGATGGGTTCTATTTCATAAACAACAATGAGTCTGTTTTACTTTATAGTTCATCAGGACCGTCTGGTGTAACTTTTATCGGTTCGTCGTCCAGTATCGACTTAGGTCAAGTTGAGTATACTGTTACTGACGTCACTGAAACTACACTGTCTGTTTCTGTACCTCCAGATGCACCACCTGAAATAGTCACAGCATGGGCTGTTATGTCAGGTTACGTAGTGCCTAAGAAATATGCATACGTCAGCGGACAACCCGGTGTGTCTATTTATACGGTGAACCAGCAAATATTTAATAGTTCGTGGTATTTAGACTCAGCTAAAACACAACCAGTGGGTGTTACTCCGTTTACCGTCACACCGTTGGCGGCAAAACCGTTTGACGGTTACGTCGGTCCATTCAACGTACCTACTGACGCTGACGAAATCATTCTGAACTTCGTTAGCGTGAATGGTTTTTATAAACTGGTCGAGAACCGCGAAACGGCAATCTCCGCAAACATAGAGGTATTCGTTGAAGAGTTGGATGCTGATGGCACACCTACCGGGAATAGCACTATTTACCCAGTGGTTTATGAGAGTAATAACAGTGTCCGTAAGTCAGTATTTCAGACAAAACGAATCACACTGAGTTACGAGAAAAGCCGTGTTTCAGCTCGTCGAACCACTGACCGTGACAAGGGTGATAAAGTCAGTAACGTCGATATCGTCGAGTGGCGTGATTTCTATTCGTTCGAGAACGTCAGTGGTCTTGACCTCGGTGATGTCACGCTTGCTCATGTGGTAATTCCGAGTAATTCACAGTCGCGGTTGATTAAGGAGCGGAAACAGAACGTCGATGTGATGCGGTTGATCACCGAGTACCAGGGTAACGGTGTGTTCGGTCCACCTGAGTCATTCGCAACTGATAACTTCGCTCAGGTACTCATTCACATGTCACTCGACCCGTTCATTGGTCGCCAGTCCATTGAGAACATTAACGCCGATGGCTGGTTGCTGCTCTCCCAACAAATACAGGACTACTTCGGGTCAGACCAGATGGTTCGGTTCGGCTTTGACTTCGACGACACTCAGGTCACCTATCAGGACAGTTTCGTTCAGGTTGCACAGACTGTCTTGTGTAATCCGTATGTCCAGAACGGTGTTTATGACCTGTCGTTCGAGCGCAAGCAGAATACCTCATCTATGCAAATCACCTGTCGCAATAAGATCGTGAATAGCGAGGTGAGAGAGGACGTGTTTGAGCGGATGAACGATGGTGTTGAGGTCAACTGGCGCGATGAGGTCAGCGGTGTCACCGAGACTTTCTATGTGCCAGAAGACCGGTCAGCAACGAACCCAGAACGTATCGATTTCAATGGCTGTATCACCCGTGAGCAGGCTTATAAATACGCATACCGAGTCTACAATCGACAGAAATACAACCGCTACAACGTCACATTTGACGTGGACGAGTTCGGTCGCAACATCATCCCAGGTAAGCGGATCGACTCACCGGATGGTACTCGATTTGTGGTGAGACCGGACAGCACCGACGGTTACCGTGTGTTTGATGGTGAGGTGGTCGAGGTAAACGGCCTGCTGGTTGAATTATCTGAACCAGTGGTGTTCTCGCCGGGTGAGGATCATTACGTCACGTTCACCCGTGTTAACGGTGACAACAGTGACCCCATTCTCTGTACCCAGGTTGACGACTATATCATCCAGCTTGCAGAGCTACCGAGTGAGGCTATCTATGACGGGTACAGCCAGGACAGGACTAAGTTCGTTCTCATGTCCGAACAGTTGCGTGAGTCGGTGGCACTGATACCCCAGACCATCGAGTTTAAGATTGATGACAACGGTATTGAGACAAACACAATCAGCTCGATAAACTATGACAGTCGGTATTATAAGAACGACCTGGATGTGGTTGGATAAAAAGAAGGGGCCTTGAGCCCCTTTAGTTTATTTATTGTCGTTCAGTTTTACATCTTTCATCCACTTTCTTAATTGTCGTTTTGTTGGTCTAGCTGGGGAACAGTGGACGTAAATAGAGTGACCATCTTTTCTTGATAGAGTAGTACACCACTCGTAACCAACGGCTTGGTTATCTGGTTCTATTTCTCCAAATATGTAACTAACATATCTTACATTGGCACGTGTTATGTCAATCATCACCCTCTTTCTCCCTTCTCTGTCCACAGTACCAACACCATCCCCGACAACACCATGTCGATACATGTGTCGAATAAGTCGTAGAACTTCATGTAGTCATAGTCCGTCAACAAACTCACCAGCATCACCAATACTACCATTGTGGTCAGTAAGCCGGAAAGGTACAGGTAAGCTCTCGCGAATTTACTCATCACTCTTCTCCTTCATCTGAACTATCAACTTCCATCAAAAGCGGATCAACCAATTTACGGGTTCGCTCCACATAATAACCGATATCAACATTACTCATGTCGAGACCGGCGAGTTTATTGCACACTGTGGCACGGTGACCAGCCTCAACCCTAGTACGGCGAATAGGTGGTTCAGGTGTCGGAGGTTCACACTTCTCCCAGCGACTACTCGGTTGCTTGCTTGCCATCTTGTGAGCACCTGTAGTCATGTGCCGCCAATGATTACCCATCTTCCACTTCTTCACCTGGTCAACGGTAGGATCCGTGAGCTTGATGAGGTAGCCACCATCCTTGCTCACGTAATACCGGGTGACTCGCTGCTGCTCCTGCTGTCGGGTGGTGACCACTGTGTCACCCCACATCACAGGAGTTTCCAGTATCAGCTTGTCTTTCCGGTTTATCTTCGTCCGTAACATGAAGTCAAGCGGGCAGACTGTCAGGTGTCGCCGGATGAATGACTCGATGTTCTCTCCACGCACCAGAGCAGCCTCAGCAGCCTTAGCCACTACGATAGCGCCGTGGTCCTTATGCCAAGGCAATTCCCTGGTTCCCGAATCTTCCTCGGCGCGGATATAGGCATAGGCGCCGATACGCTTGACCTTACCTGAGTTCTTTCCATCATTCGTTAGTTTCATTCGATTCACCCAAAGGATAACGAATCACTCTGATTCCCTTGCACACTGCGTCATTTACTTTTCTTCTGTGATATGTACTGACTACTGATGTTATACCTAATTCGACCAATCTTTGATAATCACCAATTTCTATACTGTCACCATTGAAAATCTTGTACTCGTACTTGGTTTTGTATCTTGAAAAAAGAGCGGATTGAATTTCCTTCCTGTGAGGATTGTTTTCCCAGTTCTTTTTTAACTTATCGGAATGACCAGACCTTACTCCACTAGCCCATTGTTTCTTTAGGTTTTCGCTTTGTTTTGCACTCGTTTCGGGATTGTGTCTTAACCCTTCTACCTCATCAACTCTGAGGTTATATCCGTAGTTTCTGTCTAGTGTGTTGAAATGCTCAATCCAATGTCTTTCTCGTACATAGAGTTGGTCACGGTCGTCTACAAATTCTAATGGTATAAAGTCGAATTTCTCTATCCCGACTTTTTTCATTGCTCTAGATAAATAGTCATTCAAATGACTAATCCTACCTGTGTTGTAATCATATATGTACTGGTGACACCTTCTATAAAAGTCAACTGTCTGACCAATATATATTTTATTGTTCACCGAGTTAAAAAGCATATAGATACCGGACTCGTCTTTAAGGTGGATACATGGTCTCATTGTCATCTCCTATCTGCAATGTAGCTATTCAAACACAGCTATGTAGGAGTTGCAATCCCTAACACAAAAAAGAGAGTAAAAAGCACCTTCTAGCTCCAGTTGGGTAACACTTTCCCACCAAGTGCAAACAGACTCAACGTGGTTTATGTAGTTTCTGTTCACCTTAAACGTCAGACCATCCGTGTTGATCTGAATCATCTTTAAACCAGGTGTTTTCATTAGTTGTTCAGCGAGCATACAGAGCAGGAGCTGACCGTTGATAGTGATACTCATGGTGTACTGAGGGTCATAGAACGGACTGTGTTTGTCATTGGATTTACCGTAGACACCGTTCAGGGCCAACTTCAGCATGTTGTTTTCAGCTGTCTTCTTCGGGTACTGCTTACGCTGCTCATAGACATCGAGATAAGCGTCACAGAATGCTTCACCCAAGTGCAGTGGGTAGAACCTGTTCTTGATGGCGAGGTTCGGGTAATAGGAGCTGACGTCAACGTCTATGATGCACTCATTCTCATCTGACTTAATAACCTCACGATTCACCGAGCCGTGGATACCACCGGCCCCGAAGTCAAACTGGAAACCGTCAACAGTGCAGTTCACTCCCTTGAAGAAACCCTTGATCTGCTCAGGGTTGATGACTGACTCACGGAAGAACTTCAGGATTTCATTGAACTCAGGTCGCTCGAATTGGACGTATGGGAGGATGATGTCAGCGACCCGAATGCTGGAGCGGAAAGTCTGGTTCCACTTACCAGCCTTGATGCCTTTCTTCGCCAGCTCCATCACAAAGAACTCTTGTCCGATACGGGTGTCATTGTGATTCATGAAGTCCTTGCCGTACTTCTCAGACAGTTGCTCACGGAAAGCTATCTCTTTAACACTGAAGCCGTAGAACAGATTGGTAGCGTTGACGTCGTGATCGTTGTAATCCAGCACGACCGGTGTGTCACTGGGTTTGACCGGCTTATTGAAGTCAAGTTCGAGTTCTTCGATAGAGTCCATTCTCATATTGAACTCCAACATCTTCAGGCTCGTCAGCTTGGCCTGGTTATCGAAGTGGTGAACCTTGAGCAGGTCAATCTGAGGAATAAACCGGTCGGCGTCCCATATCTGGTGAGACCAGTCGTTGAAGTCGGCATTGATGATAGACTGAGATTTACTGTAAAGCATCTCATTAGTGACCATGCCTGAATAGCTCACGATCATGTGAACCATCGGGTAGTCATAGGCGAGGTTATTGAAACCGACCATTCGACCATTGGAGTTACGCAGGTGAGTAAGGAACATGTTGAGTTCCTTACCCTGGTTGCACCACGGCGTAATAATAAATCGCCAGCTTGAACGGTCAGTGACACGAGTGATTATGATGGAGAAGAAGTTCGGGAGGCACTCTATGTCGTAACCGTAGTCGGTGTATTTGCTCATTTTAGTCTCTCATTAAGCGTCTTGAGTAACGGTATTTTTTACGTACTATCATCGACCTATCTGCGTCACACCAACGTTCCTCCTGTATGCTACGTAAATATATATTGAGAGTATGAACCGACTCTATTTGATTTGGTGATTTATCCGACAGTAGTTTCATCACTTACCTCCCCACACCACCAATCCAGCCAGAAATAAAACGGTCAGCACCGGAAAAGCCAACAGCATGACCAGTAATTTAGTGAACATGACTTTATCCTCGGTCATATCAAGATTTATCTTTTTTAGGGTAAGGTAAGCCAATGAAACCATGATTTTTAACTAATGGATAAAAGTAGATGTGTTTACCTGGTACTACTACTTCAGATAATTCACCTTGCTCGTACATTTCTTTTAACCTTTTAGCAAAAGGTTTTAACTCTCCTTTGTATTTCGTTCTCATCGCTCTCGAATGGTACTTTTTTCCTGATTTAGTTACTAACACTACGTCTTTATTTGTGACACCTAAATACACCCAGTTAGAAGCCTGGTAAACCGCCCCTACATGTCCATAAAATGGGTCAGCATAACTGATTATTTTTTTTACTGTTGTGTCTTTTTTCAGTAGTTTTATTGCTCTTGACATGAACCAAGTGTTCACATTTGCCTTTGACCTGTCTGTTATTACCATTCTCCTCAGCTCAACTACATCTTGCTCGTTGTCTGAATACTTTTTCCAAGATGTAGTTGATAATTGCCCGAAAATAATAGCACCAGAAAGCGAATTTCCATGATGGAGTGCATAACATTTTGTTATTTTTAATCCGTTTACGTTGTGTGAGTAATGATGTTCTTCAACATAATCACGTATGTCTTTTATAGAACACTCAACAATAGTCCAGTCTTCGTTATCTAACATAAGTCACCCCGCATATACCGATGAGGTCAGAATTATCAGCCCGACAATGACCCAGAAACGAACGGAGTCACCGTGTCGATCCCAGAATACTTTCAGTGCTGACGGTTTTTTGGTGTTTACAAAGTCACGGTTGGTCATGGTTGTTTCTCCTGACACGAGCACAATCCAGATAAAGCTACACTCAGCGGAGAAGGTTCATCTGGATGAGAAACTGAGTTCACTCTGTACAATGTTTTTCTATACATCACGGTGAAATCGTCAGGTCCCCAGATTTTCCATAACTTCCCTTTCTTAGTTGAATAGCGTACTGAAGACCCATTATTTTTGATCAAACAAAATTCACATGTGTCACCCTCTTTCAGTTCTACTCTTTCGCCTTTATAACCATTGCATACCGAACAATGTTCCATCTCTCAACCCTCTCAATAATGTTGGTGAATCTGAATACAACTCTATACCCAGATTCACCGTCTGTAAAGGTTTTTTACAATAAGTCTTACGAGCCAAACCGGAGGACGTTATCAGCAACCATCATCGGCTTCAGGGTTACCCCCTTGTAGCCAGTCTTGTCGCAGGTGATGTCGAGGGCACTGTTGCGCATGAGCTGGTTGAACGTCACCTTGTTCATCGGTGATTTGATACCTTCTGATGATGCCCAGATGCGGTAGGCACGGTAAGCGTCCTCGATCACCACATACCCATTGCTGTCCATGTTCACGCAGTCTTCGATATACCCTGACAACGGGAACATGTCCTTCTTCAGTTCTTCCTTCAGCTCGATGCTGTCAGACGATTCGGTGAACCGACCCTTAGCACGAAGACGACGGAGACCTTCGATTGCCCACATAGTGATTCCAGGTAACTCAGCAGCCAGTTTGTCATCAAGGTGGATATCCTCTTTACCGAAGAATGACTTCGTGAATTTAAACACCAGCGCCCGGTTCATCAGTGCGCCTGATGGGTCATTGAACCTAGGCATACCGTTAGTACTGACGACAATTTTGCAACTGAACGTGCTGGACTGCCCACCCTTATACATGACGTGGTAGTTAATCGGGTCACCACCAGTGATGGCCTTGAAGTTAGTCAGTACGCTGTCACGAATGCTCGGGTGCAAGTCCTGTGCTTCCGGTACGAGAGCCAGTGACGAACGGCTCATTTCGTGCAGGGCTGAGTCCTTGATAAAATTACTCAACGGCGGCGCGGTCATATTCTCTTCACCGACCATATTAGTCAGCACCCGAGTGATTGTGCCTTTACCACCACGGGATTTACCGTTGAAGATAGCGAACCGCTGAAGACTGGTGTCACTGGTCAGACAGTAACCCATGAACTCCTGAAGCTGGTTCTTTATCTCCTGGTTGTTACCCCAAATACTGTCGAGGAATGTCATCCACTCGTCACACCGAGCACCAGGTGAGAAGTCATATGTCAGCTCGTTCATACAGAAGAACTCATGGGTGTGCGGTATCAACGTAGGGTTAGGGTTACTCAGGTCAACAATACCGTTCTTGAACACAGCAAGGTTCTTCGTGTCACGCTCGGTGTCAGTCAACCAGGTGCCATTATCAACAGCTCGGGTATTCACTAGGTCACAGAGGACACGGAAAATACCGCTGGTGAATGAGTCAGCCGGTTCGAACTGATGAAACGCTCGCTGAATTTCAGCCTTGATTACTGCATCACTTACCATCTTCCATGAACGACCGTTGAACTCGTAGAACAGTCCTTCGCTACGGATCAGGTTTATCCCGTCGTAACGCATCCCGTCGAACACCCGAGCAAAATTGTAGTGACTGGCCTTCGCCGTCAGCGTGACACCGAGAGAGACAGCCTGAGTGCTGGACACACGAAGACCACGGTCGATGTCTTCCGGTAACGTCGGAACTATCGGTTGGACGTGTTTGTTTTCTGCGTCAAACAGGTACGGGTCATGGAACGTTTCACGCATTTTCTCCCAGCCACATGACGGTTCTTGCAGGGGTGGCAGTGAGGTGAACTGAGCCTTGGTTGACTTGCAGCCAGCAGCCGACGACGGATATTTGTAAGCTCGACTGACCACGCTTTCGAAGTGGTCTTTCTCCGCTTCCGTCCATGGTGGCTCACAACGTGGGTTGTAGTGGTCCCAAAGAATGTCGATGGCATGAGCCATGTCAATTCCATGGTCGTGACCATAGCAAGCAACTCGGAACAGTTCGTGAGTACCACCCCCGAGAACAGCGGGGTGTGCTGCATTAGCCACGAATGACGTAAACCGCCGGATGTCAATAGGGTCATTGTCATAACCGGTTCCTTCCTGTGAACCTTCTCTGGCTTTTATCCAGCCGTGTAACACGGAGTCTTTGTCTGCATCCAGCATGTGAGCATCGCGGACTTCATCGAAGGTATAACGATGACCGGACGCACTGTAGTCACTGGTGATCTGATAACACTGCGGTGAGTTCGGGTTTTTCCAGTGCTGGAGACCAGGGAGACGGATAACCCGAGCAGGGTCGATAACCTGTGGGTCAGACCCGTAGAACATGGACAACTGCTTTTGCATGATTGTCCACTGCTCGTGAGTCAGTTCAGGGTTGACCTCAATCAACCAGAATGCGTGACCGTGAGTATCGTCGCGCTTCTGGATAATGTGAGGTGCGAGAGCCCACACTGGTTCAGCCATACCATCGAAATCGACGAACAGTGCTCTCAGCTCGGTGATGTTCTCGACTTCACGACCATTACCATCTGTCCCGTTAACACATATGTAGATACCGCATTTCTGTGATTGCTTGTAGTTAATGAACTCGGCAGAGTCGTCCAGTGATGCTGTCCACCATTCAGGGAATACATCAGATGGCTTCGGTCCGAACTCTTTCTTTGGGTCATAGAATGCCTGGAAAGTAACAGGTGAAAGAGACGACCCGGTTAGCGCGGATATGAGTCTCCGCGCTTGCGTGAAATCGAGCATACCGGATCCCTCAGATTTGGCTCAGGATTGTCTCTGCTTTGATAAGCGTTTTCCACGCCACAGGATGAGTGTTAGTTCTTGTTGTGTACTGAACGACACTGGAGACACTTAGACCTGATGCAGCAACAACTTCTTCGATACCGTGCTTCTCAACCAAGACTTTCAGTCGTGCATTGGTGTCGGCATCTTCATACTCTGCTGCGAGTTTCTTGATTTCTTCAATCCTGCTCATGTCTTAACCCTCTGGTAAAACTCGGTGATGAGTGTCGTGACATCTTCGGCGTTAGTGGCGAACCCGGCGATACCGCCTGCTGCAATGACACGACGAGCGAATTTGTCCTGACCGTATTCTCTAGTACCGACAGGGTAACAGGTTTTACGCTTGAACCCCAGCTTCTTGGCGTCAATGGCGGTGAAAATGGCAAGTTTTTTGCCCACCATATCGGGTGTGATGGTGACCTGGTGCCAGCCGATCCAGTCGTGGGTTCTGATTGACTCGTTGTTCTTGACGCCATCATTACCCAGACCGAAGAAAATAGGTCGGTTGCTTTTCTCGTCGTAAGCCACGCCGCTGTTGTTCCGATAGAGTCTGCAACCACTGGCATTCGCCGCGAGCAGGACATTATCGGAGGCGAGTGACTCGGGTGTTTTATGTTTAGTCACGGATATCTCCGGTTAATAAAAAAAGGCCGCCCGAAGACGGCCACTGGTTAAAAAATCACTGAGGATTCGTAAAGTTGGGTTTTGCATACCCCGCAGTAATCATGTCGTCATCACTCCAACCCTGACCCTTCAGCACGTCGTAAGTATACGGACTGTCAGCGTTCATGATGACCTTGCCGGTCGTCGGGACGCTCGGTGCAGGCGGGACGCTCGGTGCAGGCGGTGCAGGCGGTGCAGGCGGTGCAGCCTGTTGCATCGTGGCGTAACCAGCGCCGACGATCTGTTCATCAGTCCAACCCTGACCCTTCAGGACGTCATAGGTGTACGGACTATTTGCGTTCATGACCAGTTTACCGGTAGCTGGTGTTGACGACATTGCTCCAATTACCGCACCAACTAACGGTATTCCAACCGCTTGACCAATAACTTCTCCGATAATAGCGTTTGTAACAGGTGACGAGGTGTGTGCAGGTGGTGCAACCGGTGCGATAGGTGCTGCCGGAGTCATCGGCTGGAAGTTACCTTGACCGACACCAGCAGACAGGTTGCTGTTCTGCACAGCCATGCCAGCAAACGCACTGGTTGCATCTTGCTTCGGACCGGCACCACCGAACGACTCGTCGTCATAGCACATCATGACGTTCAGGAGCTTGATGGCGATGATGCGGGCATTTTCCTTGTTGGTGAACGCGCTGACTTCTACCTGGCAACGTACCCAGCAACCAGAGTAAATGGCGCTCGGGTCAATTGGTTGGATACTGACACCATGTACACAACCGGGTTGTTCGGCAGGGTCAGCTGTGAAATTAATAGACCAGTTACCCGCTGCAATAGGGTCAACCTGACTGGGGATCGGGAAGCCTTTTTCGTCCTTGGCGAAAACCTTGTCACCGTCTTTGAAGTTCGGCGGGAACTGGATACCACACTGCTTCGCGAACTCGTGGTTGTCCACGTCGAGTTCGAAACCAAACTCTTCACGTACCACTTGCTTGATAGCATTGACCAGGTTGTCACGGCTGGATGGGAATTGTAGCCCGAGCTTCTGGATAACACCTTGACCAGCTTTCGGGAACATAGCGGTCAGGCGGTATTTCAGTGCATCCTTCTCGTTGAACTTTTTCGGTTCTTTGAGGTGGACATACGACGCACGGCAAATGTCCGTGATGATAGTTACTGATGCCATATAAATTAACCCTCTATCTTAAAGGCTGCGAACGCCTCGGTTGCAGGTTGAATTCGGATTGCCGGTGAGTTGTCGTGCATCGGCACGAGTTTCTTACCTGGTTCCGGTGATACGAAGTGCTTGTTCACAACGTCGTGCGGCAAGACACGTTTCAAATCAGTTTTACTCTTGAGCTTGGTATTATAAAGCTGGTCATGGGTTTTACCCAGTGCAACAGCCTCATGAACCAGTGCTGATTCATCCTTACACTCTGCCCGACCGTAAGACTGAACGACTTTGTATCCGTCGAATCGTCGGCCACTCATAGCAAGGTTGAACACTCTTTCCTCTACCTTCTGAAGGAAGGCTTTGGTGCTGCCAATTTCACGGTAAATCAGTTCCAACTCGGGTATCGACAATTCCTCGAAAGGGACTGTGACATAAGCATGGTCGAGAACCCATTCAATCCGAGCTCGACAGTTAGCCTGTGCCGGACAGTAGTAACAGTGCTCACCCGCTTTCGGTTTCTGTGACTTATCCTCAGCCAGAGCGACCGACCGGCGAAATTTCTCATGCCAATCGTGCAACACTCTGATTGGATAAACAGCAGTCCTGACCGGCCCGTCTATATGGTTACCATTCGGCTGCACGATGGTGTTTCTCACCGTGTGAACCCTGTCCCACATCTGGAATGTATCCAGTGCCGCAATCGCATAACCGATGGTCTGAGGATTGTTGTCGACCTCGACGACACCATAGCCGTTCTTGTAGTCGGTGATTTCAACGATACCCTGATTAGGAACCAGGAAGTTGCAATCGGACGTACCATACACATCGTCTCGACCGAGTGATGACATCACCACTCGTTGTTCGAGCAGCGGCTTGGTTCCATATTTCGCTGTCATCTGATTGACGTAACTGGTGTAGACAAACACATCGTCGATCATCTTGTAATCGACAGCAATGTTGTTGAACTCCATGCCAAGCATTTGACGAATATCAAAACCAAGCCGCAAGACGAATTCACCGAGACCGTGTGCAGCAGTACCGCGTTCAGCAGATGGATTGGACTGCTCAGGATAACCCTGACTCATCCTCACGCTGGCAGGACAAGCGTCCTCAATCCAACGATGACTCCCGCTAAACGAGAATTTACTGTGTGCGCTCGGTGCCATGGTCGTTAACCTTTCAGTGCAGCTAGAACTGGTTCCCACTCGTTCGACCACTTCGCCACTTCGACGTAAGCATCGTAGAGTTTGGCGAACGGGATGGTTGCTGGGTCATCACCTTCACCGTCGTTGTTGCTGACGTAGTAGGCAAGACCTTCTTCGACAGCCTGAGCATGTTCGGTGCCTTCAGCCATAACACGGAGGTCAGCGAATTCCTTGACCAGGTTCTTCAGGTTTTCTTCCCACTTCTCCAGGTCTTTCAGCACGTCAGCGGCCTGTTCAGCAGGTACTGAACCAAACTGGTCATACCCGCGAGGTGTCAGAACACCAGCGATAACCAGGTCATAGTCAACACCCATATCGTTGATCAGTACGTTGCTCAGACGAGCGGCCTTGACAGTCGGACCAGCATCTTCAGCTTTCGGTGCTGAAGGTACGCCGGGTTTGCTCGGTGCTGCTGGTACACCCGGTTTAGCAGGTGGTGCCGGAGGGGTCGGGGCACTTGGTGCAATGGGTTTGCTCGGCGCGGTAGTGGTTTCGATCTCAGCCTCACGACCAGCCTGATACTCAGCGATAATCTGAGCAGCCAGTTCTTTGTCGACACCTTTTTTCAGTGACCAGGTTCCGTCGGCGTTTTTGCGCTTGGTGCCAGCATGGATACGCTCATCCCACGGGACACCGTTTTTGTCGAGTTCGACGGTAGTCACTGTCACACCAGATTCTGTCTGTTCGGTGACCAGTTCGGTGTCAGTGTCATTATTAACCACTATGTTGAATCGCTCACCGACAGCGGTCGGTTGACCGTTTTCCAGTGCATCCAGTCGTGCATTCAGAGTGTCCAGTCGTGACAGCAGTTGTTCGAGAAGCCCCATGATTTTCTTTCCTCATTTAGTCGTTGTTGACGTGACTAACTCTATCATCCGAAAATCGAAAGTAAAGCCCTTTCGCAAAAAATTTTACGATGCTATGATTGTGTCCAGTTAATCAGGAGGTACTTATGCCTCAGTCATACCGTGATAAACTCGTCCGATACGTCTGCTGCCACCGAAGGTGCAGTGTCATTGAAGCCGAGCGATACCTGAACCAGAGTTGTCCGGACTGGGTGAAGTCAGACCCTCCAGTGGCAACGTTGATAACAGTAGAGAAGGATATTGATGATGATGATGAATCGTGAGCCGGGTTGGTATTGGATAAAGATATACCAGACTGATGAATATGAAATTGCTCAGTTTGCTGAAAACGGTATTTGGTATCTGAATCGAAGTCCTGTGACCACATGCACTGACGACCGGTTATATGAAATCGATGAGCGTCGTATCATGAGAGAGGAACCCACTGAATGATCACTCTCCGACCTCACCAAGTCGGTGCTATCGCTGCTGTAGACACGGCACTGTCTCAGGTATGCCGAGCTGTGCTGTGTGTGCTTCCAACCGGTGCCGGTAAATCACTCACGCTGGCTGAGTATGCTCGACGCTGTTATCAACGACGTGAACCCTGTGTCATCTTCGCTCACCGTGATGTGCTGATCTCTCAGCTCTCCGAGGCGCTGTGTAAGACAGGAGTTCCTCATACCTTCGTCTGCTCGGACAAGGCCCGTCGAGACATCACAAACAACAACCTGGAGCTGTTTGGTGATAGTTACTGGGAGCCGACCAGTCCGGTCATTGTGTCATCGACACCTACCTTCAACGCTCGACTCCGTGACGGTAAGCTGAACCCTCAGTTTTTAGAGTCAGTGCTGTGGTGGCTACAAGACGAAGCTCATCATTGTACGGAAGGGAACCAGTGGCACACTTGCCTGTCGTCGATGCCGAATGCTCGTGGTATCGGGTTCACAGCGACTCCAATCCGTGGCGATAAGAAGGGCCTTGGTTCACATGCTGACGGGATATTCGATTTCCTGTCATGCACCGTGAACATGTGGGACTTAATCAAAGCAGGGATGTTATGCCCCTATAAAATCTATGCTCACGGTCGCATCGACATCACCGGGATCAAGAAAGATAAGAACGGTGACCTGAATACCAAGCAATTACGAATTAAGACTAAAGAAGCTGATATCACAGGAAATGCTGTTCGTGAGTACAAGCATCATCTTAACGGTAAACCTATCATCACTTTCTGTATCAATATCGAACACGCCAAGGAAGTCGCTGACGAGTTCAACGCTGCCGGTATACCGTCGATAGCCGTCAGCTCGAAACAACCTCTGGCGGAACGTCAGCAGGCCATGGATATGATGAAAACCGGTCGGATCCTTAACCTAGTGAACGTTGACCTGCTGGGTGAGGGTTATGACTGCCCTGCTGTCTCCGGTGTAATCATGATGCGCCGTACTGTCAGTTACTCCTTGTTCAAGCAGCAATTCGGTCGGATGCTCCGTATCGCAGAAGGTAAGCAGTATGGTGTGCTCATTGATATGGTCGGCAATACCCGCTATATGATGCAGACGTTCAACCTGAAGTACCCTCACGATGACCCTACTTGGACGCTAGACCGACTCAGTGACCGAGCGCCGAAGACCTGCCCTGAATGTGATTCCGATAAGTTCTTTGATGGTGTCTGCCGTGACTGTGGTTATGAAGACCCTGATAAAATCGAGACTATCGAGTGTCCTGAGTGTGGAGCTATTGGCACTGTCGGTACTGCACCAGACCCTGACGGTAAAATGCTAGTATTCATCAACAGCGTCTGCCCCGAGTGTGGTCACGTTGAAACAGATGATGAGCGAGTCACCCGTATCAGGGAGATTAAGGTAAAAGATGGTGTTCTTGAGGAACAGACTTTCGACCTGGTTGAGGAACTACTGGCAAAACGTGACACGTTTTATGCCCCCGTCCAAAGTATCGCCAATAAATTCCGTAATGATGGGTCTGTTGCTATGCGGTCGGCAGTCAATAACCACGCAACCAGGCAATCGAATCTGGACACTCTCCGCCACTGGATACAGCGCTGGTGTGAACATGTGTGGCGAGTAACTGGATTAAACCAAAGACTTGTTCAAGACGAGTTTGAGATTACCTTTGGTGTTAATGTTCTTAGGTGCCAATGTGACTACACAGCAAGTCAAATGGATAAGTTAACTAAACAAATACAACAAAGTTTTACTAAAAAGACTACCAAAAGTAATGGAACATCAGAAAACAATAACCAAGTCAATGTGATAATTTCAAATCTAAATGTTTGGTGGGAAAATGACCAATCGTGTCTATCGAGTACCGATGTTTGCATTAAACTTGGTATAGACGGTTCACATGCCGGAAGGGTCGGTAAGTTATTAAATGATTTGTCTGAACAAGGACTTTTGTTGAAAGGTCAAGGTAGAATGAGACGCCATTATTATAAAAATGACAAGTTTACAAGGTGACATGAATGCAAGAAAAGCCTCATGAATGGTGTGCAAGAATGAGAGATACCGCCGCTGATGGTGAGACTGCATACCACTACCATCAGCTTTATGAAATGTGGAAAGAACGAGAGGTAAAAGATGATTAAAAGATTGCAGACGGACATGAAACGGATTGGTTTTTATACAGGTGAGATTGACGGGAAGTGGGGACCACAGTCTGAAAAGGCATACCGTGCATTGGTTGGTCTCCTTGATGAAGCGTCTATTTCATGGGGGTCGAAAGTTTCACCTGCATTCCGCTCAAAAGTCATTGATATCTCAGCACGACTCGGAGTTGACCCGGACGACCTGATGAGTTGCATTGCTTTCGAGAGTGCTGAAACGTTCAGAGCAGACATTAAAAATGCAGCTGGCTCAGGTGCGGTTGGTCTCATCCAGTTCATGCCGTCAACAGCAAAAGGTCTTGGTACATCAACAGAGTCATTGGCCGCGATGACACCAGAGTCACAACTTGACTATGTTGAGAAATATTTCAAACCATACTCAGGTAAGATGAAAAATCTCGGTGACATCTATATGGCTATCTTGTGGCCTGCTGGCATTGGAAAATCAGATGACTGGGTATTATGGAACCAAGCTGACCGACCGACTACTTACAGGCAGAACAGTGGACTTGATGTCAACAAAGACTTGGTAATTACTCGCGGTGAAGCGATCAAGAAAGTCATGGAGAAAGCAGTACGAGGGGAGCAATACAGATGGTAACTCAGGAGACATACAACAGGTTGTCCCCAGTCAGGCAGCATGTGATTGACACTATTGCTGAACTGACTAACCCAAATGAGGACGTGTGGGTGAACCGGGTGTATGATGCGGTTAATGATGGATTTTTTGAAAAGGCCGGACGATTAATCTGGCCTCACTCAACGACGTTAGCCAAGAGGATGATACATGGACTGGAAACAGGTCGGTAACACAGCAATATCAGTAGGGGCTCCACTCTTGGGTGGGGCTCTTTTCGGTCCTGCGGGTGCTGCCATTGGTTCAATTATCGCTGGTAAGTTCGGCGTATCGCCGGACGCTACCCCCGACAAGGTACTCGCTGCAATCAAGGGCGACCCTGATGCGGCACTGAAACTCAGGCAGATTGAGACCACTCATGTTGAGCGTCTACAGGAGCTGGAGAACGAACGACTGAGGATTGAGACTGCTGATGTGCAGAGTGCTAGGGTGGCCCACCAGCATCACTGGATGCCGTCTGCAATCACTATGGTGATGTGTGCTATGTTCGGTATGATCGTCGGTGCCCTGTTCATCTGGGCTATTCCTGGCGAGAACAAGGACATCGTGGTTTATATGGCAGGGCAGGTGTCAGGGATACTCACATCTTGTATCACGTACTGGGTCGGTTCAACCAGGGCGAGTGCTAATAAGGACTCATTGATACGACGTGGATGACGGTGAAAAGGAAAACCCCTCTATTGAGGGGTTTTTATCATAGTGTTGGGGATTGCAATCCGGATCCGGCGAGCAGAGGGATAATTATATAGATATCGAAGAATGTATCAGAAGCTGGCAGCGTTCCGGCCACGTTAAGATTGTACGCGCCAGCCGCCACTGAGGAGTGCCTTCTTGTAACAGGAACTCCAGCCGTGAACGACGTTCCATAGTTCTGCGGTGAATTGCTAGCAATCTGTATTTGAAGTGGAGCTGAAAGAGAATAATTACCTCTTGGCACTATGACTATTTGCGGATATGCCAGCACCGCTGGCGTGTAGAATTTAGTCCCATCCGATACTACACTTGTGTACCTGACGTTTATATTCTGGGACGACATGAGGTGATTATATGTTTTTGCCACCTTCGTAAAGTCTGTTGCTGAGAACGAAGTCAAGTTGCCGCCGAGCACGACCAATTCACCAGTGCCGGTGAACGTGTTGATGTTGTCACCTCGATGGATGGCGTCGATGATCATCCCGCGACCGACATTGTTTTTGATCGTTTGGCCAGTAGCTAGGTGAATGGTTTGGATAGACATGGCAGAATAAGACCCACCGCTGAGGTTCATCCACGCGCACTTTTCGCCCGAGCTGGAGCCGGAGTTTGACTCCAGATACACCGACCCGAATGAGTTAGTGAAGCTGACAGCGGAATGAATCCCGACACCGTTATTGCCCTCGCTCTGAACACCCGGGAAGTGGTTGGAGTTTGCAAATCTGCCAAGTACCAGTCCAGCCCCATCATCAGAAAGACCTGATTGGTCGTAGTGCGATACTGCTGTGCCATTTGATTTGCACTGCATCCAACCAAACCCGCACGCGTTCACTGCAATGTCACCTGTCTCACCGAACAGGGCTTTCCCGATAACGATTCCTCGGTTCTTGCCATCACGCGCCTGCTGCTTGCCGTAGTTGGTGAACCATGACTTGATGATGTACGTGTTGGCGACAGTTGCGTTGCGCGTGACGATGCCGTCGAAATCAGAGTTGTTGGTGGTGTAGTAGCTGGATAAGCCCACATCACAACCTTCCGCATCGATGACGCAGTTCTGAACGCCGACACCAGACAGGGCCAGCGGACCTTCAGTCCCCAGCGGATACTTGGAAGACCGAACCACTGCCTTTCCAGTGCCATTGCCACCAGCCCATTTCATGGTGGTAGCACCATTGAAAGACGGCCCGATACCCTGGCCGCGCATGATAACCCTGTCCACAGGGATATACTCGTCTTCTAGCAGGTATGTCTTTGCGGATAGGATGCCTACACCACCACCGATACTGGCGATGTAATCTCGGGCGTTATGAATACCGTCAATAACTCGTGGCGCCAGAAGGATGAACGGGTCTACCTGAATGATGGTAGATACTGCTTGTCGTAGCAACATACCACTTCGGTCAACAAATCCTCCACTCGTTGGATCAGTACCATCAGGAACATTCCCAGCAGTACCAGTAAACCCTTTACCTGTACTCTCTTGCAACAACACATCATTAGTGTTTACAAGAGTACCGCCAGCCTCAAAGCTGCCGTCAACGAGGTTATACCCCGCCTCTGCATAACTACGGCGCAGAGCTTCGCGCACCTGCTGACGCATAACAGGGTCAAACCGACTCAACCAAGCGCCCTCACCGATACCGCCAGTGCTGTCCGGTGTGCTGTCTGGCGGAACCGCCTTTCCTGCAAGCGGGAACACTCCACTCCACCCGTATTCCTGACCGTCACCACCGTCAGCAACATCCCATAGCAGGGTCTGGCGTGGATTGGTTAAAGTACCACCGGTGGCAAAAGTACCTACTCGGGCATACCCAAGATTCGACATCACTGCGTTATAAGTAGGTCTGACCTGACCAGTTACACCATTAATGCTGGTTCCTGTTCCTGTACCCATCAGACGACCGAAGTCATCTATGTGTTTCTTTGTGTTCTGGAGGTCCAGCAAGCTAGGAATATCTTCGCAACTCATGTTATTTCCTTCTGAAGTAAATTGCGGAACGGACGACAAGCCACCAGACCAGTGCAACGAGTAGAAAGTCTACCAGTACCCAACCAGAGGCGTAGTCAACTGGGGTGTTTTGACCCGGTTCGGACACAGCCCACGTGAACTGCATAATCCCGAAAGCCAATAAAACGAAAACTGCGGCAGCAGCAGGACGAGGGTCCTTGCGCAATCTCCGCAGTAGGCACATAAGACTTAATGAATAACCGCTCGCCATAAATGTCAGAGCGACCAGTATCAAATTAAGGACCATTTTTTCCTCGCTTGAGTAGGTCAAGAGGGTTAGCCATGATTCCTTTCATCCAGAGAAATATCTCCTGACTGAAAGCACTGGAGATACCGACATAAGCTGCTCTCTTAGTATGAGATAAGAGTTGCCCATTGTCACCCAGATAGTCGAGAAGATACAGGTTAGTAATGGAGCCGACAAGCAACCCGAGAAGAATTGCCTGAACGACCCCACTAAAAGAGGCGTACTTCTGATCAACGACACACCGAACACCTACTGCCAGGATTGTCAGTGCCATCGGTAAACCCCACGATTCGATGGTCATTATTACCTCCGTAGTCGGACATCGTGAGGATACCACTAAATGTTATTTGTCAGGTATTGTCGTTGTTATCGTAACCAGCCGAGTTTCTTAAATTTTAATTTGTCCTGTTGGTCCAAACTCATCCCATCACCTCGGTGTTTCACACCAACCGATTTAGCCTCAGCTCTTGACCAGCCATTTTCACGGCAAAATTTACACTGTCCGTCAGCTGGACTTGCGTGACCTTTACCACACTTACAGTCAACACTCATTTCCCTTCTCCCGTCGACCCCAGAGTCTCAAGAACAGCCTGAATTTTCTCCCACTCTTCACCAGTGAACCGGGCTACCATATGGTCACCTTCACGGCGGACGTTCACGCTCTTGAGCAGGACGCACACATTACGGCCGTTGACCGGACGCCACGCATTGGTGTTGGTTCGAGTGGCTTTCTTCTGACCAGCATTCTCAACCACGTTAATAACAGCCTGTTCACCTCCTTTACGGTTCAGCTCGACTGCATAGTCGGCAGCGATGCGACCATCACTGATGTAAGCCTTAACCCGGTCGGTAAGTTCGAAAATAGCCATGTGGTGGGTCACAGTCGACATGTTGGTAGCGAACTCGTCGACGATTTCCTGACGGGTCCAGCCGAACTGTTCGACCAGTCTGCCCCATGCGTTGGCACGTTGAACGGGGGTGAACTGGCGACCTTCGTTCTCCTTCATCATGACCAATACTTTCTCAGCAGCAGTACCCTTGAAGCCTTCGACGGTCACACGACGGAAGTCCATACCTTCATCGATCAACTCTTTGTAGGCGTGGTAACGGTGCTGACCCGCGATGAGTTCGAAACGTGTCCCGCACGGCTGCGGCTCGACGATCATCTTCGGGAGATACCCACCCTTACGCAGTGTATTCTTCATCCCGTCTACTACGTCGCGATAGATGGTGTCCTTGGCGTTGAAACCAGGTACGATATAGATAGCGTCGAAGGGTACAGCAAATTCTTTACGACAGGCAATCACACCGTCTTTACCTTGCTGCTTGTAGAGTTGGCCGATTGTGGTCGCTGTGGTGTTGGTCATGACTTAATCCTCTACTCGTTGTTTGACTGACGAGACGAGTGTAATTTCTTATACTAAGACTTGCAACCTTTTTGTTCGAGTATTCGACAGACACAACAATTCTTGGTGCTGGTCATTCTGATGTGATTGAGGGGATGGTACTTACAGGCGCTACCGACGTAGAACCTGGTTCCATATAACTGTGCGATCCGGCGAGTGAGAGGGACAAACTCGTCAGCAGGGACGAGGTATAAACCAGGCTCTAGCTCGGGCCACCTGTTATCCAGTGGTATACCACCAGAACGGGAGTATCGTTTACGGGCTGCTTCTATTGATGACGCGTCAGTGAACCATACTGTGTCGGGCGACTCACCGATGACCCATCGACCAGTAGATGTGCGAGAAATTAGCATAAAAGAAAACCCCGACGTAAACTGTTACCAGCCAAGAGGTCAGGGTCATTCAGGTGCCTTGTTTTATCGCTTAACCGACTGCCCAAACAATCTGCCATCGTGGACGACGTTGGTCGCCCGGCTGGTTACCACTTCAAGGCCAGTGGCTGGCCCAGTAAGGTGGACTGGGTTCTGCTCAAGGCAAAGCATTACCAGTAGCGACAGTATCAGAAAATCAACCATGTTGGTCTCCGTGTCGCTGTGTTGTGGTGTCAGACATCGTTATATTGCGATGTTTTAATAAGGCGGTTATCCGCATTTAACTGAACTTATCAACCACAACTGTGGATTGTACTGTCCTTATGGCTCACCTCGTCATCACAGATAAGGATGCTCCGTGTAGTCTATTACCCAATACAATCCCAGTTGTGTACTGGCCTTTATCGTCGCCAGTGCGGACGTACAATATTTTTATTGGCCGCTCTTAACGGCTAATACTGCAATCGAAAATTAATCATGGCACCTGAGCCTTTGTTTCCGGGGAATCACCCGGTGGTTTACCTAAGTCCGCTCATCTCATTGGGTTATGAGTGGGCACCCTTACGCTTCAGTGACCTGACTGACGCGACCGACAAGCTCGGTGCCGTTGACGTCTTTCACGGTGTACCAGACGCCTTGACCACGACCCTGACCTCTGTCTTGTTCTTTGACAAAGGTGGCGTCGACTACTTTACCGCTACGCTTACGAAACTTCACTTTTTGACCAGCTTTCATTGGGTTATCTCCGGGTTGAATTACTTTCAGCGAGTTAACAGTAATTCAGGTAATTCAGTAAATCAACAATTATTTACCGGTGCTACCGAAACCACCTTCGCCACGCTCGCTATCGTCGAGTGAATCGACCTGGGCAAGCTCAGGAGTCACTACCGGCTCGATGATGATCTGGGCGATACGGTCACCAGCTTTAATCTCGTAGACACCGTTCAGAGTAGCCAGAGCAACCTTAATCTCACCGCGATAATCAGAGTCGATGACACCGGCACCAACCATGACGCCGTGTTTTACAGCGAGCCCAGAGCGTGGTGCTACACGACCATAGTGACCAGCCGGGATAGACATCGAGACACCAGTGCTCACCAGGATGAACTGGAAGCAGTTAATAACTGTGTCTTCCAGCGCGTAGAGGTCATAACCAGCGGCTCCGTCAGTGCCTCGGGTGGGTAGGATTGCACCAGGTGCGAGGGTGATGTTAATTTTTTTCATTCTTAAATTTCTCCTGTTTTATTTGAGTTATTATATTACTGTCCCATGAACACCATTCGGTTGAACCATTAAACGTCTCTGTGAATTCTATCTGCTGATATTTAGCGAGTAATTCTTTTTCGAGGTTAGATATTAATTCTCCATTTCCGTCAACCATTTCGATGCATTCAAATGAAAACGGTGTTGTTCTTGATAGTTGTGTATGTCGTTGGTCAGGTTTGTTGGTTATACCTATTTTCATGTATTGACCGCAGTCGGACCGGAGAACATAGAGAAAACCAGCCTTGGTTCTATCAAAGCCGTGTTTAGCACAACCGGGGCAGCCTACTCCATTTAAGTGGTGACTTGGGGTTTGTAAAAAAACTACCGTGTTTTCTACATATAATTTTTACTTTAGTATGTGAATACACATAATTTACAAATGCATAATCATAGCTGTCACCATGAACTTCTCTGGCTTTCTGGATGAACGACTCGGTAGTGTGTTTTTTTTTAGTTCCAAAACAACCGGGACAACCTTGTCCTCTCAAGTGATTAGAAGGTGTCTGCTCAAACACACCATGTTCTTCACAGTGGACATATACTTTGGTATGAGATTGTTGATATACAGAAAAAGCATAACCATACTTGTCACCATGAACAGCGCGAGCACGGTTAATAAATTCTTTTGTGGTCAGTCTTGGAGGCATTATCTCATCTCTCAGTAGATGTCTCAGATGAAGAGTCATGTGGCAGGACAGTCTGAGTTCTGTCTTTTCGGCCGCTAAACCTATCCACATCATTAACTGTAACTCTATAACGTCAGATAATCAACTTATTTTCTCTAGCTTTTGACCAGTCAATGTCCTTAATTTTTTCTATTGTTTTTGCTATGTCATTGATTTTAGCTAAATCTCTTTCTAAATTACTCTTGTTAGTTACCTCATTCATCACCATTGCAGCTTCAATTGGAACACCTTTAACCAGGTGGTCTTTCATGGTCTGTATCTGCTTCTCACTACGAAAACCACTCAGTTCGATCAGCAGGTCAAACCGTTCCGGGCTTTCACTACCCTGGTAGATATATGATGTTTTTCGGGTCATATCTCACCACACAATGAATAGTATTATTAATACCAGTACCACTATGAGTGCTTCCTCACGCATAATACGGGCGCCAGAATTTAACCAGTGTCCAGTCGAACCGGCGTGTTTTACCCACATCAGTGCTACCGTCAGCGTATAGGACCTGAACCCGACCCCGACGTACCGGAGCAAACCCAAGGCTCTCACGCCACGGTAGATACCGTTTTACTGGTCTCGGTTTTTTCACGCTTGGTGTGCTGACACGAGGGATTGACCCGACATACTGTCTCAGAGTTCCTCTGCTCATTTTTACCAGCTTACTCGCTGCCGTCTGATTACCATGCGACATAACCAACGCCTCTGCGACGATTGCCTTTGTGACCTGGTTGATGATGTCGCGGTAAGTGGATCCAGAGCGAACGAGGTCACTGATTTGTTTCATCAGTATTCTCCAAACACATTTTATAAATTACATTACCGAACTCAGGGACAGACATTTCCGGTCTGCGGTAAGCCATGATTGCAATAGCCTGGTTCAGGGGATTCTCAACCTCTTTTTCCAGTACCCGTGCCATGGTGACACCGGTCTTTTGTGCTTTCATCACCAGCTCGGCGAAGTCTCGCTGTTCTCCACAGAATACCGTGAGCTGGGAGGCGAGGATGAGGGTGGTTATCATGACCGCTCCTGTTCTTCTATTGCCTGACGGAGATACATGGCTAAATCCAGTGCTTCTTGATAAGCATCCCACAATGCGTTTCGTCCGTTATTCGCCAACAAAGGTTCGCCGTATTTCTCTTTACCTTCCAATGCTCGATTTGTCAGGTCAGCAAGAACCATCCCCAATATAGGACTACCTTTTCCTTTCGGTGCGTGCTGCTTTACTGTAGCTGGGTCACAGTCCTCGACCGACACGAACTGCTCCGAATACTCACTCACCACGAACTCAGTGTGTGCCCGAGGCCATCCGTCATATCCGAATCGCAGAGTACCTGCTTTGACGTCGACGATGGCTTGAATACCATCACTGGCGTCGGCGGGCCAGGTGATGGGGTTATCCTCAGTAAATGCAACCTTACTACCATTACCGTTATCAATTGCTAAAAACGGACCCTCCACACTGCGTTCAATGGAGTTGATACTGTTGTGCTTACTAACCTCGTTACCTTTAGTGATTACTGTGAACATTTTATATCTCCCGTCTCTGAGTTACTCACTTAACTGAGGGTAACGATAGCACTCACTGTTTATGCTGTAAAGGGTCTTTACGAAACATTTTACGCATCTCACCGATAGCCCGCTCACCAGCCTGTGACTCACGCTTACACGGCGGAGGCTCATTGTCGTCTATACTCCACTGTTTTCCGCATGATGAGCAGTGGTAGTCATCTCCATAACGACGTACTGACCGGTGACTCATAATGACTCCTTGCTCCAGGTTATACCGAGGTACTTGCCGCCAATCTGTGCTGCTTTGTGTGCCTGTCGATACCCGTACCCACCGCGCTGCTCGATGTCTTTCTTGCCTATGAACTCAAACCGGTCACCAGACTCACTAGTTGCCACCAGTTTGAACCTCTTCTGGTTCGGGATAGGGATACCGCGCTCCCTGAGTCGTGAGCAGCATCTGGTCACTTCATGCACTGGCATATCTAACATATCCGAGATAACGGAATAACTGTGACCTGACATCACTAATCGAGTTATCTCAGCATTGCGTGGTGACATTTTTAATCCGAGGTAGGTGGTGAGTTTACTCATTTCAGTTTACTCATTCGGTGGTGAGCCATCATCGCGTATTCTGGGTTGAGTTCGGTCATTACCGAGTCACGACCATTTCGGGCAGACGCTTCCGCAGTGGTTCCAGAACCAGCGAACGGGTCGAGGACTACCCCGCCGACAGGGCAACCTGACAAAATACACGGTTCAATCAGCTCTGGAGGGAATGTTGCGAAGTGAGCACCTTTAACTGATTTAGTTGGTACATTCCAGACACTACGCTTATTCTTCCAAAGTGGGTTGAGAAGACATTTACCATCAGATCCGAAGTATCCACTATGTCCCCTTTTAGAAAACTGGGTAGATTGCCCATCAACTAAACCTCGACGAGAAGAACTATTAACTCCTCGCTGACCGACTTCTTTAAACCCTAGCTCAACTGCTTTTGCTGCGTCTCCAGTGTGAGGTTCCCTGATGGCGTCATGGTCATAAAAATAAGTTTGAGACTTACTGAGCAGAAAAATATATTCATGAGACTTCGTGCATCGATCTCTTACGCTTTCTGGCATTGGGTTCGACTTACTCCATATGATGTCTTGACGCAGGTACCAACCGTCATCTTGCAACGCGAAAGCTAATCGCCACGGAATCCCAATCAATTGCTTTCCTTTTCCGTAACTGTCTCCAATGTTCAGCCACAGAGTACCATCATCACGAAGAACCCTATGTACCTCACGAAACACCGATACCATCTTAGCAACATATTCATCGGGTTCTCGTTCCAGTCCAATCTGACCATCAACACCATAGTCACGCAGACCAAAATACGGAGGACTGGTGACACAACAGTTCACAGACTGGTCAGCCAATCCACGCACCGACTCAATACAATTACCAACAATAACCCTATATTTACTCATGGTCTCAAATCTCTATAACTCATACCAAATGGGGCGAGCAGTGTGTCACAAACCTCACGGTGCTCACGGCGTAAATAGTACGTTTTATTGGTGTCAAACACACACACGACTTCATCCCGGATCCGAAGCACCACCTGACCATCCTGCTTACGGAGAGCAGCAACCAGACGGGTTACTACGCCGCCGACTAACCTGACGTCCAGACGTGACCGGTGAATGCAAGTGCGTGTGTACGCCTCGTCATAGACCAGTGGCTCCGGTATCGGTGTCGGCAATCCGTGCGGCAGTGAACCGAGCCAGTCGATGAATTTCCGCTGGAACGCTCTGTCAGGTCTCACCCGTGGTTTATCACTGGTCTTTAACAGCAATATCTTACCGCCACGGATTTTAATCTCGACGGTGATACCGAGCTTACGGGCCAGTGTGTAGAGGTAAACCCTGTGTGACTCAGGATTATGATGCTCGATCACCATTGGTTCCGGGTCAACGGCTTTACCTGTGGTGGGGTCAATCTTCATGTCTTCCACGGGTAACCCGAGCAACATCTGCTCAAGTTCACTGCTTTTTTTCTTATATAGTGTGAGCATCCCGTCATTAATATTAATCTTGAGTCCGTTGTTACCTGTTTCTTTTATCCTTTTGTAGATAACACCTCTCAAACTGTCAGGATTCATTTCTTCAGGAATCGACATTTGAAACTGACCATCGTTAGCACCGTGGTCACGAACGTATGTCATCATTTTTTTACTACCGACAAGTGCTGTGTTCGCCAGATCAATCAACTTGGGTTTATGAGGAATGTGAACAAGCCAGTTATTGTCGATATTTTTAGTCACAGACAAAGCGCTGTCGATCTGCACTCCTTCAAAGTAGATGTCAGATATTCTTACCTTCCCGGCAACTACAATGGTGTCACCTGGTCGCATTGCATAAATACAACCTGCTGTTGGGTAGATCACTTTTTAACTCCCTTTTTCACTGCGATGAACATGCCGTCATACAGCAACACTAATCGCTTATGAATCAGGTGATGATACAGCGTGTATTGGTCATCTACCATTTTATCCACATGAGGTCTGTCCATGACAAACCGGAACGACATCTTGATCGGTGATTTGAAATCCGATGCTATAGCTACTGTGTTCACCACATCTTCATCGGTCGGGTTTTCTGGTCTTTCAACAGTCCTTCCGTTGACCCTGACAGCGAAACCTAGCTGGGCAAAAAGGTGATAAATCTCTTCCTTCGGATAATCCTTCGTCGTCGTGACAGTCGACCCTCTTGGTAGTCTTGCCAACAGTAAGAGGTTTTCAGGGTCTACCTTGGTTCTGAGTTGCATGATGTTTCCCTCGGCTGGGCGCTGTGTGGTGGTTGTTTTTGGATCATAACAGGTAACACAAAAAGACACAATCGGTATGTGTGACTTTTTCTATTCAGCTGTTTGCGAAAAATTTTATTGAATATTTTATTTCGCAATGTCTAACGTTGTAAACAAGACACATAGCTATTGTGTCAACATCGATGCGACTCGAACCAGCGCGACTACTGGCTTACAGCGTTTTTTTCTATTCTAATTTTTACTACTCTAAAAAGGTTACAAAGTAGTATAAAAAAAGAATAATTGATATATTCCTATAAGAAAAATATCAGTTATGGTTTGTGTCACTCTCTTAGTACCTTCTTGGTGTGCAAAAAATTAGATCGTGCGAAATCACTCAGTTTGACTTAACTCACCCATCTGGTTTAAGATCACCCGTGACGTCAACCAATGGAGAAAATTGTCATGGCACCAAGAAAACCACCCGTAGTACCTACCGTCCCTGCTGCTCCGGTCGAACCCGTCGAACCTGCTGCGCCGGTCGAACCCGTCGAGATGCCGAACACGTTGATGGTTCAGCATAATGTGACCAAGAAGCAATTCCGGGTCAGCAAACGGTACTTCGAGACCTACAGCTCGGTACTCACCCGTGTCGACTAAAATCTGTTCCTTCGGCGGCTGCAAGTCGGTCGCCGTATCTGGCACCTCTCGCTGTGAAAAGCACGCTCTCACCTACACACCAAAGAAGCGATACGACCACCAGCTCCACGACGGCAAATATATCTACGGTACGGCTCGCTGGCGTCGTCTCCGTGATTCCTTCATACGGATGAACCCCCTATGCGCCGAATGCGACAGACACGCTCTGGTGACGCCTGGTGAGGTTGTTGACCATGTGAAGGAGCTGAAGGACGGTGGCGACCCGTGGGATGTGGAGAACCTGGAGGTTTTATGCAGGAGTTGTCATGCTAAGAAGACCGGTGAAGAGGTGAAGAAGAGAAGGAAAAGCAAAGGATTCAAGTCGATTTCGGATTTCTAATTTTTTGACCCGCCTAGTGCGGGTTTTCTTTTACCATTGCTTTTCAAACATGCACATACTACCATTAGTTATCACACAGGAGGATGTATGATTGAACGTTTGAAAGAGATATTGGATTACAATCCTGAAACAGGAATTTTTACATGGAAGGAAAAACGCAAGTGGTCAAAAGAGGTAGGAAGTGTTGCAGGGAATATTATCACACAAAAAAGAGGAGGTAATAAATACGTGAACATACACACTCTTGGCAGACAGATGAGAGCACACCGAGTTGCTTTTATGATAATGACTGGAAGAGAACCCGATGGTGATGTTGACCACATTAATGGTGACGGAACAGACAATAGGTGGTGTAATTTACGAGAAGTTGTCCACACATCAAACATGAAAAACTTAAGAAGAAGAAAGGAAGGAGTTGGTTCAGGTGTCATGGGTGTTAGATGGCACAAGAAAGCGAACAAGTGGGTTGCAGGTATACAGCACAAAGGAAAGAACGTTCACCTTGGTCTGTTTGTTGATTTTGATGAAGCAGTAAAAGTACGAAAAAACGCCGAGACAAGATATAGATACTCAAAAAATCACGGAGAAAAACAAGAGTTCTAAAATTAAACCGGACGATCCAGGTGGGTGTCCGGTTTTTCTTTTCTACGATCCAAGTGGGGTTGTCAAAATTTTTTCTCAAACTACTACCCACCCCCTGCAAAATTGATGCCACTGTGCTACCCGGGGTCGTTTCAGGTGAAACCAAGTCGTTTCAGGTGAAACTACATCGTTTCAGGTGAAACTACAGACCGGTCAATAACAGCTAACCCCTTGATTTCATTGACCTGCCTTTACCTGGCGTGACCTGCCTTTACCTGGCGTGACCTGCCTTTACCTGGCGTGACCTGCCTTTACC
>OEQN01000008.1_pt1 | contig 58246 bp, 51 predicted proteins | sample 1539781 | NCBI WGS metagenome assembly OEQN01 (sample SAMEA3891236, study PRJEB23780) | metagenome | biome: terrestrial biome; feature: animal house; material: water of meat washing | place: Italy | collected 2015-05-12 | reverse complement strand
ATCAACCCGGTCCTGGTGGTTGGCAGTAATGCCAATGACACTGGTTCCGGGGCAAGCACGGCCATTGACGATCACGTTCGTCCCAACCCTCTTCTTGCTCCGGATGTGGATGGGGCAATAGTGGGTGGAGTTGGGGCAGATGTATTGATCGGTGATGTTGGCGGAGTGACTTCGGGTAGTTACAACCTGACATTCATGATCGATATGTCGGGAAGTATTAGCGGCACTGAATTCCAGCTCATGAAAGACGCCATCAATAACTTGCTGGCCAAGTTCAGTGGCATATCACAGTTGCAAGTCGAGATTGGTACGTTTGCAGATAATAGTAACGTTGTGGGTACCTATTCCTCGGTTACCGCTGCTCAGCAGGCTGTCAGTAATCTCACTCGCTCAGGAGGGGGGACCAACTATCAGGCTGCGTTGACAACTCTCAATACCATGATGACCGGGGATCCTGTCGCGGATCACAAGTATGTCTACTTCCTCACGGACGGGGAGCCAACTGTTGGAAGCTGGACCAATTCAACCCAGATTGCTAACGGTATGGCAGCCCTGAATGCGTTGACGGCTCCTGGGGTGGTGATTAATGCGGTCGGGATTGGGGTGCCATCCGGTGCATCATTTGGCAATAACCTCAATGCGATTGACAACACGCCAGACAACTACCTCGCCGTAGACAGCTTTGATGACCTGTCCAGTGGCTTGGGTTCGCTCTTTACCGCTGTTAGTGTCGGCTCTGACCTGTTGCAGGGCGGTGCAGGCAACGACGTGATTTTTGGTGACAGCATTCATGCGGACAATGTGGATGGTGGCTGGTTCGAGTTTGTGGCAGACAATCCGGGCAAGAGTGGTGGGCAACTGCTCAACGAACTTTACAGTCAGCATGCAGTGTATGGTAAGGAGGGGGCTGTCGGTGGCGATGATACCCTTGAAGGTGGCGACGGTAATGATGTGCTTTATGGCCAAAAAGGGAATGACATCCTGATTGGTGGTGACGGTATCGACATTCTGATTGGTGGAACAGGGTCTGACACCCTGACAGGTGGAGGCGGTAAAGACACCTTTAAGTGGGGGGCGGGTGATATCGGTGGTGTGGATGTCATCAAAGACTTCACCACCGGCACTGGCGGAGATGTACTGGATATAAGCGAGCTGCTCACTGGCGAACATGCCAACTCTGGTTCGCTTGATGCGTACCTCAATTTCAGTAGTGATGGGCCAGGCACAAACAAATCAACATTGACTATTGATTTGGATGGTACGAATGGAGGAACCACCCACGTCATAAAATTTGACAGTATTGACTTGACGACCCTGGGTAACAGTGACTTGCAGATTATTCAGAAGTTGCTGGATGACGGTAACTTGAAGGTTGATCCGTAACCTTGTCTTGGGGCCGGGCTTGCCTGGCCCCTGTTTTTTCCTCAAGGGGATGGATAAGATAGCGGCAGTAGAGGAGAGGGGTAATCATGCAGTCATTCAACTGGGTCGACATTGATGGCATCCGTTATAGCTGGGATGGGCAGGGGAACATTACCTGCGCAGGCCAGTTTGGCTATCAGGCCTCGATCGCGGGGGATCGGCTGGATGGGATGGAGATTGAGAATGAGGCCGGTGATGTAGCGGGCTCGCTCTATGTTGACTTCGCTACGGCCTCTATCACTTATGTGCCGGTCATGGATACCGAGTCTGCCCATAACATGATTCTGGTTGGCCATCATCAGGGGCAGCAGGAGTATCCGCTGGCCAGTTTTCACTCTCCGTTGTTGCAAGATTTGCTAGGGCCATCTGATACCATCCCTTGGTCTGCGATGGAGGAGGATAGTGGTGGCACCAATATCGGACAGGCGGTGCAAGGACACGTTCTGTCGTGGGACTCGTTCCATTTCGATGATGAGGTGTTGGTCTGTGGCGCGGCTCCTGCGCTGGATATGGCAAACCAGAGCCAGGATCCCGGCAGCATGGTCACCATCAGCCTCGATCTGACCAATCAGATACTGGATCAGCTCCCCCCCTTGCACGATATATGAATCCCGTAGCTGCACGGGCATAATGGCCTCAATCTTTCCGATTGAGGTTTTTTTCTATGTGGCGTCCCCTTCTTACTCTTTCCGCTCTGGTTGTCAGTGCTCCGCTGCTGGCGATTGAAGTGCCGCAAGCGCCCCATCTGGTGGTGAGCGGTTATGCCGAGCAGAAGACCGAACCCGATATGCTCACCCTCAATGTGGCGGTGAGTGCACTGGATAAGCAGGGCCTCAAGGCCAAGCAGCAGGTCGATACCAAGGTCGCAGCCTTTTTCAGCCAACTGGAAGGGTTGGGGATCAAGCGCAGCGATGTTGAGGCTGGCAACCTGATGGTCTCTCCGGAATATCAGTATGGCGAGAACAAGAAGCCGGTATTGCTGGGATACCGTGCCCAGCGGCAATTGGCGGTCAAACTCTATCAACTGGATAAATTGAGCCCCCTGATGGATACCGCACTCAAAGCCGGGCTGGAGTCCGTATCCCAGATTGAGTACGGGTTGAAGTCGCCGCAGGTCATCAAGGAGCAGGCCCGTCTGAATGCCGTTGAGGATGCCAAAACCAAGGCTGAATCTCTGGCCAAGGCGTTCGGGATGAAGCTTGGCAAGGTCTACAGTGTGGAGTACCGCAATGCTTCGCCCATTACCGCCTACAGCCGCAACCTGAAGGTGGTGCAGGCCATGGCGATGGCTGCTCCCGCGCCGGATATGGCGGACAACAGCTATCAACAACAGCAGATCACGGTAAGTGATAATATCGAGGCTGTTTTCTTGCTGGAGTGATGCCCGTCGTTTAAGTCCAGTCATGAACAACCCCGCCATTTGCTGCGGGGTTTTTATTGCGCATCGATGCAGATATAAAAAAGCCGACGCTCGTGTTTACTTAATCGAGCGTCGGCTTTTTGTTGCGCTGGGTTTATCAGGCGGTCACAGCATCAGCTTTGGTCGCTTCCGGCGCCGGGTTGCGGATGAGGTAATCAAACGCACCCAGTGCGGCGGTGGCGCCAGCACCCATGGAGATGATGATCTGCTTGAACGGTACCGTGGTGGCATCCCCTGCGGCGTAGACGCCGGGCAGGGAGGTCGCCCCTTTGGTATCGATCTCGATCTCGCCAAAGCGGGTCAGGGCAATCTCGCTCCCTTTCAGGAACTCGGTGTTCGGTACCAGGCCGATCTGGACGAAGATACCCGCCACCGCCAGGTGTTTGATCTCACCTGTGGTGCGATCTTCGTAGTCCATACCGACCACCTTGCTGCCATCACCGATCACTTCGGTGGTGCGAGCGCTCATGATGATGTCGATATTGCCCATGGAGCGAGCCTTCTTCTGCAGCACTTCATCGGCACGCAGGGTGTCGGCGAACTCCACCACAGTCACATGCTCGACGATGCCAGCCAAGTCGATCGCTGCCTCGATGCCGGAGTTACCGCCACCGATCACAGCTACTCGCTTGCCCTTGAAGAAGGGACCATCGCAGTGCGGGCAGTAGGCCACGCCCTTGGTGCGGTACTCGAGCTCGCCCGGCACGTTCAGGTCGCGCCAGCGGGCACCGGTCGCCAGGATCACGGCACGGCTCTTCAAGGTGGCGCCAGAGGCGAGATCCACGTTCACATATCCATCTTTGCTGATGGCGGCGGCGCGCTGCTCGGTGATCACTTCAACGCCGTACTCTTTGACGTGCTGCTCCAGGCTGGCGGCCAGCTTGGGGCCTTCGGTGTAGGGCACGGAGATAAAGTTCTCGATGCCGACGGTGTCCATCACCTGACCACCGAAACGCTCGGCAACGATGGCGGTGCGAATGCCTTTACGAGCGGCATAGATGGCCGCTGCGGCGCCAGCCGGGCCACCGCCCACGACCAGTACGTCGTAGGGAGCTTTCTCATTCAGCTCGGCAGCCTTGCGCTCGGCGGCACCGGTGTCGAGTTTGGCGACGATCTCTTCCAGCGAGATGCGGCCCTGGCTGAACGGTTGACCGTTCAGGTAAACATTCGGTACCGCCATGATTTGACGCTCGGCAACCTCTTCCTGGAACAGGGCGCCGTCGATCATGGTGTGAGTGATGCCGGGGTTCAGGGTCGCCATCAGGTTGAGGGCCTGTACTACGTCCGGGCAGTTGTGGCAGGAGAGGGAGATATAGGTCTCGAAGTGGAACTCACCCTTGAGATTGCGGATCTGCTCCTGCACGGCCGCATCGGCCTTGGAGGGGTGGCCGCCGCTTTGCAGCAGGGCGAGCACCAGAGAGGTAAATTCATGACCCATGGGGATGCCGGCAAAGTGAACGCGCGGGGCTTGGCCCTGCGGCGCGACACTCATGGAAGGCTTGCGAGCGGCAGTGCCAGAGGTCTGGGTGATCTTGGGGGACATCTCGGCGATCTCGCTGGCCAGTGCCAGCAGCTCTGCAGATTTGTCGCTGTCGTTGCCGGACACGCTGATCTCGATGGGATTGACGATGTACTGCAGATAGGTGTTCAGCTGTTGTTTGAGGTTGGTATCCAACATGGTCGAATTCCTTCTTGTAATGGCGAGTTGGCATTAAATGTGAGTCGGTCTGCTTTCAGGCCTATTTGGCAATGCCGGAAAGCAGACCGGCCCTTATGCGGGCCGGTCTTGGAAGCGGGAGGCTTAGATCTTGCCTACCAGGTCCAGGGACGGGGCCAGAGTGGCTTCGCCTTCTTTCCATTTAGCCGGGCACACTTCACCCGGGTGGGAGGCAACGTACTGGGCTGCTTTGACTTTGCGCAGCAGTTCCAGTGCGTCACGGCCGATGCCGCCAGCGTTGATCTCGACGATCTGGATGATGCCCTGCGGGTCAATCACGAAGGTACCGCGGTCAGCCAGACCAGCTTCTTCGATCATCACGCCGAAGTTGCGGGTGATGGTACCAGTCGGGTCACCAATCATCGGGTACTGGATCTTCTGAATGGTGTCAGAAGTGTCGTGCCATGCTTTGTGAGTGAAGTGGGTATCGGTAGAGACAGAGTAGATCTCGACGCCCAGCTTCTGGAATTCAGCGTAGTTGTCAGCCAGGTCGCCCAGCTCGGTCGGGCAAACGAAGGTGAAGTCAGCCGGGTAGAAGAAGACCACGGACCACTTGCCTTTCAGGTCAGCGTCAGACACCTGAACGAATTTGCCATTGTGGTAGGCGGTAGCATTGAACGGCTTGATTTCAGTGTTGATGTAGGTAGACATGTAATTGCTCCTTGGTGATGTACATATGCCGGTCTGGTGTTGAAGAGTCTTGCCAGACGAGGCGCTTAACTTTCGATGGATTCATCATAGGGGCTTCCGTTAATCGATAAAAGCCGCAATTTTGAATCGCTTAAATCTACTTATTAGATAGCTCACTATGGCTGTACCTAACATGAATATCTCTGGCCTACTGAGATAACTCCTTGTCGTGGTTCAATATCTGTGCGGTACATCGCCTTTTCAAGGCATGGCAAGCCGTGTGCAGCCGCGATGAGATAAACGGTGGCGCAAACAGGTGGCGCAGGAGGTTGAGTGAACTGGTCGCAGCGATGGGGATGTGCTGACAAGGGGTAAGCCGAAAAGCGCAGATAAAAAAATCCCGGCGCTATCGCAACGACAGGGCCGGGTCATCAAACAAGGAATGGCTATATAAACAAATGCTTTACAGCAAAGACTAACTACGGGGTGTGCAAACTTGCAGACATATGAGAGGAAGATAATGGGTGCACAATCCCTCGTCTCCCCCTCGGCAACTATTGCATGAGAGGGATGATAGTGTGACGCAGATCACAAGGCAAGCATTTGGTGTAATTTTTCAATCAAAATGAAAGTGTTTCATCATTTCAGCTTATTTTGACGGCTGAAAACGCTTTTATTGTAATTTAATTACATTAATGGCAATCAAAAGTCGGTGGGTGGCTCCTGCTCTTCCATCAATTCCAGCAGGTTGATGGCCACGGCAATAAAGTCCGACTCGGTGACAATGCCGATCAGCTTGCGTCCTTTGAGTACCGGCAGGCAGCCATATCTGTGCCGCTGCAGGTAGAGTGCCGCCTCCTTGATGCCGGCGTGAGGATCTACGCTCGCCACTTGCCGTGTCATGATCTCGTCGAGTTGCACGCTGTCGGTAAATTCGGCTTCCCGCTCCGGGCTGATGAGCAGCAGCTTGGATTCCCGGGTGGCCAGGATATCGGTGAGGGTTACCAACCCCAGCAGGTGGTGCTGCTCGTCGACGATGGGAATGTGGCGGATCCGCTCCTGCTGCATCAGGTCCATCGCCTGTTTGACACTGTTTGACGGACCCAGAGTGAAGGGATGTTCGGTCATGATTTCGGATAGGGTCATCATGGTGGGCCTCCTTGTGTATCTGCTTTCACCCTAGCCCAGCCACCACTGGCAAAACATGATCAGGGTCAATACAGAACATTAAAGAATCATTAACCGGAGGTGTGTCTCAATATTGCTCGCTACCCCTTGTCTCTCTTGGGTTTTTGGTCTTTTGGGTTGCCTTGGAAGATGGGGATAACTAGACTAGCCGCCGATTCCCCCCGAGGTGAAAGATGCAAGTATCCGATTTTCATTTTGATCTGCCAGACGAGCTGATTGCCCGCTATCCGATGGCAGAGCGTACCGCCAGCCGCCTGTTGCAGCTCGATGGTCAAACTGGCGCCCTGCGCCACGGTCAATTTGTGGATGTGCTGGATCAGCTCAATCCGGGTGACCTGCTGGTATTCAATAACACCCGTGTCATTCCGGCGCGCATGTTTGGCCAGAAGGCCAGCGGCGGCAAGCTGGAGGTACTGGTCGAGCGCATTCTGGACGAGCACAGCGTGCTGGCCCATGTCCGTGCCTCCAAGGCGCCCAAGCCCGGCACCCGGATGATCATGGATGGTGGTGTGGAGGCAGAGATGCGCGCCCGCCACGACGCTCTGTTCGAGATCCACTTCCTCGACCCGCGTCCGGTGCTGGAGATTTTGGAGGCCATCGGCCACATGCCGCTGCCCCCCTATATCGACCGTCCCGACGAGGATGCCGACAAGGAGCGCTACCAGACCGTTTACAATCAAAAGCCGGGCGCCGTCGCGGCCCCGACCGCCGGTCTGCACTTTGATGAGCCGCTGCTTGAGAAAATTCGGGCCAAAGGGGTTGAAACGGCCTTCGTCACCCTGCATGTAGGGGCGGGGACCTTCCAGCCGGTGCGGGTGGAGAAGATTGAAGATCACCATATGCACTCCGAGTATGCGGAAGTGCCGCAAGAGGTGGTGGATGCCATCGCGGCCACCCGTGCCCGTGGTGGCCGGGTGATCGCGGTGGGGACCACGTCGGTCCGTTCGCTGGAGAGCGCGGCCAAGGTCACCCTGGCGCAGGGCAAACCGCTAGCGCCCTTCTTTAGTGACACCGATATCTTCATCTTCCCTGGTTACCAGTTCCAGATTGTCGATGCCATGGTCACCAACTTCCATCTGCCGGAGTCGACCCTGATCATGCTGGTCAGCGCCTTTGCCGGTTATGACAACGTGATGGCGGCCTATCAGGCAGCCGTGGCCGGGCAGTACCGTTTCTTCAGCTACGGGGACGCCATGTTCGTCACCCGTCGCCAGGTTGAAGCATAAGCTTCAGCTTATTTACCGGGCCGTGAGCGGCCCTCCTATTGTCAGACTGTTTATCTGACGCAGCCGAGGTAGCAATGAAATTTGAACTGAAAACCACCGACGGCCGTGCCCGTCGCGGTCAACTGGTCTTCGAACGTGGTGTGGTACAAACGCCGGCCTTTATGCCGGTCGGGACTTACGGCACCGTCAAGGGGATGACCCCGGAAGAAGTGCGTGAAACCGGCGCCCAGATCCTGCTGGGTAACACCTTCCACCTCTGGCTGCGTCCGGGTCAGGAAGTGATGCGTGCCCACGGCGATCTGCACGATTTCATGAACTGGCAGGGCCCGATCCTGACCGACTCCGGTGGTTTCCAGGTGTTCAGCCTGGGCCATATTCGCAAGATCACCGAAGCGGGCGTCCACTTCCGTCACCCCATCAATGGCGAGAAGATCTTCCTCGACCCCGAGAAGTCCATGGAGATCCAGTACGATCTGGGCTCCGACATCGTGATGATCTTCGACGAGTGCACCCCGTACCCGGCCACTTATGAAGAAGCGCGCAAGTCCATGGAGATGTCCCTGCGCTGGGGCAAGCGTTCCCGCGACAAGTTTGATGCGCTGGGCAACAAGAACGCCCTGTTCGGCATCATTCAGGGCTCGGTCTACGAAGATCTGCGGGATGTCTCCCTCAAGGGGCTGCTGGAGATCGGTTTCGACGGTTATGCGGTCGGCGGTCTGGCGGTGGGTGAACCCAAAGAGGACATGCACCGCATCCTCGAGCACGTCTGCCCGAAAATTCCGGCCGACAAGCCGCGCTACCTGATGGGTGTCGGCAAGCCGGAAGATCTGGTGGAAGGGGTGCGCCGTGGTATCGACATGTTCGACTGCGTGATGCCGACCCGCAACGCCCGCAACGGCCACCTGTTCACCACCGATGGCGTGGTGAAGATCCGCAATGCCCAGCACCGCAACGACACCAGCACCCTGGATGCCGAATGCGATTGCTACACCTGCAAGAACTACAGCCGCAGCTACCTGCACCATCTGGACAAGTGCAACGAGATCCTCGGTGCCCGTCTGAATACGATTCATAACCTGCGTTACTACCAGCGTGTGATGCAGGGTTTGCGGGACGCGATCGAGCAGGGTAAATTAGACGACTTTGTAACAGAGTTTTACCGTCGGCAAGGGAAGCCTGTGCCTCCGTTAGCTGAAAATGACGTTAAATAACAACAACATATAATTTTGTTTTTTTAAATCTACATCAATAAGAGGTTGTTAAATGAGCATTATCTCCAAGGCGTATGCAGAAGGCGCAGCACCGGGTGCACAGGGTGGTGGTATGGAAATGATCATCATGCTGGCCGTATTCGGCCTGATCTTCTACTTCATGATCTATCGTCCCCAGGCCAAACGTGCCAAGGATCACCGCAATCTGATGAGCTCCTTGTCCAAGGGTGATGAAGTGCTCACTTCCGGTGGCCTGGTTGGCAAAATTGCCAAAGTGGCTGCAGACAGCGATTACCTGGTGATCGCCCTGAACGACCAGACTCAAGTCACCATCAAAAAGGACTTCGTCTCTGCCGTTCTGCCCAAGGGTTCTATCCAGTCCCTTTAATCTCCCAAGGAGCACAGCGTGTTGAATCGCTATCCGCTGTGGAAATACCTGATGGTGATCCTGGTGATCGCCATCGGTTTTCTATATGCAGCCCCCAATCTTTACGGCGAAGATCCGGCTTTGCAGGTTTCTGCCAGCCGTGGTGCCGAAGTCAAGCTAGATACTCTTGATCTGGTGAAAGAGACCCTTGAAGCGGCCAAGATCCCGGTCAAACATGCTGCATTCGAGCACGGTTTTATCCTGATCCGTTTCAAGAACACCGAAGACCAGCTGAAGGCGCGCGATATCGTTGCCAACAAGCTGGGCGACAACTTCATTACCGCACTCAACCTGGCACCTTCCACTCCCGCCTGGCTCGAAGCCATCGGTGCGGCGCCTCTGAAGCTGGGTCTTGATCTGCGCGGTGGTGTGCACTTCCTGATGGAAGTGGACATGGCCGAAGCACTGACCAAGCAGCAAGAGCAGATGGTGCAGGATTTCCGCTCCGAGCTGCGCACCCAGAAGATCCGTTACTCCGGCGTGCGCCGGGTCGGTGATCAGGTGCAGGTGATCTTCCGTGACGAAGCCGATCAGGAACGCGCCGTTTCTCATCTGCGTCGTCAGAACCCTGATTTGACCTTCACTACCGAGCAGAAAGGGGATGAGTTCATCCTGCTGGCTGGTCTGAGCGAAGCCAAGATCAAGGAAGTGAAGAAGTACGCCCTCGAGCAGAACATCACCATCATCCGTAACCGGGTCAACGAACTGGGCGTGGCCGAGCCGCTGGTACAACAGCAAGGCGCCGAGCGCATTGTCGTTGAACTGCCCGGTATTCAGGATACCGCCCGCGCCAAGGAGATCCTGGGTGCAACCGCGACCCTGGAATTCCACATGGTCGATGAGACTGCCGACATCCAGGCTGCGGCCGATGGCCGTGTCCCGCCCAGCTCCAAGGTCTACAACGATCGCAATGGTCGTCCCGTGGTGCTGCAAAAGCGGGTGATCCTGACCGGTGACCACATCGTGGGTGCCCAGTCCGGTTTCGACGAGTACAGCCGTCCCCAGGTCAACATCAAGCTGGATGGCCAGGGTGGCAACAAGATGGCCAACTTTACCAAGGACAACGTCGGTAAAGGGATGGCGACCGTCTTCATCGAGTACAAGCCGGTCGGTCAACCGGGTCCGGATGGCAAGCGCAAGTTCCGCAAGCAGGAGGAGGTGATCAACGTCGCCACCATCCAGTCGCGTCTTGGCAGCCAGTTCCGTATCACAGGTATCGACAACGCCAACGAAGCCCACAACCTGGCGCTGCTGCTGCGTGCCGGTGCCCTGATCGCCCCGATCCAGATCGTGGAAGAGCGCACCATTGGCCCGAGCCTGGGTCAACAGAACATCGACAGCGGTATGGAAGCCATCGGCTGGGCCATGCTGGTGATCGTGCTGTTCATGGGGATCTACTACCGCGCGTTCGGCTGGGTTGCCAACCTGGCGCTCTGTATGAACCTGGTGTTGATTGTCGGCATCATGTCGATGATCCCGGGGGCCACCATGACATTGCCGGGTATCGCCGGTATCGTCCTGACGCTGGGTATGGCGGTGGATGCCAACGTACTGATCTACGAGCGTATTCGTGAAGAGATCCGCAACGGTCGCGGTGTTCAGCAAGCCATCCATCTGGGCTTTGATCGGGCATTCTCCACCATCGCCGACTCCAACGTGACCTCGCTGATCACCTGCGTGATCCTGTTCGGTATCGGTACTGGCGCCATCAAGGGCTTTGCCCTGACGCTGGGCATTGGTCTGACCGCCTCCATGTTTACTGCCATCACAGTTTCCCGTGCCATTATCAACCTGGCTTGGGGTGGACGGCGTATCGACAAGCTGCCCATCTGAGGATAGAGAGATGTTTCAGATTCTACATTTTGAAAAACCGATCCCGTTTATGCGCTATGCCAAGCCGGGTGTGGTTTTCTCTTCCGTGCTGATGGTGGTAGCCCTGTTCTTCCTGTTTGATCGGGGGCTGAACTGGGGTCTGGACTTTACCGGTGGTACCACCATCGAGGTGGGGTTCCAGCAGTCGGTGAGCCTGGACAAGATCCACGACGCTCTGGAAGAGCAGAAGATTGAAGGGGCAACCCTGCAACACTTTGGCTCCAGCCGTGACGTGCTGTTCCGCCTGACCCCGAAAGAGGGGGTCAAGGTAGAACAACAGGGTAACGAAGTGCTGGCGGCGGCCAAGCAGCTCGACGAGGGCGCAGTGCTCAAACGCGTCGAGTTCGTCGGCCCTTCCGTGGGTGATGAACTGGCGACAGACGGTGCGCTGGCCATGCTGGCCTCCATCCTCTGTATCCTGGCCTACGTGGCAGTGCGTTTCGAATGGCGTCTGGCGCTGGGGGGCATTCTCTCCCTGGTGCACGACGTGGTGATCACGCTGGGTGTCTTTGCCTACTTCCAGTACGAGTTCGACCTGACCGTACTGGCGGCACTGATGACCCTGGTGGGTTACTCCCTGAACGATACTATCGTGGTGTTCGACCGCTTGCGGGAGAACTTCCGCAAGGTGCGTAAAGGGGATACCGAGTACATTCTGGATCTCTCCATGACCGAGACCCTGAGTCGTACCATCATCACCTCCGGCCTTACCTTTATCGTGGTGCTGGCGCTGCTGCTCAAGGGCGGTGCGCTGATCCACGGTTTTGCCGTGGCCATGGTGATCGGTGTGGCGTTCGGTACCTACTCCTCCATCTATGTGGCGAGTGCGTTTGCCATGTTCCTCGGCGTCAAGCGCGAGCACATGCTGCCCACCCAGGTAGAGAAAGAGGGTGCGGACCAACAGGAAATCCTGCCGTAACAGTGAAGAGCGCCTCATGGCGCTCTTTTCTTATCTCTGCGTGTCGTTTGCTGACGCACATGATTTAAACAACAGGAGTTTGTCATGCATCACAATCCCCGTTTTTTGGCGCTGGTTGACGGGATCCGCTCCCGCATCACCGAAACCGATGTTCACCAGATCAAGCGCTGGCAGGATGAAGGGCGCACGTTTCACCTGATCGACGTGCGGGAAGAGAGCGAGTGGGCCAAAGGCCATCTGCCCGGTGCCCGATATCTGGGTCGTGGCGTGATTGAGCGGGATATCGAGACCCAGTTCCCGGATCTCGAGACCGAGCTCTACCTCTATTGTGGTGGTGGTTTTCGCTCCATTCTGGCGGCGGACAACCTGCAACAGATGGGTTATCGCAAGGTGATCAGCGTCGACGGCGGGTTTCGCGGTTGGTGCGATGCCGGATACCCTGTCGAATCCTGATTTATTTGAGGTAGAGGGGCACAGCTACATGACAAAGCGGCAGTTGACCTTTACCATATGCGGGGTCAAGCGTAAGCGTCGGAGTGTTCATTGAACGTCAGGAAAGGGATTGGATACCTCCTCGGTATCCTGTTGTTGCTTCCCATGTGGGGTTGCAGCAGTAGCAGTCAGGTTAACACCCCCAAGGTTCCCAAGCCGCAGCCTGCTTCACTGGTGTTGGCGACCCCCCTGCAGGTCTCCTACCAGAGTGAGCTGGCGCTCGCCCGACTCGGGCAGATGCTCAGTGAAATGGAACTGACCACCGAGCAACGGGCAGAGTTGTTCTATGAGCGTGCCGTGGTGTTTGATCGGGTTGGTCTGCGTTCCCTCGCGCGGCTCGATTTCAACCGTGCCCTGCGGGAGAAACCGGATTTCGCCGAAGCCTACAACTTCATCGGCGTCTATCTGGTACAGCAGCAGAATTACGACGAAGCCTATGATGCGTTCGATTCCGCCCTCGAACTGGCGCCGGACTATGACTATGCCTATCTCAACCGTGGCATCGCCCTCTATTACGGCAACCGTCCCGAGCTGGCCGCGGCCGATATGAAGCGTTTCTACGAGGCGCAGCCGGAAGACCCCTATCGGGTGATCTGGCTCTATCTGGCCGAGCAGAAACTCGACCCGTCGGCCGCCATGAGCCGGATGCGCGAGCGTCTCAACAAGTACGATGACGATGCCTGGAACTGGGATCTGGTTCGCCTCTATACCGGCGAGATCAACGCTTCCCAGCTGATGGGCAACGTGGTGAAAGGGGTGAAGGATAACCGGGAGCTTGCCGAGCGCCTGTGTGAAACCTACTTCTATCTGGGCAAGTTCGAGCTGGGCAAAGGCAACCGCAAGGAAGCCATCAGCTACTTCAAGCTGGCCTTATCCAACAACGTCTATGACTTCATCGAGCACCGCTATGCGCTGCTGGAGCTGGAGTTGATGGCGCGCAAGCCCTTGCCGCCAGGTGCCCAGAGCGCTCGTAACAAGGGTGATCAGCCCTCCTGAACCACTGCCAGATAGTGGTAAAAAAGGCCTCGCGATGAGGCCTTTTTGTTGGGCGAATGGCGGGTTTACTCCACCAGGCTCATGCCGGGGATCTGGCGCCAGTAGCCGTTGCAGTCGCTTCCTTGCTGCAAGGGGAGGGGAGCCTGGCCCTGCCGGTTGGCTTTGAAGCGGGCCAGCATCTCCAGCGTCTCCATCCCTTGCGGCGAAAGCCTGACCACATCTACCAGACCTTCCATACCAGCCAGCTCGTTACCCAGGTTGTAGCAGTAACCGGACTGGGTCTGGATCCCGTTGAGATTGAACACCCGCTGCCCCTCGCGGCTGTTGGCCAGTCGTCCGGTGGGGTAGTTGATGCAGGCGAGCTCGCAGTTGTCTTTCGGTTTGTCGAGGGAGCGGGCGGTGAAGCAGCGCGCCGAGTAGGCGAGCGGCAGATGGCCGTAGGCAAACACCTCCACCTCAAATTGGTCGCGCAGGGAGCCCAGATCCTGATTGAGCTGGATCAGCCAGTCACGGGAGAGCTCCACCGGCATGACCCAGCGTTTCATCCCCTGTTTGAGCAGCATGCGCAGCACATCGGCGTTATAGGCGTTGATGGCGGGGCCACAGACGAAGGGGATCCCTGCCTCCCAGGCGAGTTGCACCGTACCGAGATCGTTGGCTTCGACCATAAGATCGCCATTGTCGACCAGCCGCTTCACCTCCTTGAGCTCGGAAGGGGCGGAGATAAGGGCGAGGGTCGAGAGCACCACCTGCTTGCCGGAGCTGGCCACCTGACGGGCCAGCGCAATCCAGTCATCGACTTTGAGTTCGCGCCGCTTGCTGCAGACGGTCTCCCCCAGATAGATGATGTCGGCCTGACTGTCGGCAGCGGCATGGTAAAAGGCTTCGGTATCGGCTTTGGGCCAGTAGAAGAGCAGAGGCCCGAGAGAAAATTGCATGGGTGGACTCCTTATTGCCACTGACGATGGTAGGCGCCGAGGGTAGTCTGGCTACCTTCGGAGACGCGGGCGAGCTGGGCATCCCACTCAGCTTTGACCTGATAGGCCTCGGGATTGGCCTGATAGGCATCGATGGCTGCACGCCAGACCCGGGTCACTTGCTCCACATAAGCGGGGCTGCGCTGGCGCCCTTCAATCTTGACCGACTGGATCCCGGTCTTGAACAGCTCGGGCAGGAGACCCAGGGTATTGAGACTGGTGGGCTCTTCCAGCGCGTGGTAGGTCTGGCCATCCACGTCGAAACGCCCCTTGCACAGGGTCGGATAGCCAGCATTTTCGCCCGGGCCATAGCGGTCGATCAGCACCTCGTTGAGCCGCGACTCGAGACCATTCGGGGTCTCTTCCCAACGGACGAACTTGGCCGGTGAGCAGGCGCCGACGGTGTTGGGACTCTCGCCAGTCATGTAGGAGGAGAGATAGCAGCGCCCCTCGGCCATGATGCAGAGGCTGCCAAAGGCGAATACCTCAAGGCCAACATCGGTCTCGCGGGCCAGCTGCTTGACCTGATGCATGGAGAGCACCCGGGGCAGCACCACCCGTGTGACATTGAATTGCTGCTGATAGAAGCGAATGGCGGCGGCATTGGTGGCGCTGGCCTGCACCGAGACATGGAGTTCCATCTCGGGGTAGTGGCGGCTGGCATATTCCAGCACGGCGAGATCGGCGATGATTAACGCATCGGCGCCGAGGGCCACCCCGCGATCAACCGCCTGTTTCCATCGAGTATCGGCCCCGGGATGGGCAAAGGTATTGATGGCAATATGCAGCTTGCGACCATGTTGATGCACATAATCTACCGCCTTCTCCAGTTTGCTGTCGGTAAAGTTGAGACCGGCAAAGTGGCGGGCATTGGTGTCATCCTTGAAACCGATATAAACGGCATCGGCCCCGTTATCCACGGCGGTTTTCAGTGCCGGCAAACTGCCTGCCGGACAGAGTAATTCCATTGGTACGCTCCGAGAGTGCATATGAAGGGCAAACGAGCCCTGATTGTATGCAGCCATGCACTCCCGCTTTTTGACCTGAGGCAGCTTTGTGTGGCTTTACCCTTCTTGAGGTAACCCTGCACAAGTTTGATTTCCAACAGGATCTTGCCACTCTCCCTGTGTTTGAATGCGCAAAAAAGGGAGTCTATCGTGTTTCAACAACTGCAACGCCGCCTGGTCGAACAGGCTCCGCGCTTCTTGCGCCATCCCCTCAAGCTGGTTCCCTTCAATCTGCAAAAGCAGCTGATGGAGAGTTTGCTGGCCCGGGTTTTCAAAGAGGCTATCGAAGATGGCGATTTCGAGTTTCTGGCAGACAAGTGGCTGAAAGTCGAAGTCTCTGATCTGGAGCTGTGCTGGTTTATCAGTGAGCAGAATGGCCAGCTGGTGGTGGCTCGCGAGTGTGACAAGGCCGATGTCTGCTTCAGCGGTACCGCCAACGACCTGATCCTCATCGCTGGTCGCAAAGAGGATCCGGACTCGCTCTTTTTCCAGCGCAAGCTGAAGATAGAAGGGGATACCGAACTGGGCCTTGAGGTGAAAAACCTGATGGACAGTCTGGATCTCGATGGCTTGCCAAGCCTGATGAAGTATCCCCTGATGGATCTGGCGACGTTTATCGAACGCGCCCGCACCGAGTCAGCGCAGGCTCCGGTGCAGACGGCGCCGGGCGGGATCCCGTCTTAAGTGGACAATCACCCCATGGGCATGGCGACGATAATGGTGCCGTGCCCAGAGGCAACGACAGGCCCACAGACAGGGCACCAAGGCGATGAGTGCCGCAGGGGCGGGCAGCTGTGACATGGCCAGCCCCGCAGCCAGCCAGATGAAGGGCTGCGCTTCATACAGCCACTCCGGCTGCAGCCAGCGTTTGCTCGGAAAGATAATCAGGTCGGTACGCCGGTAGCTGGAGCGCATCATCCAGGTCACCGCTCCGGCGATAAACAGCAAGGCGCCTGCAAACCAGAGCAGGGGCTGTTCACTCAACGTAATAATGGCAATGGCTGCCAGCAGGTAGAGGCTGGGCAATCTCTCATAGATAAAGGGAGGAAGCATGGCGTGGTGTCTCCTGTGCCGTTTATCGGATATCCATCAAGTTTAGTCCCCCCCTCTCACTTCCCTCATGCTGGTTTGTTATACAAACGGGTGGTTTTGTTCTGAAATGGCTCGGCTTTTACGGTGCCAACATCGTGTTCTCTTATGTTACAATTGCGCGCCATTTTTGACTGAAGATTGACTGGGCATGTTGGATCAGATTCGTATCGTTTTGGTAAACACCTCTCATACCGGCAACATGGGGTCTGCGGCACGCGCCATGAAGACCATGGGGTTGACCCAGCTGGTATTGGTTGATCCGCAAGCCTTGCCGGATGACAATGCCTTCGCCCTGGCGGCTGGTGCCAGCGATGTGCTTGCCAATGCCCGTATCGTCCCGACACTGGACGACGCGATCGCCGATTGTGGTCTGGTGATTGGCACCAGCGCCCGCTCGCGAACCCTGAGCTGGCCCATGCTCGATCCCCGTGAGGCCGGCGAAAAGTCGGTGGTTGAGGGGATGCAGCACCCGGTCGCGCTGGTGTTTGGCCGTGAACGCACCGGTCTCACCAACGACGAATTGCAAAAGTGCCACTACCACGTGGCCATTCCGGCCAATCCTGATTACAGCTCTCTCAATCTGGCCATGGCGGTGCAGACCCTCTGCTACGAAGTGCGGATGCGCTGGCTGCAGGGGCAGGCCGCCGAGCCTGAAGATGAGATGGCCTATCCGAGTGCCGCCCAGCTGGAAGGGTTTTATCAGCACCTGGAACAAACCCTGATGAAGACCGGTTTTATTGCCGATGACCATCCGGGTCATGTGATGAGCAAGCTGCGTCGCCTGTTCAATCGGGCTCGGCCGGAAGCGGCGGAGCTCAACATTCTGCGCGGTATTCTGACCTCGGTGCAGAAAGCGCGCGTACCGGATTAATCCGACTGATTTACTCAACCATATACTTGACTGATTTGGTCGGGTATGTGACCATGTGCCCCATTAAATTGCTTCGCAAGACGGTAAGGCACATGAGACTGACTTCAAAAGGACGTTACGCTGTAACCGCCATGCTCGACGTGGCGCTGCATGCAGAGCAGGGGCCCGTCCCCCTTGCCGATATTTCCGAGCGCCAGGGCATCTCGTTGTCCTATCTCGAGCAGCTCTTTGCCCGCCTGCGCAAACATGGTCTGGTGAGCAGCGTGCGTGGCCCGGGTGGTGGTTATCGCCTCGGGTTGGCCCCAGGCGAGATTTCGGTTGGTCAGGTGATCACCGCGGTCGATGAGTCGGTCGATGCCACCAAGTGTCTCGGCAAGGGCGGTTGCCACGGCGGTACCCAGTGCCTGACTCACTCCCTGTGGCGCGACCTGAGTGAGCGGATCTCCAGCTTCCTCGGGGATATCACCCTGGCCGAGCTGGTACGCCAGGCCGATGTGCGCCGGATTGCCGGCAAGCAAGATGAACAAATGAAGACCGTGTTGTCCCTGGTTGATCGGGCAGAACACGGCGATGTGAGCTTGAAAGTCCAACTATAAACGTGCTTTCCACAGCGGGACTCTGTATGACCCGGACTGTGACGGAGAAAAACATGAAACTGCCTATTTACCTTGATTATTCGGCAACCTGTCCGGTGGACCCGCGTGTCGCAGAAAAAATGATGCAGTGTCTCACCATGGATGGCCTGTTCGGCAATCCGGCTTCCCGTTCTCACCGCTTTGGCTGGCAAGCCGAAGAGGCGGTGGATCTGGCCCGTAATCAAGTGGCAGATCTGATCGGTGCCGATCCCCGCGAGATCGTCTTCACTTCCGGTGCGACCGAATCCAATAACCTGGCCATCAAGGGTGTTGCCCACTTCTATGCCAGCAAGGGCAAGCACATCATCACCTCCAAGACCGAACACAAGGCGGTGCTCGATACCTGTCGCCAGCTGGAGCGTGAAGGGTTCGAGGTGACCTATCTTGAGCCGATGCCCAACGGCCTGTTCACTATCGAGATGATCGAGAATGCCATGCGTGATGACACCATCCTGGTCAGCATCATGCATGTGAACAACGAAATCGGCGTGGTTCAGAACATTGCCGCCATCGGCGAGTTGTGCCGTTCCCGCAAGATCCTGCTGCACGTGGATGCCGTTCAGAGTGTGGGCAAGATCCCGGTAGATGTGGAAGCACTGAAAGTGGACCTGCTCTCCGTCTCTGCGCACAAGGTGTATGGTCCGAAAGGGATCGGTGCACTGTTTGTTCGCCGCAAACCCCGCGTTCGTCTGGAAGCCCAGATGCACGGTGGCGGCCACGAGCGCGGCATGCGTTCCGGTACTCTGCCGACCCACCAGATCGTCGGGATGGGCGAAGCTTTCCGCATCGCCAAAGAAGAGATGGTGAGTGAAGGCGAGCGCATCTTGGCTCTGCGCCAGCGTCTGTGGAATGGCATCAAGGATATTGAAGCCGTCTACATCAATGGCGATCTGGATCAGCGTGTTCCGGGCAACCTCAACGTCAGCTTTGCCTATGTGGAAGGGGAATCCCTCATCATGGCGCTGAAAGATTTGGCGGTCTCTTCCGGTTCGGCCTGTACCTCCGCCAGCCTGGAACCTTCCTATGTGCTGCGCGCACTGGGTCTGAACGACGAGCTGGCACACAGCTCCATCCGTTTCAGCATGGGTCGCTTCACCACCGAGGAAGAGATTGACTACGCGGTCAAGCTTATTCGTGACTCCATCGGTCGTCTGCGCGAGATGTCCCCCCTGTGGGAGATGTACAAAGACGGCGTCGATCTGAACACGGTCGAATGGGCTCATCACTGATCCACCGGGTCAGTGAGCAACAGAATTAGCAGGAGTGAGATATGGCTTACAGTGAAAAAGTAATCGACCACTACGAGAATCCTCGCAACGTCGGTGGTTTTGACAAGAATGATCCCAGCGTTGCAACCGGCATGGTCGGTGCGCCCGCCTGTGGCGACGTGATGAAGCTGCAATTGAAGATCAGCGACGAAGGCATCATCGAAGATGCCAAGTTCAAGACCTACGGCTGCGGTTCCGCCATCGCCTCCAGCTCCCTGGTGACCGAATGGGTCAAGGGCAAGACCCTGGACGAAGCGGCTGGCATCAAGAACACCGATATCGCTGAAGAGCTGGCCCTGCCACCGGTGAAGATCCACTGCTCCATTCTGGCTGAGGACGCCATCAAGGCCGCCATCGCCGATTACAAGCAGAAGAAAGGTCTCTAAGCGCCGGAGAGCAGTATGGCTATTACCATGACAGATGCCGCCGCGGCACGGGTTTCCTCTTTTCTGGCTAACCGGGGCAAGGGCATTGGCCTGCGCCTCGGCGTCAAAACCACCGGCTGCTCCGGTCTGGCCTACGTGCTTGAGTTCGTTGATGAACTGACCGATGAGGATCAGGTGTTCGAGCAGCAGGGCGTCAAGATTATTGTCGATGCCAAGAGCCTGATCCATCTGGATGGCACCGAGCTGGATTTCGTCAAGGAGGGCCTCAACGAGGGCTTCCAGTTCAACAATCCCAACGCCAAAGGCGAGTGTGGTTGCGGCGAAAGCTTCAGTGTCTGAGATGTTTGACGTCAATGATCCTTCGTCTGTGGTTGAGCGGGTCGCCCATGACCCGTTCAACCACATCTCATTTGCCAGGGGCGAGTGAGGTTGTGGCGAACGTTTCCAAGAGGTTTGCATGAATCATTTCGAGCTGTTTGGGCTGGTTGAAGGCTTCGAGCTCGATACCCGTCAGTTGGCTGATACCTACCGCCAGCTGCAAACCCAATTCCATCCTGATCGTTTTGCCACCGCCCCCGAACGGGAGCAGCTGGCTGCGGTGCAACGTGCCGCCCAGATCAACGAAGCATTCACCACCCTCAAGGCGCCGCTGCGCCGTGCCGAATATCTGCTCTCCCTGCGTGGCACCGATATCCGTGGTGAACAGCAGACTCTGCAAGATACCGCGTTTCTGATGCAGCAGCTGGAGTGGCGCGAGCGTCTGGCCGATCTGAAAGATGACGCCGACCCTGAGCGCGCCATCAAGGATTTTCGCAGCGAGATCAGGCATGATCACCAGATGTTGATGCAGCAGCTGACCGAGTCTCTTGCCGCCGGCAGAGATCTCGTTGCCGCTGATTGCGTTCGCAAACTCAAGTTTGTCGACAAGCTCCTCGAAGAGCTGGAACGATTCGAAGACTCGCTTCTCGAGTCTTGATCCTTTAACGCTGGAAGTTTCATTACCCATGGCATTACTGCAAATCGCCGAACCCGGCCAGAGCGCTGTTCCTCATCAGCACAAACGTGCCGTCGGCATCGATCTCGGCACCACCAACTCTCTCGTCGCTGCGGTTCGCAGCGGTCACGCCGATACCCTTTGCGATGAGCAAGGGCGCGACCTGCTCCCGTCAGTGGTGCACTATCAAAGCGACGCCATTCGAGTCGGGATTGATGCCAAGCGCGAAGCGGCACTCGATCCTCACAACACCATCGTCTCGGTCAAACGGATGATGGGCAAGGCGCTGGCCGATATCGATACCCGCCAGCAGCCTTACCAGTTTGTTGCCGCCGACAATGGCATGCCGCAACTGCAAACCCGTCAGGGGCTGGTCAATCCGGTGCAGGTATCGGCCGAAATTCTCAAAAAGCTGGCCGAGCGTGGCGCCCAGACACTCGGGGGCGATCTCGATGGCGTGGTCATTACCGTGCCCGCCTATTTCGATGATGCCCAGCGTCAGGGGACCAAGGATGCGGCCCGTCTGGCCGGTCTGCACGTGCTGCGTCTGCTCAACGAGCCGACCGCGGCCGCGATTGCCTATGGCCTTGACTCCGGTCAGGAAGGGGTGATCGCGGTTTACGATCTGGGGGGCGGCACCTTCGATATCTCCATCCTGCGTCTGCACCGCGGTGTGTTTGAAGTGATGGCGACCGGCGGCGATTCCGCCCTCGGCGGTGATGATTTTGATCACCTGCTGGCGGACTGGATCAAGGAGCAAGCGGGCCTCTCCGGCGAGCTGGATGCCCATCTGCAGCGCGAGCTGCTGGATGTGGCCGCTGCCGTCAAACACGGCCTGACCGATGCCGAGCAGGTGGCGTGCACCTTTGCTGGCTGGCAGGGTTCAGTGAGCCGTAGCCAGTTTGATGAACTCATCACCCCGCTGGTGAAACGGACCTTGCTGGCTTGTCGCCGCGCCCTGCGCGATGCCGGTCTCGAGCAGGTGGAAGTGCTGGAAGTGGTGATGGTCGGTGGCTCCACCCGGGTGCCGCTGGTGCGTGAACTGGTGGGCGAGTTCTTCCAGCGTACGCCGCTGACCAGCATCGATCCGGACAAGGTGGTCGCCATTGGCGCCGCCATCCAGGCCGATATTCTGGTGGGCAACAAGCCCGATGCCGAGATGCTGCTGCTGGACGTTATCCCCTTGTCGCTGGGTCTGGAGACCATGGGTGGCCTCGCCGAGAAGGTGATCCCGCGCAACACTACCATCCCGGTTGCCCGCGCCCAGGAGTTCACCACCTTCAAGGATGGTCAGACCGCCATGGCCATTCACGTGGTACAGGGTGAACGCGAGTTGGTGGCCGATTGCCGCTCCCTGGCCCGCTTTACCCTGACCGGTATTCCGCCGATGGCAGCCGGCGCCGCCCATATTCGCGTCACCTTCCAGGTGGATGCGGATGGTCTGCTCTCGGTCAGCGCCATGGAGAAATCCTCCGGCGTGCAGGCCGAGATCCAGGTCAAGCCCTCTTACGGGCTGGCGGAGCAGGATATCCTCAACATGCTGAGTGCCTCCATCGAGAACGCCCAGCAGGATATGGATGCCCGCATGCTGGCCGAGCAGCAGGTTGAAGCCGACCGGGTGGTCGAGAGTCTCAATGCGGCGCTGGCCGCCGATGGCGATGCCCTGCTCAATGCTGCCGAGCGTGCCGAGATTGATGCCGCCATCGCCCATCTGCTGACCATGCGCAACAGCGGCGCAACCCATCAAATCAAAGAAGCCATTGAGGCAGCCGATGCTGTCAGTGGCGAGTTTGCAGCCCGCCGGATGGACGCCTCCATCCGCAAGGTGCTGACCGGACAAAACGTCAACAAGGTGTAATATGCCAAAACTGATCATTCTTCCTCATCCCGTACTCTGTCCGGATGGCGCCGCCCTCGAGGGGCAAAGCGGCGAGACCATTCTGGATGTGGCGCTGCGCAACGGTATCGAAATCGAGCACGCCTGCGAGAAATCCTGTGCCTGCACCACCTGCCACTGCGTGGTGCGCGAGGGCTTTGACTCGCTCGAGCCAAGCGACGAGCTGGAAGACGACATGCTGGACAAGGCGTGGGGGCTGGAGCCGGAATCGCGCCTCAGCTGCCAGGCAAAACTGGCGGACGAGGATCTGGTGGTGGAACTGCCCAAGTACACCCTGAACCTTGCCTCTGAACGCCATTAATTACACATGAGTGAATTGCACGTGCAGCATCCTGTGGTGCTTCAGTGATATGGTGGAAGGCCGTGACCCTCGGGGGCACGGCCTTTTTTGTATTCGTTATTCTCTCTTTGCCAATAAGCTCTTTCCCATAAAGAGTGCTTATACATAGTGCCAGTAAAAAGGAAGCAAACACGATGGCTGACATGATGAAGGTAGCGTTATCCACCCAGGCTGCGGCCGCCTATTGGGGCGAGGGCGCCCAGCTCAGTTTCAATGGCGACGAGGCACTGATCCATCTTGGTGCCGCCGGTCAGGAGAAGGATGTTCTGCGCACCGTTCAGCGCGCCGCCCGTCGCCTCGAATCGAGCGGGATCAAGCGGGTGACGCTGGTCGGTGAAGGCTGGGATCTGGAGCGTCGCTACGCGTTCGCCCAGGGGTTCTACGCCGCCAAGGGAGCGCGTGAACTGGATTTTGGCCAGCAGAGCGACGCGGAAGCCCGTGAACTGGATGCGCTGCTCAAGGCGGCTCGCTGGGTACGTGACATCACCAATGGCTGTCCGGAAGAGATCTACCCCATGAGTCTGGCGGAATCGGCCCTGTTGCTCATTCGTGGTCTGGCCGGGGATCAGGTTACAGCTCGCATCACCGCCGGTGAAGCGCTGCGCGAGTCCGGCCATATCGGGATCTGGTCGGTTGGCCGTGGCAGCGAGCGCGAGCCTGTGCTGCTGGAGCTTGACTACAACCCGACCGGTGATCGCAATGCGCCCGTGGTGGCGGCGCTGGTGGGCAAGGGGATCACTTTCGATTCCGGTGGCTACTCCATGAAGTCCTCTGACAACATGCTGCCGATGAAGTCCGATATGGGCGGTGCCGCCATGGTGACCGGCGCGCTGGCGCTGGCTATCAGCCGCGGTCTGAACCAGCGGGTGAAGCTCATTCTCTGCTGCGCCGAGAACCTGGTCTCCGGCCACGCCTTCAAGCTGGGCGACATCCTCACTTACAAGAATGGGGTTTCGGTCGAGATCCAGAACACCGATGCGGAAGGTCGTCTGGTGCTGGCCGATGGCCTGATGGCGGCCTCCGACAGCGGTGCGGCTTATATCCTTGACGCAGCCACCCTGACCGGCGCCGCCAAGATGGCGCTGGGGCGCGATTATAATGCGGTGTTTGCCCTCGATGAGACCGAACAGCAGCGTGCGCTGGCCGCCGCCAAGGTGGAAAATGAACAGGCGTGGGCGCTGCCGCTGGAGCCCTGGCATGCCAGCCAGCTCACCTCGGCCTTTGCCGATCTGGGCAACGTCGCCTCGGCAGAAGGCACGGCCGGTGCCACCACGGCTGCTGCGTTCCTTTCCCGCTTCGTGCGTGATGAGGGCAAGGGTTGGGTGCACCTGGATCTGGCAGCCTCTTATCAGAAATCGGGCAATGATCTCTGGGCGACCGGCGCCAAGGGGCACGGTCTGCGTACCATCGCCCGCTGGCTGCAGGAGGTGACCGCATGAATGTCTGGTTAAGTCGTGAATTTGCACCGGCCGAGTGGGGGGAGGGGGCGCTGCTCTCTCACCGTGCCGACGGCATGGTGATCCATCTGGTGACGGCCAATCCGCTGCTCGATATCCAGCAGGCGGCCCGTCGCCTCTGCCAGCAGGGGATCCAGAAAGTGACCCTGGCTGGTCACTGGGAGCGTGAACAGCAGTGGGCTTTTGCCCAAGGGCTGCAAACCCCCAAGGCGGAGGTGCAACTGCAGTGGGCCATGTCCTCGGAAGAGGACAGAGAGGAGCTGGAAGCGCGTTGGCTCTGCGGCCGCTGGGTGCGCGAGATGACCAATGCCACCCCGGAGCAGTTGGGCCCGCTGGAGCTGGCGGTGGAAGCGGCCTCCTTTATTACCGAGCTGGCGCCGGACAAGGTGAGTCATCGCATTTTGAAAGGCGAAGCGCTGCAACAGGCGGGCTGGGTCGGCCTCTATCAGGTGGGCCGCGGCAGTGCGCGCGAACCGGTATTGCTGGAGCTCGACTTCAACCCGGGGCGTGACCCCAAGGCGCCGGTAGCGGCAGCGCTGGTGGGCAAGGGGATCACCTTTGACTCCGGCGGCTACTCCATGAAGAGCTCCGAGGGGATGCTCACCATGAAGTGCGACATGGGGGGCGCGGCGATTGTCACCGGTGCGCTGGCGCTGGCTATGCTGCGCGGGCTCGACAAGCGGGTGAAGCTGATCCTCTGCTGCGCCGAGAACCTGGTCTCCGGCCACGCCTACAAGCTGGGCGACATCCTCACCTACAAGAACGGCACCACGGTCGAGATTGTGAATACCGATGCCGAGGGGCGGCTGGTGCTGGCCGACGGCCTGCAACTGGCGAGCGAGTCCGGCGCACCGCTGATCATCGATGCCGCGACCCTGACCGGCGCAGCCGTGATGGCGCTGGGTGGGCGCTACAATGCTCTGTTCGGCCTCGACAAAGGGTTGGTAAGCCGGGCCATGACCTATGCCGATGCCGAGCATGAGCCAGCCTGGCCGCTGCCGCTGGAGCCCTGGCACCGCCAGCAGTGCCCCTCCCATTACGCCGACACGGCCAACAGCCGTCCGGTGAAGGGGGGCGGGCCGGGTGGCGCCTCCAACGCGGCGGGTTTCCTCTCCCGTTTCGTTGCCAACGAAGGGATGGGCTGGTTGCATATCGATCTGGCCGCCTGCTTCAGTGACAACGGCGATGCCCTCTGGGCGCCGGGGGCCAATACCCTGGGGATGCGCACCATAGCGCGGGCCCTGCTGGCGGAAGCCAAATAGGCGAGACAAGGCACCTTCGGGTGCCTTTTTCATGCTGTTCGAATTGTGAACAAAAGATGGGGTTTTGGCGGCTTAAGGTAACTATCGTGCGCAAGCGCACATATTTTCCGGCTCTGCTCGGTCAAGATGAGTGTGGATGTTGATTGCAAGGGAGTGATGTTTAATAAAAAGTTGCTTGTTTGTGTGTTTTTCCGGTTTTTGTTTACGTATAATCGCCAGCGAACATGGATTCTAACAATAAAACTCTGTAGTTAAGGAAAGATATCAATGGCCATCGAACGTACCTTCTCTATCGTCAAACCGGATGCTGTCAGCAAGAACCTGATCGGTGCCATCTATAGCCGTTTCGAAAGCGCAGGCTTGAAAGTGGTGGCATCCAAAATGCTGCACATGAGCAGTGAACAGGCTGCCGGTTTCTATGCCGAGCATCAGGGCAAGCCTTTTTATGACAATCTGGTCAGCTTCATGACCTCTGGCCCTGTCATGGTGCAGGTGCTGGAAGGGGAAGACGCCATCCGTCGCAATCGCGAGATCATGGGGGCTACCAACCCGAAAGAGGCGCTGGCTGGTACCTTGCGTGCCTGTTATGCCGAGAGCATCGATCGCAACGCAGTGCATGGCTCCGATGCACCGGCATCCGCTGCCCGCGAAATTGCCTACTTCTTCTCTGACAACGAGATCTGCCCGCGCGGCTGATTTTTGTGGATGATGACCCAAGGGAGCCTCGGCTCCCTTTGTTGTTTTCGCCGTTTACGCAATATCCCTCTATTCTCCAGGTGGAAAGCCAGACCCATTATTTGTACAATGCCGCCCCCTGACGTCGTCAGCCAATAATTGATGAAGTGTTTGAACTGAGGCCATTGATGAGCGAAACAAAAATCAACCTGCTGGATCTTGATCGGGATGCCATGCGTGCCTTTTTCGTCGAACTGGGCGAGAAGCCATTCCGGGCAGATCAGGTCATGAAGTGGATCTATCACTTTGGGTGTGATGATTTCGATCAGATGACCAACGTCAACAAGGTGCTCAAAGAGCGCCTCAAGGCGATCGCCGAGATCAAGGCGCCCGAGATCAGCCGCGAGCAGCGCTCTGCCGATGGCACCATCAAGTGGGCTCTGCAGGTGGGCGATCAGGAGGTAGAGACCGTCTACATCCCGGAAGATGACCGCGCGACCCTCTGCGTCTCCTCTCAAGTTGGCTGTGCGCTGGAGTGCAAGTTCTGCTCTACCGCCCAACAAGGCTTCAACCGCAATCTGAAAGTCTCCGAGATCATCGGTCAGGTGTGGCGTGCGGCCCGCGTGGTCGGTGGCAAGCGTCCCATCACCAACGTGGTGATGATGGGGATGGGCGAGCCGCTGCTCAACCTCGCCAACGTGGTGCCCGCCATGCGTCTGATGATGGATGACTACGGCTTTGGCATCTCCAAGCGCCGGGTGACCATCTCCACCTCTGGCGTGGTACCTGCGCTGGACAAGCTGGGTGACCAGATCGACGTGGCGCTGGCTATCTCCCTGCACGCCCCGAACGACAAGTTGCGTTCAGAGATCATGCCGATCAACGACAAGTACAACATCGAGGAGTTCCTCGCCGGTGTCCGTCGTTACCTGGCCAAATCCAATGCCAACGGTGGTCGGGTGACCGTCGAATATGTGCTGCTCGATCATATCAATGACGATATGCAGCATGCTCACGAGCTGGCCAAGGTGCTCAAGGACACTCCGAGCAAGATCAACCTGATCCCGTTCAACCCCTTCCCGGGCAACCCTTACGGCAAGCCGAGCAACAGCCGTATCGATCGCTTCTCCAAGGTGCTGATGGAGTACGGTTTCACCGTGATTGTCCGCAAGACCCGTGGTGATGACATCGATGCCGCCTGTGGTCAGCTGGTGGGTGACGTGATTGACCGTACCAAGCGAACTATCAAAAATCGGATGCAACAGGATGGGATTTCCGTCAAAATGGTTTAAATGCTAAGCCATTGTATAGACAGGGAATGGATACACGTACATTGATCGTAGTGGCAGCGCTCTGCGCGCTGCCAGGCTGTGTGACCGAGACCACTTACGCTGGCCAGAACTCGACCCAGCGTGAAGTGGGTCCTGACCTCAAGGCGGCTGCCCAAACCCGCCTCGACCTGGGTATCCAGTACCTGCGTCAGGGCAATGCCGAGCAGGCCAAGTTCAATCTTGACCGCGCCCTCCAGTATGACCCCTCCAACCCCCAGATCCAGATCGGTTTTGCCTACTTTTACCAGAAGGTAGGAGATTTCAAGGCAGCCGAGACCCATTACAAGAACGCCCTTGCCATGGATCCGTCCAATGCTGACGCAATGAACAACTATGGTGCCTTCCTCTGTGATCGCGGCAGGTATGCCGAGGCAGATCAGGCGTTCAACCAGGCTGTTATTCAGCCAGGCTACGTAAAAATTGCCGATACCTATGAAAATGCGGCACTTTGTGCGCTGCAAAATCGCAGAAATGATAAAGCAGGCGAGTACTATCGCCTGGCCTTGGGGTATAATCCCCGCAATCCAGGGTTATTGCTGGACTTGGCCGAGCTTTCCATGAAAGATGGCAAGCTGCCTGATGTGCAGTCCTACCTCGCCCGTTTTGCCGATGTGTCAGACGAGAACGAGGAGAGTCTCTGGTTGAGACTTCGGCTGGCACAGGCGATGGACAAGCCGGCATTACTTCACCAATTCGGGACTGAGCTGGTAAGGCAATATCCCACTTCGCAACAAGCCAAGCGTTATTTAGCCAATGACTATTGAACAGCAACACGATTTCCAAGACGACTCCCAGGCAGTAGGCCCAGGCCAATTGCTGCGCAACGCCCGTGAACAGCTTGGCTGGACACGAGAACAGGTTGCGTCCCGCATTCACCTTCGTCTGACCCTGATCGCCGCTATCGAATCGGATACCTACGACAAGCACACGTCCCACACCTTTATTCGGGGCTATTTGCGTACCTATGCCAAGCTGGTCGGGATCCCCGACGAGACCATTCTGGCCGCTTACGACAAGCTGGGTCTGACTCCTCCCGACAATATCGACATGCAGAGCTTCTCCCGTCGCTCCCGCCAGCAAGCCAACGACAGTCGGCTCAAGGTGGTGACCTGGCTGGTGATCCTGGTGTTGATTGCGCTCTCGGTCGCCTGGTGGTGGCAGAGTACTTCCCGTCGCTCCGCCGGTGATGAAGCGCTGGCAGCCACCGAGATGAGTGCAACCGGTTCGACTCCGGCTGAACCTGCTATCACGCCGCCCGATGCGATCAACACCGCCCCGGTGGAAGGCGCAGCCATCGCACCGGCCGCCACGGACGTGGCTGCCCCTGCGGTGGTCTCCGATGCGACGGCTACCCTGGCGCCTGCTTCTGCGGCTGTTGCCCCGACCGATGTCAGTGCGGCTGTCGGCACTGCGACCGATGCAGCGGTATCCGGCGCCAATGGCACCGAATCTGAAGAGGCTGTCGTTGATCCGGCGACGGCGCCGCAACTGAAGATGAGCTTCACCGCCGATTGCTGGCTGGATGTGAAGGATGCCAACGGCAAGACCCTGTTCAGTGGTCTGAAGAAGGCCAACGACGAGCTGGTGCTGGAAGGCGCCGAGCCCCTGAAGTTCATCATTGGCGCGCCCATGGCCGTCAAGCTTGACTACAAGGGTCAGTCGTTTGATATGAGCCGTTACAACAACGGTCGTACAGCCCGCTTCTCACTGCCGCAGGAGTAATCTGTTTCCCATGTCTTCTCACGAATCACCCATCATTCGTCGTAAATCCAGACAGATCATGGTTGGTAATGTACCGGTTGGGGGCGATGCCCCCATTACCGTGCAGACCATGACCAACACCAAGACCACAGATGTCGCCGCCACCATCGAGCAGATCCAGCGGATCGAGCGGGTCGGTGCCGATATCGTCCGTGTCTCCGTGCCCACCATGGAAGCGGCGGAAGCCTTCCGGCTCATCAAACAGCAGACCCGCATCCCCATCGTTGCCGATATCCACTTCGACTATCGCATCGCCCTGAAAGTGGCCGAGTACGGTGCCGACTGCCTGCGTATCAACCCGGGCAACATCGGCAATGAGCAGCGGGTGCGCTCGGTGGTCGATTGCGCGCGCGACCTCAATATCCCGATCCGTATCGGGGTCAATGGCGGGTCGCTGGAGAAAGATATCCAGGAGAAGTACGGCGAGCCGACCCCAGAGGCGCTGGTAGAGTCCGCCATGCGTCACGTGGACTATCTCGATCGTCTCGATTTCCAGGACTTCAAGGTGAGCGTCAAGGCCTCCGATGTGTTCCTGGCAGTCGGTGCCTATCGCCTGCTGGCCAAGCAGATCGAGCAGCCGCTGCACCTTGGCATCACCGAAGCGGGCGGTTTCCGTGCCGGCGCGGTGAAGTCTGCCATCGGTCTGGGCATGCTGCTCACCGACGGCATCGGCGATACCCTGCGTATCTCGCTGGCGGCGGATCCGGTGGAGGAGGTGAAGGTCGGTTTCGATATCCTCAAATCCCTGCGTATTCGCTCCCGTGGCATCAACTTTATCGCTTGCCCATCCTGCTCACGGCAGGAGTTCGATGTGATCGCCACCGTCAACGCTCTGGAAGAGCGGCTCGAAGACATCATCACCCCGATGGATGTTTCCATCATCGGCTGTGTGGTGAATGGCCCGGGCGAAGCGCTGGTCTCCGACCTTGGTCTGGCGGGTGCCGCCAACAAGAGTGCCTTCTATGAAGGGGGCCAGCGGGTCGATCGGCTCGACAACAAGGATCTCATTCCAACTCTGGAGCGCCGCATTCGCGCCCGCGCCGCCATGCTGGATCCCGCTAACCGGATCCCGATGGACAAGGAGTGAGCGAAACAGGGCCACATTGGGTGGCCCTTTTTCCAGGTGACTGATTTTAAATCCCGCATCCGGATTCCCTGATTTTACCTTGGGGGGGAAAATCCCTATAATGCGGCCAAATTTTACCTCTTTTTCTCGAGTATCAACGTGGCAAAACAGATCCAAGCTATTCGCGGTATGAATGATTGCCTGCCGGAGCAGAGCCCGGTATGGCAGAAGGTTGAACAGATCCTGCGCCAGGTCGTTGCCAGCTATGGCTACAGCGAAGTGCGCATGCCGATTGTCGAGCAGACTCATCTGTTCAAGCGCGCCATCGGTGAAGTGACCGACGTGGTCGAAAAAGAGATGTACACCTTTGAAGACCGCAACGGCGACAGCCTGAGCCTGCGTCCGGAAGGGACCGCCAGCTGCGTCCGTGCCGGTATCGAACACGGTCTGCTCTACAACCAGGAACGCCGGATGTGGTACATGGGCCCCATGTTCCGTCACGAGCGTCCCCAGAAGGGCCGTTATCGCCAGTTCCACCAGTTCGGTGTCGAGCTGTTTGGCATCAACGGGCCGGACATTGACGCTGAGCTGATCATGCTGACCCACCGTCTGTGGCGTCTGTTTGGCATCAGCGAGCATGTCACCCTGCAGCTCAACACCCTGGGTCAGAGCGCCGAGCGTGCCGCTTACCGCGATGCGCTGGTGGCCTATCTGGAGCAGTACAAGGAGCAGCTGGACGAAGAGAGCCAGCGCCGCATGTACAGCAACCCGCTGCGGGTGCTCGACTCCAAGGATGAAAAGGTGCAGGCCATTTTGGCGGGTGCCCCGCGTCTGTTCGACCATCTGGGCGAAGAGAGCCTGGCCCACTTCGAGGGGCTCAAGCGCCTGCTCGAGTCTGCCGGTATCAAATACGAAGTGAACGAGCGTCTGGTGCGTGGTCTTGACTACTACAACCTGACCGTGTTCGAGTGGGTCACCAGCAGTCTGGGTGCCCAGGGCACCGTCTGTGCCGGTGGCCGCTACGATGGTCTGGTAGAGCAGCTGGGCGGTCAACCGACCCCGGCCGTGGGCTTTGCCATGGGCATGGAGCGTCTGGTGCTGATGCTGGAAACTCTCGAGCTCAACGCCGATATCCGCCCGGCGGTGGATGTCTATCTGGCGATGGTGGGCGAGGGGACCGAGCAGGCTGGCTTCCAGCTGGCCGAGCGTCTGCGCGATGCCCTGCCGGACCTGCGCCTCATGAGCCACTGCGGTGGTGGCAACTTCAAGAAACAACTCAAACGTGCCGACAAGAGCGGCGCGGCAATCGCCCTGATCCTTGGTGAGACCGAGGTGCAAAACGGGGAGATCACTATCAAATATCTGCGTGGTCAGGCCGAGCAACAGACCGTCAAGGTTGACGCCGCCATTGCCCTGCTGGCAGCCAAAGGAGAGTAAGCTGTGGAAGTCTATACCACCGAAGAACAACAGGTTGAGGTTATCAAGGAGTGGTGGAAAGAGAACGGAACCTCGGTGATTGCCGGGACCGTGATCGGTCTGGTCGGTCTGTTCGGCTGGCGCTATTACAACCAGCACCAGCAAGAGACCATGGAGGCCTCCTCCCACTCTTACAACCAGGTGATTGAGCAGCTGGCCAAGGGCGATGCCGCCGGTTTCGAGCAGGCACAGCAGTTTGTCACCGCCAACAAGGGTGACTCCTACGGTGAACTGGCCGCGTTGCAACTGGCTGCCGCTGCCGTCAAGGCGGGCAAGCTGGATCTGGCTGCCGAGCAGCTGGAGCTGGTGGCGACCACGGGTGACGAGAGCATTCGTCCCATCGCGGCGCTGCGTCTGGCCCGTGTGCTGAATGATCAGGGCAAGGCAGATGAAGCGCTGGCCAAGCTGGCGACCATCCAGAATGAGGCCTTCAAGGCGCAGGTAGCCGAAGCCCGTGGTGATGTGCTGCAAAAGCAGGGCAAGACCGAAGAGGCTCGTGATGCCTATCAGGCGGCGGCCGATGCCGGCGGCCTGCAGGGTAGCGCCGAGCTCAAGCTGAAAATGGACGATCTGGCCCTGCCGGCCGTTGCGACTGGTGAGGCACCGGATGCGTAATCTATTCAAGATGGTGGCGCTGGGGGCTGCGGTCTCCTTCGCTCTGCAGGGTTGCTCCCTGTTCAGTTCCGAAGAGGATCTCAACCCGATGGCGCCGCTGCCCAAGGTTGAATCTGCCTTCACTGCCGACACCGCATGGTCATCTACTGTGGGTGATGGCATCGGTGACTTCTACTCCCAGCTCAAGCCGGTGGTGGAAGAGGATCGCATCTACGCGGCGGCCCGCGACGGCGATGTCAGCGCCTTTGACCGTGCCAGTGGCGATCGCCTCTGGACTGTCGATCTGGCCGACCTGCCGGTCAACGCCGACAAGCGCAGCGCCCGCCTTTCCGGCGGCCTGGTCTCCCGTTACGGCAAGCTGTTCCTCGGCTCCGAGAACGGGGTGGTCTACGCCCTGAACGAAGAGAATGGCGAAGTGCTGTGGCAGACCAATGTGCCCGGCGAAGTGGTGGCAAGCCCCGCGGTGGAAGATGGCCGCGTGGTGGTGTTGACCACCTCCGGTCGCCTGATCGCCCTCGACACTGATGAAGGCAAGATGCAGTGGTCGCTCTCCGAAGAGCAGCCGCCGCTGACCCTGCGCAGTGCCGGTGCACCGGTGATCACCAACGGCGCCGTGATTTACGGTCGTGCCGATGGCAAGGTGGGCATCGCCCTGCTGAGCAACGGCCAGCCGGTGCGCCAGTCCAAGGTGGCTGATCCGCGCGGTGCCACCGAGCTGGACCGCATGGTTGACGTCGATGCCAGCCCGCTGATTGCCGGTGATGAGCTCTACGCCATCGCCTACAACGGTCAGCTGATGGCGCGCAAACTGATGACCGGCGATGAAGTGTGGAAGCGCAAGTATTCCGGCTATCGCGATCTGGCGATGACCGGTAATGCCATCGTGCTGACCGACAGTCGCAGCCACCTGTTTGCCATCGACCGTCGCAACGGTCTGGAGCTGTGGTCCAACACCCAGCTGGAAAATCGTACCGTCACTGCACCTGTCATCTTCGGTGACTATGTGGTGGTGGGTGATGTGGAAGGATACCTGTATTGGCTTGATCGTACCGACGGTACCATCAAGGCGATGCAGCAGCTCGATAGCAGTGGTCTCTACGCCGCCCCGCTGGTGGATGGCGAGACCCTGTATGTGCAGAGCCGTGACGGCAAGTTGTACGCCCTCAAGCGTCCTTGATCGTCCGATAATGTGAATATCCGGCTCCTGGTCTTCGGACCCGGAGCCTTTGTCGTCTTGAGAATGAGGCTTTTATGACTCCTGTAGTAGCCCTGGTGGGCCGCCCCAACGTGGGGAAATCCACCCTGTTTAACCGCTTGACCCGTACTCGGGATGCCCTGGTTGCCGATTTTCCCGGTCTGACCCGGGACCGTAAATACGGTCAGGCGAAGTTGGGCGAGCTGGAATTTATCGTGGTCGATACCGGCGGTATCGATGGCACCGAAGAGGGGATCGAGCTGAAGATGGCCGAGCAATCCCTGCTGGCCATCGAAGAAGCGGACGTCGTGCTGTTCATGGTGGATGCCCGTGCCGGTCTGACCGCGGCGGATCAAGCCATCGCCGAGCACCTGCGCAAGGCCCACAAGAAGGTATTTCTGGTGGCCAACAAGACCGACGGTATCGACGGTGATTCCGCGGTCTCCGAGTTCTACGGTCTGGCGCTGGGCGAGGTCTACCAGATCGCGGCCGCCCACGGTCGTGGCGTGCTGAGCCTGCTGGAACTGGCCCTGGCTCCCCATCTGGAGACCCTGGTCGACTCCGCTACCGATGAAGATGCGCAGGATGAGGAAGAGGAGGACTTCGACGAAGAAGCCCTGCTGCGCATGGTGGCTGCCGGTGAACTCGATACCAAAGAGGACACCAAGGAGACCCCGTTCGCCGACCTGCCCATCAAGTTCGCCATCGTTGGTCGTCCCAACGTCGGTAAATCTACCCTGACCAACCGTATGCTGGGTGAAGATCGGGTCATCGTCTATGACATGCCCGGCACCACCCGTGACTCCGTTTACATTCCGATGGAGCGTGACGAGCAGAAGTATGTGGTCATCGACACCGCCGGTGTGCGTCGTCGTGGCAAGGTGCACGAGACGGTGGAGAAGTTCTCCGTTATCAAGACCCTGAAAGCTATCGAAGATGCCAACGTCTGCCTGCTGGTGATCGACGCCCAGGAGACCATCACCGATCAGGACTTGAGCATCCTTGGCTATGTGCTCCACGCCGGTCGCTCCGTGGTGCTGGTGGTGAACAAGTGGGATGGTCTGGATCAGAAGGTGAAAGAGGATGTGAAGAACGAGCTGGATCGTCGCTTGGGCTTCATCGACTTCGCTCGCGTCCACTTCATCTCCGCCCTGCACGGCAGCGGTGTCGGCCATCTGTTTGAATCCATTCAGGAGGCTTACCAGTCCGCCACCCGTCGTACCAGCACGGCCATGCTGACCCGCATCATGCAGATGGCGCAGGAAGATCACCAGCCGCCGATGGTCAATGGTCGCCGCGTCAAGCTCAAGTATGCCCACGCCGGTGGCTACAACCCGCCGCGCATCGTGATCCACGGCAACCAGCTGAACGACTTGCCGGACTCCTACAAGCGGTATCTGATCAACTACTTCCGCAAGTCCCTCAAGATCATGGGCTCGCCGATCCGGGTCGAGTTCCAGGAGTCGGTCAACCCGTTTGAAGGCAAGAAGAACACCATGACCCTGAGTCAGGAACGTCAGCGCAAACGCCTGCTGAAGATGAAGAAGAAATAAGTCCTTGCGGCTGCCCTCACCGGCAGCCGCTTTGTTATCCTCGCCATGTTAAGGTGAGGAATAAGGGGAGGGGGATCTGCCATGGAACAAGACCATGGCAGATCCACTTTTCGAGGAGTTGATTATGGAAGCCCTGCTTTGTCCATCATGCCAGGCTGAACTGGATACCCGCAGCAAGGAGCAAACCTGTGGCCAGTGCCAGGCCCCTGTTCGCGTCACGGCCATCTGCCCCACCTGCCAGCAGGAGCTGGAGCGTCTCAAGGCGTGCGGCGCGGTGGATTACTTCTGCAACCACTGCAACTCGCTGATCTCCAAGCGGTCGGTACAGTTCAAGGCGGCGCTGGTGTAAGACGATAATCAGGTGAGAAAGAAGATAAAAAAACCCGGCGAATGCCGGGTTTATGCTGTGTGCTCTGCAATAAGCAGGGTATAGGATCGATTTCTGCGCCACAGGTTGCGCTTGATGTCATTAAGCTTGAGTTTGCGTCTGGGGCTCCAGCTGCACTTCGCTTTTCTGACCAGACTGATTTTTCTACGTTTTTGCATCTTGGTCTCCTCCCAACTCAGGTGGCCATCCCGGCCTTGGGTCATTGATGGAGCCCATCCGAAATTGCTGTTATTTAATCTCTCAACATAATGAAAACAATGCGATTTCGGATAGGCTCCGATGTGAATCGATGGTAACAGAGAAGTTTGTGTGAAAACAGCCGAATAATGGCTGGTTAGCGCATGGTGATCTGATTGACCACTTCGGCGATGGCGGTGGGGCGCTCGGCCAGCTCGGGCTCGCTGTCGTTGTCGAGACTCTCCCGCTGATGTGCCTTCTGTTGCTCGTTGTCGAGCCAGAGCAGACTCTGGTAATACTGGCGCACGTTGTTGACATAGTTGCGCGCCTCGCTGCCACGGGCATAGCCGTAACGTACCTTGCGGTGCCAGCGCGCCTGTTGCAGCAGCGGCAGCACCTCTTTCACGTCGCTCCAGGCGTCGGGATTCTTGCCGAGCTCTTTGGTCAGGCGGCGGGCATCCATCATGTGGCCGTAACCGATGTTGTAGGCGGTGAGGGCAAACCACACCTTCTCGTCATCGGGCACCGAATCCGGCACCTTCTCCATCATCTGTTGCAGATAGAGGGAGCCACCTTTGATGCTCTCTTCCGGATGAAGCCGGTCGTTGACTCCCATCGCCTTGGCGGTGGGCTCGGTCAGCATCATCATGCCGCGCACGCCGGTGTAGGAGCGGGCCTGCGGGTCCCAGTGGGACTCCTGATAGCTGATGGCGGCGAGCAGACGCCAGTCGATATTCTTGGCGTGAGTCTGGAACAGCGGCTGGTACTTGGGCAGCAGGCTCTTGGCGCGCTTGAGGAAGGTGCGGGTATCGACAAAGTCGAAGTTCTGCACGTGGCCGAAGTACTTCTCGTCCAGCTTGGCGATGGCCCCATCCATGAAGCGCTGACCGAAGAAGTCGATCACGCTGGCATAGAGGCTGTCATCGGGCAGCTTGCTCATGGCCCAGGCAACGGTCTGCTTCTGGGCCAGGGTCAGCCCCTCGGTGAGCTCCGGGTAGTAGCGCTGGGTACGGGCCAGCACGGTATCCTGCACCACCGTGTAGTCAATCTTGCCATCCACCACCTGCTTGAGCAGCTCCTCCACATCGGCGTTGTCGCTGGTGCTCCAGGCTAGTTTCGGATTCTCTTTGCTCATCTCTTTGAGCAGATCTTCACCGGTGGAGCCGGCGGCCACCACCAGCTTGCCCTTGATATCGTTCAATGAGGCCGGCTTGGGTTTGCCGTTGCGGTAGACCAGTTTGGGAGAGACCTGATAGAAGCCCGGGCCGAAGCGAAACAGCTCGCGCCGTTCGGGGGTGACCATGATGGCGGCAGCCGCCAGATCGAGTTTGCCCTTTTTCAGCAGGGTGACCAGTTGGTCAGTGGTGTCGACCGGGATGATGGTGAGTTTCACCCCCAACCAGTCGGCATAATTTTGCGCCAGCTCGTAATCGAACCCCTGGGCGAGGTCGTCACGCTGGTAATAGGAGGTGGGACCATAGATGGTGCCAACCCGGATCTCGCCTCGCTGGCGGATCTGCTCCAGCTGGCTGGAGGGGCTATAGAAGTCGCAGCCAACCAGCGTCAGCGTCAACAACAGCCCGATAAACAGTCGAAAAATGCAGCGCAAGTAGGTGAGTACCTTTGTTGAAAAAATCGGCATTTGTCAAAAAAGAGGCACCTTTATACCAGAGAGTGTGCGCAGAGTCACACTGCACGAAGTGAGAAAAACGTTTGTCCGCTGTGAGCCAGATCCCTATAATACGCGCGTCTCAATTCCCCCCCACTTTAAAACTTGGTGAGAAAGGTCATATGGATATCTTGCGTGGTGCCCCAGCACTGTCTGATTTTCGTGTCCAAAAACTGCTGCAACGCTTCGCACAGATGAGAAACGAGAGTGGAGTAGAGAGCGGAGTAGAGATAGAGGATGTCTATGCCGAGTATGTGCACTTTGCCGAGCTGACAAGCCCCCTCTCTCCCCCCGAGCGAGCGACCTTGGGCCAGCTCTTGCGCTACGGCCCGACCATCCCGGAACACACCCCCAGCGGTCAGCTGTTTCTCGTTACCCCCCGCCCCGGCACTATCTCCCCCTGGTCTTCCAAAGCAACCGACATCGCCCACAACTGCGGCCTGAAACAGGTCAAGCGGCTGGAGCGTGGTATTGCCTATTACCTGACCATCAAGGGGCAGGGTGAGCTGAGTGCCGCCCAGCGCAGCGCCATTGCCGCCGTGCTCCATGATCGGATGATGGAAGTGGTGTTTGCCGAGATGAGCGAAGCTGCCGCCCTGTTTGCTCACCACGAGCCGCGCCCCTTCACCCAGGTGGATGTGCTGGGCGGTGGTCGCGCAGCCTTGGCCGAAGCCAACGTGGCGCTCGGTCTGGCGCTGGCCGACGACGAAATCGACTATCTGGTGGAGAACTTCACCAAGTTGGGTCGCAACCCCAACGACATCGAGCTCTACATGTTCGCCCAGGCGAACTCCGAACACTGCCGTCACAAGATCTTCAATGCCGACTGGACCATCGATGGCGAACAGCAGCCCAAGTCGCTGTTCAAGATGATCAAGAACACCTTCGAGCAGACGCCGGATCATGTCCTCTCTGCCTATAAAGACAACGCCGCCGTGATGGAAGGGAGCCAGGGTGGCCGCTTCTTCCCGAGCCCGGCCAACGGCGAATACCAGTATCACCAGGAACAGGTCGACATCCTGATGAAGGTGGAGACCCACAACCACCCGACCGCCATCTCCCCGTTCCCGGGCGCAGCCACCGGCTCCGGCGGCGAAATCCGCGACGAGGGTGCCACCGGTCGCGGTGCCAAGCCCAAGGCGGGTCTGGTCGGTTTCTCCGTCTCCAACCTGCGCATTCCCGGCTTCGAGCAGCCCTGGGAGCAGGATTTCGGCAAGCCGAGCCGTATCGTCAGTGCCTTCGACATCATGCAGGAGGGGCCGCTCGGCGGCGCCGCGTTTAACAACGAGTTCGGCCGTCCGGCCATTCTCGGCTACTTCCGTACCTTCGAAGAGGAGGTGCCGAGCCACAACGGCGTCGAGGTGCGTGGCTACCACAAACCCATCATGCTGGCAGGCGGCATCGGCAACATCCGCACCGAACATGTCCAGAAAGGGGAGATCCCGGTCGGCGCGGCGCTGATCGTGCTGGGCGGCCCGGCGATGAACATCGGTCTGGGCGGTGGTGCCGCATCCTCCATGGCCTCCGGCCAGTCAGCCGAAGATCTCGACTTTGCCTCGGTGCAGCGTGACAACCCCGAGATGGAGCGCCGTTGCCAGGAGGTGATCGATCGCTGCTGGCAGCTGGGTGACGACAACCCTATCGTCTTTATCCACGATGTGGGGGCGGGTGGTCTCTCCAACGCCATGCCGGAGCTGGTCAACGACGGTGAGCGCGGTGGTCGTTTCGATCTGCGCGCCATCCAGAGCGACGAGCCGGGCATGAGCCCGCTGGAGATCTGGTGCAACGAATCCCAGGAGCGTTACGTGCTGGCGGTAGCGCAGGACAAGCTGCCGCTGTTCAAGGCGCTGTGCGAGCGTGAGCGCGCACCCTATGCCGTCATCGGCACCGCGACCGAAGAGAAGCATCTGACCCTCTCTGACAGCCACTTTGACAACCAGCCCATCGATCTGCCGCTGGACGTGCTGCTCGGCAAGGCGCCCAAGATGCACCGCGACGTGGTGACTCTGCCTGCACAAGGCAAAGCGCTCCAGCTCGATGGCATCACTTTGAGTGACGCGGCCGAGCGGGTTCTGCGTCTGCCGACCGTGGCGGAGAAGTCCTTCCTTATCACCATCGGCGATCGCAGCGTGACTGGCTTGGTCAATCGCGACCAGATGGTTGGCCCCTGGCAGATCCCGGTGGCCGATTGCGCCGTCACCGCTGCCACCTACGACAGCTATCACGGCGAAGCCATGTCCATGGGCGAGCGTACCCCGGTGGCGCTGCTCTCCCACGCCGCCTCCGCTCGCATGGCGGTGGCGGAAGCGCTCACCAACCTGGCGCCGGCTCATATCGGGTCGCTGAAGCGGGTCAAGCTCTCCGCCAACTGGATGGCCGCTGCCGGTCACCCGGGGGAAGATGCCGGTCTCTATGAGGCGGTCAAAGCGGTGGGCGAGGAGCTCTGCCCGGCCCTTGGCATCACCATTCCGGTGGGCAAGGACTCCATGTCCATGAAGACCCGCTGGCAGCAGGATGGCAAGGAGCACAGCGTCACCTCGCCGCTCTCCCTGCTCATCTCCGCCTTTGCCCGGGTCGAGGATGTGCGCAACACGGTTACTCCGCAACTGCGTACCGATCTCGGTGAAACCGACCTTATCCTCATCGACCTTGGCAATGGCAAGCAGCGCCTCGGCGCCTCGGCGCTGGCGCAGGTCTATCGCCAGCTGGGTGACAAGGCGCCGGATCTCGACAATCCGGTCCAGCTCAAGGGCTTCTTCAACGCCATTCAGGCGCTGGTGGCTGATCGCAAACTGATCGCCTACCACGACCGCTCCGACGGTGGCCTGTTCGTCACCCTGACCGAGATGGCGTTTGCCGGCCACTGCGGCCTCGACATCCAGCTCGATCGCATCGGCGGCGAGCTGCTGCCGGCGCTGTTCAACGAAGAGCTGGGCGCCGTCATTCAGGTGCGCCGTGAAGATAAAGAGGCGGTGATGACCCTGCTGGCCGGTCACGGTCTGGCGGCCTGCTCCCATGTGCTCGGTACCGTGCGCGAAGGGGACCTCATCACCCTGCAGCGGGGCGGTCAGGAGGTCTATCGTGCCAGCCGTACCGCCCTTCGCACCATCTGGGGCGAGACCAGCTGGCAGATGCAGCGCCTGCGCGACAACCCGGCGTGCGCCGACAGTGAGCACGCGGCCCGTCAGGACGCCACCGATCCGGGTCTGCATGCCAAGCTGACTTACAACCCGTCCGAGGATGTGGCTGCACCTTACATTGCCCGCGGGGTCTCCCCCCGTCTGGCGGTGCTGCGCGAGCAGGGGGTCAACTCCCATGTGGAGATGGCGGCGGCGTTCGATCGTGCCGGTTTCGCGGCGGTCGATGTCCATATGAGCGACATTCTCTCCGGTCGCATCAAGCTGGAGGAGTTCCAGACCCTGGTGGCCTGTGGCGGCTTCTCCTACGGTGACGTGCTGGGGGCGGGGGAAGGCTGGGCCAAGTCCATCCTGTTCAACGACAACGCCCGCGAGCAGTTCCAGCGCTTCTTCGAGCGCGGCGATACCCTCTCTCTGGGTGTCTGCAACGGTTGCCAGATGATGTCCAACCTGCGGGATCTCATCCCGGGCGCCGATCTGTGGCCGCGCTTTGTGCGCAACCGCTCCGAGCGCTTCGAGGCGCGCTTCAGCCTGGTGGAAGTGCAGGAGTCCCCGTCGGCCTTCTTCGCCGGCATGGCAGGCTCGGTGATGCCGATTGCCGTTTCCCACGGGGAAGGGCGTGTCGAGGTGCGCGATGCCGCTCACCTGAGCGCACTGCAGCAGAGCGGTCTGGTAGGGCTGCGCTTTGTCGACAACCGCGGCAGCGTGACCGAGCAGTACCCGGCCAACCCGAACGGCTCGCCGGATGGTATCACCGCCGTGACCACCACCGATGGCCGCGCCACCATCATGATGCCGCACCCGGAGCGGGTGTTCCGCACCGTGGCCAACTCCTGGCACCCCGACAACTGGGGCGAGGACGGCGCCTGGATGCGGATGTTCCGCAACGCCCGGGTTCGTCTGGGTTAATAGAGACAGCACCAGCGCATAAAAACAGAAACCGGCCAATTGGCCGGTTTTTTTATCCGTGTCGTTACGGCTTGCCGAGCGGTTGGGGGATAAAGTCTCCCCGGTCGAGGATCCGCAGACAGGCATCCACCACATCCGCATCGAGCTGATGGCCGCGCATCTGGATGATCTGCTCCCTGGCCTGGGGAATGCCGAGGGCGGCGCGATAGGGGCGATCCGAGGACATGGATTCGACGATATCGGCGACGGTGAGGATGCGGGCCTCCAGCAGGATCTCATCCCCCTTGAGTCCCAGCGGATAGCCGGAGCCATCGAGATACTCGTGGTGCTGGTGGATCATCCGGGCGATGGGCCAGGGGAAGTCGATATCCTTGAGCACCAGATAGCCGATGGCGGGGTGTTCCTTGACCAGCTCGAACTCCAGTGGCGTGAGGCGTTCCGGTTTGGTGAGAATTTCAGCCGGTACCTGGATCTTGCCGATATCGTGCACCATGGCGCCCAGATAGATCCCCCGCAGCCGCTTCTCTTCCAGCCTGAGCTCCCGGCCGATGGCTTGGGCCAGCTTGGCCACATGTTTCTGATGGCCAGCGGTATAGGGATCGCGCTGCTCCAGCACGGCGGCGATGGCACCCAGCGCATCTTCCAGTGCCAGCTCCAGCTGGCGGGCATGGAAGATCTTCTCCTGTTGCGAGCGCAGATAAGCCTGCTGGGTATGGCGCGCCTGCAGGCCATAGGTGAGGTAGTCGGTCAGCTGGATGAAGAGCTGCTCCTCCTCCTGGCTGAACAACCGTGGCTGGTCGCTGTGAATGATCAGCGCACCGGCCAGATCCTCCTGCAGTGGCAAGGGGATAAGCAGGCGGGAGCGCAACGGGTGGCGGCCGGTATGGGGCCGCTCGTGGAAGATCACCTGATTGAGACGCCGCTGGTGGAGGATGGCCTGGGTGAGGGCCTCATCGTTCAACCACAGCGTTTGTTCCGAGGCATCGGCACTGCCTGCCTGCGCCACGATCCTCGGCGGTTGGGCGAGTTCGGGCTGGCCTTGCAGCACTGCCACCAGCGGAAAACGGTCATCGACGGCGATGGCATCGCAGATATCCTGCAGCAGTTGCGGCTCATCGCCCGGTTTGAGCAGGGCGTGGTGGGCGCGGCTGATCGCCTGCTGGGTCCAGCTGTACTGTTGCAGTTTCTCCTGCTGCCACTTCTGCTCGGTAATGTCTTCGAAGAAGACGCCGACCCCCACGATGACCCCCGCCTCATCACGCAGGGGAAACTTGGTGGTGCTGAGCCAGCGGGCTTCTCCCCCCTTCAGATAGGGCTCTTCGATGTGCTGGTGTATCCCCTCGCGCATGACTCGGGCGTCATCCTCCCGATAGCGCTGTACCAGTTCGGGGGGAAAGAAGTCGCAGTCATTCTTGCCCACCAGTGCCTCTGGGGAGAGGGCGAGATCCGCCGCCAGCAGGCGGTTGCCCGCGATGTAGCTGAATCGGGTGTCTTTGAGCAGCACCCGATAGGGAAGCTGATCCATCACCTGGGTCAGCAACAGCGCCGAGGAGGGGAGCGCATCGGTCAGTGGGTGGGGGAGTGCACAGGAGGTGAGGAGTTCGGACATCTTATCCCGCCTTGTCTGCAAGTTGACTGATGGGAGGACCGAAGTGGTAGCCGGTCTGCCAGAGCACGATACAGCTGTTGACCACTTTTTCATCGTAATGGATCCCGGCATAGCGGGTCAGTTCGGCAAAGGCGTCACTCAGGGGCATGGCCCGGCGGAACGGGCGATGGGAGGTCATGGCGATCAGCGAGTCGGCCACCCGGATAATGCGCGCCTCCAGGGTAATGGCGTTGCCCGCCAGCCCCTGCGGATAGCCGCTGCCATCGAGGTTTTCGTGGTGCTGCAGCACTATGGTGGCGATGGGCCAGGGGAAGTCGATCTGTTTGAGAATATCGTGGCCGGCCTGGGGGTGCTGCTTGATCAGTTCGAACTCCACCGGCCGCAATTCACGGGGGCGAGTGATGATCTCGGTGGGGATCTGCAGCAGGCCGATATTGTGCACCATGGCCGCCAGTCCCAGCGCATCCAGCCGCTCTTGCCGCAGTTGCATGGCCTGCCCGATGGCCAGTGCCAAATCGCGCACCCTCAGCTCATGGCCCGCACTGTTGCGATCCTTGTGGCTGATGGCGCTGGCGAGGGCACTGATGGTCTGGAACAGCAGGTCACGCTGGTGGCGCTCGCTCTCCTTGAGGCGGGTGATGTCGACCAGGGTGCCGATGATGCCGGCAACCATCCCCTGATGGTCATAGAAGAGATCCTTGAAACAGATGACCTGATAGCGCATGCCATTGCGATCATGCAACTGCTGTTCGATGCACTGGGGCTGGCGACTTCGCAGCAACTCGGCTTCCCGCATGCTGTAGGCCTCGGCAAGCCCGACTGGCAGCAGCTCCTCGACCCGTCGACCCAGCAGCGCCTCCTTGCCGATGCCGATCACCTGATTGAAGGCCTGGTTGCAGCCCAGAAATCGCCCTTCGATATCTTTGTAGAACACCGGGATCGGGATGGCCTTGAGCAGGGATTCGTTGAAGTGTTTCAGATCCTTCAGTTCGGCCTGCTGACGCAGGGCGAGCAGCTCGCTGTCCTTGCAGAGGGAAATGGCGCGGGCCAGGTTGCCGAGCACCGGGCTGAACAGATGGCAGACCGGTACGATCTGCTGATGTGGCTGGGGGGCGAGCAGCAAGATGAGATAACCCCCTTCAACCTTGAGCCGATAGGCAAACTGGTAGGGGCGGCTGCCCGGCAGGGGGAGCGTCTGTTGCAGCAGGCAGTGCTCCTCCTCGCTGACCCACCCAGGCAGGGTCAGGGTGGTGCCGGTGTGCTGGCGCAGCTGCTCGTCGCCGATCACCTTGAGCAGCTTGTATCCCTCCCGTTGTTGCTGCAATACCGCGCCAACCGGCGTGGCGCAGTGATGCATAAAACGTTGCAGTACCTTGGTGAGCAGCGCATCCAGCGTGACTTCACGCCCGATGCAGAGCGCCAGATCGCAGACGATGGCCATGGCGTGGTCGTTGTTCATATCAATGCCCCGTTACAGAGAATGGCGCCGTTATGAAATTGGGGGTAATCCCCGTGGCGCACGCTGCCAATTTCGCCAAGGGAGAGGGCTCCTGCCAGATCGCCGGCCCCCGAGTGGGTCAGCAGGGTGTGCAGCTCGGTCACCGTCTGCTGGTCGAAGTGCAGCTGGCGTCCCGCGCAGTAGTAGACCTCCAGCAAGTGTGCCCGGGTGAGGGTTTGTTGCTGGTTGAGGCGCCTGGCCAGTGAGCAGGCATGTTCGGTGGCACTCTCTGGCGCCTTCAGCAGGGTGAGGATGCTGTGCTCTGCGACCTCGCCGGCGCAGAGCAGGGCGCCGTCATCGTTTGCCTCGACGGGGATCCTGACAATCACATCCCCGTTGGCCCGCAGCAGGCCCAGTGGCATGTGCACCACGAAACGGTAGAGCTCCTCGCGCACCATAGTGTGCTGGAATTGCTGGCTGATCAGCCCCTGATATTTTTGAAAGGCCGGTTGCCAATCGATGTAGGCAATCTTGTTCGCTTCACTGCTGGTGGCCAGCATTGGTTGGGCCGAGAGTTGATAACCATGTTCCAGAAAGGGAAAGCTGTTGCTGGGCAGCAGCGTGCAGGTGACCCCGTAGGCAAGTTGCCGTTGATTGTCGAACAGGCAGGCAAGGGGGGTGAAGCTGCCGCTGCCTGCGTTGGCGCCGGCATAGTTGACGCGATTGGCCAGTTGCAGATAAAGCGCATCCAGAATGGAGGCGATATTGGGAATGAGGTTGTCGAAGGTCAGAAACAGGGTTGGTGGCGGCGAAGGGGTTGGCCAGGTGGCCAGCATGCTCTCCACCTGTTCCGCAATCAGTTGGGCAAGGGATGCTGCGCTGGCCTGCGGTGTCAGGGGCAGCAGTGTGGCGTGATAGGGGTTGGCTCTGGGCAGTAGCCAGGCCCCTTGCGGCAACAATCCTTGCGCACCGATCAGCTGGGGGAAAATGGCGCCATCCAGGGCGATGTTGAAGTCGCGGCACAACTGCTGCAACAGGGGAACCTGCGCGCAATCCTGTTCGGCCAGCAGTATGGTCAGCTTGCCTCCTTGCAAGGGTGCCAGCGTGGCGGCCAGTTCTGTCGGGTTAAATTGGCAAACGTAGTGTTGCTTCATCAATCTGAACTCCATTCCAGAATATAACCAATATATCAATAAGGAATTCAAGAGGGTATGAGGATCTCGCCCGGTTCTGGTTGTATGGCAAAAACCATGATGGGTATCACCCTCGCTGACTGATCTGTCATTTGCTGGCCTGTGGAGTGCGCGATGCTGTCGGACCAGAAATAGAAAACCGGCAGCCAAGGCTGCCGGTTTTGCGGGTAATGAGGGGTAGCGACGGTAAAGGTTACTGCAATACCACGTGCTGGAACCCTTGTACCAGGCTGATGACCGGCTGGGGATAGAGCCCCAGCAACACCACCAGCGCTGCAGAGAGCAGCACTACCACACCACCGGAGGAGAGCGCCCAGTCGGCGCTGGCATCGCGCTGCTGCATACCCGGTTCGCGCAGATAGAGGGTCACCATCACCTTGAGGTAGTAGTAGAGACCCAGTGCGCTGCCGAGCACGATGGCACCGGAGAGCCACCAGAGCTGCGCCTCGACGGTGACGCCGATGAGGTAGAACTTGCCGATAAAGCCGAGGGTCATCGGGATGCCCGCGAGTGACAACATCATCACCGTCAGTACGGCAGTCAGATAGGGGCGCTTCCAGAACAGACCGCGATAGCTGTGCAGGGAGTCGGCATCCTTGCCGCGATAGGGGCTCGACATCATGCTCACCACCCCAAAGGCACCCAGGCTGGTGAACAGATACATCAGCAGGTAGACCCCGGCTGCTTCCACCGGCATCTGGCCGAATCGGCTCGCCACGATCACCGCCAGCAGGTAACCGAAGTGGGAGATGGAGGAGTAACCCAGCATCCGTTTGACGTTGGTCTGCACCAGGGCCAGCAGGTTGCCGACCAGGATGGAGATGACCGCCATGGCTGCCAGCAGCCAGTGGATCATGGGATCGCTCGCCGCCGGTACCGCCAGATAGAAGCGCAGCAGCACGGCAAAGACCGCCACCTTGCTGACGGTGGCGAGGAAGGTGGCGACCGGTGCCGGGGCACCTTCGTAGACATCCGGGGTCCAGAGGTGGAAGGGGGCCAGGGAGAGTTTAAAGGCAAAGCCGACCAGCATTAACCCCAAACCGCCCATCAGCAGCGGATGGTGAGCCGGGCTCTCGGCCAGGGTCTGCCCCAGGGCGGCAAAGCTCAGGCTGCCTGCCTGTGCATAGAGCAGCGCCATGCCAAACAGCAGGAAGGCGGTGGCGGCGGCAGAGAGCACCATGTATTTCACCGCGGCTTCCAGCGAGTGGCGCTCGCGGTAGGCGTAACCCACCAGACCGAACATCGGCAGGGTCAGCATCTCGATCCCGATAAAGAGAGAGGCGAGGTGACGGGAGCAGGCCAGCACCAGACCACCGGCAGTGGCGATCAGCAGCAGCAGGAAGAACTCCTCCCGGTTGTCCGGGTAGGCTTTCAACCATGACTGGCCGAAGGTACAGGTGGCCAGGGCGCCGATGAGCACCAGTCCCATGTAGAAGACGGCGTAACTGTCCACTTGCAGCAGCGGGGTGACCCCCTGATCCCCTTGCGCCATCACGATGGGCAGCGAGAACAGAGCAAGGTTGAGGCCAACAATGGTCACGGTAAAGGCGGTGGTGACACAGCGGCGCCAGGCGATGGCCAGCATCAGGGCCGCCATGGCCCCGGTGGTCAACAGCAGGGGAAGCAGTGCCAGCAGTTGGGAAGCGGAGAAAGTCATTGCAGGGCTCCAGCAGTCGGCAGCAGATACCAGTGCAGCACGTTGATAAGGCTGCTGCTGGCGGTATCAATCACGGGTTGGGGATAGAGGCCAAGCAGAACCAGCAGGCCCGCGATCACCATCATCATGGTCAGCTCGCGGCGATCCAGTCCCTTGAGCATGCTCTCATCCTTGGCGGGGCCAAAGCAGGCGCGCTGCAACATGATGAGAGAGTAGACCGAGGCCAGTACCAGACCGAAGGTGGCGACCGCCGTGATGACAGGGGCAACCTGGAAGCTGCCGACCAGGATCAGGAACTCGCCGACAAAGTTGCCGGTGCCCGGCATGCCGAGCGACGCTACCGAGAAGAAGAGCATCACGCCGGGCAGATAGCGCAGGCGTCCCCACAGGCCGCCCATCTGGCGCAGATCCCGGGTGTGCAACCGCTCGTAGAGCTGACCGCAGAGGATAAAGAGGCCGGCAGCCGAGAGACCGTGGGCGATCATCTGCACCACGGCGCCCTGCAGGGCCAGCTCGCTACCCGAGTAGATGGCGATCATCACAAAGCCCATGTGGGAGATGCTGGTGTAGGCTACCAGCCGTTTGATGTCGGTCTGGGCAAAGGCCACGATGGCACCGTAGACGATCCCGATCAGGCCAAGCACCATGGCGTAGGGAGCAAATTCGGCGGACGCTTCGGGGAAGAGCGGCAAGGCAAAGCGCAGCAGACCGTAGGCGGCGGTTTTGAGCAAAATACCGGCGAGATCCACCGAACCTGCGGTCGGCGCCTGACTGTGGGCATCCGGCAGCCAGCCGTGCAGCGGCACCAGCGGCATCTTGACCGCGAAGGCGATAAAGAAGCCCAGCATCAGCAGCCACTGAACGCCCTTGCTCATCGGGGTATTGAGCAGCTCCAGATAGTTGAAGGTGAAGACTCCGGTGGCATGCTGGTGGGTCAGCACCAGCCCGATGATGGCCACCAGCATGATAAGGCCGCTCACCTGGGTGTAGATGAAGAACTTGGTTGCGGCGTTGATCCGTGATTTGCCGTCAGTGACCGAATGGCCCCAGAGCGCAATCAGGAAGTACATGGGGACCAGCATCATCTCCCAGAAGAAGAAGAAGAGGAACAGGTCCAGCGCCATAAAGACCCCGAGCACGCCGCCCAGGATCCAGAGCAGGTTGAGGTGGAAGAAGCCGATGCGCTGCACGATCTCTTTCCACGAACAGAGAATGGCCAGTACCCCGATAAAGCAGGTGAGGATCACCATCAAGAGCGACAGGCCATCCACCGCCAGATGCAAAGAGATGCCGAAGCGGGGGATCCACGGCAGGCGCCACTCGGCGGCCCAGGCGGAGGCAGCACCGGAGACGCCCGCGCTGTCGAGGCCGGTCGTGGCAAGGGAGAAATCACCACTTAGCCAGATGGCACAGGAGAGCAGCAGGCTGGCGCTCATGGAGAGCAGGGCAACCCAGCGGACAAACTGCCCGCCGAGACGCTCCATCTGCCAGCAGAGCAAGCCGCCGATAAAAGGAATTAGCAAGATCCAGAGTAAGGTCACGGTATCAGCTCTCGTTCAAGTTCATATGAGATTGCGCTCCCTGTTCCATCAGGGAGAGCAAACAGCCTGGCTGTATGATTGTCCGGTTGTTCATCGCGTTACCCCAGCAGCAACAGCGCCAGCACCAGCACGGCGCCGATCCCCATGGAGGCGGCATACCAGCGCAACTTGCCGGTCACGGTCCAGGCCAGCAGCTGGTTGCCACGCAGGGCAAGCCAGGCGGGCAGGCCCATCATCCAGTCCAGCGGATCCTGCCCGACCAGACGGGTCGCCAGCAGATAGGGTTTGACCCACAGCTGGTCATAGAGCCAGTCAAAGCCCCAGGCGTTGAACCAGAGGGTGCTGAGCAGGCGGCCCGGCGCGCTGTTGGCAATGGAGGTGGCCAGACGGCGCTCACCAAGGAACAGAAACGCAGCCAGCACAATGCCAGCGATGGCGATGATGCCAGAGGCTACCTCCAGCGCATGGCGACCCTCTTCGATATGGTCCCCCGGGCCTGCGGGTAGTACACCTGCCAGTGGCGGGGTGATCAGCGCGCCGATGCCGGTGGAGAGCACCAGCAGCACCAGCAGCGGCAGATGGTGAGCCAGACCGTGGCCCGCATGGGCTTTGGTCTGCTCTTTGCCATGGAAGGCGATAAAGATCAGCCGGAAGGTGTAGAGCGAGGTGAGGAATGCCCCTACCAGACCTGCCCACAGCAGCGCGCTTTGGCCAGAGGCTTCTACTTGCCACAGGATGGCGTCCTTACTGTAGAAACCGGAGGTGACCAGCGGCAACGCCGCCAGCGCCGAGCCCCCCACCAGGAAGCAGGCATAGACCAGCGGCAGGCTCTTGCGCAGGCCACCCATCTTGAAGATGTTCTGCTCATGGTGGCAGGCAACGATAACGGCACCGGCGGAGAGGAACAGCAGCGCCTTGAAGAAGGCGTGGGTCATCAGGTGGAAGATGGCCCCTTCCCATGCGCCGACACCCAGTGCCAGAAACATGTAGCCAATCTGGCTCATGGTGGAGTAGGCGAGGATCCGCTTGATATCGGTCTGAACCAGCGCGGCAAAGCCTGCCAGCACTAGCGTGATGGCGCCAACCAGCCCGACCAGATGGAGGATCTCTGGCGCCAGCAGGAACAGGCCGTGGGTACGGGCAATCAGGTAGACACCGGCGGTCACCATGGTGGCGGCGTGGATCAGCGCTGAGACAGGGGTCGGGCCTGCCATCGCATCCGCCAGCCAGGTTTGCAGCGGCAGCTGGGCCGATTTACCGACCGCACCGCCCAGCAGCATCAGCGTCGCCCACATCAGCATGTTATTGCCGTCAGCAAAGTGCGCTGGTGCCAGTTCCACCATTTCGCGGAAGTTCAGGGTGCCCAGTTCGTTGTAAAGAATGAACAGCGCGAAAGCGAGGAACACGTCACCCACACGGGTCACGACGAACGCTTTCATTGCCGCTGCGCCATTCTTCGGATCGGTGTAATAGAAACCGATCAGCAGATAGGAGCACAGGCCCACGCCTTCCCAGCCGAGGTACATCAGCAGCAGGTTGTCGGCAAGCACCAGAACTACCATGCTGGCGATGAACAGGTTGGTGTAGGCGAAGAAGCGAGAGTAGCCCTCTTCACCGCGCATGTACCAGGAGGCGTACATGTGAATAAGGAAACCCACACCAGTGACCACCGAGAGCATGGTCAGCGACAGGCCGTCCAGCACCAGATTGAAACCGATGTTAAAGTCGCCTACCGACATCCACGTCCACAGCGGCTGGCTGTATGCCTGCTCACCGTTAGCGAAGAAGTCAACGCCGATAAAGGCGGTTACCAGCGCCGCCAGGCCCACAGAGCCAACGCCGACGATCGCCGAAACGTTTTCAGACCAGCGCCCACGGGAGAACGCCAGCAGGACGAAGCCAATCAATGGCAAAATAATGGTTAAGGCAAGCATGTTCATCCGCGCATCTCACTTACTGAATCGATGTTCAGGTTCTGGCGACGACGGTGAAGTTGCAGCAGCAGCGCAAGGCCGATACTCGCTTCTGCCGCCGCGAGGCTGATGGCGAGAATGTACATCACCTGACCGTCGGTCTGGCCCCAGTAGCTTCCGGCGACCACAAAGGCCAGCGCGGAGGCGTTAATCATGATTTCCAGACCAATCAGCATAAACAGCAGATTGCGACGGATAACCAGACCGGTTAAGCCAAGAACGAATAAGATTGCCGCGAGGATCAGTCCATGTTGTAAGGGGATCATGCGTGCTCCTCCGTTTTTCTTTTCGCGCTGTCGTCTTTACGATTGCTCAGCACTTCACCCGCACGCTCTTCACGACCGACGTGGAAGGCCACAACCAGACCCGCGAGCAGCAGCATAGAAGCCAGTTCCACCGCCAGTACGTAAGGCCCGAACAGCGTAATACCCACTGCTTTAGCACTGATTGGCGTACCGTCGATACCCTGATCATTAACACCAAGGATGGCGTAAACAATCACCACCAGCATGATGGCCGACAAAATTGCCGGACCAATCCACACCTGCGGTTTCAGCCACTGGCGTTCCTGTTCGATTTCTGAACCGCCCAGGTTGAGCATCATCACCACGAACACGAACAGCACCATAATGGCACCCGCGTAGACGATAATTTCCAGCGCACCGGCGAAGTAAGCGCCCAGTGAGAAGAACACCCCGGAAATCGCCAGCAGCGAAATAATCAGGTACAGCAGTGCGTGTACCGGATTGGTATGGGTGATCACTCGCAAGGTCGCAAGTATGGCTATCAGGCCACAGATATAAAAAGCGAACTCCATTGCCCCTCTCCTTACGGTAACAGGCTCTTGACGTCGATAGGCTTGGCTTCGTTCTCTGCTTCGCCCTTATCTTTGCCGTCGATTGCCATACCTGCCATCCGGTAGAAGTTATATTCCGGGTATTTGCCCGGACCGGAAATCAGCAGATCCTCTTTCTCGTAAACCAGATCCTGGCGCTTGTATTCCCCCATTTCGAAATCCGGGGTTAACTGAATCGCCGTGGTCGGACAGGCTTCTTCGCACAGACCACAGAAAATGCAGCGTGAGAAGGTGATGCGGAAAAATTCCGGGTACCAGCGACCGTCTTTGGTTTCTGCTTTTTGCAGCGAGATACAGCCGACCGGGCAGGCTACCGCGCAGAGGTTACAGGCTACGCAACGCTCTTCGCCGTCCGGGTCGCGGGTCAGAACGATACGACCACGATAACGGGGCGGCAGATAGACCGGCTCTTCCGGGTACATTCGCGTTTCGCGTTTGGCGAACGCGTGCAGGCCGATCATCCAGATACTACGAACCTGGGTGCCGAAACCTACTAACAATTCTTTTAAGGTCATGGTCTTATTGCCCCTTATTGCGCCTGCCAGAGAATGACAGCCGCCGTTACCAGCAAGTTGATCAGCGTCAGCGGCAGGCAGATTTTCCAGCCGAATGACATTACCTGGTCATAACGCGGACGCGGTAACGACGCACGAATCAAAATGAACATCATCATAAAGAACGCGGTTTTCAGCGCGAACCAGATGAATGGCGGTAACAACGGGCCTTGCCAGCCACCGAAGAACAGCGTCACCATCAATGCAGAGATGGTCACAATCCCGATGTACTCACCCACGAAGAACAGACCGAACTTCATACCGGAATATTCAATGTGGTAACCATCCGCCAGTTCCTGCTCGGCTTCCGGCTGGTCAAACGGGTGACGGTGACACACCGCCACGCCCGCGATGGCAAAGGTAATAAAACCAAAGAATTGCGGGATAACGTTCCACACATGCGCCTGGCTGTTGACGATGTCGGTCATGTTGAATGAACCGGCCTGCGCCACCACGCCCATCAAGGAAAGCCCGAGGAACACTTCGTAGCTCAGGGTCTGCGCAGAAGCACGCATCGCACCCAGCAACGAGTATTTGTTGTTACTTGACCAGCCCGCAAACAGCACCGCGTAAACCGCCAGACCTGCCATCATCAGGAAGAACAAAATCCCGATGTTCAGGTCGGCAACCACCCAACCCGGACTGACTGGCACAATCGCAAAGGCCAGCAGCAGCGAGGTAAAGGCAATCATCGGTGCCAGGGTAAAGATGACGCGATCCGAGAATTTCGGGATCCAGTCTTCTTTAAAGAACATCTTGATCATGTCCGCAACCAGCTGGAGCGAACCGCCCCAGCCAACACGGTTAGGTCCGTAACGGTTCTGGAACAGACCCAGCAGGCGACGTTCGCCAAAGCTCATGAATGCCCCGCAGGTGACAACCACCAGCAGGATCACCACCGCTTTGAGGATGGTCAGCAGGATCTCAATCAGTTCCGGTGATATCCAACTCATTGTTGTGCCTCCTTGAGATCCTCAAGATGCGCGCCAGCCAGCACCGGAGCAATGCCGGACATACCCATCGGCAAGCCCACCTGCCCTGCCGTCAGTCCTTCGGCGATTTCAACCGGCAGCGTGACCGTGTTGCCATCGTAACTAAAGGAGACGCGTGTACCTGCGTTCACACCCAACTTCGCGGCATCCGCTGGGTTGAGTTTGATGTACGGCTGCGGCATACGGCTCTGGAAGACCGGAGCACGCTGTGACAATTCATCGCTGCCAAACAGGTGGTAATACGGCGCGATACGCCATTTCCCGTCCTGCGGCTGGAAGCGTGCCGGTACGCTGGTGAAGTAATCCAGACCATTTTCGCTGGTTTCAAACAGACGCACGCCCGGATCGCCAAAGCGCAGTTTGCCGCCCACTTCGTCCTGGAATTTGTTCCACGCCTGCGGGGAGTTCCAGCCTGGCGCCCAGGCAAACGGCACTTGCGAACGGTGCGCAGTCGGCTGGTTGTTACCTTCCATCGAGAAGGTGAACATGGTGTCAATATCCTGCGGCTGACGCGGCTCATGAACGCTGATATTGGCGCGCATGGCGGTACGACCGCTGTAACGGTGCGGTTCACGGGCCAGTTTCTGCCCACGAATACGGAATGTCGCATCCGGCGCAGCATCTTTGATACCTGCCAGTTCCGGGATTTTCGCCACAACAGCGTCAATCACATGGTCGAGCTGCGTCCAGTCCACTTCACGGCTCAGCAGGGTGCTGTGCAGCGAGTGTAACCAGCGCCAGCTTTCCAGCATGACAGTTTTGCTGTCGTAATAAGCCGGATCGTAAACCTGGAAGAAACGTTGGGCGCGGCCTTCGTTGTTGATCACCGTACCGTCGCTTTCAGCAAAGCTGGCAGCAGAAAGTACCAGATGGGCGTTTTCCATAATCGCTGTGCGTTGATGATCAACCACCATCACCAGCGGCGCTTTAGCCAGCGCAGCATTCACGCGGGTAGCGGAAGCGTGACGATGCAGATCGTTTTCCAACACCACCACCGCGTCGGCGCGTCCGGTTTCCAGTTCGGTTAACGCTTCTTCAAGCGATCCACCGCCCATAATGCCCAGCCCCATGCTGTTGACGGAACGGGCAATCATGGTGATACCGACGTCAGCGCCGCGACCTTTCAGGGCTTTCGCGACGTTAGCCGCAGCCTGAATCACCTCTATGCTACCGGCGTTCGTCCCGGAGATAATCAACGGTTTCTTCGCACCTGCCAGTGCCTGCACGATGACGTCGATTTTGCTTTGCAGCTCAGGTTCAATACCGTCAACCGCTGGCGCGGAGTTATCCAGCGCATGGGCGATGGCAAAACCTAAACGCGCCTGATCTTCAACCGGTGCGCGGTAAGTCCACGCCGCGATATCATCCAGACGGGTGTCATCAACGTTGGTAACAAACAGCGGATGCTTCGCACGTTGGCCGATGTTGAGGATTGCCGCAATCTGCCAGTCAGCCACTTTCTGTGCTGCCGCCATTTCGCGCGCTTTACCTTTCACAGCCTGACGCACTGCCAGCGCGACGCGCGCGCCGGTCTGGGTAACGTCTTCGCCCAGCACCAGTACCGCATCGTAAGATTCGATTTCGCGCAGAGCCGGAGTATAAATGCCGCCTTCACGCAGCACTTTCAGCGCCAGTTGCAGACGTTCCTGCTCACCGTGAGCGATACCGGTGTAGAAGTTTTCTTCGCCCACCAGTTCACGCAGCGCAAAGTTGCTTTCCACGCTGGCACGCGGAGAACCAATACCGATCACTTTCTTCGACTGACGCAGAATATCTGCCGCGCCCTGCATTGCCTGTTCGGCGTTGAGGGTAATGAAATCATCGCCACGACGCTGTACTGGCTGACGCGGACGATCTTTCAGGTTGACGTAACCGTAACCGAAACGACCACGGTCGCAGAGGAAGTAGTGGTTTACCGTACCGTTGTAACGGTTTTCGATACGACGCAGTTCGCCGTAACGTTCACCGGGGCTGATGTTACAGCCGATGGAACATTGCTGGCAGATGCTCGGCGCAAACTGCATATCCCATTTACGGTTGTAACGCTCGGAGTGCGTTTTGTCGGTAAATACGCCGGTCGGGCAAATTTCGACCAGGTTACCGGAAAATTCGCTTTCCAGCGTGCCGTCTTCCGGGCGACCGAAGTAGACGTTGTCGTGCGCACCGTAAACGCCCAGATCTGTACCGTCAGCGTAATCTTTGTAGTAACGCACGCAGCGGTAGCAGGCGATGCAGCGGTTCATTTCGTGAGAGATGAATGGCCCCAAATCCTGATTACGGTGGGTACGTTTGGTGAAACGGTAGCGACGGAAGCTGTGTCCGGTCATCACGGTCATATCCTGAAGATGGCAGTTACCGCCTTCTTCACATACCGGACAGTCGTGCGGGTGGTTGGTCATTAACCACTCGACCACACTTTCACGGAACTGTTTCGCTTCTTCGTCGTCAATGGAAATAAAGGTGCCATCGGAAGCCGGTGTCATACAGGACATCACCAGGCGACCACGCGTGTCTTCCGCGTTTTGGTATTGCTTCACCGCACACTGGCGGCAAGCACCGACGCTTCCCAGCGCCGGATGCCAGCAAAAGTAAGGAATATCAAGGCCCAGAGACAGACAAGCTTCCAGCAGGTTGTCCGCTCCGTTGACCTCGTATTCTTTGCCGTCTACATGAATTGTAGCCATTAGCATGCTTCCAGTTTTCTCAGTCAGAGACTGAGCGTTAATCGAAATTCGGTTACCAGCGCTCTTTCAGCAGGTTCGGCTGAATCCCATTAATCAAATGGGTATTGCTGAACGGCTGTTTGATTCCCGCCTCAAATTCTTCGCGGAAATATTTGATGGCGCTCTGTAACGGCTCCACTGCACCAGGTGCGTGGGCACAGAAAGTTTTACCCGGGCCTAAGAATCGACACAGTTGCTCAAGTGTTTCGATATCTCCCGGCTGACCTTCGCCACGCTCCAGCGCACGCAGAATTTTCACGCTCCACGGCAGACCGTCGCGGCACGGCGTACACCAGCCGCAGGACTCACGGGCGAAAAACTCTTCCAGGTTACGCACCAGCGACACCATGTTGATCTCATGGTCAACCGCCATCGCCAGCGCCGTACCCAGACGGCTTCCCGCTTTACCGATACTTTCGAATTCCATCGGCAGGTCAAGGTGCGCTTCGGTCAGGAAGTCAGTCCCCGCGCCGCCTGGCTGCCAGGCTTTGAATTTCAGACCGTCACGCATACCACCGGCGTAATCTTCGAGGATCTCGCGTGCGGTGGTGCCGAACGGCAGTTCCCACAGTCCCGGATTTTTCACCCGACCGGAGAAGCCCATCAGCTTGGTGCCAGCATCTTTACTTTTCGAGATGTTCTGATACCACTCCACGCCGTTAGCGAGGATCGCCGGAACGTTACACAGGGTTTCGACGTTGTTGACACAGGTCGGTTTGCCCCATACGCCGGAGGTTGCCGGGAAGGGGGGTTTCGAGCGTGGGTTAGCACGACGCCCTTCCAGGGAGTTGATTAACGCTGTTTCTTCCCCGCAGATGTAGCGCCCTGCCCCGGTATGGACGAACAGTTCGAAGTCAAAACCTGTTCCCATAATATTTTTGCCAAGCAGACCTGCTTCGGTGGCTTCGGCAATGGCACGGCGTAGATTCACTGCCGCTTCGATATATTCGCCACGCAGGAAGATGTAGCCACGGTAAGCTTTCAGCGCAAACGCGGAGATAAGCATACCTTCCACCAGCAGGTGCGGCAGTTGCTCCATCAACAGGCGGTCTTTATAGGTGCCCGGCTCCATTTCATCGGCGTTACACAGCAGGTAACGGATGTTCATGGATTCGTCTTTCGGCATCAGGCTCCATTTCAGGCCAGTCGAGAAGCCCGCGCCGCCGCGCCCTTTCAGACCAGCGTCTTTTACCTGATTAACGATTTCGTCCGGAGACAGCCCGGTCAGCGCCTTACGCGCGCCTTCGTAACCGTTTTTGCTGCGGTATTCGTCCAGCCACACTGGCTGTTTGTCATCGCGCAGACGCCAGGTCAGCGGATGCGTTTCGGGAGTACGGATAATGTTTTTCATTTATACCGCTCCAGCAGTTCAGGGATCGCTTCCGGGGTCAGATGCGCGTGAGTGTCCTCATCGATCATCATGTTTGGCCCTTTATCACAGTTCCCCAGGCAGCAAGTTGGCAGCAGCGTAAAGCGGCCATCAAATGTCGTTTGCCCTGGTTTGATGTTCAGCTTTTTCTCGAGCGCCGCCTGAATACCCTGATAACCGTTGATATGACAGACCACGCTGTCACAATAACGGATCACATGGCGACCAACCGGCTGGCGGAAGATCTGACTGTAGAACGTTGCCACACCTTCGACGTCGCTTGCCGGAATACCCAGCACATCGGCGATCGCGTGGATCGCACCATCCGGCACCCAGCCACGCTGCTTCTGAACGATTTTCAGCGCTTCAATGGACGCCGCACGCGGGTCTTCGTAGTGGTGCATCTCGTGCTCGATCGCTTCACGCTCTGCCGCACTCAGCTCAAAAGCCTCGGTTTGTGGTTGTTGATTCTCGTGCATAATTAGCGGTCCACATCTGACATAACAAAATCGATACTGCCCAGATAAACAATCAGGTCAGACACCAGGCTGCCGCGGATCGCCGCCGGAATTTGCTGCAAATGCGCAAAGCTCGGGGTACGAACACGGGTGCGGTAACTCATGGTGCTGCCGTCGCTGGTCAGGTAGTAACTGTTGATCCCCTTGGTCGCCTCAATCATCTGG